>Ga0310810_10005728_pt1 | contig 13935 bp, 8 predicted proteins | sample NCmetagenome_FD_207641 | JGI IMG/M metagenome (GOLD analysis project Ga0310810, IMG submission 207641) | Soil microbial communities from experimental microcosm in Duke University, North Carolina, United States - NC | ecosystem: Engineered > Artificial ecosystem > Soil microcosm > Unclassified ... | reverse complement strand
ATTATCGACGCCGCTTGCGGCAGGTCTTCACCGCGCACGTGCCAAGCGGTCAACGTGTGCTCGAAATCGGCTGCGCGACCGGTGAGTTGCTCGCCGCTATCGCTCCGGTGCACGGCGTCGGCATCGACTTCTCGCCGCTGATGGTGAACGAAGCCCGGCGCCGCCACCCGCAGTTGACGTTTGCTGTTGCCGACGCGCACGACCTGGCGGGCATCGAAGGCACATTCGACGTCGTGATCCTGTCCGATCTGATGAATGACCTCTGGGACGTGCAGAGGGTCCTCGAGCAGGTTGCCACGGTCTGTCACTCAGGCACACGGGTTGTTGTGAACAACTACAGCCGTCTGTGGGAGGTGCCGCTGTCGATCGCCTCTGGCCTCGGGATCGCCCGCCCGCGCCTGCAACAGAACTGGTTGACCACCGAGGACGTCGCGAACCTGTTCCACCTGGCCGGCTTCGAGGTCGTGCGCCAGTGGCCGGAAGTGATCTGGCCGATCCCGACGCCCGTCATGGCATCCGTTGCCAACCGCTATTTGTCGAAGATCTGGCCGTTCCGGCTCCTGGCGCTCACCAACATGATGGTGGCCCGGCCGCGGCGCCTTGGCGCCGCGGCGGACACGGGTCTGGTTTCTGTGATCGTCCCAGCTCGCAACGAGTCTGGGAACATCGAGCAGATCTTTGCGCGCACTCCAGAAATGGGCGCGGGCACCGAGCTTGTGTTCATTGAAGGTCACTCGAAAGACGACACCTACGAAGCGATCGAGCGCGCGATCTCCACGCATCCAGAGCGTCGCGCGAAGTTGGCTCGCCAGGAAGGAATCGGCAAGGGCGATGCGGTTCGTCTTGGCTTCCGGATCGCGACGGGTGACGTGTTGATGATTCTCGACGCCGATCTCACCGTACCTCCGGAGGATTTGCCTCGCTTCGTGGCCGCACTGCGCGACAACGACGCCGAGTTCGTGAACGGCGTGCGGCTCGTGTATCCCATGGAGAAGCGCGCGATGCGGTTCTTCAATTTGATCGGCAACAAGTTCTTCAGCCTGGCATTCTCGTGGATGCTTGGCCAGCCGATTAAGGACACCCTCTGCGGCACCAAGGTGCTGACGAAAGCGAACTACGAACGTATTGCCGCCAACCGCCAGCATTTCGGCGACTTCGATCCGTTCGGCGATTTCGATCTGCTGTTCGGAGCGGCCCGATTGTCGTTGCGTATCGTCGACATGCCCATCCGCTACCGCGAGCGGACGTACGGCACCACCAACATCCAGCGCTGGCGCCACGGCTGGCTGTTGCTGCGGATGGTCGCGTTTGCGGCGCGGCGTCTGAAATTCGTGTAGTCGATGGCGCCGCGCTGGCTCGAGCATCCGCTGACCCGTGGAATGTCGCTCGACAGTCCATTGACCACGGAACTTCGGCGCACGATCGTCACCGGGAAGCCGTTCTTGCGGCGGATCTACGACGAGTGGTACACGACCCTGGCGCAACGAATTCCGTCGGGCGCTGGACGGGTGCTCGAGGTCGGCTCCGGGGCGGGATTCTTTCAAGAGTACGTCCGAGACGTCATTCGATCCGAGGTGTTCCACTGCTCAGAGTTAGACGTGATCGCGGACGCTTGTCAGCTGCCGTTCGCGGCTGGCAGCCTGCGTGCGATCGTGATGACCGACGTATTCCATCACGTACCAGACGTTCGCGCGTTTATGCGTGAAGCGTCGCGAAGCGTTCGCCCCGGCGGGGTGATAGCGATGGTCGAACCGTGGTCGACCACCTGGTCACGGTTCGTCTACGGCCGGTTCCACCACGAGCCGTTCCGAACCGACGTCGCGCGGTGGGAGTTCGAGGCTACTGGGCCGCTGTCGTCGGCGAATGGTGCATTGCCATGGATCGTGTTCTCGCGCGATCGAGCGATGTTCGAACGTGAGTTCCCGCAGTGGACCGTAGAAGACATCACGCCTGGCATGCCACTGCGGTACCTCCTGTCAGGAGGCATTTCGCTCCGCGCGTTGATGCCTGGGTGGTCGTTTATCGCGTGGCGCGGCGTCGAGCGCATGATGCGACCGCTGATGGACGAGGTCGCCATGTTCGCGACGATCACGTTGCGGCGCAGCGACGTTCCCGCTGAGGTCTGATCGGGCATGGCATCAGCTGCTGTTCGTCAGGGCTTGGCTTACCTGCTCATCGGATTGGCACCGATGGCGTTCTCGGTCCGTGGCGTCAGAGAGTCCCACGTGATCTCTCCGGCGTCCCTCACCCACGTCGACGGAGCTAGTTACATCGCCTCCATCCCTCCGAGCCCGTTCGCGCCAGTGCTCGTCGCGGCGAGCGACGACTTAAGCCATGTTCAACGGTCGTCGGCGCGCCTCTTCGAGGATGCACGCGAACTGCGGCCAACACACGCCGTACACGCCGGCATCGCTGCTGTCGGCAAGGGTCGCTTTTCGCACTGGACGACAGCCGTTTACCTGTCGGCCTCAGATAACTCGGATCCGAGAACCAACGGTCGTGTCTACCACCTCGAAACAGTGGCACGGCTGCCGCTGGTCGTCACACTCGCGTGGCCGATAATCTTCGTTCTTGCGGCGGTTGCTTCTCGGTTCTGGCGATCCGAAGAGTCAGTACTTTCCTGGATGCCGCGAGTTCGACCGATCGTGCTTGTGGCATTCTCAGCCGCTGCGATTGCCTTCATGGCAATCGCTGGAGCGGAGGTGGCAAGGGTCGCGCTGGCGAGTTGGCTGATCGTGGGATTCCTGGCGGCACTATACGCCGGGGTCATGATCAGCCGCGGATCGACGCGAGAGTTCGTCATCGCGGTCAAGGAACTAAGTCCGGCGATCACAGCCGCGTGGGATCGAGTGGGTTCGAGGGCGGCCTCACTGAACCATTCATTATTCGATCAGCCCGGCTGGCAGAGTTGGGTCGCGCGCATGGCGTGTCTCGCCCTTCCCGTCGGCATCTTCGTTGCCACTTTAACGATTGGCTGGCCTGAATGGGTGTTGGCTCAGGCCTACGCTGGAGGAAGCGGCGTCATCCTAGCGGCGGCGGCGGCTCTCTGGCTTGCGCACACGCGGCGCGGTTGGCTGGCGATCTCGTTCGGTCTCGCGGTGACACTCGGACTGTTTGGATTGGCGCTGGCGGCGCTATGGCAGGACGTGGCGATTCATTTCAATGCGCTCGGCGGCCTGTTGCCGTTTTCCGATGCGCAAGGCTATTTCTTCGAAGCCAGTCGATTGCTCGATGGCCAGCCGCTGGAGTGGTCCGCGCGACGGCCATTGTTTCCGGCCTTCCTCGCGGTGCTGCTGGCGGCGACGGGCTCCCTCCCAGTCGCGCTTGCGGTGATGGTCGCCTTGAATGCGATTGGTACGTTTCTCCTTGCCCGCGAGATCCGCATCAGCTTTGGATCAGCCGCGGCGACCGTGGCCACGCTCATCCTCTTTGCTTTTTACCGGGGCGACGGCGGCAATGGCGTCGTCTTGACCGAGAATCTTGGATTCCTGCTCGGAACATTGGCGTTTACAGCGCTGCTCCGCGGGATGCGGCTCCAGGAGCTTCGAGGTTACATATCCGGTGCGGTCGTGCTCACCGCAGCGTTGACGGCAAGGGCCGGCGCGTTTTTTGTGTTGCCATCCCTGGTAGCCGTCGCTCTCTTTTGCCTTAGCCCTGACGATAGACGACGGCGCTCCAACACGAAAGCAGCGCTAGCCACGATTTGCGCGGTCGCGATCGCGGCGACAACGTTGTTGGTATGGGGCAAGACCTTATCCAACCCCACCGCAAAAAACACCGCGTTCTCGAACTACTCGTATGTGCTGTACGGCCTCGCCGTAGGCGGGAAGGGCTGGGGACAGGTCATGGTCGACCATCCCGATGCCAAAGAGGGTGGCGAGATTTACAAACTCGCGTATCAAGCGTTTCGTGCTCGACCGAGCGGTCTGATTGAAGGTATGGCCAGGATGACTCGCGCTTACCTGTCTCCGCGCGAGCCGTACCACATGTTCGCATTTATTCTGGACGGCCCGCGTACCAGGTGGCTTCAGCGCCTGTGCTACCTGCTCGTTGTCGTCGGGTTTGGCGCGTGCATGTGGAAGTGGCGCGATCCCGTACACGCGTTTGCTCTCGCTGCGGCCGTCGGACACTTCGCGTCGATCCCGCTCGTGCCCCCCATCGACGCGGGTCTCCGCGTCTATGCCGCCACGATTCCGGTGCTGCCTCTCCTCGTGGCGGTGGCGATCGGCGTCGCAGGAAACGTGCTTGCGAGGTTCCGTCGTCAGCGCGCGAAACAAAAGACGGCGCTGAAGCCCGCGTTGGGCATGACCAGCCGACTGGCAGAATTAGCTGCCTTGTTGCTTGTTGCCATCATCATGGGTGCCTCGTGGGCGGTGTACATGGCCGGCAAGCCAAGGACGTCGGCCACCCGGCCAACATGCTCCAGCGGCAGCGAGTCTCTCGTCGTCCGAGTGGATAACGACGCCGTCGTGCGTGTAGAAGGAGACGAGTCGCCGCGCGCGATTTCGCCGACAGCATCCAGAGAAAGCGAATTGCGGCGGACGGTGGGCGTTGTGGAACTGAAGGCCGAGGCCGCGAACATCCGGGCCGGCATGAGCCTTCGCTTCACGTACGACCCTGAGAACGGCGAGAGAGTGTGGCTTGTCGGCGAAACGCGCCGCCTCGAGAGCCAGTCGGGATGGCTTCAAATCTGTGGTCACTATACGAGGGATAAGACGGCCGAGAAATACGGATTGATGTTTGTCGATGAGGCGTGGGTCGCAGCACGTCCGCGCTCGCGTTAACGTCATCAGCCGGCCGGCCGTTATGGCTCAATTCCGCGGTGTGAGGATCACATCGAAACCAGACACGACAAGATCTTGATCGGGCTGACTGCGAAACTCGCGATCGAGCTTTCGCCGAGGGGTCGGCAACTGTTTCCAGCGATCCACCCGTACGACGTCAGATGCAAACCCGGCCTCCTGAAACAGATCAAGCATTTCCCGGTAACGGATCCTATTTGTATAAAAGCCAGAACTCGACCACGTGGACGACTCCCATAACGTCCGGCGAAAGCGTAAGTTGTTGAGGGCCCCGCCCAAGTGATCGGCGAGGTCAATGCGATGGGAGGCAACTCCCCCTGGAGCGAGAACCCGACGAAGTTCCCTCATCGTTGGCAGGAATTCGTCACGTCTTACATGCTCCAGGACTGCGTGTGACCAGACGAAATCGACAGAGCCATCCGGGATTTCCTGCAAGTCGCGCAGCCCGCCTGTCAAGTACGTAGCGTTGCTTCTCAACAGGAGTTCTTCAATCGTCTGGCAGTCGTTGTAACGCCCTGTCGGTAAGTCCCTGCTCTGTAGAAACCGAATGAGTGCTTCATAAGTGTGGAAGTCATTCGAGGCGAAGCGACCCACATCCACCAAGAGCACCCGTTCAAAGCCAAAGGAGGCGCCCAGAATGGCGCCAGAAAGGGAATCTCCGGGGCCTAGCTCGAGGCCCACAACGTGTTTGTCTGTCGAAAGGAGAGACCGGACTCTCTCAAAGTGTGTCGTGAAAACCCTGAGGGCATACTCCGGGTCTTTCATGGTGCCGTGCCTGAAAATGCCGATGTTCGACCAGGATTGATACTTGATGGGCAGACGGGCGAGGAGCAGCTTCAATGCAATCTTGCATTGCCAAGGAATCTGCAGCTGGTTCATAGGAACCTTGCGTGACGGTGGCGGGGCGGATGGTTACCTCGTGGATCCAATGGCTTTCGCTGGCGACCGAACTCGAATCGTTTTTCGTCGATCACGAGCGGATCTGAGCAGGGCTGTCCGCCAACGTATCGGAGAGCCGTGAACGCAAATCGCCGTACGTCGCGGCAGTTTCGGCGATCATCCGCTCGAGGCCGAAGCGGGCACGCACCCAATCCGGAGCTGCGGCGGCGGCGGCGGTCCGCACGTGCGGATGTGTCAACACGTAAATGACGCGCTCGGCGGCTGACGCAGCGGAGCCGTCGTGCACCACCCAGCCCGTTCGCCCATCGTCGAGTGCTTCGACTGCCCCCGCTGCAGGCATGGTCACTACTGGCACGCCCACTGCCTGAGCCTCGATCAGCACATTCGGTGAGCCTTCCAGGATCGACGACAGGAATAACAGGTCCATTCCCAAGAGACTAACGTACGCGTTTCGTTCGTACCCGACCAGGTGGAATCGACTCGCAAAAGGAGAGGCGGCGATGCGCGCTTCCACGAGCGGCCGCTGCACTCCGTCGCCCACGAGGAGGAAATGTACGTCTGAGCACCGCATGGCCACTGACTCGGCGACTTGCACCCACAGCAGTGGGCGTTTCTCTTCAGAAAGCCGCATCATGCCGCCGAGGACTTCGGCCGACGTTGGGATATTCCAGCGGGCGCGATACGCACGAGTGTCACGGTGTGCCTGCGCAGCCGCTGCGCCGTCGAAGTCGAGGCCGTTTCTCACGACTGAAATTCGACCAGCGTCGATCCCGATCCATTCCGCGTAGTCTCGGGCGCCTGCCTCGCTGTTGTTCACGGCGACGACCGGCGCGACCTCGAGAAGGCACCGATAGGCAGCGCGCATATACGGCTGATAGAACACGAAATGCGAAGGGTTCACGTTGCGCATACCGAGGACGATCCGCGGGACACCGGCAAGGGCGGCCGCGAGGCCGCCCTTGGTGTTCACTGTATCCAACCAGAGATGGACGACATCCGGACGGCGCGCAAGAAACAACGACGTGTAAGCGCTGACGTGGCCCAGGTCAGGATGCAGATGCGCACTCAATGCGTGGCGAAGACGCTGAGCCTCCTCGTCCGCAACGTCTCCAGGGGCAGCGAGGCCGCGGTTTCGATCGATGCGACTGACTGTGATCCCTGCACGCTCCAGCGTCTCGAGAAAGAAACACTCCGACTCGCTCTCGAGCGACATCGCCACAACCTCGATGTCGATCTCGTAACGACGTTTGAGACCAAGGAGGGTGTTGACGAGCTGTCGCTCGGCCCCTCCCGGACCAAGCGTGCCTATCGATGCGATCAGTAGCGGCCGATGCCGATGCGTCGCATACGGCGGTACGGAGTGACCGAGCAATGCACGGAACTGTCGTTCAAATCGACGATCCAGCACCGACAGCACACGACTCACTATCCAGCGTTTAAGACGGTTTGCGCCGCGAGGTGGGGTGCTCTGCCGTAGGAGCGGGAAATTGGCGAGGAGCCAGTGTCTGACAAGTTCCTGCAGCCCTCGGCGCACGGACATGGTGACGTTCACCTTGTTGTGTCCCTGCTTTCTCGCTCACGCACCCGCAGTAAGCGATCGGCGGAGAACCACAGGTAGGCAAGAGACACGGCGTACATCAGACTTGTCGCCAGCGCGATTCCGACGACTCCTAACAGACGCATCAGAACGTACGTGAGGGCAATGTTCACGACGAGGTTGAGGGCTGAACCCCACATCAGAATGCGGTTCGCGCGCAGTGCCGAGACGAGGCGGACGAGCACCATGCTGACCACGAAGACCGGCACCTGCAGCAGGAACATTGCCTGAGTCGCTGCCACCACCTGTGTGTCGACGGCCGTGAACGAGCCACGCTCGAAGGCCAGTGCGACGATCGGTCTCGAGAAGGCGATAAGCAGCGCGGTACCTGGCACGACCAGGGCGAGCAGCCATTGGGTTGACCGCCGTAGCGCGTGGCGAAGCGCCGCCCAGTCGCCCGCGGCAGCGCGTTCCGAAAATGGCGGGAGGACGGCGGTGCTGACGGCCGCGGCGCCGACGCTGAGCAGCAACGTTGTCAACTTGCTGCCGTACGACAGCGCAGAGACGCTGCCGGGATCAAGCATTGCGGCCATCGACTGGCTCACCACGGACGTCCCGCCCATCAGGAACGCACCGGTCAGCATCGGCCCGTACTGCCCCAATACCTCCCGGACCTCACGGCTCGGCCCGTACCAGCGAGGAGTCAGCGGCACGCCCCGTTGCGTGAGGCCCCAGCCGAGCAGCGCCGCCTCGAGCGCGGCACCCCCGAGCGCGCCAGCGACAAGCGCACCCGATCCCCATTCGACGCCCCTAAATCCCACGAATGTGAGCGTCAGTAGCGATGTCGCAGCTGGTGCTGCGGAGGTGAGCGTGAATCGATTGCCAGCGTTGAGCACGGCGCCCCACGTCGTCGTGAGCCCGCTCAGGACGATCGTCGGCAACAGCCAGCGGAGCGCCGTGATGGTCATCTCGCGCTTCGCCTCGGGAAAGCCCGACGCCATGAGTGGCACGATCGCGGGTGCGGCAAAGCCGACGACGATTGATAACAGGACCAGAATCGTAAGGCTTGCCGCCGTGACGCTGGCCAACAGACGATGGGCTGCTCCTGCACCCGACAGATCGCGAACGTGAATGTAGGTCGGTATCAGCGCAGCGTTCAACGAGCCGCCGACCAGATTGATGGCGAACTGCGGCAGGACCATCGCGATGATAAATACTTCCAGCACATCGCCCGTGCCGAACCGGAGCGCGACGATCGCCTCTTTGGCAAACGCGATCAGCTTGACGGTAGCAGTCAGCACGCCGACCGTGACAGTCACGCCGAAGATGCGGCGCGCGATCGATTGCTGCTGCCAGGCACGCCACCGCCGCATGCCTACACGCCACGCGCCGGCAATCACAAGCGTGCTACAGGCGGCGGAGCACTTCGGACATGCTCGGTCGCAGTCACCGTCGCTGCCATCGCCACACCCAGAGTGCACCAAAACACATGGAGGTCGGTCACCGTTGTCGTTAACCCATTGACGATCCAGAACACCAGCAGGGGGATCCAGACGTAGGCGGTTGCACTGCGGACCGCGCTCAGCCGTCGCATCACGGACCATATCGTCCAAACCAGCAGGCCGGTGCCGACCAGGCCTGCATCGGCAAGTAGTTGCAGGTACACGTTGTGCGCATCCGCAAAACGCGGGTCCGCGCGATGCGCGACTTGGCCGCTGGCGTCGAGTCCTCCCCCGAACAGAAGGACGGATGGTTGCGTCACGATGTAGACGGCGAGGGCTGTCCAGAGGTCGGTCCGCATGTTCAGGGTCCCCGTATCGCGCTCGACGAATCGGGCGATCGCATTGCTCGCGGCGGCGGTCGGATCGAGCGGTCGCGCGACCGCGGACGTCGCATCGGGGAGTGCGGTCTGAGCCGGCGTCGCCTCGTCCGCGCCGCGAACCGCTGACACGGTTCGCAAGCCCGCCTGCCACAGGGTATAAGGGATGATCGGCAGCTGTGCGATCGTGACGACCGTGACCAGTCCAACCGCCAGGCCGCGCACGCGTCGCAGCGATGGACGGATCTGGCGAAACATAACGACTGTCGCCACGAACAACGCGACCAGTACGCCTCGCGAACCAAGCAGCATGATCGCGTAGGTGCATGTCAACGCAAGTGCGAGCAACGCTCGCCTTGCTGCATCGTCCCGGCGCCACAGATAAAAGACGAGCGCTATGAGCAGGCCTGGTGCGACCATCGTGGCCAGAAAATTCTGGTTCACGAGTGTGCCGGTGCGGTACCGGAATCCCGAGGCGAGTGCCTGCTCGATGGTCATGGCTGAAATGCCCAGCGCTGTCAGCGTCACGCTGGCGATGAACGTCATCGTCGCGCGGGAGCCGCCGGGAATAGCCTGCGCCGCGATTAGTAGTCCAAGCGCACAAACGAAGAGCGCCTTGACGATGTCCGGCCGTAGCGCCGATCCGCGCCAGAGCGCACCGACCCCGAGCCAGACTAGGAACGCCACGTACGCCCACTGGCCGGCCATGGACGTCTGACGGAGGTGCCAGACCATGACTAACGTCGCAGGCAACATGAGCAGGTAGATCAGTGTGAACGGCGTGAGGCCACCCCACACTGGTGGCGTTGTCAGGATCGCGTTCCACAGCACGTACGCCAGCCAAAACATCGCTGGCAGCAGGCCCGCGACCCTGGCGAGCCAAATGTTCATTTGGCGGAACCCGCGAGACCGAGCTGGCGCGCGGGCCGCCGTCTGGCGTCGATCAAGGACTGGAACGTTCACGAACGATTAAAGGAGTGTATCGCCGGTCGCTGAAAGGGCCTTAAAGTCACGCGGCCGCCGCCTGGCGCTCGACGGGCAGCGCGACGACATTGATAGAACCGCGCGCCGGAATGAGCCGTGAGATCGCCGCCGCGTCACCGGGCAACGGCGCAAACGTTGCTTCGTCGAGGAGACGATACCGCGCCTCGGCCAGCAGCGCGAGCAGCGCCTCGAGCGATCCACCGTGTTCGATGAGCGCGTAGGCGCTCAACTCGAGAACGAGCGCCGGTCGCCAGCGTTCGAGCGTGGCGTGAGCACCGCGCAAGGCCGCCAGCTCGCCGCCATCGATGTCGATCTTGATCAGATCAAGCCGTGTCAGTTCTTGTTCCTGAACCAGAATGTCGAGCGTGACGCCGACGGAACCTTCCGCGTTTAGCGCGACGCCACGGTGTACAGCGTGCCGGGGCTCCTCGCCTCGCACCGGCCAGGCGGCGTAATAGGCGGGCGCGCGGCGTTCGCCAGGTGCCAGGATCGCGATCGGACATAACGTCACGCGCGACATAAGATCCGGATTGCGGGCGAGGTTGTCGCGCAGGCGTGCGCAGGCCGACGTCGGCTCAACGGCAATCACGCGCCCCTGTGGCCCGACCTGGCGCGCCATCGGCAGCGTATGCGCTCCGATGTTCGCGCCTACGTCCAACGCAACGCCGCCCGATGGCAACAGCCGGCGGAGTGCGCGCGCAGTGGTCCGCTCAAACACGCCGAAGCAGTAGATGGAGAGCTGAATACCTTCCTGCAGATCGAGCGTCCAGTTGATGCCGCCGCGCCGGCAGATCGCGCGATCGGGAGGTTGTCTCAAACACCAGCGCAGCGGTGCTACCACTCCGTACAACGCTCCGGCGAGGCGAACTTTCGTCGCCGTCGACAGTCTCATCACGTTGCCAAGACTCCTGGATTGGCCTCAAGCCACGCGTTCAGCATCAGCACGTCCCAAAGGGGATAACCCCAGTTCGTTCCCTTAAGATGTTCAGCCCACTGCGCCCGAATAGGCGCCGGGTCCAGAAGTTGGTCGCGCTCTAGGCGTGATGGGGAGAGCAAGTTCTCGGCCCAATCGCGCAGTGGACCCCGAAGCCAGTCGGCGAACGGCACGCCGAAGCCTGTCTTTGGTCTGTCGATCAGCTTCTGTGGCACGTAACGGTCAAGAACCCGTCGCATTACCCATTTGCTCTGATTGTCGCGCCACTTGAACGTGTACGGCAGCGTCCACGAATACTCAATGACGCGGTGATCGAGCAACGGCACTCGTGCTTCAAGCGACACCGCCATGCTGGCGCGGTCGACTTTGGTGAGGATGTCGTCGGGGAGATACGTCAGCAGGTCGTAGTACTGCATCCGCTCGTTGAAGTCCGGCACGAGCTGGCGGGAGTGTTCGCTCCACAGCACGCCCCGCGGCTCATGAGCGCCGAGGACCAGTGCGTCCGGAGTCTGCCAGTGGCTCAGCATCTGGCGGTACAACGCGTCGGGATCCCACAGGCTGAGCTGGTCGGCGACCTGATGCATCCGCGCCCCGAAGTTCACAGGCCGCACACGCCGCGGAATGACGTGGCCGAGCCGATCCCAGCCGGCTGGCGACACGCGCCTCGCCATCGCGATCGTCGGGCTCCGAAGCCATTCCGGTACACAGTTCGCGCCGGTCCACAGGGATCGCGCCAGCTCGTAACGCTTGTAGCCGGCGAACAGTTCGTCGCCCCCGTCACCCGACAGCACGACTGTGACGTGCCGGCGCGTCAGTTCGCAAACCAGGAATGTCGGCAGCTGTGAAGAATCGGCGAATGGCTCGTCGTAGATGTTCGGCAGTCTCGGGACGACGTCGAGGGCTAAAGACGAGTCGACATAGAGTTCCGTATGTTCTGTGCCGAGGTGACGAGCAACCTCCCTCGCGTACGGTGCTTCGTCGAAATCCTGCTCTCGGAAGCCAATCGAGAAAGTGCGCACCGGCCGGTCGCTCTGGTGCTGCATCATCGCGGTGACCAGCGATGAATCGATGCCTCCCGACAGTAGACATCCCAGCGGCACGTCGGCCACCATGCGCCTTCGCACGGCGTCGCGCAGCAGCGTGTCGAGTTCGTCGATGACCTCGGCATCATGTCGCGGGCGGCGATTACGCAGTCCCTGCGCCACCACGTCGTCGAGCGACCAGAACGGCCGCTCCTCGCCGATGACGCCGTCATGGACCGTCAGTACCGTGCCCGGTGTGAGCTTGCGGACGCCTCGGTAGATGCTGTGCGGCGCCGGGATGTAGTTGTGACGCATGAACGCGGCTACGGCGTCGCGGTTAACTACCGACGTCCACCCCGGATGTCGACGCAGCGGTTTCAACTCCGATCCGAAGAGGAACAGGCCCGGGAAGTTCCCCCAATAGAGCGGTTTGATTCCGATGCGGTCGCGAACGAGGCTGAGAATCCGCTCGCGCCGGTCGTAGAGCGCGAAGGCGAACATTCCGATCAATCGCCGGGCGGTCTCCTCGACGCCCCACTCAACGCAGCCTGCCAGGATCACTTCCGTGTCGGACGTACCGCGGAAGCGGTGGCCGGCATGCTCGAGATCGGCACGCATCTCCTCGTGCGAGTAGACCTCGCCGTTGTAGACGATCGAGTAGCGCTCGCACGCGGATACCATCGGCTGATGTCCAGCGGGAGACAGGTCGCGGATTGAAAGCCGGCGGTGACCAAGCGCGACGCCGCGCTCCGCGTCGAGCCACGTCCCGGAGGAGTCCGGGCCGCGGTGCACCATCGTGTCCGTCATGTCGCGGATCAGCGCGGCGAGGCGATCGGTATCGCGAGGCGAATCGCGTTCGATGAATCCGGTGATGCCACACATGGAGATGAGCCGCCCACGCGCGGCGGTCAGCGCTTGTCCTGGTTCAGCACTCGAGGACCGACTGCAGGGGTGTCATTATACCGGGCCGATCCGGCCGTTCGCCGCGCTGCTGATGATCTGTCGATACAGCGCGGCATAGGCATCCACGGCGGTCTCGATGTCGAAGCTGTGCTCAATGCGACGGCGGAGTGAGTCGCCCAACTCACGCCGTTCGCTGGCGGGCAACCGCAAGAGGACCGCGATGGCCTCGGCGAACCTCTCTGGTTGCGCCGGCGGCACCAGATAAGGAGAGTCGCCGAGCAACGCCCGAGTGTCGCCGACATCGGTCGCAACCGTCGGGATCCCGGTGGCCATGCCCTCGGCCACGGCGTTCGGGAAGCCTTCGCCGCGCGAACTGGAGGCCGCGATGTCGAATCCCGCCAGTGCGGCAGCGGGGTCGGCATCAACCCCGGCGCAAATCACCTGCGCCTCGAGGCCGGCCTTGCGGATCATGGATGCCAGCGGTTCGTCCCCAGGTGCCGTTCCGTTGCCGACGAGGACCAGGCGCCATGGAGACAAGCCGGGAGTCTCGATCAACTGGGCTACCGCGGCGAGCAGGTCATCGTGCGCCTTCACGGCCGAGAATCGAGCCAGGTAGCCGATCGCGATGGTGTCATCAGCGACGCCCCAGGCGGACCTCCGGCGAGATCTGGCCTCGAGGTTTGGCGCGAAGCGTGTGACATCGACGCCGTTGTGGATCGTGGGCATGAGCGGGGCCCGATATCCGATCGCACGGTGCGCTTCCAGCGCGGCTTGTGACCCGGCGACGATCGCTGCCGGGACATATCGTGACCCCAAGGCGCTGACGCGCATCAAGAGGCGTGTCATGTGGCTGTTGGCATCGCTGCTGAGCCTGCTCTGCCGCAGCGTCCACACCTGTGGGGCACGCGCGCCGCGCAGCCGACTGAGCATGCCCATTACTTCGGCGTGATACATCCAGCACTGCAACAGCGAACAGGGCTCGCTCGCCATGGTGCGCGGCAGCGCGGCGAGCCGCGCGATCCCCTGGGGTGACT
>Ga0310810_10005725_pt1 | contig 13938 bp, 11 predicted proteins | sample NCmetagenome_FD_207641 | JGI IMG/M metagenome (GOLD analysis project Ga0310810, IMG submission 207641) | Soil microbial communities from experimental microcosm in Duke University, North Carolina, United States - NC | ecosystem: Engineered > Artificial ecosystem > Soil microcosm > Unclassified ... | reverse complement strand
GTGAGAGCGAGGGCGGCCATCGGATAGTCAGCCGCCGGTTGTGGGGCACGGCCCGTGCGTGTGCCAGGGACGCGCGGTGGATTTGTTAGGAGGTTCACGTGACGAGCGAACGCAAAGAGCGGCGCGGTTTCGCGTCGATGAGTCCTGAGCGGCAGCGCGAGATCGCCAGCAAGGGTGGGCGCGCCGCACACGAGAAGGGAACCGCGCACGAGTGGACGCCTGAAGAGGCTCGCCGGGCAGGTCGAAAGGGCGGGCAGGTCAGCCGGGGCGGCCGGGGCCGGCTGCCGGACGGCACGGATTCCACTCCGTCCGACAACCTCGGAATGGCGTAAGCCGTCAGGCGAGGGTTCGCGCCGGCCACGGGTCGGCGCGGACCACCACTTGCCTCAGGCGCCGTCCGGTGCCTGTTTTCGTCCTCCCGCGCGCTCGACCTGCACGCGCGCATCGTTGAAGCACGCGCCGCCGCCAATGTCGGTCAGCGTCGCCGGCGCGAGCGCCGTCGCGGTGTAGCCGTTGGCGGTGTGCCGCCGCCACAACCCTTTCGGCAGGACCACCGTTCCTGGCCTGGTCCACGTCCCCACCTGCGCACGGCACCGGACCTCGCCCAGCTCGTTCCAGATGCGAACGTCTTCACCGTCGTCGATCTGACGCGCCGAGGCGTCGTCGGGATGGATCACCAACCGCACTGCGGGCCGCGCCAGCTCGCCGAGCGTGGAGCTGATCGTGCGGTCGGACGCCGGTGAGATCAGCGCCAGCGGGAAACGGTCGGTCGCCGGGTCCGGCTGGTACGCGTAGAGCCCGGCGGGCGCCTCGCGATCGAGATCCGCGGGGAACAGGTGCACCTTCCCGTCCGCGGTCCGCGGGAACACGTCCACGAACTGCACAGGCGCACCGTCCCATTGCGGACGTGCGACGCCGGTGGCCTTCAGGTCGCTGCCAACTTCCGGGGGCAGATCGTTCAGCACGCGCAGCAGCGACTCGAGCTCGCCGCGCCCCTGCTCTTCGTCGAACAGTCCGAGCCGCCTGCCGAGATCGTAGAAGACGTCGGCGTTCGATCGCGCCTCGCCGATCGGGTCCACGACCGGCTGCGTCAACTGCATCGTGATCGGACCGTACCCCTTCGCGAAATCGTAGTGCTCGAGAAACGTCGTCGCCGGAAGGACGACATCCGCGTAGGGCACCGTGTCGGTGAGCACCTGCTCGAAGACGACGGTGAACAGCTCGTCGCGCTCGAGGCCGCGCAGCACGCGCGCCTGATCCGGGATGGTCGCCGCCGGGTTGCAGTTGTAGACGAACAGCAGCGAGACCGGCGGCGAGGGGGGCTCAGTGAGCACTTCGCCGAGCTGATTCATGTTGATCGCGCGCGTCGGTGGCTCCGGCGCGTCGAGCCACGGCCGCGTGAATCCCCACGCCGCCGAGTTGCTCATCGCGTAGCCGCCCCCGCGGACGCCGAACTTGCCGCCGACCGCCGGCAACGCCAGCACCGCGAGCGCCGCGTTGCCGCCGTTCCGGTTGCGCTCGAGCCCCCAGCCGCACCGCACGAGCGCGGGACTGGATCCGGCGTACCAGTGAGCCAGCTGCTGAAGGTCAACGGCTGCGACGCCCGCGACTTCGGCCGCGCGCTCGAAGGTCCACTCCGCAGCCTTTGTCCGCAACAGGTCCGCGCCGGTCGTGTGCGCGTCCAGGAACGTCTGATCCGCGTGCCCGTTTTCGAAGAGATACCGGTGCACCGCCAGCGCGACGACGACGTCCGTGCCTGGCTTGATCGCGAGATGCAGGTCCGCCGCGCGTGCCTGCGGGGTGGTGCGCGGGTCGATCACCACCAGCTTCGCGCCGTTCTTCTGTGCTGAGCGGATGTACGGGATCGCGTGAATCCCGGAGACGCCGGGGTTCACGCCCCACAGGATCAGGAGCTTCGTCTCGGGATAGTCCTGGTACACGACCGATGGCATCTTGCCGTACAGCGCCTGGTTCGCCGCACCCGTCGGCGCCGCGCACACGGTGCGCAGCAAGCGCGACGCGCCGAGCCGCCGGAAGACCACCATGTCCACGGCGTCCTGCGTCAACAGGCCGTTCGATCCGCCATAGCAGAAGGGCAGGATGGCTTCCGGGCTGATGGTGTCGCGCACGCGCGAAATTTCAGACGCAATCTTCTCGAGCGCCTCATCCCACGACACGCGTGAGAACGCTCCGCTGCCCTTGCGGCCCGTCCGGACCATCGGATACCGCACGCGGTCGGGACCATACATGCGCTCGGGGAACCGCCGGACCTTCGCGCAGATGTACCCGCGCGTCACGTCGCTCGCGTGGCCGCCGTCCAGCTCGACGATGCGCCCGTCGCGGACGCTGACGGTGAGGCTGCAGGCATCTGGACAGTCGAGGGGGCAGGCGGTGGCGACGTGGAGGTCGTCGGTGGCTCCGTCACGCATGACGTGAGTGTACCATTGCTGGCACCATGGCTGCGCCTCACGTGGTCATCATCGGCGGCGGGTTCGGCGGGCTCTTCGGTGCGCGCGCCTTCAAGCACGCGCCGGTAGAGGTGACGTTGATCGATCGTCACAACCATCACGTCTTTCAGCCGCTGCTGTATCAGGTCGCCACTGCCGGGCTGTCGCCCGGCGACATCGCATCGCCGATCCGCTGGATTCTGCGGCGCCAGAAGAACGTGCGCGTCCTGCTCGGCGAGGCCCAGGCGATCGACGTCGCCGCGAAGCGCGTGACGCTCGACGGCGGTCAGTCGCTCACCTACGACTACCTCATCGTGGCGGCCGGCGCCGACAACTCGTACTTCGGCCATCCGGAGTGGGCGCAGTTTGCGCCGGCCCTGAAGACACTCGACGACGCGCTGCGGGTGCGCGCCCGAATGCTGCTGGCGTACGAAGTGGCGGAACGGGAAGCGGACCCTGCCGTCAGGAAGCGGATGCTCACCTCGGTCATCGTCGGCGGTGGGCCGACCGGGGTGGAGATGGCAGGCGCCATCGCCGAGATCGCCCACCAGACGTTGTCGGACGAGTTCCAGTCGATTCGCACGGCCGAATCCCGCATCGTGCTCGCCGAAGCGGGGCCGAGCATCCTCTCGGCGTTTCCGGAGACACTCAGGAACGCCGCGCGGAAGTCGTTGCAGAAGCTCGGCGTCGAGGTGCGCGAGAAGACGGCGGTCACGCGCATCGAGCACGAGACCGTGTGGCTCGGCGACGAGCGGATCGAGGCGGGGACGATCATCTGGGCTGCGGGCATCGCGGCGTCGCCGCTGGGAAAGACCCTGGGCGTCCCGCTCGATCGCGCGGGTCGCGTTCTCGTGCACAAGGACCTCACGATCCCGGGCCACCCCGAAGCGTTCGTCGTCGGCGACCTCGCGTCGCTGACCGACCAGAACGGGCAGCCGTATCCGGGTGTGGCGCAGGTGGCGATGCAGCAGGCCCAACAGGCCGCGCGCAACGTCATCCGGGCGATCCAGGGCCAGCCGCACGCGGAGTTCCACTACAAGAATCTTGGAAACATGGCCACCATCGGCCGCAACTCGGCGATCGCCGATCTCGGATGGCTGAGGGTGTCCGGGTTCCCCGCGTGGCTGCTCTGGCTCTTCATCCACATCGTGTGGCTGATTGGCTTCCGCAACCGGATCCTGGTGCTCGTGCAGTGGGCTGGCGCCTACATCACGTATCAGCGGAGTGTGCGGCTGATTACGGGGAATCTGTCGAGGAAGGACATCTGACGGCTTCGTGCCCGTGCTGAGTGCCGCGTGCTGGGTGCCACGTGCGGTGCCTGGTCCCACGTGCTAGGTGCGGTGCCATGTGCGACGTGCGCCGTGCGTCGCACGGGGGCACCCAGCACCAAGCACGGCACGGCCGAAAGAAGTTCTCCCTACGCCTGCGAGCTGAGGAGAGCCTTCCTGCCGTACTTCCGCTCGACGTAGTCGTCGACGAGCTTCTGGAATGCCACCGCCAGTTCATCGTAGTTCCCGCGCAGCGTCGTGACGTGCTCACCGTCGATGAAGACGGGACAGTTGGGCGCTTCGCCGGTGCCTGGCAGCGAGATACCGATGTTGGCGGCCTTCGATTCGCCCGGACCGTTGACGACGCAGCCCATGACGGCGAGCGTGAGCGTCTCGACGCCTTCGTATTTCGTTTTCCAGACGGGCATCTGCTCGCGGATGTACTCCTGCACCCGCTCGGCCAGCTCCTGGAACGTGCTGCTGGTGGTGCGGCCGCAGCCGGGGCATGCCGTCACGCTCGGTGAGAAGGATCGCAGGCCGAGCGCCTGCAGGATCTCGCACGCCGCGTGCACCTCTTCGCGCCGATCGCCGCCCGGGCGCGGCGTGAGCGAAACGCGGATCGTGTCGCCGATGCCTTCGTTCAGCAGGATGCCGATCGCGGCCGACGACCACACGAGCCCCTTGGTGCCCATGCCCGCCTCGGTGAGGCCGAGGTGCAGCGGCTGCCGAGTCCTGCCTGCGAGGTCGCGATAGACGCTGATCAGCTCCTGCGGGCGCGACACCTTGCACGAGATGATGATCTGGTCCTCGCGGAGGCCCGACTCGAGCGCGAGCTCGGTCGATTGCAGTGCCGAGAGCACCATGCACTCGTCGATGATCGCCTCGGACGTCTTGCCGAGCTGCCGATCCGTGTTCTCCTGCATCTTCGCCATCACCAGCTCCTGGTTCAGGGAGCCGCCATTGACGCCGATGCGAACCGGCTTGGCGTGGTCGACCGCCACCTTGCAGATCGTCGCGAATTGCTCGTCGCGCCTGGTGCCCGTGCCCACGTTGCCAGGGTTGATGCGGTACTTGTCGAGCGCGGTCGCGCAGTCCGGGTGGCGCGTCAGGAGCAGGTGCCCGTTGTAGTGGAAGTCGCCGATGAGAGGCGCCGTGCACCCGGCGTCGAGCATCCGCTGCTTGATCTCGGGCACTGCCCGGGCAGCGTCGGCGACGTTCACCGTGACGCGGACCATCTCCGATCCGGCTTCCCACAGCTCGACGACCTGCCGCGCCGTTGCCACCGCATCGGCGGTATCGGTCATCGTCATCGACTGGACGACGACGGGCGCGCCGCCGCCGACCTGCACGTTGCCGACCTTCACCCCGATGGTCCTGTGGAGCTTCACGGGCATATCAGCGGGATCATAGCAGGCGAGGGACGAGGACGAGGGACGAGGGACGAAGGACGAAGGACGAGGGACGAAGGACGAGGGAACGTCCCACAGGCGGACACTTCTGCCGCGACATCGAACAGCCTTCCGTTTCAAATCTGCTGATTTACTAGCACTTCAGCCAGCGCCGGCGCGTTCATCCCGTCGAATGACGGGCACGGCGGTTGCTCTGATTCCCAGCAGCTTCGAGGGGGAGTATCGGTAATGGTCTGGATTCGTGACGCGCGCTTCGGTCTTCGACTGCTCCGCAAGAACCCCGGCTTCACCGCCGTTGCCGTGCTGGCGCTTGCGTTGGGCATTGCCGCCAACACCGCCATCTTCAGCGTCGTCTATGCCACGCTGCTCGCCCCGCTGCCGTATCCGGCGCCGGACCAGCTCGTCATGGTGTGGTCCCGGGTCCAGGACAACCGCAACGTCAGCGCCGCCGGGACGTTCCTTGAATGGAGGCGCCAGACCACCTCGTTTCAACAGCTCTGTGCGTGGACCAGCCGCTCGGTCAACCTCGCCACCGACCAGCGGCCTGAGCGGCTGCCCGCGGCCGCAACCACGCCGCGCTTCCTGTCGATGATCGGCTATCCCTTCGAGCTCGGCCGCGACTTCCTCGAGGAAGAGGGCACTGTCGGCAAGGATCACGTGGTCGTTCTCACGAACGTGACGTGGCGGGAGCGTTTCGGTAGCGATCGGTCGATTATCGGCCGCCAGCTTCGCATCAACGGGGCTCCCTACACCGTCGTGGGAGTGCTTGCAGCCGGCCCCGCCGATCGAATCCAGAACAAGGTGTACGTGCCGCTATCCTTCGAACCCGAGCAGGTGAACCACAACTTCCATTGGCTGCTCGTGATGGGCCGGCTCAAGCCCAACGTGACGCTGGAGCAGGCCAACGCCAACATGGTGGCCATCGCCGCCAACCTGGCGAAGACGTTCCCGAAATCAAATACTGGCTGGAGCGCGAGCGTCGAGCCGCTCAAGAACAACTTCCTCAGCGACAACACGAAGTCAGCGCTATGGCTGCTGCTGGGCGCTGTGGCATTCGTGCTGCTGATCGCGTGCGCGAATGTCGCCAACCTCCTCCTCGCAAGGGGCACGGCCCGACAGCGTGAGCTGGCCGTCCGCGCCGCGGTTGGCGCGTCGCGGCGCCAGGTGATCCGACAGCTGGTGACGGAGAGTCTGGTGCTCGCGCTCATCGGCGGCGGGCTCGGCGTCGTGCTCGCCTCCACGCTGCTGCAGGTGATCATGGCGATGATGCCTGAGTACACGCTGCCGTCGGAAGCCGACGTACAACTGAACGTGCCCGTGCTGCTGTTCACGCTGGCCGCCTGCGCGCTGTCGGGGATTCTGTTCGGATGCGCGCCGGCCTGGCAGGCCTCGCGGACCGACATGAACGAGACGCTCAAGGAATCGGGCCGATCGGTCTCAGGCGGACGGCACTACCTGCGGCGTGCGCTCGTGGTGATCGAGTTTGCGCTGGCGCTGACCTTGCTCGCCGGCGGCGGGCTCGCCATCCACAGCCTGTTTCAGCTCGCACGTGTCGATCTCGGATTCCGCAGCGATCGCCTGCTCACCTTCTCGCTGCCGGTGCCCGATGGCAAGTTCACCAATGCCGATCAGATTCAGGCGTTTTACCGCCAGCTTCTCGAACGCGTCCAGACGGTCCCGGGCGTGACGTCCGCGGCCGTGTCCACGGGCATGCCCGTACGCGGCACGAACTTCGGCATGCCCTTCGAGATCGCGGGGACGCCGGTAGCCGACCCATCCAAGCGTCCCGGCGCCGGCTTCAGCATGGTAACTCCGGGGTACTTCAAGACGTTTGGCATCCCGATCACGCGCGGCCGCGAGTTCACTGAGCAGGACCGCGCCGGCGGCCTGCACGTGGCCATCGTGAACCAGACCTTCGTGACGAAATACTTCCCGAACGTCGACCCGCTGACACAGCGAGTACTGGTCGAAGAGCTGATCCCCGGCGTGACGAAGCTCGGGCCGAAGGTCGAGTGGCAGATCGTCGGCGTTTACGGCGACGTCCGCAACGCCGGGCCCAAAGACGACGGCTTCCCTGAAATCGATGTGCCCTTCTGGCAGAGCGCGTGGCCCAATGCGGGCGTCGCGGTGCGGACCTCCGGCGACCCGACCAGCGTGCAGCAGAGCCTGGCCGCCGTCGTGCGCTCGATGGATGCCGACGTACCCATGGCCGACGTGAAGACGATGGAGCAGATTGTCGAGGAGACGAAAGCCGGCGACCGCTTCAACACGGTGCTCTTTGCTGCCTTCGCCGGCGTGGCGCTGGTCCTCGCTGCGCTTGGCATCTACGGCGTCATGGCCTTCGTCGTCGCCCAGCGGACGCACGAGATCGGATTGCGCATGGCTCTCGGCGCGGGACGTACCCAGGTGCTCGGCCAGGTGCTGCGCGAGGGGATGGTCACGGCTCTGGTCGGCACGGTGATTGGTACCGGCGGCGCCTACGTCGTTGGGCGCGCCATGCAAGGAATGTGGTACGGCGTGGGCGCCTTCGATCCGCTCGCCTTCAGCCTGGTGGCGCTGACTCTGCTGGCGTCCGCGCTTGTGGCCTGTCTGGTCCCGGCTCGAAGAGCCGCCTCGGTCGACCCCATGGTCGCGCTCCGGGAACAATAACGGCCGCGCGACCTGGCCCGTCGTCTACACTTGAAGCATGGGTGGACGCGCGGCGCTCCGGGGCATCATCGCGGGTCTTACGCTGCTCGTGCCCGTGGCCGCACGTGCGCAGCAGGTCACCAAGGTCCCGAGCGGCGACACGATCGTCGTCGAAGGCGTTGGCAAAGTGCGCTTGCTGGGCATCGACAGCATGGACGAGTCGGCGTTCGGCGTTGGCAATGCGCCCGTGCCGCCGCCGCGCCACGATCCGCCCGAGCCGACGTCGGCGCCTCCCACCATCGTGAACGGCGGCATCAAGCTCCATCCGGATCGGCCGTCGCGTGACTTCCTCCAGCAGCTCGCGCTCGGCAAGACGATCCGGCTCCAGTACGACAACCTCGCCGAAGGCAAGGCCGCGCGGTTCGCCTACGCGTTCCTTCCTGACGGCACGATGTTGAATGCCGAGATGCTGAAGAACGGCAAAGCCAAAGCCGACCGTTCGCGCACGTTCGCGCATCAGGGAGAATTCATCCGGCTGGAAGAGGAAGCGCACGAGGCCGGCCTCGGCGTCTGGGCTGGCGTCCCGCGCTGACGTTCCTCGTCCTTCGTCCCTCCTCCTTCGTCTGCTACGATTCAGCGGATGTGGGAACAGCGGTGGCATCCGCTCCGGCAGGAGTGGGTGATCGTGGCGGCGCACCGCCAGTCGCGGCCATGGTCGGGTGGAGAGGTCGCGGCGCGCGAGGTCAGGCCCCCTCAGTACGATCCGCAGTGCTATCTGTGCCCGGGCAACACCAGGATCAGCGGCAGGAGCAATCCTGCGTACACCGGCACCTACGTCTTCGACAACGATCACCCGTGCGTCGGGCCTGACGCCCCGGCCCATCTCGCAGCGCCGCCGTGGCCGTATCGAAATGCTCCGGCCACAGGCATCGCGCGCGTCGTCTGCTACAGCCCGCGGCACGACGTGACGCTGGCCGAGCTCGACGTCGAGGGCGTGGACGCGCTGCTGGCCACCTGGCAGGAGCAGATGCGCGAGCTCAGCGCGCGCCCCGAAGTCGCCTACGTGCTGATCTTCGAGAACAAGGGCGAAGCCGTCGGCGTTTCGAACCCGCATCCGCACTGCCAGATCTACGCGACCAACTTCGTCTTCAAATACATCGAGACCGAGTTCCGCGCCGGCGAGCGTCACCATCACGAGACGGGCCGGGTGCTGTTCGAGGACGTCATCGCGGCCGAGCGCCAGGATGGCCGGCGCATCCTGAGCGAGCAGGCGAGCGCCATCGCGTTCGTGCCTTACTTCGCGCGGTACGCCTACGAGGTCTACGTCGCACCCACAAGAGTGCACGCCACGCTGGCCTCGCTCGACGCGCCGGAGCGCCGCGACCTGGCAACCGTGCTGCGTGACACGGTCATCCGCTTCGACAACCTGTGGAAGATGCCGTTTCCTTATGTGATGGCGCTGCACCAGGCGCCGGTGCGCGACGATGCGCGCGGGTTTCACTTTCACATCGAGTTTCATCCGCCGTTGAGGCGGCCGAACCTGTTGAAGTACCTCGCCGGGCCCGAGATCGGCGGCGGCAACTTCCTGAGCGACACCTCGCCCGAGGAAAAGGCGGCCGAGTTGCAGGCCGCCGGTGGGCCGCACTACCTCACGGAGACCGGGCCGGCCTGACCGGCGCAGCCAGTTCCCAGATGCATCCGCTGCTCGAACCGATCCTCGCCCTGCACCGTCGCATTCGGGCCGACGTCGTCGCCTCGTGCGAGCGCGCGGCCGTGGCCGCGCTTTCCCACGTCGCGCACGACGAGGAAGGCGACACGATCTACGCCATCGACCGCGTCGCCGAGGACGTACTGGTTGGCGAGATCGAACGCACCATCGCGTCCGAAACGCCAGTCCGTCTCGTGGCCGAAGGCCTTCCGGGTGGCGAGCTGGTGCTGCCACGCGACGCGAGGCCTTCGGAGGTCGAGTGGGTCGTGATCGTCGATCCGATCGACGGCACGCGCGGCCTGATGTACCAGAAGCGGCCCGGCTGGATTCTCACGGGGGTGGCGTCCGCCTCCGCGCTTCGCGCTACGGCGGACAGGCCCGCCACACCTGCCGCACTTGGCCACATCGAGCTGGCGGTCCAGACGGAGATCCCGCTCGTCAAACAGCACCTGTGCGATCAGGCCTGGGCCGTGCGCGGCCAGGGCGCGATCGCGACGCGCATGAACCGGCTGACCGGTGAGACGCTGCCGCTGCGGCTGGAGCCGTCCTCGGCTGCCGGCATCGCGCACGGGTTCTCGACCATCGCGCGGTTCTTTCCCGGCGTCCGCGAGGAGCTGGCGTCCATCGACGACGAGATCGTGGCGACGCTGCTCGGGCCACCGGCCCCGGGCAAGGCGCAATTGTTCGAAGACCAGTACATCTCGAGCGGCGGACAGTTGTACGAGCTGATGTCGGGCCACGATCGGTTCATCGCCGATCTCCGGCCGCTGTTCGAGCGCCGGCGCAAGGGCGGGCCTGCGCTCTGTTGCCACCCATACGACCTGTGCACCGAGCTCATCGCGCGCGAGCTCGGCGTCCTCGTCACCGACGAGTACGGCAAGCCCCTGGCGGCGCCCCTCGACGTGACGTCCGACGTCGCGTGGATCGGCTACGCCAACGCGCGCGTGCGCGACCTCGTGCAGCCCGCGCTCCAGCAGGCGCTCAACCGCCGCGGTCTGCTGGCATGACGCCTCCTCTGCCAGCCGATCTCACGGAATTCATCACACGCCTTCGTGCGAGCGAAGCGAGCACGCCCCGCGACCATAGCCAGCGCCTCCTCGGCCATCAGGCCGAGGCCTCCGCCCGCGGCGCGATATATGTCTCGAGGGCTCCTGGGCGCCTTGACGTCATGGGAGGTATCGCCGATTACTCCGGCGCCCTCGTGTTGCAGTGGCCGATTCGCGAGTCAACGCGAGTGGCGTTGAGGCGGCATCCCGATCGCGTGCTCAGCATCTCGTCAGTGAGCGCCGGCCGCACTCGGCACGTCGACGTGCCACTCGACATCTTCGACGGTGGCCGCGCTTCGTACCAGCAGGTGCGCGCCTGGTTCGACGCCAGTCCCGACCGTCACTGGGCCGCGTATGTCGCCGGCGTCTTCCACGTGCTCGCGCGCGAGGAATCGCTCGCGCTCGACGGCGGGGCCGCCGTCCTCGTCGAATCCGACGTGCCCGAAGGCAAGGGCGTCAGTTCATCGGCCGCCATCGAAGCGGCGACGATGGAGGCGGTGCTGGCGGCATGGTCGCTGCCGGTGGACGCGCGGATGCGGGCGATCAGGTGTCAGCAGGTCGAGAATCTCGTCGTCGGCGCGCCGTGCGGAGTGATGGACCAGATGGCCTCCATCTGCGGCGAGCAGGGCCGTCTGATGGCGCTGCTCTGTCAGCCGGCCGAGTTCCAGGGCACGATTGCGCTTCCCGACGGGCTGGGAGTCTGGGGCATCGACTCGGGCATCCGCCATGCCGTGACCGGCGCTGACTACGGCGCGGTGCGAGTGGGCGCCTTCATGGGTTATCGCGTGCTCGCCGACCTCGCGGGTTTTCCCGCGACGGTGGGAGACGGGCCGCGGCACGTGCGAGTCGACGATCCTCGGTGGCACGGCTATCTCGCCAATGTGACGCCGGACGTCTTCGCTGGGTTCGACGAGCGCATCCCCGTCACCCTGACGGGCGACGCGTTCCTGACGCGCTACGGCGGCACTACGGATCCCGTAACAGACGTGGACCCTGCCAAGACCTACGCCGTGAGAACACCGGCCGCGCATCCCGTCTACGAGCACTGGCGCGTCAACGAGTGGGCGCGCCTGCTGGCGGCTCCAGAGGCGGACGCTGCGCCGGTCCTCGGCGAGCTGATGTACCAGTCGCACGCGTCGTACTCGGCCTGTGGCCTCGGCTCCGATGGCACAGACTTGCTCGTTGAGCTCGCGCGAGAGGCGGGAGCCTCGCAGGGCATCTTCGGCGCGAAGATCACCGGCGGAGGCAGCGGCGGCACTGTCGCCGTCCTCGGTCGGCGCGACGCCGGCCCGCGCGTCGCGGAGATCGCGCGAGACTACGAAGCACGCACCGGCCGCGCCACGTACCTCTTCGAAGGCAGCTCTCCGGGCGCCGCCGCGATCGGCGCAGTGCGAATCGAGCCGGGCTCATCGTAGCACTCGGCACCTGGCACTCAGCACCGCACCCGGCACCCAGCACGCAGCACCCAGCACGGATAGAATCCCCGTATGCGCGTCCTCATCACCGGCGGAGCCGGGTACATCGGCAGCCACACCGCGAAGCTTCTCGCCGCATCCGGCCACACCCCCATCGTCTTCGACGACTTCACGCAGGGACACGACTGGGCGGTGAAATGGGGGCCACTCGAGCGCGGAAGCCTCGCCGACCAGGGCCGCCTGCGCGAGGTGTTCGCCGCGCACAAGGTGGAAGCCGTGGTGCACTTCGCGGCCAGCGCGCTGGTGGGCGAGTCGATGAGCCAGCCCACCAAGTACTTCCGCAACAACACCGTGGCCACGCTGAACCTGCTCGACGCGATGCGCGAGGCCGGCGTCGCCACCATCGTCTTCTCCTCGACGTGCGCGACCTATGGCGATCCAGTGCGCGTGCCGATCGACGAGACGCATCCGCAGACGCCGGTCAACCCGTACGGCGAATCGAAGCTGATGGTGGAGAAGATCCTGCGGTGGTACGGCAGCGCGTACGGGCTGAAGTGGATCGCGCTCCGCTACTTCAACGCGGCGGGCGCCGACCCGGCCGGCGAGATCGGCGAGGACCACGATCCCGAGACCCACCTGGTTCCGCTCGTGATTGGAGCGGCGCTGGGTACGCGGCCGCCGGTGAAGGTGTTCGGCACCGACTATCCGACACCGGATGGCTCGGCGGTCCGCGACTACGTGCACGTCATGGATCTGGCCGACGCGCATCGGCGCGCGCTGGAGGGGCTCGACAACGGCACCGCCAGCCAGGCCATCAACCTCGGCACGGGACAGGGGCACAGCGTGCGGTCCGTGATCGAGACGGTCAACCGCGTCGGGGGAAAGAAGGTGCCGTTCGAAGAGGCGCCGCGGCGCGCTGGCGATCCGCCGGAGCTGGTCGCCGCGCCGGGCCGCGCGCGGGACGTGCTCGGATGGTCCTGCCGCTACGCCGCGCTCGACGTCATCGTCGAGCACGCCTGGAAATGGCATGCCGGGCGCGTGTGACGGGCGGACCGTTGCCTACCACTGCCGGATCGCCACGCGGTGGCGATCCAGCCAGTAGCCCCACATCACGAGGAGCCACTGCCCCTGGCCGAAGACGGCGATCGCTGACGCGCTCGGCGGCGGCGGACCGAACACGCTGGCGAGATAAACCGCGGCCAGTGTGATGGCGAATGCGGGAAAGCTGTAGCGGCCGACGGCGTCGACCGGTTCCGTGTTGGTCGCGTAGATCCAGATGCCGAGGCTGAAGAGCACGCCCTCGACGACCAGCGTCGCCGGCAGCGAGTACCAGAGGCCCAACCCGATCCTGGGCCCGCCCGGCCAGATCGGCAGGTCAGGCCGGTGGCTGATGACGTCGAGCAGCCAGTGGGACAGGACCAGTGCGGCCAGCACCATCGCGCCGCGCGGATAGCGGCGGAAGAACGCATACAAGGCCGCAAACAACCCGGCCCACACCGCGGCCATGACGAGGCTGTGCGTCCACGGATACGAGGTGAAATCGAGCGGCGTGACGCGTGTGATGCCAGGCGCGATCCGCACTGTCTCGATGCCCAGCATCAGGAAGCTGGGCCAGATAAGGTCGACGAGCTCGGCGGCGAGGAGCAAGGTCCCCAGGGACGTGTACGGCGTCAGCTTCTTCGCGCCGAAGCCGAGCGCGTAGTGGCCGAGAAACACCGCGTCAGACCCTGACGACGGTGCGCGCGAGCTTGTGGCTCTTCAGCACCGAGGCGTCGAGCTTCCGGCTCAAATAGACTTTCGACTCGGCATTGTCGACGGGATGTGGCTCGAACTTGACCACCTCGAAGCGGAGGTTGTCGAGGGTGCCGCGCATTTCGTAGAAGCGGTTCTTCGTCTTGACGACGATCTCGTGGAAGCCGTTCTGGTACGCCCAGGCTTCCTGCTCCTCGCTGAGCGCGCGGAAGAACCCCTTGCCGCGCCAGTCGCGGCGCGTGCCGCCAATCCACGCGTAAAGCAC
>Ga0310810_10005724_pt1 | contig 13942 bp, 9 predicted proteins | sample NCmetagenome_FD_207641 | JGI IMG/M metagenome (GOLD analysis project Ga0310810, IMG submission 207641) | Soil microbial communities from experimental microcosm in Duke University, North Carolina, United States - NC | ecosystem: Engineered > Artificial ecosystem > Soil microcosm > Unclassified ... | reverse complement strand
CAGCGGCACCTGGATCACCACGGCCCGGAACAGCTCCGGGCGCTGGGTGAGCACCGCTCCCATGAGCAGGCCGCCGTTGGACCCGCCCGCCGCGGCCAGGCGCTCCGGCCTGGTGTAGCGCTCCCGGATGAGCCATTCGGCGGCGGCGATGAAGTCGTCGAAGCTGTTCTGCTTGCGCCCCAGCATCCCGCCCTGGTGCCACGATTCGCCATATTCGCCGCCGCCTCGAATGTTGGGGATGGCCACCAGGCCACCGTGCTCGAGCCAGAGCAACAAGGAGCGCGAGAACGCCGGCGTCATGCTGATGTTGAAACCCCCGTACCCCGTCAGGTACGTCGGGGCACCGCCATCCCGCACAAGCCCCCCCTGGTGCACCAGGAACATGGTGACCTCGGTGCCGTCGGCCGATGGCAGGCTCACCTGGTGTACCTCGTACCGCTCGGGGTCCACGTCGGCCTCCACCCGGCGCCAGAGCACCACCTCATCCGTGGCGAGGTCGAGCCGGTAGACGCTGGGTGGGACCGTATAGGATGAAAAGCCGAAGAACAGCTCGTGGCCGTCCGACTCCGCGCCCAGGCCGAACAGGCCGCCCAGGGTCGGCAGGGGGACTTCGTGCCGAACCCCGCCGTCCAGGTCCGCGAGCCGAAGGCGGGACGACGCGCGCTCGAGATAGCTGAGCACCAGCCGGTCGCCGACCACCCGCGCACCCTCGAGCACCGCGTCGGGCCGCGGGGGGACCAGCTCGCGCCAATGCCCCCGCTGGGGACGCGCGGGGTCCACCTCGAACATCCGGTAGGTCGGGGCATCCAGGTTGGTGCGCAGGTAGAGCCGCCCGCGCACCACCTCACCATCAAACGAGAACGGCAGGTTCTCGGCGACGGCGACCAGTGGCGGCGCAGCGGTCCAGCCGGCCGCATTGCGGTCGCCCAGGTACAGATCGGTCTGGTCGAAGGTGCGCGCCACGCTGATGATCAGCCACCGGCCGTCCGGCGAGAGACCCACGCCCGGCCAATATTCCTTCTCCCTGGGCTGGTAGATGAGCGGATCGTCGGCAGGGTCGCTGCCAAGCGGGTGGAAGTAGACCGCGCGGTGGTAGTGCTCTTCGCCGGCCGGCACGGTGTCGGGCGCAGGATAGCGGGTGTAGTAGAACCCGGAGGCGTCCGGCAGCCAGGCGAGGTCGGCTGCCCGGGTCCGGGGAATCCGCTCGGGTAGGCTGGTGCCGGCCTCCACGTCGTACACATGGAGCACGCTCTGCTCGCTGCCGCCCGCGCTCAACCCGTAGGCGAGCAGGCCGCCGTCATCGCTGGGGAAATACCAGTCGAGCGCGGTCGTGCCCGCCGGATCGAGGGCGTTCGGATCGATCGCCGCCCGGTCCTCGCCGGCCACGCCGTCCCGGACGTACAGCACGGGCTGATTCTGGCGCCCTTCGCGTCGCTGGTAGAAGTAGCGCCCGCGCGCGGGGGTCGGCACGCTGAGCGCCCCGATCGCGAGCAGCTGGTCCAGCCGGCGACGAATCGCATCCCGGGCGGGCACCCCGGCCAGCCACTCCTCGGTGAGTGCGTTCTGCCGCTCGGTCCACGCGCGGGTGTCGGGGTCGGCGCCGTCCTCGAGCCAGCGATACGGGTCGGGAATCGACTCGCCGTGCAGGACCTCGACCGCGTCCACCGTGCGAGTCGGCGGGTAGGCGGGGTCAGTCACCCAGACTGATCCCGAGGTCGCGGGCGGTGCGGATGGTATCGCAGTCGAGCGGCACGTTCCAGGCGCGGCCCACGACGTTCTCCAGCGGGACGCGGCTGATGTCCGAGCCGGTGAGGCCTACCATCGTGCCGAAGGCCCGGTCCGCGATGGCTCGCACCGCCGCGGAGCCGAACCGGAGCGCCAGCAGGCGGTCGTAGGTGGTCGGCGAGCCGCCGCGCTGCAGGTGGCCAAGCACGAGCGAACGGGTCTCCTTGCCGGTGTGGTGCTCGATGGCGCGCGCGACCTTGCTCGCGATCCCTCCCAGGCGATCCACCGTGCCGACGCCGCGGCGCTCGAGCAGCTCGATGGAGCCGTCCTTCGGCCGGGCCCCCTCGGCGACCACCACGATGCTGAAGTGGCGCCCCGCCGCTTCCCGCCGCCGGATCTTGTCGCACACCTTCTCGATGTCGAACGGGATCTCGGGCAGCAGGATGACGTCGGCGCTGCCGGACAGCCCGCTGTAGAGCGCAATCCACCCGGCGTACCGCCCCATCAGCTCCACCACCATGACCCGGTCGTGGCTCTCGGCGGTCGAGTGCAGCTTGTCGATGGCCTCGGTGGCCGTGCTCACCGCGGTGTCGAACCCGAAGGTCCGCTCGGTGCCGCTCACGTCGTTGTCGATGGTCTTGGGCACGCAGACGACGGGCAGGCCCTTCCGCCACAGGTCGTGCGAGATCTGCAGGCTGCCGTCGCCGCCGATGGAGACGAGCGCGTCGAACCCGCTGGCCTGGAACGCCGCGACCAGGTCGTCCGAGCGGTCCTGCTCGTAGGCCTCGCCCCGCTCGTTGCGCATCACGTAGCGGAACGGGTTGCCGTGGTTGGTGGTGCCGAGGATGGTGCCGCCGAGGTGGGTAATGCCGCGCACTTCGGCGAGCCCAAGCGGTACCACTCCGTTGAACGACAGCAAGCCCTCGTACCCGCGCTGGATTCCGTAGGACTTCCATCCGCGATAGTGCGCCGACAGCACCACGGCACGGATCACCGCGTTCAACCCGGGGGCGTCGCCGCCGCCGGTGGAGATGGCAATGCGCATGTCAGCCCGGACTACGGATCAGTTGCACGATCTCTCCCGGCTCGGCGTGACGGCGGAGCGCGCGCTTCGAAAAGATGAGATTGCCGTCCACCGTTACCTCGAACACCCCGCCGGACGACGGCACCAGGCGGACCTCCGCTTCCGGGAACAGCTGCTTCAGCTCAGCCGCCAGACCGGTGGCTCGAGGCTGGTAATTTCAGACGACACAATACTCGATCACGACGCGCATGCGCTTCTCCTTACGGGCGGGAATGGTCCCGCGAATCGTAGCGGTCCCAGGGGGCGCTGCCAAGGGTTCCAGCGGCTTGGTGACGGGGCTCCTTGTCAGGGCTCGCCGGACGCCGTATCTATTTGACCCATGCGAACCTACCCACAGCCCGTCAGGGGCTGGGCCGGAGCAGTCGAACTCCTGGCCGGCCTCGCGCTCGTCGTGGCGTGCGCCCAGGCGGGCGTGGCCCAGCAGCGCAAATATCTGGTCGAGCTGGGCGCCGCCGGAGCGTACCAGTCTTTCGACTCCGAGACCAAGCTCGACGGCGCACCCGGGGGGGTGGGACGGCTGGGGATATGGCTCCCGCTCAACTTTTCGGTCGAGCTCGAGGGCGCCATTTCCTCGCCGAACAGCAGCACCGCCGGTCAGAGCGTCAGCGCCAAGTCCTTCGGGGCGTCGGCCCTGTACAACTTTCTGATCGGCGCCAACAACTCGTTCTATCTCAAAGCAGGCGCGGGCAAGACCAAGTACGGCGGTGCCTGTCCCACCGTGGCGAACCCGAACCAACCTGCTTGTGGGAGCAGCGGGACACTCCTGGCCGGCGCCGGATTCCGCATAGGATTGACGCCAACGATTCTGGCTCGTGCCGAGGGACTCTATGGCCACTACAAGAGCAAGAAGACCCTGACTAACCCGGGCCTCTCGCTCTCCAACATCGGGGTCAGCCTCGGCGTGAGCCTGATGCTGGGCAGCAAGCCCATTCCCGACGGCGACGGCGACGGCGTGCTCGACAACCGCGATCGTTGCCCCGACACCCCAGCGGGAGCTTCGGTGGACGCCCGCGGCTGCCCGAGCGATGGGGATGGCGACGGCGTCCCGGATGGCATAGACCGCTGCCCGACGACGGTGGCCGGGGCCGCGGTAGACGCGCGCGGCTGCTCCCAGGACACCGACGGCGACAACATCCCCGACGGGCTGGACCGCTGCCCCGACACCCCGCCCGGCGTGCTGGTGGACCCGCGAGGCTGCCCCAAGGACAGCGACGGTGACCAGATCCCCGATGGTTTGGACCGCTGCTCCGACACCCCCCGTGGAGCCACGGTGGACGCGCTCGGCTGCCCCGGCGACGAGGACGGCGATGGCGTGCTGGACGGCCTCGACCAGTGTCCCCGGACCCCTGCGGGTGCGGTGGTGAACGCCTCCGGGTGCGCCCAGGGCCAGACCCCCAATCGGCCGACGCCCTCAGGCGCCCAACCTCCGCCCCAGCCGAGCCCCGCTCCGGCACCGGCGGCCGCCCCGCCTCAGGCCGCGCCGCGGGCAGGCGCGGCCCGACCCAACGTCGCCGCTCAACCGCCGCCGGCGGGGCAGCGTCCGGCCATCGACACGACGGGCCGGCCGATCCAACGCCCCAACGTGACGGTGCCGCGGGCGGCAGCGCAGCCCCAGGCGATCGCCGCGGGCGTGATTCCGGAGGTCACCTTCGTGCCCGGGACGGCGCGGCTCCAGACGTCGTCCTACGTCGCGCTGGACTCGGTAGCCGACATCCTGCGGGCGAGCCCCAACCTCAGGATTGAAATCGGCGCCCACGTGGAGAACAGCGGCTCCGCCAGCGACGATGTGCGCATCACGACGCTGCAGGCGGAGGCCGTGCGCGACTACCTGGTGGTGAAAGGCGCGAGCTACCAGCAGATCGTGGCACGCGGCTACGGGTCGTCGGTGCCGCTCAGCGGGGACACGACGCCGCGCGGCCGCGCGGCCAATCGTCGGGTCGAGATCCGGCCGGCGACCGCGGGCCCCTGATTTGCGTGGGACGATGGAGGAGCACCGACCACGCTCCTCCATCATCTTGTCCCACAATCATCTGGGTCCGATGCGCCGCACTCTCCTCGTCGCTGTTCTCGCGGTTCTCCTGCACATTGCATCCCTCTCGGCGCAGTCCTCCGGCTGGGGCGACGAGCTGCCGCCCGCGCCGCCGCTGCCGGACTCCCTGTTCACGATTCCCGCGGTCACCCTCGACCTCACGCCGCCCGCGCCGCCGCTCAACCGACCCCCCAGCCCGGTACGGGCGATCTACGTGAACGCCTGGGCCTTCGGCGGCCGCCGGTTCTACGACCTCGTCAAGCTGGCGGACCGGACCGAGATCAATGCCTTCGTGGTCGACGTGAAGGACGACACCGGCTATCTGACCTACCGATCCGAGGTGCCCACCGCCAAGGAGATCGGCGCCAACACTCAGCTCCGCGCGCGCGACGTGCGCGAGCGGCTCCGGGTCATGCGCGAGCACGGCATTCATCCGATCGCCCGCATCGTGGTCGCCAAGGACCCGCTGCTCGCCGGCCGAAAGCCGGCCTGGTCGGTCCGGCACGTGGACGGCGGCCTGTGGCACGACCGGCTCGACTTCGCCTGGGTGGACGCGTTCAACGACTCGGTCTGGGTCTATGCCTCGCAGCTGGCCGCGGAGGCGGTCCGGGTCGGGTTCGCCGAGATCCAATACGACTACGTGCGCTTCCCCGACGAGCCCGAGAGCCGGCTCGCGTCCGCCGTCTTCGCCGCCCGCCGGCCCGGCGAGACCAAGCGGGAGGGCGTGGCGAGGAACCTCAAGCTCCTGGGCGAGCGGACCCGCCGCCTGGGCGTACCGTTTACGATCGACGTGTTCGGTCTCACGACCAGCGCCCCGACCGACATGGGCATCGGCCAGATGTGGGAAGACCTGGTGACGACGGCCGACGTCGTCCTCCCGATGGTCTATCCCAGCCACTATTTCAGGGGGTACTACAGCCTCAGGCATCCCAACAGCGAGCCGTACAAGGTGATCCGCCGCGCCATGCAGGACGCCCTGCGCCGGTCGGAGCCACTCGGGAAGACCGCGGAGATCCGGCCCTACCTCCAGGCCTTTACGCTGGGCCAGCCCCGCTACACCTCCGACCACGTACGGGAGCAGATCCGCGCGGCGGAGGAGCTCGGCATCACCTCCTGGGTACTGTGGAATCCGCGCAGCGCGTACGACCCGGCCATCTTCCGCATGCGGACGAGCAGCTCGGGCGCCACGCTGCCGGACGCGTCCCGTCCGGCAGAGGGGACGAAGTAGCGCCGCACGACGGATTGTCCCACCCGCTCAAGCCGCTGCTGGATACAGCATTAGGCCGGACCGAGCCGCTCGGTCCGGCCTTTGCCATTGGACCGCCTTGACCGCCCCATTCGGGGTTGTATTCTCTAGAGCCCTATCACCGACGACGTTACCCCCTGAGGAGCCACGATGGACATCCCGACTCGCATCGGTCTGTTGCTCACGTTCGCCGCCGTGGTGGGGGTCCGCCCCGCCGTCGCGCAGGCGCCGGCGGGCGTCACGCCCGCCATGATCGCCCAGGGCGACAGCATCTTCCACAGCAGCGGCAATTGCTACGCCTGCCACGGCGCGAACGCGCAGGGTGCGGTCGGCCCCAATCTCACCGACGCCGAGTGGCTCCACAGCGACGGCTCGTACGACGCGATCGTCAAGCAGATCACCACCGGCGTGCCCCAGGCGGAGTCGAAGAGCGGGATCATGATGCCGCCCAAGGGCGGATCCAGCATCACTGACGATCAGGTGAAGGCGGTGGCGGCCTACGTCTATTCCCTGAGCCACAAGAAGTCCTGACGCGGCTCCGACGGGGCGAGCCGAGGGCGCACGAACGTGCGCCCTTTTCGCTACCTTCCAGCCATGTCGAATCGCCTCGCCGCCGCCAGCTCCGCCTACCTCGTGTCCGCCGCGCACCAACCGATCCACTGGTTTCCCTGGGGCGACGAGGCGTTCGCCGCCGCCCACGAGCAGGACCGGCCGGTGCTGCTCGACATCGGGGCGGTCTGGTGCCACTGGTGCCACGTGATGGACGGCGAGTCGTACGAGGACCCCCGGCTCGCCGAATTCCTGAACGATCACTTCGTGTGCATCAAGGTGGACCGGGACGAGCGGCCCGACGTGGACGCGCGCTACCAGCGCGCGGTCCAGGCGCTCACTCGGCAAGGGGGCTGGCCCCTGACCGCGTTTCTCACGCCGGCGGGCGAGGTGTTCTACGGGGGCACCTACTTTCCACCCGACGGCGCGCACGGCCGGCCCGGCTTCCGCGCCGTGCTCGAGAGCGTGCTCGAGGCCTACCGGTCGCGCCGCGGGCAGGTCGAATCCCAGGCGGAGGCGGTGCGCCGGGTGGTGGGCGAGGACCTCAACGAGACGGCGCCGGGGGACGCGTCGCTCGCGACGCTCGACGACGCGATCGCCGGCATGGCGCGGGCCTTCGACCCGGTGAACGGCGGGTTCGGCCGGGCGCCGAAATTCCCCCATCCCGGCGCGATGACGCTCCTGCTGCACCGGCTCTGGGATAGCCCCGACGACCCGGCGCGCGACATCCTCGACCGCACCCTGCACGGGATGGCCCGTGGCGGGGTGTACGACCAGATCGGCGGCGGGTTCCACCGCTACAGCGTGGACGCCGAGTGGATCGTGCCACACTTCGAGAAGATGTCGTACGACAACTCCGAGCTGCTCAAGGTCTATGCGGACGCCCACGCTCTGTTCGGCACGGAGCAGTACGCGGCCACCGCCCGCGGCATCGTCCGCTGGGTGCGAGACGTCATGTCGGACTCGTCCGGCGGGTACGCGGCCAGCCAGGACGCCGACGTGGGGCTCGACGATGACGGGGACTACTTCACCTGGACCCGCGACGAGGCCGCCGCGGTCCTGACCCCCGCCGAGCTCGACGTGGTGGCGGCGTACTACGACATCGGCACCGCGGGCGAGATGCACCACAACCCGTCCAAGAATGTCCTGTTCGTCGCCGCCCCGATGTCGGCGGTCGCCACCCGCCTGGGGCGAAGCGAGCGGGACGTGCGCATTGACCTCGAGCGCGCCCAGGCCAAGCTCCTGGCGGCGCGGGCCCAACGCGCCGCGCCGTTCGTGGACCGGACGCGGTACACCAACTGGAACGCCATGATGGCCTCCGCCATGCTCCGCGCCGGGGACGTGCTGGGGGACGCCGCCGCCCGCACCCACGCGCTCCTGACCCTGGCCCGCATGCGGGAGGAGCGGCTGGCCGACGACGCCGTCGCCCACACGCCCGGCGGGATCGCGGGACTGCTGGACGATCAGGTCCAGCTGGCCTCGGCGGCGCTGGATGCCCACGAGGCCACGGGGGAGGAGGCGTGGCTCGACTGGGCGGCCCGGCTCATGGACCGGGTGTGGCGGGACTACTGGGACGCCGAAGCCGGCGGCCTGTTCGACACGGCGCGCCAGCGAGGTTCGGAGCAGGGCTTGCTGCCGGCCCGGGCCAAGCCGGTGCAGGACGCGCCGACGCCGTCGCCCAACGGCGTCGCCGGGATCGTCGTGGCGCGCCTGCACGAGCACACCGGCGAGGCGCGCTGGCGGGAGCGTGGGGCGGCCCTGGTCGCCGCGTTCGCCGGCCGGGCCGGGGAGCTCGGGCTCTACGCCGCGACGTATCTGCTGGCGGTGGACTGGCACCTGTCGCCTGCGACGCACCTGGTCGTCGTGGGCGACAAGGGTGACCCGGTCGCCGACCGGATGCACGCCGACGCGCTGGCGACCTTCGTTCCACGTCGAGTGGTCCGGCGCCTGGCCCCGGGCGACATGACCCCGCGCGCCCTGCCGTCGGCGATGGCCGGCATGGTAGCGGCCGGGCAGGCCCCGCGCGGATACGCCTGCACCGGCGCCAGCTGCCGCTCTCCCGCGGACACGGTGGAGCAATGGCAGGCGACGCTGGCGGACCTCAGGTCGTCGCCATCGGCGGACCGCACCGCACCTCGACGGAGCCGCGACTGACCTTCGAGCCCTCGCCCGCGCAGCGCCAGGCGATCGACGCCCCGCTCGGTCCGGTGCTCGTGGTCGCCGGGCCCGGCGCCGGCAAGACGTACTGCCTCATCGCGCGCATCGCCCGGCTCATCGCGTGGCACGGTTTCGATCCCCGCCGGATTTGCGCCGTCACCTTCACCAACAAGGCGGCCGACGAGATCGCCACCCGACTCCAGCGCGAGATCGGCCCCCTGGCGGAGGACGTCACCCGCGGGACGCTGCACGCCCTCTGCTTCGGCCTGCTGCGCGACCACGCGACGGCCGCCGGCCTCCGACGCGGGTTCGGCATCGCCGACGAGGACTACCAGCGCCGGGTGCTGCGTCGGCTCCGGGTCCGGCCGGAGCGCCACGGCCAGCTGCTGCTGCTGTTCGGGCGGCATCGCCTGCAGCACGTCCCGCTCACGGGGGGCGACCAGGAGCTGTTCGACGCCTACTCCGACGCGCTGCACGCCCGCAACCTGCTGGACTACGACGATCTCATCGCCCGCGCGGGCGTGCTGCTCCGGACCCGGGAGGATGTGCGCGCGGGCGTGCGCGACCGGTGGGACTACGTCCTCGTGGACGAGTTTCAGGACCTGAGCCTGGCGCAGTACGAGGTGGTCACCGAGCTGAGTGCCCGGCACCGGAACTGCTTCGCGGTGGGCGACGACGAGCAGTCGATCTTCTCGTGGACCGGCGCCGATCCGGCGATCCTGGGCCGATTCCGGGACGATTTCCGCATCGCCGAGCCCATCATCCTCGATCTCAACCGCCGCTGCTCACGCCAGATCTTCGACACGGCGCGGCGCCTGGTCACCCGCAATCCGGGCCTGTTCGAGAAGCGGCTCGAGGCGACCCGCGACTCGAACCACTGCGTGGCCGCCCACGCCTTCGCGGACGAAGCGTGCGAGGCCCGGTGGGTGGTGGCGGACCTGCTGAGCGACCAGGCGGCGTCGGGCCACGACTGGGGCGAGTACGGAGTGCTCTACCGGTCCCACCGCATCGGACAGGGCCTGGAGACCCGGCTGATCGAAGCCGGCATTCCCTGCCTCATGGCCCGCGGGCAGGCGCTGATGGACGACGAGCTGATCGGTGCCATCGTGGCGAGCCTCCGGATCATCCAGGCGCCGGACGATCCGCTGCCGGTGGAGGCGTTCGCGGACCAGGTGCTCCCGGCGGCGCTGGTCAACCGGGTGCGCGCGAGCCACCGGGGCCTCGACCTGACCACGGCGCTCCGGGTCTTCGGTCGTACCATGCGCGGCGACCCGGATGCCCGGCTCGCGTGGCGCTTCGTCTTCCACATCGAGAACCTGGCCGGCCTGAGCCGCACTCACGCTACGATCGGGGCTCTGGTCGAGGCGCTGCTCTCCGAGCGGCTGGGCCGGTATCGCAACCCGCTCGATGAGCGGGCGGCGGAGCTCAGCGATCCCGCGGAGTTTCCCGGCGCGGCCCACCTGGCCGACCGGCTGGCCGACGCGCGCGATCGGGCCGCCGTTGCGTGGCTCGAGCCCGACCGCGGGCTCGACCTCGCCCTGCTGCCCATGCTCAAGGCCGTGGTGGGCGATCGGGTGCGGCGCATGGGGTCCGGCGACCGCCCCGCCCCGGGAGACCTTGTGCTCCGCGCCGGGGGCGCCCGCCCGCTGCTGGTGTTCAAGGCCCTCCAGCTGCTCCAGTGCCGCGGGCTCTCCGACCCGCTCCAGGACTACGTGGCGTTCGACGTCGAGACCACCGAGATGGACGCCGCCGTGTGCGACGTGGTGGAGCTGGCCGCGGTCCGGGTGCGTGGACGGGTCATCGTGGACCAGTTCCAGCGGCTGGTGCGCCCCTCGCGGCCGATCACGCCCCGCGCCACGGCCGTGCACGGCTACCGGGAGGCGGACGTGCGCGACCAGCCGACGTTCGCCGAGGTCTGGCCCGAGTTCCGTGCCTTCGTCGGCGACGACCTGCTGGTGGCGCACAACGGCCACACTTTCGACGTGCCCGTGCTCCGCCGGGTCGGGAGCGGGCTCCCGGGAATCGACGACCTGGTGTTCTTCGATACCCTGCCGCTGGCCCGGTCGCTGATGGACGAGAGCGCCAGGCTGGAGGACCTGGCGCACCGGTTCGGCGTAACGCGCGGGCGCTCGCACCACGCGATCGACGACGCGGCGACGCTGGTCGGCGTGGCGCGACACCTGGGCGAGCTCCGACTGGTGCGCGCCCGGAAGACGGCCTTGGTACAGCTGCTGGGCTGGCTCGGCCTGGCGCTGGCGCTCGACGCGGCGGCGAGCCCGAGCGCCGAGGAGCGGGTGCTCCGCGATGTCGCCCTCCCCGCGGCGCTGGGCCGCTACGGCGGCTGCCTCGAGGCCTACGCCGAGCAGGCCGCCGCCACCTCCGCGCCCAGCGCCGAGGAGCTGATCGAGCGATTGGGCGGCCAACGGTTGCTGGAGCGGATGCGGACCGAGCGGCCGGTGGCGGAGCGGTACCCGTCGTCGGCCGCCCGGCTCGCGGCGCTGGTGGCGTCGAGCACGGCCCCGTCGCTGGCCGAAAGCATCGAGCTCCTGCTCGGCCGTGTGGCGCTGTCCCGCAGCGACGGCTGCCGCACCGACGACCGCCGGGTGAGCCTGCTCACGCTCCACGCCACCAAGGGGCTCGAGTTTTCGCGGGTGTACATCGTCGGGGTGGAGGACGGCCAGGTCCCCGGGGCGTACGCGCTGGAGCACGACGAGCAGCAGGAGATCCAGGAGGCGCGCCGATTGCTCTACGTCGGCATGACGCGCGCCAAGGACCGGTTGGTGCTCACACGCTCGACCCAGCGGGAGGGACGCCCCACCGGGGGCGACCTGTTCCTGCGCGAGGCAGGGCTCGTCGGCACGGTGTTAGATTAGCCCCGGACCCTCTTCGGAGCGCACGTACCGTGGCCAAGACCGCGACCATCGAGACCAGCAAAGGCACCATTGTCGCCGACCTCTTCGACAGCGAGACGCCCAACACCGTCGCCAACTTCGAGAAGCTCGCCAACAGTGAGTTCTACGACGGCACCCGCTTTCACCGCGTGATCAACAACTTCATGATCCAGGGCGGCGATCCGCTCTCGAAGGACCCCGGCAATCCGCGGGTCGGCACCGGCGGCCCGGGCTACAAGATCAAGTGCGAGACCCACCTCAACACCCACAAGCACGTGGCCGGGACCCTGTCGATGGCCCACGCGGGGAAGGATACCGGCGGCAGCCAGTTCTTCATCTGCCATGCTCCGCAGCCGCACCTCGATCGGGTGCACACCGTGTTCGGGCAGGTGCGCCAGGGCATGGACGTGGTCAACAGCATCAAGCAGAACGACGTCATCACCTCGATCCGGGTGGCGTGACCTGCACCTCGATTTCGCGATCGTCGCCGATTACGCCCTGATCGACCAGCAGGGAAAGCTGAGCGTGCTGGGCATGTTCCAGCACGTCTGGCTGACCAGCTTTCCATCGGTCTGTCCGCGGACCCACCTGGTGCTTCGGGTGCGCGGGCGGCGCACCGAGATCGGCGTGCACTCGATCCGCATCCGGTTCGTGGACGAGGCCGGCATCGAGCTGCTCGGCGGCGAGGGCACCGTCCAGTTCGGCGAGCCACCGGCCGGGGTGGTGGACGTCGAGGCCGGCGCGGTGCTCGTATTCGACATCCCCCTCCCCCGTCCCGGCACGTACGCGTTCGAGATCTCGCTGGATGGCGAGATGGCGACCCGCGTGCCGCTCACCGCGGGATACGCGCAACAGCAGTGAGCGGTAACCGGTGAGCGGTAAGCGGTGAGCGGGATGGCCGACACGGCACCCGACCACTTACCATTCACCGTCCACCAGCGGACCGCTACGCTCACCGCTCACTGCTTATCGCTCACCGCCTACCCCTCGCCGCCATGAACCGTGACCGCGGGCTCGCCCTGATGCACGAGTACACCGCCTCCGACGCGCTCCGGAAGCACATGTACGCCGTGGAGATCGCGATGCGCGCCATGGCCGCACGCGCGGGCGAGGATGTGGAGGCGTGGGGTCTCGTCGGCCTGATGCACGACTTCGACTATGAGCGGTTTCCCAATGCGGCCCACTCCGCCACCGAGGAGCACCCGGCGGAGGGCGTGCGCATCCTCACCGCCACCGGCCTGCCGGCGGCCAGCGGACGGGCCATTCTGGGCCACGCCAACTACACCGGCGTGCCCCGCGACACAGCAATGGCCACCGCCCTGTTCGCGGTGGACGAGCTGTGCGGCTTCCTGGTGGCCTGCGCGCTGGTGCGTCCGTCGCGAAGCCTCAACGACCTCGAGGTGTCCAGCGTCAAGAAGAAGCTCAAGGACAAGGGGTTCGCCCGGGGCGTGAGCCGGGAGGACGTGCTGCAGGGCGCCGCCGAGCTGGGCGTGCCGCTCGACGAGCACATCGCCTTCGTCCTCGAGGCCCTCCGGCCCCACGAGCGGCAGCTGGGCCTCGGCGGGCCATGACCGCTGCCGGCGCCGCCGAGCAGACGGTCGCGAGCGCGATCAACCGCGCCGCCGGCGGCCGCCCCATCCCGGGCAATCAGGTCGATCTGCTGATCGACGGCCCGTGCGCCTATGACGCGATGCTCGACGTCATCAGCGGCGCCACCCGCTGGATCCACTTCGAGAACTACATCATCCGCGACGACACGGCCGGCCGCCGCTTCGCCGACCTGCTCGCCCGGCGCGCGCGCGACGGGGTGCATGTGCGAGTGCTGTACGACGGCCTGGGCAGCCTCGCGACGCCCCGCGCCTACTGGCGGGCGCTCCGCGAGGCGGGGGTGGAAGTACGTCCGTTCCGGCCGCTCTCGCCCATCGACCTGGTGTCCAACTTCTCCCGGAACCATCGCAAGCTCGTAGTCGGCGACGGGTCGCGCGCGGTGATCGGCGGCCTGTGCATCGGCTGCGAATGGACCGGCGAGGACGCCGAGGACGGCAGTCCGTGGCGCGATACGGCGGTGGAGGTCCGGGGGCCGGCGGCGGCGGTGCTCGATCAGGCGTTCGCCCGGACCTGGGAGATCGCCGGTGGCAGGCTCCCCGACGACGACGTGGCGGGGCGGGTGACGCCCCAGGGCGACGCGGCCGTGCGCGTGATCAGCGGCGAGCCCGGTCGGGAGCGGACCTACCGGGTGATCGAGCTGCTCGCGGCCGGCA
>Ga0310810_10005723_pt1 | contig 13942 bp, 14 predicted proteins | sample NCmetagenome_FD_207641 | JGI IMG/M metagenome (GOLD analysis project Ga0310810, IMG submission 207641) | Soil microbial communities from experimental microcosm in Duke University, North Carolina, United States - NC | ecosystem: Engineered > Artificial ecosystem > Soil microcosm > Unclassified ... | reverse complement strand
AGGAGATCTCCGGGCGCGACCTGATCCTCATCGCCGGCGGCCTGTTCCTCATCTACAAGAGCACGGTCGAGATCCATCAGCTGCTCGAGGGCGAAGAGGGGGCCGCGTCGGCGCGGGTCGGCGCGAGTTTCGCCGCGGTTATCGGGCAGATCATGATCATCGACCTCGTCTTCTCGCTCGACTCGATCATCACCGCGGTCGGCATGGTGCGGGAGCTCACCATCATGATCGCCGCCGTGATCGTCTCGGTGCTCCTGATGATGGCCTTCGCCGGCGCCCTGGGGCGCTTCATCGCGAATCGGCCGACGATCAAGATGCTCGCCCTCGCATTCCTTTTCATGATCGGCCTCGTGCTGATCGCCGACGGCTTCGACCACCACGTGCCGAAGGGTTACGTGTACTTCGCGATGGCGTTTTCCGTTCTGGTCGAGATGCTGAACACGCGCCTGCGACGCAAGCGCGATGCCGTGCGGCTGCGTGAACCGTATAGGTAGAATCGGCCGCTCATGTCGCTCATCGTGCAAAAGTTCGGCGGCACCTCGGTCGGCTCGGTCGAGCGGATCAAGAACGTCGCGCGCCGGGTCGCCAAGTGGCGCGCCGCAGGGCACGACATCGTCGTCGTGCCTTCGGCGATGGCGGGCGAGACCAACCGCCTGATCGCGCTCGCCAAGGAAGTCCAGGCGCATCCCGATCCGCGCGAGCTCGACGTTGTCGCCTCGACGGGGGAGCAGGTGACGATCGCCCTTCTGTCGATGGCACTGCTCGATCTCGGAGTGAAAGCCAAGAGCTATGGCGGCTGGCAGGTAAAGATCCTGACCGACTCGGCGTTCACCAAGGCACGCATCACGTCGATCGACGACAAGGCGATCCGCGCTGACCTGAAGGCGGGCACGGTGGTGATCGTCGCCGGCTTCCAGGGCGTCGACGCCAAGGGCAATATCACCACGCTCGGCCGCGGAGGCTCCGACACCTCAGCCGTCGCGCTTGCTGCGGCGCTGAAGGCTGATGAGTGCCACATCTACACCGATGTCGACGGCGTCTACACCACCGACCCGCGCATCGTTCCCGAGGCGAAGCGCCTGCGCACCGTGACGTTCGAGGAAATGCTCGAGATGGCGGGCGCCGGCTCCAAGGTGCTGCAGATCCGCTCGGTGGAGTTCGCCGGCAAGTACAAGGTGCCGACGCGCGTGCTCTCGAGCCTGACCGATCCCATGATGCCGGTCGCCGACGAGGCGAAGGCCGGCACGCTGATCACTTTCGAGGAAGATCCTCATATGGCCATGGAAAAGGCAGTCATTTCCGGCGTCGCCTTCAACCGCGACGAGGCGAAGATCACGGTGCACGACGTGCCCGACCGTCCCGGCATCGCTTACGCCATCCTCGGGCCGATCGCCGACGCCAATATCGACGTCGACGTCATCGTGCAGAACGTCGGCCACGACGGCATGACCGACATGACGTTCACCGTGCATCGCAACGACTACGCCAGGGCGGTGAAGATCCTGAAGGGGCAGGTGCAGTCGCACATCAAGTGCCGCGACATCACCGGCGACGAGAAGATCGCCAAGGTGTCGATCGTCGGCATGGGCATGCGCTCGCACGCCGGCATCGCGGCGCAGATGTTCCGCACGCTGTCGGAAGAAGGCATCAACATCCAGATGATCTCGACCTCCGAGATCAAGATCACCGTGGTGATCGAGGAGAAGTACACCGAGCTCGCCGTGCGCGTGCTGCACAAGGCGTTCGAGCTGGACCAGGTCTAGAAAGGCTCTACCGTCCGGCCGGCGAGCGTGCGCAGCGCGGCCATATCGAGAAGGGTAATGGTGCGGTAGCCGGTGCGCAGCAGGCCCTGCGTCTCCAGGCGCTTCAGCGCCAGGTTGATCTTCGAACGACCGGCATCGAGCATGCGCGCGAGATCGCCTTGCGTCATATGCACCGTCGGCTGCGCTCCTTCCAATAGCTCGCTGCTGGTCGCTACGCCGATCAGGCGACGCACCAGCCGCTCCGGAAGCGGCAGCGCCCGATTGTCCGAGATGATGTCGAGCGCTACCTTGAGCCGGTGCGCGAGGAGCCCGCTTACCTTGCGCCATAGGCGCGGATGTTGTTCCAGCCCTGCATGCAGCCGTGCACTGTCCACCACCGCGAGGTCGGTCGCGCCGAATGCGCGGGCGTCCAGCGTGTAGGGGCCGTGATGCACGGCGTTGGCGAGGCCGAAGAAGCTGCCGCCGCCGAGCACCGCGTGCACAACTTCGCGACTTCCTTCTTTCGGCCGCGTGCTGACGCGCACGGCGCCGCTCACCACGATCCATAGATGGTTGTCACGTCCGTCCGGCGAGCCGAGCCGCTCGCCGTGGCGCGCGTGGCGCAGCCGCGAAAGCGCGGCGAGTCGTTCGAGCACTTCGGGCGCGAGCTTGCCGAAGTGCGCGCTTTTCGCGAGCGCGAGCCGGATGCGACTCTGATCGCCGCTCCGCCCGACGACGAGGCGCATCGCGTCAGCCATGCGCCGCCTTTATTTTTGTCGATGGTGCGCCCCGGAACAATCCGCGGCGGGGTGGCGGTGCGCATTGCGCAATATGCTGGAGATGAAGCTCCTCTCGCTTTTTTTTCTCCTCGCGCTTTCCTTTCCAGCGCAGGCGCAGATGTACAGCTGGCACGAAGGCGCATCGCGCAAGGTTTCGAATGTTCCGCCGGGCTGGTACCGCTTCGACCGGCCGGTGCACGGTCCGCGAGTCGTCGTCACGCAAGGCAAGCGAGTCATCGATGACACGGGGCTCGCGATGGAAGAGCGCCTGCGCCTGCGGCCGACCCTCAAGCCGCAATCGCCGCCCGTGCGGCGGTATCTGCTGCCGAATTATTGACGAACGCGACGCCACAGGCGCCAGCCGTAACTGGAAACGCCCGAGCTCAATAACCTCCCAGTTTGTCCCTCGGGAAGTCTGCTGGCGTCGCGACTGCACGCAACGATTCAAGCAGGGTAGGGCCGCCCGGGGAATTGGACCAAAGTGCTAGTCGGTACCCTCGAAGCTGTCCGCCCGGCGCACGAACTCAGCGTTGCCGACCCACCAGCCCTCCATGTAGTCCCTCTCGGACGCGGCGACGCTGAACTGGCCGCATTGGTAGGCGTACTGGTCGATGCGCGGCCGGTTGCCGGAGACGCCGTCGCGCTCGCCGAGCGAGGCCCAGTTGGCGGCGCGGCATTCGTTCTCGCTCATCGAGGCGCATCCGGCGGCGAGCAGCAGCAGGATGGGCAGAAGCAGGACGGGCAGGAGTCGGCGCATGCCCGGTAAACATACCGCGGCGCCCGGTATTCCGCTCAGCAGACGTTCTGCGACTCTATGAAGACGCGTTTCACGCGCGGGTCCGCCTTCTTAATGCGCGCATCGAGCTCGTCCATGATGTCGTGTGCACGGTTGCGCGGCACGTCGCACGCGATCTCGACGCTGATGTTGGCGAGGATGTATTCGGGCCCGACGTGCATGGTCAGGACCTCGTTTACCCGCTCGACCTCGTGGTAGCTGCCGACGAGGCGCTTGATCTCGGCCACGACTTCACGGTTGGCGCTCTCGCCGATGAGCAGGCCCTTGGTCTCGCGCGCGAGCCAGATCGCGGTGGCGCCGAGGATAAGCCCGATGACCATCGAGGCCGCGCCATCGAATCGCGCATCGCCGGTGAGCTGGCCGAGGAGCACGCCGAGGAAGGCGACGCCGATGCCGGCGAGCGCGGCGCTGTCCTCGAGGAGCACTGCGAAGTCGGTGGGATCCTTGCCGCGGCGCACCGCCTCCACTGTGCCGCGCAAACCCGCCTTGGCGCGGAACGCCCGGAAGGCGACGAGCCACGTACCCGCTTCGAATACGGCGGCGAACGCGAGCACGACGTAGTTGACGATCGGATGCTCGACCTCGATCGGATAGAGGAGGTGATGCACGCCCTGGTAGAACGAGACGCCGGCGCCGAGGGCAAAGACGAGGAGCGCAACGACGAAGCTCCAGAAGTAGATTTCCTTGCCCCGACCGAAGGGAAAGCGCTCATCGGCCGGCACCTTGGCGCGGCGCATGCCGTAGAGAAGCAGCGCCTGGTTGCCGGTGTCGACGACCGAGTGCACGCCCTCGGAGAGCATCGCGGAGCTCCCGGTGATCGCCGCAGCGATGAACTTGGTCACCGCGATCGCGAGATTTCCCGCCAGCGCGGCATAGACGACTCTCTTTGTCCCGGCAGCCATGGCTGCCGGTGCTGCAATCTACTTGCCTGTGTAGTCGATGCGATACACCGCGCCCGCGCGGTCGTCGGAGACGAGCAGCGCGCCGTCGGGCGCGACGATCACGTCGACCGGGCGGCCCCAGGCCTCCTCGCCCTGCAGCCAGCCCTGCGCGAAAGTCTCGTAGCTCGCGGCCTTGCCGTCCTTCAGCTTCACCACCGTCACGCGATAGCCGATCTTGCTCGAGCGGTTCCACGAGCCGTGCTCGGCGATGAAGATCGCGCCGCGATACTCCGCGGGAAACTTGGTGCCGGTGTAGAAGCGCATGCCGAGCGAGGCGACGTGGGGGCCCAGCTTCTGCGCGGGCGCCGTGAACTCCTTGCAGGCGTGCTTGGCACCGAATTCCGGATCGGCGACGTCGCCCTGGTGGCAATACGGAAAGCCGAAGTTCATGCCCGCCTTCGGTGCATGGTTGAGCTTGTCGGAGGGCACGTCGTCTCCGAGGAGGTCGCGACCGTTGTCGGTGAACCAGAACTCCCTGGTGTGCGGATCCCAGTCGAAGCCGACGCTGTTCCTCACGCCTCTCGCGTACACCTCGCGCTTCGCGCCCGCGCGCGACACGTCCAGCCGGCTGATGGTGTTGAACTCGCCGCGCGGCTCGCACACGTTGCAGGGCGCGCCGATGTTTATGTAGAGCTGGCCGTCGGGACCGAAGCGAATGGTCTTCGCGCCATGGTGGCGTTCATTCGGGAGGTCGTCCGCGACCACCACCGCCTTCGGCGGGTACTCGAGGTTGTCCTCGATCTTGTCGAATCGCTGCAGCCGTCCGACTTCGGCGACGTAGAGTGCGCCGCCGCGCATCGCAACGCCGTGCGGCGCATCGAGCCCGCGCGCGATGACGACAGGCTTGCCGCCGCCCGGCGGTATCGCGTAGACGTTCGAGCCGGTGGAGCCGACGAAAAGGGTACCGTTCTCGCCGAGCGTCATGGAACGCGAGCGCTCCATGCCTTCGGCGTAGATAGCAATGCGGAATCCCGGTGGCAGCTTGATCTTGTCGAGCTGAGGCGCGGCGCTGGCGGCGCCGGAAAGCGCCAAGAGGAGGATGCAAACAGTGCGCATGGCGCGAGAGTAGCGCATCACGCTTGAAGTAGAATGCGCTTCCTTCCGGAGTGATGCCCGAGTGGCCGAAGGGGGCGCCCTGCTAAGGCGTTATACCGGCTTAAACCGGTATCGAGGGTTCGAATCCCTCTCACTCCGCCAGATTCTTTCCTAGGCCGCTTTCGGCACAAATGCGAGCAATCGCCGCGGATTCTCAGCAAGAATCCGATGCAGTACCGCGTCGTTGACGCCGGCCTTGCGCAGATGCGGCACGAACGTAGTGACCGTCATGTCGATGCCGGGCCCGCCGTTCTTTCGCAGGTATTTCGAGCTCGCGAAGTCCGACGACAGAAAGATTCGATCTTCGTAGCCCGCCTCGAGCACGGCGAGGATCGTCCGCACGTACTCGTCGATTCTCGGGTCGCCTGGCCTGGCAGAATGGTCGAAGCCGAGGTTCGCGCCGCGCTTTGCGATCGCGATTGACTTCGCGGTCAGCTCGTCCGGAATCTCGTTCAGGTGCCCGATGACGACTCGCCGCAGGTCTACGCCGCCGGCCTCGAGGACATCGACCTGATCGAGCGCGCACTGCGCACAGCCGTCGCTCACATGGGTAATGATCGCGAGCCCGGTCCGGAGGTGTGCTTTGGCGGCCGCCTCGAAACCTTTCCGCTCTTCCGGATCCATCGGCAGATCGGTGCCTGTACCCATCTCGCCGATGACGCCCCACCGCTCAGCCTTCGCAAGAGCGACGAAATCGTCCGCGACCTCATCGGCGGTCTTGCGGAAGACGTCCTGCGGGAAGTCCGTTTTCGAGTGCAGTCCGCCGCCGGCGACGATGAGCATGCCGGAACGCTGGGCGATCGTACGGAGCGCTTCGATCTTGCGGCCAAGGCCTGCTACGCCGGCGTCGACGATGCAGCTCACGCCGTCTGTGGCGCACGCTCTTACTTCGTCCACCATCAGGCCGATGTCGTCGTAAAAGATCGGCTTGCCATCGGTCCTCGACATCGAGAGGTGCTCGTGGAAGAGGGTTGTGCCGGTCAGGCGATCGGGCGACACATCCTCGAGGATGGTGCGGACGATCGCGCCTTTGGGGAGTGGCGCCGCCAGCAGGCCGCGGGAGGCGAGCGCGCCGAGGCCGGCTCCGAGCCATTGGATTGCTTCGCGTCGGTTCATCGAAGCATGTTCGGGCGGCTCGCGCGAGCCGGCCAGAGCGATGCGACGAAACCGCCTGGAGGCGGAGTGAACCGGCGTAATGGCCGCCCTGGCACCTGCTAGTAGCTCCTAGCGCCAGTAGCGGCGATGCCAGTACGGTCCGCCACGGTAGTAATAGCCGAAGGCAGGCGCCACGACCACGGGAGGCGGCGCCGCGTACACGGCAGGACCGGGCTCGACGGGAACGGCGACGCAACCGGCGAGCAGTGTCGCCGTTGCGAGTAACGCAAGTAGTGTCTTCATGAAGCCATTCAACGCGCGGCGGGCCCGAGCGTCTGTGCCAGTTTGTTACAACATCTTTCAGCCGCCGAGCGGCTTCTTCATCGGCTGCTGCAATCCGCCGCCGACCGGCTGGATCTTGCCGTCGGCGACGAAGCCGTGCCCGCGGTAGAACTCCAGGGCCTGGACCGGCGCCGATAGGCGCACTTCGGCGAAACCGCGCTTCTTCGCCTCGTCCACCAGGCCCTCGAGGAGGGCCTTGCCCACGCCGCGCCGGCGCCAGTCCTTCACCACGGCCATGCGGCCGATCTGCCCATCGGGCATCAGGCGCGCGGTACCGATCGCCTTGCCGGCATCGTCAAACGCGATCACATGTACGCAATCCTTGTCGCGCTCGTCGAGCTCGACACCGCCGGCGTCCTTCTCCCCCATGAAGATGGCGAAGCGGATCGGTGCCGCCAGCGGCTCCGCCTGAACCCATTCGAGGATTTCGACCCGCATGGTTTGCAGTACTACCTCAGCACGCTTTCAGGCGCCTGTCAGCAGGAAGCGAAGCTCTTCCCCTTGAGCGTGCCGGCGAAGCCGTAGAACGCTTCGTGCACCTTGTTCCAGCTCGGCAGCGCGCGCATGCGATCGAGCCAGCGCGTCACGTTCGGATAGGCCGCGTAGGTGCAGCCCACGAGCTTGCCGGCTTCCACCATCACGGCGCCGAAATAGTCGGCGATCGTGATCCGCTCGCCGCAGACGTACGCGTGCGCGCCGATGATGTTCTTGTCCAGCACGCCGAGCCAGCTTTTCGCGCGCTCGAGCCCGCGGTCGACGAGCGCCTTCTGTGCCGCCGGCTCGGAGAAGCCGAGGTAGGCGAATGCCTGCGGATACACCAGCGCATAGCCGAAGTCGCGATAGAACTGCGAGTTGAACCAGTCCATGCGCTCGTTCACGCGCGCGCGGTCCTTCAGGTCCTTGGGATAGGCGTTCGAGCCGGTCTTTTCCGCCAGGTATTTGAGGATCGCCGAGCTCTCCGTGAGGATGAGCTGGTCGTCCTGCAGCGCCGGGACGAGGCCGCTCGGATTGATCTTCTTGAACGCCTCGCCCTGGTGCTCGCCGGTGAAGAGATCGACGACCTTGATCTCCAGCGGGATCTTCTGCTCCGCGGCAAAGAGCATCACCATGCGCGAAGTCGTGGAAGCGGGGTGGCAGTAGAGCTGCATAGTCCTTCCTCCTCTCAAACGAAACGATAAAGCTTCGCCGCGTTCGTGGCGAACAGCGGTTCGCGCATGCTATCGCGCGGAATCCAGCTTTCCAGCAAATCCAGCACATCGGCGTCGTTCGGCATGAAGTCCGTGAGGCCCGGATGCGGCCAGTTCGTCCCCCACACGCAACGATCCGGCCGGTCGCCGAGCAAGGCCTGCACGAAAGGGCGCATGTCGGCATAGGCCGGCGGCCCAGCATCCGAAATCCGATAGAAGCTCGACACCTTGGTCCAGCAATCGTCGCGCTCCATGAGCAGTCGCCGTATGACCTTGAAGCCCGGCTGGTCGATGCCGGCGCCGCCGCGCGGCCTTCCCATGTGATCGAAGACGAGCGGCACCGGCAGCCGGCGCAGCCGCGGCTCGAGCTCCACCCAATCGTCGGGCTTGGCGATGTTGATCTCGAGGTGCCAGCCAAGCGGCGCGATGCGCGCCGCAACGGCTTCCATCATCGCGGTCGTCGCGCCCGTCGGAAACTGGTCCATCACGCGCGCAGCGCGGAATCCGGCTGCATCGAGCCGCCGCAGGTGCTGGTCCGCGATCGTCGGCGGAATCATCGCCACGCCGAGGAAGCGGCCGCGATGGTCCTTCAGGAAATCCTCGGTGATGCGATTGTCGAACGCATACGGGCTGCCATTCACCTGCACGCCGCGCTCGACGCCGAGCGAGGCATGCAGCGCGAGCCACGCTTCGCGGGTGCAGAGCGGCGGCGAATACTTGCGCTCGCCGGAGAAGGCGTACCGCTCGGGACGATCGAAGATGTGGGCGTGCGTGTCGACGGTCTTCGGCGGCAGCGCGCGCTTCGGCCCCCGCAGCCGTGCATCCGGCGCAAGCGTCATTCGACCGAGATATTCCCTTCGCGCGCGACCTTCTGCCACTTCTGGTAGTCGGTGCGCACAAACGCCGCGAAGTCAGACTGCGACAGGTCCATCACTTCCACGCCCATCGTGCGATAGCGCTCGCGGACATCGTCGCGCGCCATCGCAGCGTGCAGCGCCTTCGACAGCCGTTCGACCACGACCGTGGGCGTCCCCGCAGGCGCAAAGATGCCGGTGAACGTCGTCGCCTCGTAGCCCTTCACGCCGAGCTCATCGAGCGTCGGCACGTTGGGCAGAAGCGGCGAGCGCTTGAGCGACGAGATGGCGAGCGCGCGGATGCGTCCTTCGCGAATGTGGCCGATGGAGGCGGTGAGCTGGTCCATCATGGAGTCGACCTGGCTGCCAATGAGATCGGTGAGCGCTGGGCCGCTGCCCTTGTAAGGCACGTGCAGCAGCTTGAGGTCGGCCTGCCGCATCAGGAGCTCGATCGCCAGATGGTTGGACGATCCATTACCCGCGGACGCGATGCTCAACTGCCCATCCTTCGCCTTGGCGAGCGCCACGTCTTCGGCGCAACGGTGAGCACGATCGGTACCGACTGGATCGGCCCGATGGCGACGAAGTCCTTGAGCGGATCGAACGTGAGCGTCTTCCACACTGCGGGACCGGCGGTGACTGTGCCGCTCGAGCCGAGGAGCAGCGTGTAGCCGTCGGGTGCAGACTTGGCGACAGCCTCGGTGCCGATGCGGCCACCGGCGCCGGCGCGGTTCTCGACGATCACCTGCTGACCGAGCGCCTCGCCGAGGGCGGGCGCGACGGTGCGCGCGGTGATGTCGACGTTTCCAGCCGGCGGCCACGGCACGACGATACGAACCGGCTTCGCCGGAAAATCCTGTGCGGCGGCGAACGAGGTAAAGGCCGCTACGCATAAACCAAGGTAAATTGAGCGCATGACCGGACATTATCCAGCCTGATGCACGTCGTCGAGCGCTTTGGTTCATGGGCTGCGGATTGGCGCTCCCAGCCGATCAGCAAGGACGTGGCACATCACGCGCGCCGCGCGGTCATCGACTGGCACGCGGCGCTGCTGCCGGGATTGGCGGTGCCGCCGGCTACGTTGCTCAAGAAGGCTCTGACCGCCAACGACCCTCGTACCGTCGCGCTCATCAACGGCAGCGCAGCGCACACGGTCGAGGTCGACGATATCTATCGCGACGGCATCTACCACCCGGGCGCGCCGACCATCGCGGCGGCGCACGCGCTCGGCTTCGAGCGTCCGAACTTCCTGCGCTCCGTGATCGTCGGCTACGAAATCTCGACGCGCATCGGCGCACTGATGGGTCGCGCGCACTACAAGTACTGGCACAACACCGGCACCATCGGCTGCTTCGGTGGCGCTGCGGCCGCCGCCGAAATGTTGGGTCTCAATAAAGATCAATTCGCCCATGCCCTCGCCACCGTGGCAACCTTCGCCGCCGGCCTGCAGCAGGCGTTTCGCATGGATTCGATGTCGAAGCCGTTGCATGCCGGCCGCGGTGCCGAGGCGGGCATCACCGCTGCGCTCGCGGCGCGCGAAGGCGTCACCGGGTCGCTCGATGTGCTCGAAGGCGAGGCGGGCTTCGGCCGCGCGATGGGCGACAACCCCGATTGGGAAAAGGCGTTCGCCGCGCTCGGGCGCGATTTCCACATCACCCGCATGACGTTCAAGAACCACGCGTGCTGCGGCCACACTTTCGCGGCGATCGATGGGGCGCTTGCTCTGCAAGGAAAACTCAACCTGAAGAGCGAAGAGATCGAGCGCGTCGACGTCCGCACCTATCGCGCCGGCGTCGAGGTCGCGCATTACGAGCACCCGGCCACAGCGGCCGAGGGACGCTTCTCGATGAAGTACGTCGTCGCCACGGCGCTCACGCATGGCAGCGTGCGGCTCGCCGCTTTCGAGCCGCCGCGCATGAACGACAAAGACACGCGCGCGCTCATGGAGAAGGTCTCCGTCGGCCTCGATCCCGAGCTGGACGCCGTCTTTCCGCGTCAACGCGCCGCTCGCGTGGCGATCACCGCAAAAGGGCGGCGCGAGGAATTCGTCCAGCCGCATCGCAAGGGCGACCCGGAAATGCCGCTCTCAGATAGCGACCTCGAGGCGAAATTCATGGAGCTCGCCGCGCCGGTCGTCGGCACGGCGGAGGCGAAGGCGCTGCTCGGGCGGCTCTGGAAGCTGGAATGCGCCTAGCGCAGGCGCTCTTCGCGCCGCGCGCAATCGCTCTCGTCGGTGCCTCGGGCGATCCGAAGAAAAACACCGCTCGACCGCAGCGCTATCTAAAGAAGCACGGCTACACCGGCCGCATCGTGCCGATCAATGCGGCCCGCGACGAAGTGCTCGGCGAGCGCGCCTATAAGAGCGTAGCGGAGGCGCCGGTCGACATCGACCACGCCTTCATCATGGTGGAGGAGGTAGAGCAGGCACTCGAAGACTGTGGGCGCAAGCGTGTGCCGGTCGTGAGCATCTACAGCAACGGCTTCGCCGACGCGGGCGCCGAAGGCGCGAAGCGCCAGGAAAAGCTGGTCGAGCGAGCGCGTGAGCTCGACATCCGCCTGCTCGGCCCGAACAGCATGGGCGTCGTCGACCTCCCGGGCCGCGTCGCCCTCACCGTCAACGCGATCCTGGAGATGGACGCACCGCCTACGGGCGGCACAAGCCTCATCTCGCAGAGCGGCACCATGCTCGGCACACTGCTTTCGCGCGGCGCCGCTCGCGGCCTCGGTTACGCCAAGCTGGTCTCGATCGGAAACGAGGCCGACCTCGGCGTCGGCGAGCTCGTTGAACTCCTCGTCGACGATGCCGACACCAAAGTCATCGCGCTCTTTCTCGAGACCGTGCGCGACGCGAAACGTCTCGCCGCCGCCGCGCGGAAGGCACATGCGGCCGGCAAGCCCATCGTCGCCTACAAGCTCGGCCGCTCGGCGCTCGGCGAAGAACTGGCCCGCACGCACACCGGCGCGCTCGCCGGGAAGGATGCAGCGCTCGACGCGTATTTCCGCGACTGCGGCATCGTGCGTGTCGACATGCTGGAAACGCTCGTCGAGATCCCACCTTTGCTCGCCGGTCGGGCTCCAGCCAAATTGGGGCGGACGCCACGTGTGGCAGTCGTGACGACGACGGGCGGTGGCGCTGCCAGCGTGGTCGATCGGCTCGGCCTGCAAGGCCTCGAGCTCGCATCGATGCACGACCTCACCATGACGTCGACGAAGGACGTCTATCGCACGACGCTGGAAAAGCTGCTCGCGTCGTCCGACTGCGACGCGGTGCTCGCTGCGGTCGGCTCGTCCGCGCAGTTCCACCCGGACTTTGCGGTCGAGCCCATCGTGGAAGCGAAGCGCTCCGCGAAGCCGCTCGCCGCATTCCTCACGCCGCACGCCGAACGCTCGCTCGCGCTCCTGGCCGAGCGCGGCATTCCCGCCTTCCGCACGCCGGAGGCTTGCGCGGATGCGTTCGCCGCGTTCTTTGCATGGCGTGCGCCGCGCGCAGCGATCGGGGGCAGAGCCCGAACTCCACTTCCCACTGACGCTTTCGCCGCGATGGCGAGCCTGGGCATTCCCGTTGCCGACCACGCGATCGTTCAGGCACCCGATTTCAAGCACTCGCTGTCATATCCGGTCGCACTGAAGCGCCTCGATGTCGAGCACAAGACCGAAGTCGGCGGGGTGGTGCTCAACATCGGCAGTCACGCAGAGCTCGTCGAGCACGCCAAGCGGATGGGGCAGGTGCGGTTGCTCGTGCAGCGGATGGAGCGTGGCCTCGCCGAAGCAATCGTCGGTTATCGGCGGGACCCGATCGTGGGACCGCTCGTGCTCGTCGGCGCGGGCGGCACCCTTGCCGAGCTGTACAAGGATTTCGCGATCGCATTGGCGCCTGTGAGCGAGGCGGAGGCGCTTGCGTTGCTCGAGCGTGTGACCGGCCTCGCCGTGGTGCGCGGCTATAGGAACTTGCCACGGGGCGATCTCGCGGCATTAGCGAGAGCCGTAGTTGCGCTATCGCACCTGGCGGATACGGACATTCGCGAGGCGGAGATCAATCCGCTGATCATCAAGGCGGACGGCGTCGTCGCAGTCGATGCACGCATCGTCGTGAAATGACCGACGCGCTGCGCGAGCTTCTCGGCATCGCTGGAATCCAGCCAGCCGGGATGCCGTCGATCGCTGGCGACGACCCGGTTCTGCCGACGCCTTATCGCATCGGCACTGCCGCAACTGCCGCACTGGCAGCGCTTGGCGCAGCGGTGGCGCGATTCGGCGAGCTGCGCGGGTTGCCGCGCCAGAACGTGAGCGTCGATCTGCCACACGCTGCGCTGTCGCTGCGCAGCGCGCGCTATCTGCGCATCGATGGCAAGCCGCTACCGCCGGTATGGGATCCGCTCTCCGGCTTCTATCCGGTGCGCGACGGATGGATCAGCATCCATTGCAACTTCCCGAACCATCGCGACGCAGCGATGAAGGTGCTGCAATCGCCGCCTGATCGTAAGGAAGCGGAGCGGAAGAGCGCCACTTGGGACGGTCAGGCGCTGGAGGATGCGATTCATGCGGCAGCCGGCTGCGCCGGGTTCGTCCGCACCGCCGAAGACTGGCAGCGCCACCCGCAAGCGAAGGCGGTGGCTGAGCAACCGCTGATCGAGATCCAGCGCATCGGCGATGCGCCTGCGAAGAAACCCGGTGCAGCGAAGCGTCCGCTTGCTGGGATCCGTGCGCTCGATCTGACGCGCGTATTAGCCGGACCGACCTGCGGCAAGTGTCTCGCGGAGCACGGCGCTGACCTGCTGAAGATCAGCGCTGAGCATCTGCCGGATTCCGGGCTCGTGGAAATGGACACCGGAATTGGCAAGCGTTCGGCACGCCTGGATCTACGCACGCAGAGCGAGAAACTCGAGCAGCTGGTGAAAGGAGCGGATGTCTTCTGCCAGTCGTATCGCCCGGGCGCGCTCGCGGCGCGCGGATTTTCGCCGGAGCGGCTCGCGGAGCTGAAGCCCGGCATCGTCTGCACGTCCCTATCTGCGTGGGGAACCACGGGCCCATGGCGCACGCGGCGAGGCTTCGACAGCATCGTGCAGGCGGTGAGCGGCATGGCGCACAAATCCGGCGATTCCAAGGGGCCG
>Ga0310810_10005722_pt1 | contig 13943 bp, 13 predicted proteins | sample NCmetagenome_FD_207641 | JGI IMG/M metagenome (GOLD analysis project Ga0310810, IMG submission 207641) | Soil microbial communities from experimental microcosm in Duke University, North Carolina, United States - NC | ecosystem: Engineered > Artificial ecosystem > Soil microcosm > Unclassified ... | reverse complement strand
TCCGTCATGGCCTTGGCGGCAATCAGTCTCTTGAGCTGGAGGAAGCAAGGCCGCCAGATCATATTGGCTCTGACCTTACTGATGTACGTGCGGTACTTGGTCTGGAGGGGCGTCTATACGCTCAATGCGGACGACTGGGCGGGGCTCGCTATCAGCGTGATGGTGTTCCTTGCGGAAGCCTACGGTCTGGTCCAGCTTCTGTTCTTTACGTACCAGGCCTGGCGGCCGATCGACCGACGGTCGCGCCCTATTAAGACCTATCCAACGGTGGACCTGTTCGTGACCGTCGTCAACGAGCCCCTGGACATTCTGCGACGAACGTTGGTCGGATGCACGAGCCAGGACTACCCACGCAATAAATACAAGGTCTATGTGTTGGACGACGGACACCGCTCCGAGGTGCAAAAGCTGGCCGGCTCGATGGGCTGTTATTACATTGCCAGGCAAGATCGAGATCACGCGAAGGCCGGGAATCTCAACCATGCTCTCAGTGGGACCTCAGGTGACTTGATCGCCGTCTTTGATACCGATCATGTGCCGACCTCGTCGTTTTTGCGCGAAACGGTAGGGTTTTTCGAGAACGAGCGGGTCGCCATCGTGCAGACCCCGCATCATTTTTACAATCCGGACATCTTCCAAAAAAACCTTCGCCTGGAGACGGAGCTGAAAAACGAGCAAGCCCTGTTTTTCAGGACACTCCAGCCGGGTCGTGACGCTCACAATAGCGCTTTCTTTGCCGGAAGTTCGGGATTGTTCCGGCGGAAGCCTCTGATGGAAATCGGCGGTTTCCAAACGGCGACGATTACGGAAGACATTCATACCAGTATGCTCATTCACGCGAGAGGCTACGAGTCGCGTTATCTGAACAAGGTGCTCGCTGCCGGGCTCATGCCCGAGACATTCGCCGGTTACCTGAAGCAACGCACGAGGTGGGCTATCGGATGCATCCAAATGTTTCTGAAATGCAATCCGCTGACCGTTCGAGGTCTGACCATTGCGCAGCGTATCGATTATTTAGGGTCGGTCTACTACTTCTTTCACGGCGTGCCTAGAGTGATTTGTCTTGCGGCTCCTTTGTCGGCTCTTCTGCTGGGCGTCTCGCCGGTCCATGCGACGGTGGCGGACCTCGTGCACTTCTTCGGTTCCTATTTCGCCGCTTCGCTGATCATGATGCGAACGGTCAGCGGCGGGACGAGAAACGCCTTTTGGGCGGATGTGTATGAAACGGCCATGTGCTTCAGCTTGAGCAAGGCGACGATCGCGACGATGTTGCGACCGAATAAGTGCCGTCCCTTCGTCGTCACTCCAAAGGGTGAGAAATGTGAAAAGCGCGGTATTAAGGACTCTTTGACGGTCATTCCGCATCTCGCACTGTTTGGACTGCTCATTGCCGGGATGGCAGCAGGGATACGACTCTGGCTCAATGACCGTTCGACCCCTGGTTTGGAAGTCAGCCTCTTCTGGGCCGGCGTCAATCTCTTCCTGTTGACGCTCGCGATTCTCGCCGCCAATGAATTGCCACAGTGGAGGAACAGTTTCCGGCTTCCTCGCCGTCTGCCGTGCAAGCTGGCCAGCGGCGACGTTCGCATCTCGGGATGGACCAAAGACATCAGTGAACACGGCATCTGTGTCGAGGTGGCGGAGCCGATGCTCCTCACATCCGGCCTCGTCACGGCTCATATGTACAATAGTTGGGGCGAAATCGTTTCCTTACAAGGCCTGGTGACACGGCAGGAAAAAGTGGAGTCTGGCCGCTTCGAAGTTGGAGTCAATTTCCTCGAGGTCGACGATGCAGGAACCGCAGCCATCATCCAGCAAATGTTTCATCCCCCCACCACATGGAGTGATGCCAAGGGCAATGAGCCGGGGATTTGGAACAGCTTATGGTCCCTGTTCACCGCCCTGCGCGCGGCATGGCATTCACGCAGACATGCCAGGCGGCATTTCCCGCGCCACCGACGGCAACTGCGGTGTTCGCTCGATTTCCATGGTCGTGCGTATACAGGCTACACGAAGGACATCTCGTTCTTGGGTCTTGCCGTCGTATTCAATGACGAATTTGATCACGGCAACGGACGCGGGTTGCTATTCTTAAAAGATATGACACTCAAAGTCGCGCTCGTTGGGGCCGTGAAACGCGGACGTCGGACGATGGCGCAGTTCCGCGTCGAAAGCGTCGATAAAGGAAAAGAGCAATGGCACGCGCTCAACCTGTCCGCTTCGTAATAGCGGCTCTAGCCCTCATGCTCTGGCAAGGGGGCGTCATGGCGGGTCAGGCGTCCGCCGGCGACGTGTTTACTGGATACCAAGCGGATAACAAGGGCGAATACTTTGCGTACCTCGGCATTCGCGCCCCTTTAATGGAGGAGCGTCATGGTTTTCAACCCTTCATTCAAGTCTTCGGCGCAGGAGTCGGCTACGTGTTCAAAGACAATGGACAGGAACGAGACGCCACTATGCAATTCGTCACTCCGTCTGTGGGGCTGAAGTATACGTCAGGCGCGTGGAGTTTCATCGGCATGGTGGGACCGCAATTTCGATGGAAACAGCAAGAGCAAGCGACGGGTCCAGAAAGCCACGAGACCTTTATCGGAACCTACGTCCAGCTTGAGGCATTTCGCTGGCACGAAGAGGGAATCTTCCATGCCATTGCTTCCTTTACCGACATCGACGGTTTTTCGTTCGGCCGCGTGCGAAAGACCTGGATCGTGCATAAAGATGCTACAGGCTGTTGCTCGTTGTATCTCGGTGGGGATCTGGCGGGCATGGGAAACAATCAGTTTTATGCCGTTCAGGCCGGTCCCCTGGTTCAGATGCCGATCAATATCTTTTGGCTGACGCTGAGGGGCGGCTACCAGTATTCGGAACCCTTTCGCAATGGCGCCTACGGCGGCGTCGAGCTGTACTTCCCGTTTTAGGTGGGATGCGGATAGGACCAGGAGGGCAGACATGCAGACTTGGGATCACGCGCTGATTGGAACCAGCAAATGTTTTCTGCAGGCGACGGGGATGATTCCCATCCTAAGCGCCTCAAAATCGACCGTGTTGGTTACGGGCGAGACGGGAACAGGGAAAGAACTGTTCGCCCGCGCGATTCACTATTGCGGTGAGCGGCGAAGCAAACCCTTCGTTCCGGTGAATTGCGCCGCACTTCCGGATCATTTGATCGAGAATGAGCTGTTCGGCCATAGCAAGGGCGCGTTCACCGGAGCCTTACTCGAGAAGCACGGCTTGTTACAAGAAGCCCATGGTGGAACCTTGTTCCTCGACGAGATCAATTCATTGAGTCTAGCGGTGCAGAGCAAGCTGTTGCGCGTCCTCCAGGACCAGGAATTTCGTCCGCTCGGTTCGACAAAGAGCCGAACGATCGATATCAAGATCATTGCCGCTTCGAATGCTGATTTGCGGTATCTAGTCGAGACTCGCCAATTCCGCGAAGACCTGTTTTACCGCTTGAACGTCCTCTCGATCGCCCTCCCGCCGTTGCGTGATCGAAAAGAGGATATTTTGCTTCTGGCCAACCACTCACTCAAAGTTTACGCAAGAGAATTTGACAGGAAGACTCTCACGCTCGCACATAGCGCGAAAGCGAAATTAATGGCGCATAGCTGGCCCGGTAATGTCAGAGAGTTGCAAGGCGTTATCCAGCGCGCCGTTGCCATGGCATCCGGAGATGCCCTTGAAGCGCACGATCTGGATCTGCCGGACGCTATGAAGCCGGAGTTGACCGGTCCGACGATGGCGCTCATGTCTCGTGAGGGTATAGGACATTCCAGCTTTCAGGACATGAAAGCGAAAGTCATCGATGAGTTTGAACGTGCGTACCTGAGTGAGTTACTTGCAGTCCATCAGGGCAACATTTCCAAAGCGGCCCGTGCCGCGAAAAAAGAACGGAGGGCGTTCCAGCGGCTGCTCATGAAGCATGGCCTCGACCGGCGGGTGTTCACAGCAGCTTAGGGCCTGAACTCCTGAGGCGGCAATGCCGCAGAATTGGTTAACGGAAGGAGCAAACCGTGAAATCACAGGGTTTTTTCGATCCATTACCTCGGTATTAAATTTGCTGGTTATCCTCGGCGATGAACAGGCCGGGGTTCCGCGAGCATTCAGATGTCGCATGGCTCATTCTGAGCTATCTCTCTTGCTATCCAGATGCGAAAGATACGCTTAAAGGTATTCAGCACTGGTGGCTTGGCAGCATGCGAGCCGGCGCGGACGCGAGAACGGTTCAAGGCGCGCTCGACGACCTTGTGAGAGCCGGGTGGGTGTTGTCAACGGACCGTCGTGGGACTGGAATGGTTTATGGATTGAATGCAGATCGTCGGCAGGAACTGCGGCACATTCTTCCAGCAGTGCGTCATGGGCACGAAGCCGGCTCTGTCGATTCCGACGCATTGGGTGACTGAGCCAGAATCAGGCGAGCCTGCCGGAGATTCTCATTGGCTTTCTCGTAGTACTGTGGATTCAGCTCAATGGCCTTCTCGAAGCAGGTGGCGGCGCGCTTGGCCCGTCCCATCCCGAGCAAGGCTGCTCCGAGATTGTTGTAGGCGCGCGGCTCGTCCATGGCTTGTTTGAATGATTCCAGCGCGTCCGCATACCGATTTTGATACGCGTAGGCTACACCCAGGTTGTTGTGTAGCTTGGGCGAATTGGATCCGGCGGCAAGCGCCTGTTCGAAGAACTGAATGGCAGTTTCATGATCGCCGTTCAACGCATAGGCCAGGCCGAGATTATTGAGTACATTCGGCTCACGGGGGCGGATTGCCAATGCCTGTTTATAGGCAGTAATCGCGTCGTCATATCGTCGTTGCCCGTCATATACAAGTCCCATCAGGTTGTGAGCGACCCAGCTTGACGGATCGAGCGCGATTGCTCTTGTGAGTGCGGTCTCGGCTTCTTTGAGTTTGCCCTGCTGCAGATACGCCTGACCAAGCCCCTGATACCCAGAGGCCGAATTAGCCTGGCGAGTCACAAGGTCCTGGAATTGCGTTGCCGCGGCGTCGAACATGCCTTGTTGGAGCATGAGTTGTCCCAGCTTGAGGCGAACGCTATTCCTGTTTGGTTCAGCGTTCAACGCCTTGGTGTAGTGCAAACCCGCCAAAGGAAAGTTCCGGTGATGGGCTTCACTATCTCCGGCTCCTTCGTGTTCTTCAGGAGTCATTTCTGGAGTCTTTGTCTCGACGCTCTCTAACGCGGCCTGCTCGTTCTTCTGCCGTTCCATCACCTTGCGGTATTCAGCCATATCGAAGGACGGAGGCGTCGTCTCCTTTGAGGCTGTGCATGCTGCCAGCATTGTGCCGCCGGCTAAAAAGATCATAAAGAGAAGCGGCATCGTAAGGCGTTGTTTTGCCATACCATTCCCCACAGTGCTTGTCCCTCATCATGCATACGTGAACCCCACCAAATGGTCAAAACAAAATAGATTTCTATCTGTTCTTTCAATCTCGGTGGCGCCAAGGTGCGGCTCGTGAGCCGCATTTTGGCACATAAACAGCGGTGCTGAAGCCGCACCCAACAACCTTGTCATGGCTAAGCCATTGATATGTCTCAGCGCTTAACAACTCTTGTCCGGCCCGTCGCTTGCGACTCGGGATTCTCGAGAAGTGATGCCTAGTAACCGTGATGGAATCGAAACATTGAAGGGAAGCGACAGGATGTTAAGTGTAAATCATGCAGATTCGAAGCGGAGACGTATCGCACTGGAGAGAGCTACCAGGCCGAGTATCGCATTGGTTATTCCCTGCTTTAACGAAGAGGCCGCAATTTCGAAAGTGATTGCGGACTTTATGTTTGAGCTTCCCGAGGCAGAAATATATATCTTCGACAACAACTCGACGGATCGTACGGCAGAGGTTGCGAGAAAAGCCGGTGCAATCGTGTCGTTCGAAACACGCCAGGGCAAAGGCAATGTAGTGAAATCCATGTTTCAGAAAGTGGACGCTGATGTGTACATCATGGTTGATGGGGACGCCACATACCCGGCTGATCAAGTGCATGCTCTGCTTCGACCTGCATTGAGTGGGGAAGCCGATATGGTGGTCGGCTCTCGTTTGTTGTCCGAAGCTTCTGCGATGAAGCCTCTTAACCGATTGGGAAACTTACTCTTCAGGATGAGCCTTAACTGCGTCTTCCAGTCCCGTCTCACCGATATTTTATCCGGCTATCGGGTCATGACGCGGGATTTCGTCCGTCAAGTTTCACTACTTTCCGACGGTTTTCAAATTGAAACCGAATTGACGATTCAGGCCTTGCATCACCGCATGCGAATCGTTGAAGTGCCTGTGGCCCTTGCGGAACGACCCGCCGGGGGCGAGTCCAAAATCCGGTTTTTATCGGACGGCTTTAACATTCTTTGGACGATCTTTGATCTTTTCAGAACCTACAAACCCTTAACAGTATTCGGCGGAATTGGTCTCGTGATGCTTGGCCTCGGGGCCCTCCTTGGCATCGCGGTTACGGTCGAATTTCTGGAAACAGGATTGGTGAGACGCTTCCCGACTGCAATCTTGGCAACAGGCATGGTCTTGAGCGGATTGCTTGCTGTGTCTGTCGGTCTCATTCTGAACACGCTCAGTAGAAGTTTCGAGGAACTCCATCATCGGATGATTGCTCTGGAGCAACGGTTGCGCGGTTCAAGCGTGAAAAAGTAGTGGAAAGATAAGAGGGGCTGCATGAACGTCGATTCCGAGTTTACGGTTGCCGATCAAAAGATTATGGCCGAAGCCGAAAATTATTTTCTCTGGCAATACAAGCTCGTAGAACGCTTTCTTGGCAAGCGTGTGCTCGAAATCGGTTGCGGAATCGGAAATTTCACGACTTTTCTGAAGGACAGTAACTGCCTCGTGCTCGGTGTTGATATCGATGGACAATGCATCGAATCTCATCGATGCCGGTTCGCAGACAGAGACCATATTCAGCAGTGTAGGCTCGATGCGATGAGTCCGGAAATCGAAACGATCAGAGGGTTCGAGCCCGACACAATCATATGCTTGAACGTGCTGGAACACATTCAGGACGATCGAAAGGCGCTCGCACACATGTTCAACATTTTGAGGCCAGGTGGGAAAGTCTGCGTGATCGTGCCTGCCTATGAAGCGCTCAGAGGGCCGATTGATAACGCACTCGGGCATTATCGTCGATATACGGTGGGCACAATTCGTGAGATATCTTTGAGCGCTGGCTTCTTGATTGCCGACCAACACTATATGAATGTCGTCGGCTTTTTTGGATGGTGGCTAAATGCAAGAGTGTTCAAACGGACGAAGCAATCTCCACTGCAGGTAAGGATGTTTGACCGATTCATCGTTCCAGCCCTTCTGAGAATGGAAAGAATGGTGCCGCCGCCTTTTGGCCAAAACATCTTCGCCGTCTTGGAAAAGCCTGCGGCAGCAACAGCGTGATGACTTTGATGTCGCGCCGGATTGAGCCTCGATTGGCCAAGTATCCCTTGCGAGGACAGTAAATGACGCTTGGAAGACCATCGGAAACATGCCGGTCCCTGGCTGAAGATCCTTGCATGCTGACGCACAACACGACGTTGCCGGCAAGATTATCGTTGCCGGTAGGTAGGGCCTTCCTCCAATGGCTTGGCTGTCGTGAACAGCTCATCAGACGCACACTCATTCTGACCATTCTCTACCTCATGCCGGCCATATGGGTGCTTCATCCCGCCATTGCAGATAATGATATATGGTGGCATCTGCAGACAGGTAAATGGATCGTCGACCACGGCATGCTTCCCACGACCGATCCGTTTTCCGCCTTCGGCGAGGGAAAGCCATGGATTGCCTATAGCTGGTTATTCGAAGTGGGGATGTATGGGTTGGTACGGCTGTTCGGTGATGCAGCGATTAATTTGTATACGCTTGCCGCCGTCTGGTTGATCATAGGGGTGGTGCATTGGATCCTTGCGAAGCGATGCGCTCAGTTTTCCCATGTTTGCATACTGCTACTCACGACGGTTTTCGCCATGGCGGGGTTATACATCCCGCGTCCATGGCTTCTTACGATCTTATTCTTTGCAATAACGTTGCAAGTGGTGTTATCGCTCCGCGACGACCACCAGCCCCGATGGATCTGGGCTCTTCCTGTCGTCTACATGCTGTGGGCGAATGTGCACATTCAATTCATCTACGGTCTCGGCTTGCTTGGCCTTGCCTGTTTGGCTCCGTTGTCCGACCGAGTGCTCCGTCGCTACAGTGATGTTCAAACCTCAATGGTCTGGGGATCCCAATCTTGGAAGACACTTGTCGGCCTGACGGCGTTGTGCACGAGCGCCACACTTCTTACGCCACATCACCTGCGCCTGTATTCCATCGTATTTGATCTCTCAACGCAGATGGGCGTATGGGAATATATTCAAGAGATGCAGGCTCCCTCTTTTCGAAGCATTACCGACTGGGTGATGTTGGGGATGTTTGCGACAGCCCTGGTGCAGATCGGGCGGCGCAAGTCTTGGTCCTCATTTGAAATACTCTTACTCTTGGTAGCAAGCGTTTCGGCGTTTCGCGCCATGCGCGATGGGTGGTTTCTGGTCATGAGTGCAGTCGTCGTCCTTACACCCAGGCACGCTGGCGAAGAGCAGCAGCACTCTGAGCCTCTCGCAGCCCATCGCGGTTTCATTCCGATTAGTGTCTTGTTGGCTGCTGGTGTTGTTGTTCTTTTTGGATTTCGGGACATGTCATCCGAGCGGATTCAGGCAGAGACGGCCAAATTGTACCCGTTAGGCGCAGCTTCATTCATCGAGCAACAAGGATACACCGGTCCACTCTACAATCATTTCAACTGGGGAGGCTATCTCATCTGGAGGCTTCCGCATCTCAAAGTCTCAATGGATGGCCGGACGAACATCCACGGCGATGAGCGCATCAAGCAAGCAATTGCCACATGGACGGGTGGTCCTCATTGGCGGGAGGATCCTGAGCTCGCGAATGCCCGGGTGATCATTGTTAAGCGCGATATGACTCTGGCATCACTGCTTCGACTCGACGAGAGGTTTACAGAGGTGTATCGGGACGAGACTGCTGTCGTGTTTATCCCCGCTGTTCGTGATCTTTCTCAACCACAACCGGTCGAAGCATCCTCTCAGATTGCCTCCTTCAATTAGCTGCCTTGCTACGTTCTTCATCCAGTTACTGGAAGTATTAACGATCAACGCTCTTCAGTCCTCCGTTCAATGGGTGTTTTTTCTGTGCATCTGCGGCTTGTTGACCGCAGATCTGACCACCGCTGGGGCAATTGTCTGAGGACATTCAGCCGCACTGTCGGCACCTCAATTCAAATTACATAAGCAAACCCATGACTTGTGGCGAAACGATTCTGGCTGCCGCCTTGCAATGACTCCGACGCATGCGAAGCCGACCCTGTGAGACAGCCCGGGATAAAGGAGGTGAGGGAATTCCAATTGGGCATGCTGGTCGGACCGAGAGAATGTTCGAGACAGTTCATCAACAAACCATCAACACTAGAACGAGGAAGGTAACAGCCATGATGCAGACAATTCGTCAGTTCGTGAAGGAAGAAGCGGGTGTGGCGGCGGCTGAATATGCCATTTTGTTGGGCATGATCGCGGTGGCCCTGATCACTGCAGTGACGACATTCAGGGGTGCGATTCAGAACGTGTTTTCGCAAGCCACCAACACGCTGAGCTCATAGTTCAGGGTGAGCGTAAACAATCGGCTGGTCCGGGGATTCGGACCAGCCAACGTGGCAGCAATTTGAAAGCGATCGCCGGGCGAGTGGTGATGACGTGGATGCAGACCAACTGTCAGGTCATGAAGGAAGAAGAAGGAATGGTGGCGGTCGTACGATCGTTTACAAGATAGTGCATCAAGAAACTATCAACACTAGAACGTGAAAGGTAACAACCATGATGCAGACAATTCGTCAGTTCGTGAAGGAAGAAGCGGGTGTGGCGGCGGCTGAATACGCCATTCTGTTGGGCATGATCGCGGTGGCCCTGATCACTGCAGTGACGACATTCAGGGGTGCGATTGAAAACGTGTTTTCGCAAGCCACCAACACGCTCAGCTCGTAATTTAGTCGAAGCGTAGACATCGGTTAGTCCGGCGATTGATCGGACCAGCCAATGTGGCAGCAAGCGAGAAGCCGATCAGGCGCGACTGGTGACGACGTTGATGCAGACAATCTGTCAGTTCATGAATGAAGAAGATGGGTTGGTTGCGGCCGAATATGCAATTTTATTGGGTTTCATAGCCGTGGCATTGCTCACTGCAGTGACGACATTCAGGGGCGCCATTGGGAACGCGATTGGAAATGCCGGGAACGCCCTCAGCTCATGATTGACATGTGTGGTCTTGCGCAGTGGTCATAGAAGGGATGAGCAAAATGGACTCGATGCTGGCAGGCCTGCTCTTCATGGTTCTTTTGACGGCAGTCGTCACAGACCTTCGTTCATCTCGCGTTCCGAACTGGCTCACGTTCTCTGCAATGGGCATTGCACTTGCGGCGCATGCCTGGCTGGGGAACGGCGACGCAATCATTTATAGCTTGGCCGGCCTTGGGACCGGCCTCGGACTGTTTTTCTTACTCTATCTTGCAGGAGGCATCGGGGCTGGCGATGTGAAACTCATGGCGGCGATTGGCGCGTTCGTGGGGGTGTACGGCGTGCTGTCCTGTGCATGGCTCGCCATGGTCATCGGCGGGATCTATGGAATCGTTGCCATGTGCTACCAGTGGGGGGTGGCGGCCGCCGGCAGACGCCTGGTCCATGCCGCCTACGGCGCGGTGCTGGTCGGCGGGAGTGCTTGGACTCGAGAATTGGCGCTCCCCTTCAAATTGCGCTATGGCTTGGCGATTGCGGCAGGGACCCTACTTTTTGAGTTTGGGCTCCATCCCTTTGGAGGGTAGGCGTTTCGCAGAATCCGGCTAGAATTTTTACTAGCATCACGTTCGGCTTTTAGAGGAGATGAAACGATGAAGCGGTATCGGCCTCTGGTGTTCTTCGGGATAGCGGTAATACTCGCGCTTGTGACCAGTGTTCTGGTCTTTACTTGGCTACAAAGTGAACGAAATCGGTTGATGGCTGCCCCGATCCCTCTCACGAACAATGTACAGGTCGTTGTGGCCAATGCCGACTTTGCCTGGGGGACAAAACTGACTCCAGAAATGGTCCAGGTCCAAGAATTCCCGTCTGGCGTCATTCCTGAAGGACACTTTACGAGCATCGATGCCATTAAGGATCGTGTCGTAATGGTGGATATCAAGCGGAATGAGTTGTTGCTCGAATCGAAATTGGCTCCGGTCGGAGCGACAACGGGCGGCGTCGCGGCCGTGACCGATGTCAACAAGCGGGCCATGTCAGTCAAGGTCGATGACGTGATCGGTGTGGCGGGGTTCATCAAGCCGGCCGACCGGGTTGACGTCATGGTCACCATCGAGCCTGAGTCCGGCAAGCAGGGAAGCACCATCTCCAAGATGATCCTGGAAAACGTGAAAGTTCTCGCGTCAGGTACGCAGATGGAGCGCAAAGGGAAGGATGAAGAGGCGAAGCAGGTGCAGGTGATTACCGTTGAAGTCGACGTGGAGGAAGCGGAGAAGTTGGCGTTGGCATCGACGCAAGGACGGTTGAGACTGGCTTTGCGGAATCCGCTGAACACGGAGCGTGTCTTGACCAAGGGTGCAAATGTCGGCGCGTTGCTGAGTTCCTATCGCCCGAAACAGCAACCGGTCAAGCCGGCGAACGACGGCGACGGCGGGGTCCGGATCGAAGTGATTAAGGGCGACCAGAGAAAAGAAGTCCGATTCTAAGAATAATGGAGAAACAATAATGAAAGGCAACGATCGATCCACACGTAGGTCCGGGTTTTGGGTGCCTGCGGTTCTTGTTGCGGGGCTCATCCTGACGTTGGTCGAGACAGCGTCCGCCACCGATTCTGTTGTTCGGAAAGTGAGCAGCGTCCCGGATGCACAGCAAGTCAGCCTGGTCGTGGGCAAGTCGACGGTGGTGGACCTGACGGTACCCATTAAGCGGGCGTCGTTGGCCGATCCCCAAATCGCCGACGCGATCGTCCTAAGCCCGAAACAGATTTATGTCACGGGAAAAGGCTATGGCACGACCAACCTGACGATCTGGGGCAAAGAGGATCAGGTGATCGCCGTCTTTGACCTAGATGTTGGGGTCGATCTCGTGCGGTTGAAGCAGCATCTGGTGGAACTGTTACCGGACGAGACAAATCTCCATCTCAAGGGAACGCACGATCATGTGACAATTTCCGGCACCGTCTCGAGCGAGGGACGTTTGCATCAGGTCTTGGCTCTGGCAGAGGCGTATGCTCCAAAGAAGGTGCTGAATTTTCTGAAAGTGTATCCAGAGCCCGTGGGCAATCCTGCGCCGGATGTACAGACCGTGACCGTCGAAGTCATCAAGGGCACGGCGGTCGGGTCGGTCAAATTTTAGTGGTGATTGGCAATTAGACGTTGGAGGAACATGTCGATGAAACAGCGTAACGTGGCAATAGCGATGGGGCTGCTCCTCGCTCTCTCAGGGGTTCCTGCCATCCATGCGCAAGAGTCGATTGCGGTGGGCGGCGAACAGCGCGAGGTCCATAAACTGGAGTTGATCGTGGGTAAGTCCAAGGTTTTGGATTTACCGGTTGCGATCAAACGCGCTTCCCTGGCCAATCCTGAGGTGGCCGACACAGTGGTGCTGTCTCCGACCCAGATTTATCTTACCGGGAAGGCGAGTGGGGTCACCAATCTGACACTGTGGAATGAGAGCGGGAAAATGATGGGCGTCTATGACGTCGTCATTCTGCCCGATTTAAGCCGCCTCAAAGAAAATCTCTATAAGGCCCTCCCGGATGAGAAGAACATTTTGGTCATGTCGAGTCACGACAATATTACGTTATCGGGGACGGCGTCCAATGCCAGCAATCTCACGCGTGCGATGAGCATTGCCGAGGCCTACGCGCCGAAAAAAGTCATCAATTCGATGCAGGTCGGCGGCGTACAGCAGGTCATGCTCGAAGTTCGCGTCGCGGAGATGAATCGTGAATTGGTCAAGCGACTAGGCATCAACGCCACGGCCATGACCCCTCAAGGGTTTGGGATGACCGCACTGAACCAGCTCACGACCATGCTTGGAGGAAACAGCTTTGCCGGAGTCAGCGGCGGTGTGACGAATGCATTGACGAATACGTTGAATCTGTCGCAGCAGGCGACTTCGGCGGTGAACGGAGCGTTTCAATTTCAGACCGGCAATATCACCTGGTCAGGGTTTGTTGACGCCTTGCAGCAGGAGAACATTGTCAAGGTCCTCGCGAAACCAACGCTCGTGGCGCTGAACGGTCAAGAAGCGGCGTTTCTCGCGGGTGGTGAGTTTCCAATCCCCGTGCCACAAGCATTCGGACTGATTACGATCCAGTTCAAGAAGTTTGGTGTCGGGTTGGTCTTTACACCAAATATTATGGATAGAAAGCACATCAGTTTGAGTGTGGCACCCGAAGTGTCCGAGCTGGACTTTCAGAATGCATTGCGCACGCAAGGATTTGTGGTCCCGGCGATTACGACGAGAAGGGCTTCGACCACGATCGAACTCGCCGATGGTCAAAGCTTTGCGATCGGCGGACTCATGCGGGACAACGTACGTGAAATCATCAACAAGTATCCTGGACTCGGCGATATCCCGATTCTGGGTGCGTTGTTCAGAAGCACCTCATATCAAAAGAATGAAACCGAGCTTCTTATCATCGTGACCGTTCATTTGGTGAAGCCATTGGATATGACGGCTCAGACCCTTCCGACGGATTATTTTGAAGAGCCAAATAATTTTGAGTTCTACTTGATGGGCTATGCCGAAAAGGGAGGCTTCGGCGGTAAGCCCGGCCACAAGTCGCCGGCAGCTGAAGTACTCTCAAACCGGGTGACGAGAGGTCGTGCCATGGAAGGGCAAGTCGGCCATATTGTTCCATAACTCAGGTGCCACT
>Ga0310810_10005721_pt1 | contig 13943 bp, 12 predicted proteins | sample NCmetagenome_FD_207641 | JGI IMG/M metagenome (GOLD analysis project Ga0310810, IMG submission 207641) | Soil microbial communities from experimental microcosm in Duke University, North Carolina, United States - NC | ecosystem: Engineered > Artificial ecosystem > Soil microcosm > Unclassified ... | reverse complement strand
ATCCGCCGCAGCCCTGCCGTGCGCCGGATGACATAGCTATATTGCTATATAATGGGTGATATGCAGCCGCCGCCGCACCCCCGTGCGGGAATCCCGATGCCGCGGCTGGTCGCCTGCCTGCGGCACTACCGCTGGCCCACCTTTCTCGCGGACGCGCTGGCCGGGGTAACCGTGGGGTTCGTCGCCCTCCCGCTGGCCATGGCGTTTGCCATCGCTTCGGGCCTGTCGCCGCAATCAGGCCTCTACACGGCGATTGTCGCCGGGGCGCTGATCAGTGCGCTCGGCGGGTCGCGCGTCCAGATCGGCGGCCCGACCGGCGCGTTCGTGGTCATCGTCGCGGGTATCGCGACGAAGTACGGCTTCGACGGCCTGCTGATCTGCACGATGATGGCCGGCATCATCCTCATCGCGCTCGGCGCGACCGGCATGGGATCCGCCGTCCGGTTCATTCCGCGGCCAGTCGTCGTCGGCTTCACGAACGGCATCGCCATCCTGATCGCGAGCACGCAGTTGCGCGACTTCTTCGGGCTGCGCATGGAGTCGGTCCCGAGCGGCTTCGTCGCGCGGCTGAAGGCCTTCGTCGCGCACGCGGCGACCTGGTCGCCCGAGGCCACGGTGTTGTCCGTGACGTCGCTCGTCGCGATTCTGCTGCTGATGCGGGTGTCGCGGCGGATTCCCGCCACGATCATCGTGCTGGCCGGGGCGACGGTGGCGGTCGTGGCGTTCGGCATGGACGTGGAGACGATCGGCACGCGTTTCGGCGGCGTCCCGAGCGGCCTTCCGTCGCTCCACCTGCCGCGCATCGACCCGTCGTCGCTCGGCGGCTTGCTGATGCCGGCGATGACCGTGGCGATGCTCGGCGCGATCGAGTCCCTGATGTCGGCCACTGTCGCCGACCGGATGAGCGGCGATCGGCACAATCCAAACGTCGAGCTCGTGGCCCAGGGAATCGCGAACCTCGCGTCACCGCTCGTCGGCGGCCTGCCCGCAACCGGGGCGATCGCGCGAACGGCGACGAACATCAGGTCGGGCGCCAAAACCCCCGTCGCGGGAATCATCCATGCCTTCACCCTGCTGCTGATCCTGGTCTTCGCGGCGCCGCTCGCCCGGTTCGTACCGCTCGCCGTGCTCTCCGCCATCCTCCTCGTCGTCGCCTACAACATGGGCGAGTGGCGTGAAGTGCCGGAGCTGCTGCGTCTGACGAAGACCGACGTGACGGTGTGGGTGGTGACGCTTGAGCTCACGCTGTTCGCCGATTTGACGACCGCTGTCGCGGTCGGGATGGGGCTGGCGGGGCTGCTGTTCATCCGGCGCGTCGCCGACACTACGACCGTGTCCGCGGTGACGGACGACTACGTCAGCGAAGGGCACGCGCATATCCTGCAGAACAAGACCATCCCCCGCTACGCGAAGATCATCCGGATCCACGGCCCCTTTCTCTTTGGCGCAACCGACAAGCTGCACGTGATCTACGACAACATGGAGTCGCTGCCGGAGATCGTCATCCTCCGTCTCCGCAATATGACCGCGATCGACGCCACCGGTCTGCGCGCGCTCGAGGAGCTCGCCGAAGCGATGCACCGCTCAGGCCGGTGCCTGATTCTCTGCGGCGCGCGGCACCAGCCGGCCCGCCTGATCGCGCGGGCGGACTTCCATCGACATGTCGGCGACCAGAACATCTGCCCGCATCTGCACGACGCGCTCGTGCGCGCCGAGCAGGTGCATCGCGACAAACAAACGGTGCTGCCGGCTGAGAAGGTGAGCGCATGAGGCCATCGTCCGAGCTCCAGGTGCTCAAGGCACAGTTTTTCAAGGCGCTGGCGAACCCTGTCCGGATTCGTCTCCTCGAGATGCTCGTCGAGCGCGAGGCACGTGTACAGGATCTGCAGAAGACCCTCAACCTCGACCAGCCAATCGTGTCCCAGCAGCTCGCGCGGCTTCGCGCGAGCGGGATCGTGGTCACCCGCAAAGAGGGAACGACGATCTATTACGGGGTTGCTGATCCGATGATGCGGGAACTTCTGCGGGTCGCCAAGAGCATCCTCAACCGGCAGCTCGTCGGCGTCCGCTCGCTTCTGCGCGAGCTCGCCGTCGAGCGGGGTCGTCCGTGACATCCGCTCATGCCGTATTCCTCATTGAGCTCTGAACCTGAATACACCGCCGACGTAGTCCTTCGCGACGGCTCGACGCTCCACCTCCGGCCCGTACGGCCCGACGACGACGTCAAGCTGCTGGACATGCTGCGCCACATGTCATCCGAGGCGCTGTATTACCGGTTCATGGCCGTCCCGCGGATCGACCTCGTGAAGGCCGCGCAGCTCACGAAGGCAGACTTCGAGCACCAGTACGTCCTCGCCGCCGAATGCGGCGGGGCGATCGTCGCGATCGCCGGCTATTACGTCGACGACTCCTCCCCGAGGTGCGCGGAGGTCGCCTTCGCGGTTGCTGACGCGTGGCAGGGGCGCGGAATTGGCACGCGGCTGCTCGAGTGTCTCGCTGAAATCGGGCGGCGCCGCGACATCGACACGTTCGATGCCTACGTGCTCGGTGAAAACCGCCGGATGATGGACGTGTTCCTCGAGTCAGGATTCACGGTCGCGCAGCAGCTCGACAAGGGCGTTTTCCACGTGACGCTGCGGCTCGAGCCCTCCAGCACATTCACCGATCGCGCGGCAGCGCGTTCGCAGCAGGCGGCCGCCGCATCGATGCGGTGGTTCTTCGAGCCCACAACCGTCGCGGTCATCGGCGCCAACCGTGAACGCGGCCGTATCGGCTCAGAGATCCTTCACAACCTCAGACACACCGGGTTCACCGGCACGCTCGTCGCGGTGCATCCGCAGGCGGAAACGATCGACGGCATCCGCGCGTACCCGGCGGTAACCGCGATTCCTGGGACGGTCGATCTCGCGGTGATCGCCGTTCCAGCCGCACGCGTGGCCTCTGTGCTCGACGACTGCATCAGCAAAGGCGTAAAAGCCGTGGTCGTCATCAGCGCGGGATTTGCGGAGACGGGTGGTCCGGGGAAGATCCTCGAAACCGCGCTGGTCGAGAAGATCCGCTCGGCGGGGATCCGGATGATCGGCCCGAACTGCATGGGCATCATCAACACCGACAGCGCCGTACAGCTGAACGCGACGTTCTCGCCGGTTCATCCACCGCCCGGACGGGTCGCCTTTTCGACGCAGAGCGGCGCGCTCGGCCTGGCGATCCTGGAATACGTCAAGCGCCTCAACCTCGGGATTTCCAGTTTTGCGTCGATCGGCAACAAGGCGGACGTCTCCAGCAACGACCTCATCCAGTACTGGGCCGCCGACGATCGGACGGAGGTCATCCTGCTGTACCTGGAAAGCTTCGGGAATCCGCGCAAGTTCGCGCAGATCGCGCGCCGCGTCGGGCGGAACAAGCCAATCGTCGCCGTGAAGGCCGGGCGATCAACCGCCGGCGCGCGCGCCGCGTCGTCGCACACCGGCGCACGGGCGACGAACGACGCATTGACTGACACCCTGTTGCGGCAGGCTGGCGTGATTCGGACGCATACGCTCGAGGAGATGTTCGATGTCGCAGCGCTGCTGGCGAGCCAGCCGGTGCCGGCGGGCCACCGGGTTGCCATCGTCACCAACGCCGGCGGGCCCGGGATCCTCGCCGCTGATGCCTGTGAAGCGAACGGCCTCCAGGTGACGGCGCTGGCGCGGCCGACGATGGAGAAGCTCCGCGAGTTTTTGCCCGCCTCGGCGAGCGTCGCCAACCCCGTCGACATGATTGCGTCCGCGAGCGCCGACCACTACCGGCGGGCGGTGGAGCTCGTGCTCGCCGACCCGAACGTCGATAGTCTGATCACCATCTTCATTCCACCGATCGTTACGGCGGCGTCGGACGTCGCCGATGCGATCCGCAGCGCCAGCGCCGGGTGCAGCAAACCGGTGCTCGCGACGTTCATGGGGGTGCCGGGGGGCCTGACGATGGCGCCGATCCCCACCTACATCTTCCCGGAGTCCGCCGCCGTGGCGCTCGCGTGCGTAACCCGCTATGGTGAATGGCTCCGCAAACCACACGCCGAGCCACCTCGCCTCGCCACGTTCGATCGCGACGAAGTGCGCCGCATCGTGACGTCAGCGCTGGCTGAGGGCGGTGGCTGGATGGAGTCGGAACGAATCGAGACGCTCCTTGCCGCGTGCGCATTGACGATCGCTCCCGCGCGCAGCGCGAAGAACGCCGACGAAGCCGTGAACGCTGCCGGTGAAATCGGATATCCGGTGGTGGTCAAAGCGCTGGGTGCGACGCTTCTGCACAAGACGGAGGTTGGGGGCGTGAAGCTTGGACTGGCGGATGCACCCGCGGTGCGCGCCGCGTTCAGCTCCTTGCGGCAATCGCTGGGAGACCGGCTGGAAAAGGTGCTCGTGCAGCGAATGCTGCCGGCAGGCGTCGAAATGGTCGTTGGCGGCATCAACGATCCCGCGTTGGGTCCGGTGATCATGGGCGGCACGGGCGGTGTGCTCGTGGAGCTCTTCGCCGATACCGTCTTCCGCATGTGTCCCCTGACCGAAGCTGACGCGCAGGAGATGGTGAACGAGATGAGAGGGCGCGCGCTGCTTCGCGGGTACCGCGGCGCCACGCCGGCAGACGAAGCGGCGTTCCGCGGCGTGCTGCTCACGATCTCGCAGCTGCTTGATGCGTGCCCAGAGATTCGCGAGATGGACCTCAATCCGATCATCGTCGCGGCCGCCGGCGCCACCGCCGTCGACATTCGTATCAAGCTCGGAATCCCCGCCGCTCCCGGTCCTCAGGGGCGGCGGATTTCCTATTCCTGATCCTTTTCCTTCTCCGCGGACTTTTCGGCACCGCCTGCGGGATTTTGCGCACACGAAACGGCCGCAGAACGAATATCCCGTGCACCGGCGGTGCAAGCCGATGGAACACGTATTGCTGACGTATCGGTGGCAATTCCGCAGGAGTAGCAATGGCGACCGTTACGGCGGATACGACTGACGTACTGCACCGCGTTCGAGCGGAATACCGCGAGATGCCGGGGCTCCGGCTCACGCAACAGCAGGCACAACGATTGTGGAATCTCGACAGCACTACCTGCGAGGCGATTCTCGATACGCTCGAGCGCGCCCGCTTCTTGCGCCGCACTTCCGACCATTCGTACGTGCTTGCCATGCGTGATCAGTAAGCGCGCGTGAGCCGCGCACTCGCCACCTCTTGTTGTCGATAGAGGAGGCACGTGATGACACGCCTGAATTACGCCCTGCTCGCTGCAGGGATCCTGCTTGCGGCCGTCCCTCAGACGGCTCAATCCCCCGCACGCTGGCCGACTTACAGAATCTCGGAGGCGCCGCCGGAACTCCGCCCGCAGATCCAGCGCGCCGACCTGGTCGTCATCTCGCTGCAGGACACGATGCTCGCGGAGTTGTCGCGCGACTTGGAGCAAGGCGGCCCTGCGCTCGCGGTCCGCTCCTGCCACCTCGACACCACGTCTGCAGCCTATCGGTTGGCTCGTCACGAGGGCATAGAGGCGGGCCGTACGTCGGATCGCCTGCGAGTCCCGACCAACATGCCCAAACCGTGGGCCGCGTCGATCGTCGCGCAGCAAGCCGGAAAGCGGGCGGCCGACGTGCCTGGGTTCGCAGTCGATTTGGGAGATCGCGTCGGCGTGCTGCGCCCGATTGCCGAGCGTCCGCTCTGCGGCGCATGCCACGGCGATCGCGACAAGCTCGATCCGCGCGTGCGGCAGGAGCTGGATGAACGCTATCCGAGAGATCAAGCACTGTTCTTCCAACCCGGCGAGCTGCGCGGTTGGTTCTGGTTAGAGATTCCAAAGAAGTAGCGAGGCGCAAGATGGCGAGCATGAAAGCGGCGGTGTTCAAAGGCACCGATCAAATCGCGATCGAGGAGGTGCCGAAGCCGGTGCCGAAGGCGGGCGAAGCGGTGGTTCGCATCACGGCGACGACCATTTGCGGCACCGACGTCCACATCGTGCGCGGTGAATACCCGGTCAGGCCCGGCCTGACCCTGGGGCACGAACCGGTTGGGGTGATCGAGGAGCTGGGATCGGGTTTGGAGAAGGACTATGCCGTCGGACAACGGGTGATCGTTGGCGCGATTACGCCGTGCGGGCAGTGCTTCTACTGCCTCAACGGTGTGCACTCGCAGTGCGGCGGCGCACTTGGCGGGTGGCGGTTTGGCAACACGATCAACGGCGCCTGGGCCGAGTATCTGCTCGTCCCGGATGCGCGCGCGAACCTCGCCGTCATTCCCGGCACGCTGACCGACCAGGACGTGCTGCTCTGCCCGGACATCTTCTCAACGGGCCTGTCGGGAGCCGAGAGCGGCAACATCCACGTCGGCGACAGCGTCGCGGTGTTCGCCCAGGGGCCGATCGGATTGTGCGCGACGCTCGGCGCGAAGCTCAAGGGCGCATCGTTGATCATCGCGGTTGATTCGATTCCGGAGCGGCTGGACGTCGCGACGAAGTTCGGCGCGACGGTCACCCTGAACGCCAAAGACGGCGACCCGGTCCCCGCCATCAAGAGACTGACCGACGGACGCGGCGTTGACGTCGCGATCGAGGCGCTCGGACGGCAGCAGACGTTCGAGAACGCGTTGCGCGCGATTCGTCCGGGCGGCACGCTCTCCAGTCTTGGCGTCTATTCAGGAAAGCTCGTCGCGCCGTACGAAGCGCTCTATGCCGGGCTCGGCGATCAGCGGATCGTGACGACGCTGTGCCCTGGAGGCAAAGAGCGCATGCGGCGGCTGATGGCGATGATCGCCCATCACCGCGTCGATCTCTCGCCGCTCGTCACCCATCACTTCGCGCTGGACGACATCGCCGAGGCCTACGGCCTGTTCAGCGAGCAGCGCGACGGTGTGTTAAAGGTCGCGCTGTATCCAGACAAGGCGCGCATCCCGGCACGGCGAACCACGTCCGATGCGCGGGTCGAAGCCGTGTATCAAGAGACATGAGGCGTCCGATGTTGCCGCGATCCAATCGGTGTTCGTTCGTCCTGCTCGTTGTGCTGGCCGCCGCCGTCATGGCGTGCGGCTCGAAGTCACCGAGCGAGCCAACTCCGACCCCGTGTTCATACACAGTGTCCCCGTCGACGCTGTCCTTCGACGCGCCCGGGGGCGCGAGCTCGGTGACGGTCACAACCGCAGCGAACTGCTCATGGACTGCTGTTTCAGATAGAGGGTGGATGGTAATTACCGGTGGCAGCAGCGGCGGAACCGGCGTGGTCAGCGTCAGCGTCACGGCCAACAGCGGCACGGACAGTCGCAACGGGACGCTGACCATCGCCGGTCAGGCGGTCGCCGTCACGCAGAGGCCCGCCGCCGTGTCGTGCAGCTATGACATCGCGCCGTCGAGCCAGGCGTTCGCGAAAGACGGCGGCGCCGGCAGCTTCGCGGTCACGGCCCCGGCCGGCTGCGCGTGGTCGGCGTCGACGCCGGACGGGTGGATTTCGGTTGCCTCGTCGTCGGTCGCCGACGGGAACGGCACCGTCCAGTACACCGTGGCGCGGAGCAGCCAACTCGAGACGCGTACCGGTGCGATCTCGGTGGCGGGGAGGAGGTTCGAGGTATCGCAAGCCGGCGATACCGGTCTGTGCGAATACCGTGTCTCGCCGGTGGACCTGTCGCCATGCATGGCCGCGACCGAGATCACGACATCCATCGTGACCGATGCCACCTGTTCGTGGACCGTGACACCGGACGCGTCGTGGCTATCGGTCGCCGGCGGTGCATCGGGGCGCGGCCCCGCCACGATCACGCTCAAGGTCGCGGAGAATTGGGACTCACCAAGACTCGGTCTTCTGATGGTGCGCTGGCCCACACCAACGGCGGGGCAGAACGTGCGCGTGGCGCAGGCAGGCTGCCGCTACGCGGTCAGCACCGCGTCGATCGCGGTTGTCGCCACAGGTGGCGCCGCACGGTTCGACGTCTACCAGCAGAGCGATCCATATACCTGCGGCGGGCCGCTGCAGAACGGCTGCATGTGGACCGCGCAGGCCGACGTGCCCTGGATCACCGTGAACACCTCGACGCCGCAGTTTGGCGACAATCCGGTTTCGCTGGCCATCGCTGCCAATGACGCCGCGACCGCCCGCTCCGGGAACGTGAGGGTTCGCGATCAGCTGGTTCGAATCACACAGGCAGGGCAGTAGTCACAAGAGACTCCCTGACGCGAGCTGGCGCTCCGGGATATCGAAGGTATGGAGGTTTCCATGATTGCCATCAAGAAAATTCTTGTCGCGACCGATTTCGGTGACGCATCCGAAACCGCGCTCAACTACGGCCGCGAGCTGGCGCTGCAGTTCAACGCGGCGCTGCACGTGCTCCATGTGATGCCGAGCGTCGCCATTGCGGCGGCAGCCGAGTACGGATTCTCCGGCCTGCCGGTTCAATTGCAGGCCGAAATGGAGGCTAGTGCCAGGCGCAGGACCGAGGAGCTGCTGACCGAGGAAGACCGCCGGATTCTGGCCGCGACGGCAGTCGTGGTGACGCACAGTGCGCCGCCTGCGGCGATCATTGAGTACGCGACCGCGAATCATATCGATCTCATCGTCGTCGGTACGCACGGCCGCGGCGCGCTCGGACACCTGTTCCTGGGCAGTGTGGCCGAGCGCGTGGTGCGCACAGCGCCGTGCCCGGTGCTGGCGGTGCGGAATCCCGAGCACGAGTTCGTTCTGCCGGACGCACTCGTACACGTCGCACACGCGCAGTGAGTCCGTGGAGTCGCATCATGCAACAGCTACAGCCTGCCTTCCGAACCATCGTCTGCGCCATCGACTTCTCGCGGCATTCGGCGATGGCCCTGAAGTACGCCGACGCGTTGCGGCGGGGAGGCCGGTCGCGTCTCGTGGTCATTTTTGCGGTTGATCCTTTCCTGAGCGCTGCCGCCGCCACAGCGTATGACGGCCGTCGGTTGACGAGCACCGCCTTGCTCGAGTTGCGGCGCTTCGTGCGCGCCACCCTGGGCGTTGCCGCAACCGGGACACTCAGCTGCCAGGTGGTTACCGGCAAGCCGGCGCGGGCCATCGTCGCAGCCGCCCAACGGATCCACGCCGATGTTGTGGTCGTGGGGACACACGGGCTGAGCGGGGTCAAGAAAGCCTTCTTCGGATCGACCAGCGACGCCATTCTGCGCCGGGCGCCCATGCCGGTCCTGGCCATTCCGCGCAACTGCCGTGCGCCGCGGCGCCGGTGGCCGCAAGCAGGCATTGTCGCGGCGGTGCACTTCGAGCCTCACGTCGGGGAGGACGCCGCCGTGCTCTCGGAAGTCGCCGAGTCGTTCGGCGCGCCGCTCGACCTCGTCATCAGCGTCCCCAACATGCGTGTGCCGCTGTGGCTGCGCGTAAACAAGCCAGCTCTCAACCGCCATCGCATCGCGGCCGCGCAAGCCTGGCTGGATCGGCGGCTGGAAGCAGTTCCTCGATCGGGGAGCGCCACGCACGTGCTCGTCGGCGACAAAGCGGACGACATCGCGACGTTCGCCTCGGGCCGCGGCGCCGATCTCCTGCTCGTCACCGTCCCAGCCGTGCAGGGGATGCGGCGCGCGATCGACAGCGGAACGGCGTATCGCTTGTTGTGCGTCGCGCGGTGTCCGGTGCTGGTGCTGCCGCGGCGTAAAAGGACGCACTCGGGGAAGCCGCGACTGGACGACGCCGCTTGATGGTGATCGAGACAAGGAAAAAGGAAAAAGATGAAAGGAGTGCGACTGGGCACTGTGGCGAAGTGGAGCTCGGCGGGCGTGGGTCTGGGCATGGCCACGTACGGCGCCTACGCAGCAACCGCGTGGCTATGCTACGGCCATGTCGATCGGCATACCCGCGATGACAGCGACGCCGAGCTCGATCGCTTCATGCCGCGATACGACATCGTCGAACGTCACCACATCGGCGTCGAGGCGCCGGCGGCGCTCACCTTCGCGAGCGCGTGCGAGCTCGACATTCTGCGCGCGCCCATCGTTCGGGCGATCTTCAAGGCGCGCGAGCTGGTGCTCGGCGGCACGCCGGACGCTACCGAGCGGCCGCGCGGATCTCTCGCGTTGATGAAGTCGCTCGGGTGGGGAGTACTCGCGGAAAAACCTGGCCGCGAAATCGTGATGGGCGCGGTGACGCAGCCGTGGCAGGCCGACGTCGTCTTCCGCGCGCTGCCGCCGGCCGACTTCGCGCATTTTCACGAACCAGGCTATGTAAAGATCGCCTGGACGCTCCGGGCCGACCCACAAGGCGACGACGCGTCGATATTTCGGACGGAAACACGGGCCATCGCGACCGACGCGACAGCCCGCTCGAAGTTCCGTCGGTACTGGTCGCTCGTCTCTCCCGGCATCATTCTCATCCGTGTCGCCACGCTTGGGCCCATTCGCGACGAAGCGGAACGGCGCGCGCGGACCGTCTGAGTCACCGACGCGCGGGGGGCGGCGGGCTTCGGCGCGCGCGCCATGGCGGGTGCATCCACAGGAGATCAGCGACCGGCCGTGTCGGCGGGTGCGACAAGCTGCTCGGCCATCGCGTCCACCGCAGCCCAGTTCGTGAACTCGTAGTCGCGCGAGGTGTCGGTCGGTGCTCCCTGGCTGCGGGCGATGCGCTTCATGACGAACCGGATGAAGAAATTGTATCGGCTGTACGTCAACGCGCCTGCCACGGGCATGCTGCGCGCCGGGCGCCAGCCAGTTTCGGCGATGAACACGTCAATCATGCGCTGCGCGTCGGCTGCCGCACGCTGACGTCGATCGAGAGGCGCGTTTGGATCCTCCGCGCCCGCTTCCGAGAGCGTGACCGACAGAAAGACCCCACGGCGTCGGACGAGCTCGTCACGATGTTGCCGTGCGAACGCGATCATCTCGCGTTCGTGACGCCCGCCGTGCACGGATGCGGCAAGGCATGCGATCGTGTAGTCGGACCAGCGGATCGGTGATCGCAGGGCTTTGACGCTGATGACGTCGGCGTCCACACCGTGCGCGCGTACGTCGGCGGCAACGCGCTCGGCGATTTTGCGAGTCTGCCCTTCGCGCGTCGCAAAGAAGATGGCGGCTTTCATGGCATGCTCCTGATGCTTTCCGTAGCCAGTCGCATCACGTGTGCCATCCGCCGCTCCTCCCCAGGCGCAGGAATCGGGCCGCTTCTTTGCAACCCGTATCTCTATGGCGCAGTCCACCGCCTGCCTTGTGCTGAGAGTGCGCCGATGGCCGCCGGTTTCCCGGCAGCTGGTCGTTGCCGCGCTCGCGATAGCCGGGATTAGCGGATCCCTTGTCTTGCGTTTCGTCCCCGCCGGTGCCGGTTTGTCTCCGGACGTGCCGCTGCGAGACGTCGCCGGAAGAAAAGGTGGCGATCGTGCGGCGTCGTGATCATCGACTCGTCGCTCTCCAAAGTGGACGAGCTGATGCTCATCAGCTATCGCCTGCGGCGGGTTGCGCTGCAGAGTGCGCTCGGCGGCATGTCGCTCAGCATCGTCGGAATGATGTTCGCGTCGATTGGTCTGCTCACGCCGGTCGCAGGGGCGATGGCGGAGGAAGTCATCGATGTCGTGGCCGTCCTGAACGCGCGTCGGACGGCCCGTCCGATCGCGACGGATTTCGATGGGGGGTTCGGTGGGGCGATGTAGGCCGGCCCTTTACGGGCCGGCGGCGGGGCGTAAATCCCGCCCTACTCGTGCCTGAGCGCGGAGGCCGGTTCGACCCGAACGGCACGGCGGGCCGGGATCCAGCACGCGAGCGCGCCGACCGCGACAATGATCGATGCCGCCCCGGCGAACGCCGCCGGGTCAGTCGGTGACGTGTTCCACAGCTCCGAGAGGAGCAACCGATTGGTGAACACGCTCGCCCCGACGCCGATGAGCAACCCGATGCCGACAAGTTGCAGGCCGGCTCGAACCACCATCCTGATCATGTGGCCGCGCTCACCGCCGAGCGCCATGCGAATCGCGATTTCGCGTGTCTGCTCGGACACCGTGTAGGCGAGCACACCGTAGACGCCGAACGCCACCAGAAGGATGCCCGCACACGCAAAAATTCCCAGTATCAGCAGGCTGAAACGCGGCCGCGTGTAGAACGCCCGTTTCATCCCCTCTTCCAACGTCGACGGTTCGAGAATGGCGACCTGCCGATCGGTGGCGTGGATGCGCTCCCGAACCACGTTCACCAGACGATGCGGGTCAGTCGACGTGCGCAGTACGAACATCAGACCTGAAGGTCCCCTGAACGCGAATGGAAGGTACACCTGGGGAAGGGTAGGGCCGCGCGGGCCTGAATTGGCCACGTCCCGCACGATGCCGACGATTTCGAACGTGGGATCGGGCACGGGTACCGGCAGGGTTGTCAGCCGAGGCAATCGGATCGCGCGGCCCAGCGGTTCGCGCTCGCTGAAATACCTTTTGGCCAGTGTCTCGTTGACGAGGGCGACATGGTGCGACTGCTCGACGTCGAGCGCGGAGAGTTGCCGGCCTCTGATGAGCGGCGCTCCAAGGGTGTCGATCAACCCTTCGCTGCAGAACACCACGAGGGCGGACGATTGCGGCGGAGCAGCGCCTGCGACGCTTTCGATCGGGCTTGACAAGCTGCCGAACGGCGGCGTGACGTTCGCGATGGCTCCCGTCCGCACGCCAGGTATCGTGCGGAGCTGTTCGAGTGTTTCACGATAAAACCGGCCGTGCGCCTCCGCTGACGGATCCTGACGCGGCGGGTAGCCAACCGGGACGACGAGCAGATTGCTCGGGTTGAACCCCAGATCGACGCCGACCAGTTTCACGAAGCTGCGCATCAGCAGTCCCGCGCCGAGGAGAAGCACCACCGAGAGCGCCACCTGCGCGACGACCAGGCTGCTGCGCATCCGCTTCTGCTGCGGAAGCCCTGTACTCCTCCCAGGCGCGCCCGCTCGCGCGGCAATGTCACTGCGCACACTCTGGAGAGCCGGGTAGAGCCCGAATGTCATCGTGGCCACTGCCGCCGCTATCGCGGCAAATATGAGCACCGGCTGATCGAGTCTGACCTCGGTCTCCCAGGGCGCAATGGCGCCGATCCCCATGAACCGGCGCAGCGCGCCAGTCCCCCAGAAGGCCAACGCGCAACCAGCGACAAGCCCACCGGTCGCCAGCAGCGCGCTCTCGACGAGCAGCTGCCGCACAATCCGTCCGCGAGATGCCCCGATTGCCAGGCGGATGCTGATCTCGCGCTCGCGTATCGTGGCCCGTGCCAGCAGCATGTTCGCGACGTTGCAGCACGCAATCACCAGCAGGAGGCTGACTGCGCCGAACAGGGTGTACAACACAGCGCGAAAGGGCCCCACGACCCAGTCGACGACGGCGAGCACGTCGAAATGCGACCGGGGCGGATAGTCGTCGGGAAATGCGGCCGCGCGCCGTGCGGCAATCACGTTCAGCTGACTCTCCGCCTCCTCCGGCGTCACGCCGGGGCGCAGATGCGCCTGGAACGCACGAATAGTTCGCGGCGAGCGGGTGTCGTCGCCGCGCGTCAACGGTGCGCAGAGCCACAGGTCGGCGATGTTCCACTCGAACCGCGGTGGCATGACGCCAACGACGGTCCACGGCTTCCCGTCGAGCATCAGCGTTCGTCCCAGAACACCGGGGTCCGCGCCGAAGAGCCTGATCCACGCGCGATACCCCATGACGGCGACCGGCGGCGCTCCGGGCGCCGCATCTGCCGCGCCGAAGACGCGTCCGGCGAGCGGCGGCACGCCCAGGAAGTCGAACCCGTTGGGCGTCATCCAGGCGATGTCGAGCCGCTCCGTGCCGGCCTCGCTGACCCAGTACGCCGCATCGCGGCTCGTGCCGACGACGTCCTCGAAGGCGTTCGTCTGCTCCTGGTAATCGAGGAACTCGGACGCGCGGTAGTAGGGGGCGCCGCGGAGGGGACGGCCCGATTCATCCCTCAGAACGACGTTCACCAGCCGATCCGAGCGCGAGTAGGGAAACGGATCCAGTACGAT
>Ga0310810_10005720_pt1 | contig 13943 bp, 10 predicted proteins | sample NCmetagenome_FD_207641 | JGI IMG/M metagenome (GOLD analysis project Ga0310810, IMG submission 207641) | Soil microbial communities from experimental microcosm in Duke University, North Carolina, United States - NC | ecosystem: Engineered > Artificial ecosystem > Soil microcosm > Unclassified ... | reverse complement strand
GTCGAGATCGTGGCCGACCTTGTCGAGGATGTTGTCGGTGTGATCGACGATCATGTCGAGGATCGCCGCGAAGATGTCGTCGCGGCCGGAGCGGTGCGAAAAGCAGTTCTCGCATTCCTTGACCAGTTCCGTGAGGCCTACGCCGCCGCCGTCGGTCACCGTCACCAGCACGCCCTTGGCGCGGATGAACGTGACCTTGAGCAGATGCGGATCGCCGCCTTCATGCAGGTTCAGCAGAAGGCCGGTCATCGTCAGTTGGCTGTCACTGGCGCTGAAATGGCTCGAGACCTGGAACGGCTCGTAGTCGTTGACCGGAGAGAGCTCGATGTCCAAGGCCACTTCGATGCGGCGCTTCTCGTCGTCGCTTGCGTCGCAGAGGTCGATCCATTGCGCGGCGCGCAAGTCGCCCTTCGAATCGGACAGCTCCTTCAGGCATCCTTTGGTCAGGTCGTAGACCTTCAGCACCGGTGGACTCCGCGCCGTGAAACCGCGCGGAACAACGCCACGGGCCGGCCTTGGTTGCCTGCCGGGCCTCCGTTTTGCCCTAATCCTGCCGTGTCGCTAGGGTGACTTCACGTCCACGCCGTCTCGCCTTTGGGGGTCATCACATGTCCGTTCGCTCTGCCGCTGCGCGGCTTCTCGTCGCGCTGGGTCTGGCCGCATCGCTTGCCGCTTGCGCAGGCAATCCGGAGACCGGGACCGGACCGAAGGAGAACACGGGCACGCTGCTCGGTGCGCTCGGCGGCGCGGCGATCGGCTCGCAGTTCGGCGGCGGCGCGGGCGGCCATGTTGCCGGCGCGCTGATCGGCGCCGGCGTTGGCGCCTTGATCGGCAACCGCATCGGCGCGTCGCTCGATGAAGAAGACAAACGCCGGGCCTATGCCGCCGAGATGGAAGCGCTTGAGCGCGGTCCGTCCGGTGCGCCGGTCGCCTGGCGCAATCCCGACTCGGGCCGCTACGGCTCGGTCGTGCCCGGGCCGTCCTACCAGGATCGCGGCCGTAACTGCCGCGCCTATACCGAGACCATCTACATCGATGGCCGGCCTGAAACGGCGCGCGGCACCGCCTGCCGCAATCCCGACGGCAGCTGGACCCCGCTCGCCTGAGCAAGGCCGCGTTAACCCGCCGGTATCCTTAACCGTCTCTTTAGACGGCGCCGCTATCAACCCTGACGGGGCTGGTAGCGGGGTGGGGTATGTCGGGTGACGAACACGCGTTGCGTTTGCGCGCCTATCTGGTGGCGCTGACGCCGCAGGCACGGAGCCGCCTGCGCGCCGAACTGGAACGCGGTCTCGCGCGCAGCAGGGAGGCGGAGGCGACGCTCGCCGAACTGCGCCGGCTCGACGGCGCCAATGCCGCGGCGACAATGTTCTTCCTGCCGCTCGAGCCATTCCTCATCGATGACGACATGGCGCATCCTTACCCGGGATGCATTGCCCGCGCGTCGCTGCCGGCGCTGTGGGCGTGGGTCTGCCACGATGTCGCGCCGCAGGACGCGGCTGCGTTCGTACGCGCCACGGCGGGGCCGGACGGCATCGCGAACGCAATGTCTCTGGCGAGCGAATTTCAGGACCGCGTCGCCGCCACGCTGCGCGCCGCCTTGGGCGGCGACGATGCCGCCGCGCGCCGCCGGCTTCTCGCCCGCATCGGTACGCCGCGCGCGGAAGACGAAGCCGCGACCTTGCGCTGGGTGCTGCGCGGGCGCGATGCGCTCGAAGCGCTCGGCGCGCGGCTTCCCGCGACGATCGCCGATCTCCTCCCGCATCATCTCCCAGCCTGCATCGCGTTGATCGAGGAGGCCGCGCGCCCGCGCGAGGTCCTCCCGCACGCGCTTATCGTCGTCATGCGCCGTCTCGCCGAGCCGTGGCAGGTCGTGCGCCTTGCCGCGCACGCAGCCGGCGCCAACGCCGCCGCGCGCATCGAATCGACGCCGTATGGGATTGTCATCGCCATGCTGCTGGCCGAGCTGGAGCGGCAGATCGCCGCGCTGTCCGCGGCCCTGGCCGATGGCGCGGGCGCGGTCGCCGTGGGGCTGGTCCGATCGATCGACGCGACGATCCATGGTCTCAATGGCGAGATCGCCATTCCGGTCGGCAGCACGCTCGGCCGCAGGCTCCAGGCGCTGCGCGCCGACGCGGCGGCCGTGGCCCGCTCCGCCATCGCGGCCTGACAGCGTGCCGGACCGGCCTTCCAGTCGGCCTTAAATCCTTGATTTTGCGCATTGCCGCCATGATTGCGCGTGATGTATGCCCTGCCTTGAGCGCCGCGGGACCTTGCCGGCGGCCGGCGGGATAGACTCTTCCGATGCTCCTGTGGCTCGCGTTTGCGCTGATGACGGCAGCGGCGATCTTCGCCGTGCTCTGGCCGTTGTCGCGCCACGGCGAGGCCGGCGGGGGCTCCGAAGTCGCCGTCTATCGCGACCAACTCGATGAGATCGTCCGTGACCGCTCCGTCGGCCTGATCGGGGAGCAGGAAGCGGAAGCCGCGCGCATCGAAGTCTCGCGCCGGCTCATTGCCGCGAGCGAAGCGCCCGGCGCTCACGCTATCGCCGATCCGGCTGCGGCATTATGGCGGCGGCGCGCCGCCGCTGTTATCGGACTGCTGGCGCTGCCTGCGGGCGCCACGGCGCTTTATCTTGCGCTCGGTTCGCCGCAATTGCCCGGGCAGCCACTGTCGGCGCGGCTCGAGGACGCGCATCCGCAAGGCTCTGTCGCGGCGATGATCTCGCAGGTCGAGGCGCATCTCGAGCGCAATCCAGACGACGCGCGCGGCTACGAAGTGCTGGCGCCGGTTTATATGCGGCTCGGCCGTTTCGATGCGGCCGTCAACGCGCGGCGCAAGTTGCTCGCCCTCAAGGGCGAGAGCGCCGACCGCGAGGCCGATCTCGGCGAAGCGCTGACGGCGGCCGCCAACGGCATCGTCACCGATGAGGCCAAGGCAGCCTTCGAGAAGGCGGCGAAACTCGACGGCAACGAAGCGAAATCTCAATTCTTCCTCGGCCTTGCTGCGGAACAGGACGGCGACAAAACGAAAGCCGCGTCGGTCTGGAACGCCATGATCAAGAATGCGCCGAACGGCGCGCCCTGGATCGACACCGTCAAGGCCGCGGTCGCGCGCGTCACCGGCAAGGCGCCGGCCGCCGCGCCCGGGCCGGACGCGGGGCAAGTCGCGGCCGCGCAGCAGATGAGCGAGCAGGACCGTACCGCCATGATCCGCGGCATGGTCGGCCGGCTCGCGGACAAATTGAAGCAGGACGGCGGCGACGTCGACGGTTGGCAACGCCTGCTGCGCGCCTATGTTGTTCTCGGCGATCGCGACAAGGCGACGGCCGCCGCCGGCGACGCCAAGCGCGCGCTGGCCAGCGATCCGGACAAGCTCCGGCAGATCGAGGACGTGATCAAGCAAATGGGACTCGAGGGCTAGACACGCATGGCGATGACCCGCAGGCAGCGTCGGCTGGTCTTGATCGGCGGCAGCGTCGGCGTGCTCGCCATCGCCGTTGGTCTCGTGCTCAACGCGCTTAGCGGCTCGATCGTGTTTTTCAATTCGCCGAGCGACGTCATGGAAAAGCATCTTGCGCCCGGCACGCGCATCCGCGTCGGCGGGCTAGTGAAGCCCGGCAGTGTGGAGCGCGGCGCCGATCTCAAGATCAAATTCGAAGTCACCGACGGCAAGCACGACATCCCGGTGAAATTCCAGGGCATCGTGCCGGACCTGTTCCGCGAAGGGCAGGGCGTCGTCGCCGAAGGCAAGCTGGAGTCGGGCAACCTGATCGCCGCCGACACGGTGCTCGCCAAGCACGACGAACGCTACATGCCGAAGGAAGTGGTCGACGCGCTCAAGAAGAGCGGACGCTGGCAGGAGGGCGAGGCAGCGGCAGGAGGTAGCGCGAAATGATCCCGGAGCTCGGCCATTACGCGCTGGTGCTGGCGCTCGCGCTCGGCCTCGTGCAGTCGATCGCGCCGGTGATCGGCGCCGTCACGCGCGACGGCACGCTGATGCGTCTCGGCAATTCGACCGCGGTGATGCAGTTCGTGTTCGTCGCCGCCTCGTTCCTGGCGCTGACGATCTGCTATGTCACGTCCGACTTCTCGGTCGCGACCGTCTACGAGAATTCGCATTCGATGATGCCGCTGGTCTACAAGATCAGCAGCGTCTGGGGAAACCACGAGGGCTCGATGCTCCTGTGGGTGCTGATCCTGTCCTTGTTCGGCGCGATGGTCGCGATCTTCGGCGCAAACCTCCCGTCGAGCCTGAAGGCGAACGTGCTGGCAGTGCAGTCGTGGATCGCCTGCGCCTTCTACATCTTCATCCTGCTCACCTCGAACCCGTTTCTGCGCCTGGCGCAGGCGCCGTTCGAAGGCCGTGACCTCAACCCGATCCTTCAGGACCCGGGCCTCGCCATCCATCCGCCGCTTCTTTATCTCGGCTATGTCGGGTTCTCGATCGCGTTCTCGTTTGCGATCGCTGCGCTGATCGACGGCCGGATCGATGCCGCCTGGGCGCGCTGGGTGCGGCCGTGGACGCTGATGGCGTGGATGTTCCTCACGCTCGGTATCGCGATGGGTTCGTACTGGGCCTATTACACGCTGGGCTGGGGCGGCTTCTGGTTCTGGGATCCGGTCGAGAACGCGTCGCTGATGCCGTGGCTCGCCGGCACGGCGCTTTTGCATTCCGCCGTGGTGATGGAGAAGCGCAACGCGCTGAAGGTGTGGACGATCCTGCTCGCCATCCTCACTTTCTCGCTGTCGCTGATTGGCACCTTTCTCGTCCGCTCTGGCGTGCTCACCTCGGTGCACGCTTTCGCCACCGACCCGACGCGCGGCGTGTTCATCCTGTGCATCCTCATTCTGTTCATCGGCGGCGGGCTGACGCTGTTCGCCTGGCGCGCGCCGATGCTGAAGCAGGGTGGACTGTTCGCACCGATCTCGCGCGAGGGCGCGCTGGTGTTCAATAACCTGTTCCTGACGACGGCGTGCCTGACCGTTTTCGTCGGCACGCTCTACCCGCTGGCGCTCGAGGCGCTGACCGGCGACAAGATCTCGGTCGGCGCGCCGTTCTTCAACCTGACCTTCGGGCCTCTGATGCTGGCGCTGATGTTCGCCATGCCGTTCGGGCCGCTGCTGGCCTGGAAGCGCGGCGATGTCTATGGCGCGGCGCAGCGCCTGATGGCCGCGATCGGCGTCGGTCTCGTCGTCGTCGCGCTCACCTTCCTGATCGAAGGCGAGCGGTCGGTCGTCGCGGCCTGTGTGGTCGGGCTCGCATTCTACGTCATGGTGGGCGCGGCGATCGACCTCGTCGAGCGCACGGGATTGATGCGCGTGCCGTTCCGCATCGCGCTGGCGCGCGCCGCCGGCCTGCCGCGTTCGGCCTGGGGCACCGCGATCGCGCATTTCGGCATTGCGGTGACGCTCCTTGGCGTCATATCCGCGGGCACCTGGGGCACCGAGCGCATCGTCGCGGTCAAGCCCGGACAGACGATCGCGCTGTCGCATTACGAGCTCACCTTCGACGGGGTGAAGCAGCAGCCGGGGCCGAACTATTCGGCCGTCGTCGCCACCTTCACCGTGCGCCGCGCCGGCGCGGTCGTGGGCGTCATGCAGCCGTCGAAGCGCACCTTCGCGACGCGCAGCATGAGCACGAACGAGGCGGCGTTGATGGCGCGCGGCTTCGGCCAGCTCTACCTGTCGCTCGGCGATTCGGAGGCCGACGGTTCGCTCGCCGTGCGGCTCTACTACAAGCCGCTCGTCCTGCTGATCTGGATCGGCGCGGTGATCATGATGCTCGGCGGGGCGCTGTCGCTGTCCGACCGGCGCTTGCGCATCGGCGCACCGAAGCCGGCGCGCGGCGCCAGGCCGGCGATGCAGGCGGCGGAGTAGGGGCCATGCGCCGCCTCGTGCTCATCGCTGTATTGTTCGCGCTTCTCGCCCCGGGCGCGGCTTTCGCCGTGCGCCCGGACGAGATGCTGAAGGACCCGGCGCTCGAAGCGCGCGCGCGGCATCTCTCCGAAGAGCTCCGCTGCATGGTGTGCCAGAACCAGTCGATCGACGATTCGGAGGCGCCGCTCGCGCACGATCTGCGCGTGCTCGTGCGGCAGCGGCTGGAGGCCGGCGACAGCGACCGTCAGGTGCTCGACTACCTCGTGTCGCGCTATGGCGATTTTGTCCTGCTCAAGCCGCCCTTCAAGCTCGAGACGCTGCTGCTGTGGGGCTTGCCACCGCTCGCGCTGCTCGTCGGCCTCGCGGGAATCGTCGTGATGGCGCGGCGTCGAACGACGCTCGTCGAGCGTCCGGAACCACTCAGTTCCGAGGAGCAGGCGAAGGTCGCGACTTTGGTCGGTCCCGCTGCCGAGGGCCGTTGATTTCGCGGGAAAAATCGCCCTTCCGTGATCGAGATTTCCCCTATCTTACGAAAGTTTAACCCCCGCGACAGGACGCCGTAAGGCACACATCCCCATCTTCTCGTTTGAGACCGAGCGCGACAGCAGCGCCCTTCAATCGAACGAGATGGAGATAGTGTGATGAACCCGAGCGACAATCGCGCTCCCAAAAACCGCGGCATTCTGTCCGTTCGCCGCGCGGCTCTCCTGGCGACCACCATTGCCGGGCTCGGCGCGGCCGCCTTTGTCGTGGCGCCCGATCTCAACCTGTCGGCATCGTATCCGACCGCCCACGCCCAGAACCTGACCGAGCAGGCGCACAAGCTCAACGCGCCGGTCGGTTTCGCCGACATCGTCGCCAAGGTGAAGCCCGCCGTGATCTCGGTGCGCGTGCGCATCGACGGCGACAAGGACACCAACGGCGCCTCGAACACCAACCGCGAAATTCCGCCGGGCCTGCGCGACTTCTTCCGTCGCTTCGGCATGCCGGACATGCCGGATTCACCCAATGGCCCGAAGCGTGGCGGCGGCCACGGTGGCGGCGTCATTATGGGGCAGGGCTCCGGGTTCTTCATCTCCGCCGACGGTTACGCCGTCACCAACAACCACGTCGTTGAAAACGCCGACAACGTGAAGGTCATCACCGACGACGGCAAGACGCACACCGCCAAGGTCATCGGCACCGATCCGCGCACCGATCTCGCGCTGATCAAGGTCGACGGCGGCACGTTCCCTTACGTCAAGCTCGCTGACGGCGCGCCGCGCATCGGAGACTGGGTGCTCGCGGTCGGCAATCCGTTCGGCCTCGGCGGCACCGTGACCGCGGGTATCATCTCGGCCCGCGGCCGCGACATCGGCGCCAGCGCGTATGACGATTTCATCCAGATCGACGCGCCGGTGAACAAGGGCAATTCCGGCGGCCCGGCCTTCGACACGGACGGTAACGTCGTCGGCGTCAACACCGCGATCTTCTCGCCGTCGGGCGGTTCGGTCGGCATCGCCTTCGCCATTCCGTCCGAGACCGTGAAGACCGTCATCGGCCAGCTCAAGGATCACGGCCACGTCACGCGTGGCTGGATCGGCGTGCAGATCCAGACCGTGACGCCGGACATCGCCGACTCGCTCGGTCTGAAAAAGGCCGAAGGCGCTCTCGTCGCCGAGCCGCAGTCCGGCAGCCCGGCCGCCAAGGCCGGCATCAAGGCCGGCGACGTGATCACCCAGGTCAACGGCAAGGCGGTCAAGGACTCGCGCGATCTCGCCAAGACCATCGGCGCGATGGCGCCCGGCACCAAGATCGACCTGACGGTGCTTCAGAGCGGCTCGGAAAAGAGCATGTCCCTGACGCTCGGCCAGTTGCCGAACCAGAAGGAAGCCAAGAACGACACCGGCGGCAACAACGACAACGGCGCCGCCACCGCCGACATCGGCAAGCTCGGCCTGACCCTCGCGCCGGCCTCCCGCGTCAACGGCGCCGGCGATCAGGGCGTGGTCGTCACTAACGTTGATGGCTCCGGTGTCGCCGCCGAGCACGGCTTCTCGACCGGTGACGTGATCCTGGAGATCAGCGGCAAGCAGGTCTCCTCGCCCGGCGATGTGCGCAGCGCGATCGGGGTCGCCCGTAAGGATGGCCGCAAGAACGTTCTGATGCGCGTGAAGTCGGGTGACAACACCCGCTTCGTGGCCCTGCCGATCGGCCAGGGCTGAGTGTGAGAGAGGAATAAAGAGTTGGGGACGTCCCTCCGGCATCCGTCGCCCCCGCCGGTGGTCGCCCTCACGGGACGGGCTTCGGCCCGTCCCGGCTAAATCCCCAAACGGAGAGGGTGCTCTCCGCTTGCGGTCCGAACTCCAACCCCGGCATCCGTCGCCCCCGCTGGGGTGGGGTCGTAGAGGGGGTGGCGGCTCGCCGCCACCCCCTCACGTATGTCTGGGGCGTCGTTTTTCCTGGGGCGAAGTGACGGGGCGGCGGTGGGCGGCTGAAGCCGCCATGGATTGAGCGCAAAAAATTGGTGTGACCGATGCCCCCATCTGCGGATATTCAAGGGCAACGTGCCTTCGGCCGGGCGGCCGACGCGCAGCCGGACCGGGTCACCATGCGCCTTCTCGTTGTCGAGGACGACCGCGACGCCGCGGACTATCTGGTGAAGGCCTTCCGCGAGGTCGGTCATGTCGCCGACGCCGCGAATGACGGCGAGGACGGCCTCGGCATGGCCGCGGACGGCGAATACGACGTCCTCATCATTGACCGGATGCTGCCCAAGCTCGATGGCCTGGCCTTGATCGGCAGCCTGCGCGCCAAGGGCGTCGAGACGCCGGTCCTCATCCTCTCCGCGCTCGGCCAGGTCGACGACCGCATCAAGGGATTGCGCGCCGGCGGCGACGACTACCTGCCGAAGCCCTATTCGTTCGCCGAGCTGCTCGCCCGCGTCGAGGTGCTCTCGCGCCGCCGCGGTGGCCGTGGCGAGGAGACGGTGCTGCGGGTCGGCGACCTCGTCCTCGACCGCATGTCCCGGGAGGTCAAGCGTGGCGAGGAAGAAGTCGTGCTCCAGCCGCGCGAATTTCGCCTGCTCGAATACTTGATGAAGCACGCCGGCCAGGTGGTGACCCGCACCATGCTCCTGGAAAACGTGTGGGATTATCACTTCGACCCGCAGACCAACGTCATCGACGTGCATATCTCGCGTCTGCGCTCGAAAATCGATAAAGGTTTCTCCCAGCCGCTTGTGCACACGATCCGCGGCGCGGGATACATGATCCGTGACGGCGCTCGGTAAATTATTCCGGACGACCACGTTCAAGCTGACACTGGTCTATCTGACCGTGTTCGCGCTGTTTGCCGTCTTTCTGCTCGGCTATTTCGCGCTCAACACGCGCCGCCTCATCACCGAGCAAATCACCGACACCGTCAACGCCGAGATCACCGGCCTGTCCGAGCAATACCGGCTTGGCGGGATCCGCCGCCTCGTGATCGCCGTCGACGCGCGCGCGCGCCGTCCGGGCTCCAGCCTTTATCTCGTCACCACGTTCAACGGCGAGGCGCTCGCCGGCAACGTAACGGCGCTTCCTCCCGGCACGCTCGACACGCAAGGTTGGACCGAGATCGTCTACCGGCGCCTCGACGAGCCGGAAAACTCCGGCAGGCCTGAGCACGATGCGCTGGTGCGCGTCTTCCAGCTGCCGGCCGGATTCCGTCTGCTCGTCGGCCGCGATCTTGAGGAGCGCGAGCGCCTCTACCACATCGTGCTCTCCGCCGGACGCTGGTCGGTGATCATCGTCGTGGTGCTGGGGCTTGCCGGTGGCCTGTTCGTCACCCGGCGCGTTCTGCGGCGCGTCGACGCGATGACCGAGACGACCCGAACGATCATGGACGGCGACCTCGGAGGCCGCCTGCCGATCGCCGGAACGGGCGACGAGCTGGATCGCCTCGCCGAGAATCTCAACATCATGCTCGAGCGCATCGAAGCGCTGATGATGGGTCTTAAGGAGGTTTCCGACAATATCGCGCACGATCTCAAGACACCGCTCACGCGGCTGCGCAATCGCGCCGAGCAGGCGTTGCGTACGGCCAAGACCGAACCTGAATATCGCGCGGCGTTGGAGGGGACGATCGAGGAATCGGACGACCTCATCCTCACCTTCAACGCGCTGCTGATGATCGCGCGCGCGGAGTCCGGCCAGGCGCGCAACGACATGACCGAATTCGACGCGGCGGAAGTCGCCAATGACATCGGCGAACTGTACGAACCGGTCGCCGAGGAGAAAGGGATCGTTCTCACGGTCGAAGCCGAGGCGGTGGCGCCGCTGCGTGGCAATCGCGAACTGGTCAGTCAGGCGGTCGCCAATCTGGTCGACAACGCCATCAAGTATTCACAGGCACCCGGCGGCGCGCCGCGGATCGTCGTCAAGGCCGTCACCGAAGGCGAGCGCATCCTCATTTCGGTGGCCGACAACGGTCCGGGCATTCCCGCGGCGGACCGCGCGCGGGCGATCGAGCGCTTCGTGCGGCTCGAGCAAAGCCGCTCGCAACCGGGCTCCGGGCTGGGCCTCAGCCTTGCCGCCGCGGTTGCCCGCTTGCATGGCGGCGAACTGACGCTGGCCGATAACGAGCCCGGATTGAAGGCCGTCATTGCATTGCCGCGCGGAGGACCGGTACAGAGTGCCGGATGACCCTGCCGGGCCCAGATTCCGATACCGCCGCGTCGCTTGCCGCACGGCTCGTAACCGCGCCGCGCCTGATCGCGCCCGACGCGGCGGCGAAAGCCGTCGCCGCCTGGGTCGCCGGGCTTGACGATGGTGACCGCGCCGCGCTTGGCGGGCTGCTCGGCGCGTATCCACTGCTGACAAGGCTGCTGGAAAGCCTGTCGGAAAGCTCACCGTTCCTCTGGGAACTGGCGAGCCGCGAGCCGGGCAGGCTCGTGCGTCTTCTGTCGAGCGATCCCGATCGCGGCTTCACCAGTCTCCTGCGCGACACTGCACGCGCCGTCGCCGCGACCAGCGACGAGGCCGAGGCGACGCGGCTTCTGCGCCAGATGAAGGGCGAGGCGGCGCTCCTGATCGCGCTCGCCGATATCGGCGGCGTCTGGCCGGTAATGCAGGCTGCACGCGCCCTGACCGAACTCGCCGACACGGCGCTCAGGGCGTCGGTCGACTTCGCGCTGCTCGAGGCCGCCCGCGCCGGCCGCATCGTGCTGCGCGATGAGAAGGACCCACAGCGCGGCTCGGGCTACATCGTGCTCGCCATGGGCAAGATGGGCGCCTGCGAGCTCAACTATTCGAGCGACATCGACCTCATCGTTTTCTTCGATGCGGCTTCGCCTCTCATCCCCGAGGATGGCGAGCCGGCGCCGGCCTTCGTGCGCATCACGCAGCGCATGGTGAAGCTGCTGAATACCCGCACCGGCGACGGCTATGTGTTCCGCACCGATCTGCGCCTGCGCCCCGATCCCGCCTCGACGCCGATCGCCATCTCGACGGCGGCGGCTATGGCCTATTACGAGAGCGTCGGTCAGAACTGGGAACGCGCGGCCATGATTAAGGCGCGAGCCTGCGCCGGCGACATCGCGGCCGGCGATAAGCTGCTCGCCGATCTCGCGCCCTTCGTGTGGCGCAAATATCTCGATTTCGCAGCGCTGGCCGACGTGCATGCGATGAAGCAGCAGATCAACGCCTATCGCGGTCATGGCGAGATCGCAGTCGAAGGCCACAACATCAAGCTTGGCCGCGGCGGCATCCGCGAAGTCGAGTTCTTCGCGCAGACTCAGCAACTCATCGCCGGAGGCCGTAATCCGGCGCTGCGCGACCGCGAAACCCTCATCACGCTCGACAAGCTCGCACACGACCGCTGGATCGACGAGGCCGCGCGCGACGCAATGACGGAGGCCTACCGCTTCCTGCGCACCGTCGAGCACCGCTTGCAGATGATCGAGGATGAGCAGACGCAGGTGCTGCCGGCCGAGCGCGAGGGAATGGAGCGCTTCGCCCGCTTTCTCGGCTATGACAGCCGCGACGCCTTCGCCGGAGTTCTCGTCGGGCATCTCGAGAAGGTGCAGGGCTATTACGCCCGCCTGTTCGAGAAGATGCCGGCGCAAGATCAGCCGGATTTGAAATTCCCGGCGGAGTCGGATGACGTCAAGACACTCGACCGGCTGACGGCGCTCGGCTATCGCTCGGCGCTGGAGGCCTCCGCAATCGTGCGGCAGTGGCTGGCCGGCGCGCACCGCTCGCTCAAGGGCGAGGTGGCGCAAAACCATTTACAGGAGCTTGTGCCGGCGCTGATCGAACAGATCGCGCGCACCGCCAATCCGAACGGCACGTTGAAGCTGTTCGACGATTTCCTCGGCAATCTGCACGGCGCGGGGCGGCTGCTCTCGCTGTTGCGGCAGAAGCCCGAATTGATTTCGCTGCTCATCCTGGTGCTCGGCATCGCGCCGCGGCTCGGCGACATCCTCGCCCGCCACCCGCAGGTCATGGATGCGTTGATCGATCCGAGCTTCTTCGGCGCGCTGCCCGACGAGGCCGAGCTTGGCCGGCGGCTCGAGGCGGCGCTGGCGCAGGCGCGTTACGACGAGGACCTGCTCGAGCGCATCCGCATGTTCGGCCTGGAATACATGTTCCTGATCGGCGTGCGCATCCTCTCCGGCACGGTGACGGCGCGGCAGGCGGGCGCCGCCTTTGCAGGGCTTGCCGACGCGGTGATCCGCGCCGTGCATCATGCGGTCGCGGAGAACTTCGCCGCCACCTACGGCCATTTGCGCGACGAGGAGACCGCCGTGCTCGCCATGGGCAAGCTCGGCGGCTACGAGATGACGGCGACGTCCGATCTCGACCTCATCCTTGCATACGATTTCGACGACGCGCATCCGGAATCGGATGGCCGCCGCTCGCTCTATGGCGCGCAATATTTCGCGCGGCTGACGCAGCGGCTGATCAATGCGCTGACCGCGCAGACCAATTACGGCGCGCTCTACGACGTCGACATGCGACTGCGGCCGTCCGGCCGCGCCGGGCCGTTGGCGACGCAGCTCGGCGCTTTCGCGCACTATCAGGATCAGGAGGCGTGGACGTGGGAGCACATGGCGCTCACGCGCGCGCGCGTCGTGTCGTCATCGCCGGCTTTCCGCGCTCGTGTCGAAAGCGTCATACGCGAGGTGCTGATGCGCCCGCGCGACCGCGACCTGACCGCCGGCGACGTGGTCGAGATGCGCACGGCGATCGCCGCCGAGAAGGGCGATCAGGACCGCTGGGACATCAAGCACGCCGCCGGCGGACTGGTCGATATCGAGTTCATCGCGCAGTACCTCCAGCTCGTGCATTCGAGCGAGCGGCCTGAGATTCTCGACACCTCGACGGCGCGCGTGCTGGAGAAGGCGTGGTCGCTGCGGCTCATTGAGCGCGAGGACGCCGAAGTGCTGCGTGCGGCGGTGCAACTCTATCAGGACCTGACGCAGATCCTGCGGCTCTGCCTGCCGGGCCCGTTCGAGCCGAAGACGGCGGCGAGCGGCCTACTTCAGCTCTTGGCGCGCGCCGCCGATGTGCCGGACTTCGCCACGCTCGACGCGACGCTCATCGACATGCAATCGCGCGTGCGCGCGAGCTTCGTGCGGATTTTGGGGAAAGAGCCTTAAGGATCGAGAGGGCGGAGCGCTACGCCGCTTCTTCGCGCGGCATCGGGCAGTGCGGCTCGAGCGGCAGACGCACCAGCACCATGGTGCCGCGGCCGACGGTGGAGCGGATGCTCATGCGGCCGCCGTGCAGTTCCACCAGCGATTTGGAAATGGCGAGGCCGAGGCCGGAGCCCGGATGGCTCTTCACGAGCTGGCTCTCGACCTGCTCGAACGGCCGGCCGAGGCGGGCGAGGGCGTCGGGCGCGATGCCGATGCCGGTGTCGGCGATGCCGACGACGACGGTGTCGCCGACATTGCGCGCCCGGATCGTCACCTGGCCCCCGGCGGGTGTGAATTTCACCGCGTTCGACAGGAGATTGAGCACGATCTGCTTGAGCGCGCGGCGGTCGGCGCGCAGCGAGAGGTCGGGCGAGAGGCGGGCGGTGAGGGCAAGCTGCTTTTCC
>Ga0310810_10005719_pt1 | contig 13944 bp, 15 predicted proteins | sample NCmetagenome_FD_207641 | JGI IMG/M metagenome (GOLD analysis project Ga0310810, IMG submission 207641) | Soil microbial communities from experimental microcosm in Duke University, North Carolina, United States - NC | ecosystem: Engineered > Artificial ecosystem > Soil microcosm > Unclassified ... | reverse complement strand
GCGGCGTCAGCATCCTGACGCCGAACCAGCACGAGGCCGGCTGGGTGCAGGGCCGGCGCATCGTGGACGAGGCCAGCCTGCTCGAGGTCGGCTGGGGCCTGCAGAAGCGCCTCGACGCCGACGCCGTGCTCGTGACGCGCGGGCCCGAGGGCATGAGCCTGTTCGAGCGCGGTGGCCGCTACACCGCGCTGCCCACGGAAGCGCGCGAGGTGTTCGACGTGACGGGGGCGGGCGACACCGTGGTGAGCGTGGTCGCGCTGGCCCTGGCCGCGGGCGCCGAGTTCCCGGACGCGTGCCGGCTCGCGAACCACGCCGCCGGGATCGTGATCCGCGAGGTCGGCACCGCGGCGTGCACGCGCGACCAGCTGCTGGCCGCGCTGGACGCGAACCGGTGACGGCGGTTCCCCTGCCCGCGCACGCGACGCGCGCCCTGGAAGCGTGGCGCGACGCCGGACAGCGCGTGGTGTTCACGAACGGGGTGTTCGACCTGCTGCACCGGGGCCACGTCGAGTACCTGGAGGAGGCGCGCGCGCTGGGCGACCGGCTGGTCGTGGGCGTCAACTCCGACGCTTCGGTGCGGCGCCTGAAGGGCGCGGAACGCCCGCTCGTGCCGGAGGCCGAGCGCGTCGAGCTGCTGGGCGCGCTCGCCGCCGTGGACCTGGCCCTGGTCTTCACCGACGACACGCCGCTCGACCTGATCGAAGCAGTGCGCCCGGACGTCCTCGTCAAGGGTGGCGACTGGGCGGTGGACCAGATCGTGGGCCGGGCGTTCGTCGAGTCGTACGGCGGGCGCGTGCTGAACGTGCCGCTGCGCGAAGGATTGAGCACGACGGCGCTGGTCGAGCGCGTGCGCGCCGGCAGGGGAGCGCTGGACCCGTGACCGATCGCGAACTGGCGCGCCACGCGGTGGCCGTGCTGGCCTATCGCGGCGCGAAACCGTGGCGCAACGCGCCCGCCACGTTCGCGACGTTCGACACCGGCGCCGGCCACACGCCGCTCGTCATCCTCCAGCACCTGGGCGACCTCATGGAGTGGGCGCTGCGCCATGTCGAGGGCGCGCCGCGCTGGCACACGGACGCGCTCGGCACGTGGGACAGCGAGGGTGCGCGGTTCTTCGCGGCGCTGGCCGCGCTCGACGCCCGCCTCGCGTCCGACGAGCCGGTTGCCTGCGACCTGGGCCGCCTGCTCGCGGGACCGATCGCGGACGCGTTCAGTCACATCGGCCAGCTCATGATGCTGCGCCGGATGGCGGGCTCCCCGGTGTACGGCGAGAACTACTTCGTCGCCGACATCGTCACCGGCCGCGTCGGCGAAGCCCAGTCGCCGCCGGTTCAGCCGTTCTAGCCCGGTTGCGCCGCACGCGGCCCCGGTGCCGCGCCGCGCGGCGGTAGATCCCACCTCCGGGCCTCGCGCGCTTGATTTCGCGGGCGCTCGCCTTTAACCTCTCGCGTCCTTTGCCTGGGGGGATATCTCCTCCCGGGACGCGGTCTCCTTAAGAAGAGAGCCGCGCGCGCGCCCCGCCTCGGGCGCTGGAGATTCCGTATGTCGCAAGCCTTCCAAAATTTCATCGGCGGGCGCTGGGTTTCGGCGCGCTCGGGCCGCACGTTCGCGAACCTGAACCCGGCAAACGGCGAGGACCTCGGCAGCTTTCCCGACTCCGACGCCTCGGACGTGGCCGACGCGGTCGCGGCCGCGGCCACGGCGCAGCGCGCCTGGCGGCTGACGCCGGCGCCCAAGCGCGCCGAGATCCTGTTCCGCGTGGGCGCTCTGATCGCGGCGCGCAAGGAAGATCTGGCGCGCGCGGCGACGCGCGAAATGGGCAAGATCCTGCTCGAGACGCTGGGCGACGTGCAGGAAGGCATCGACATGGCGTACCTGGCCGCGGGCGAGGGTCGCCGCATGTACGGCGTGACCACGCCGAGCGAGATGCCGGACAAGTGGGCCATGTCCGTGCGCGTGCCGATCGGCGTCGTCGGCGTGATCACGGCCTGGAACTTCCCGTTCGCCGTGCCGACCTGGAAGATCTTCCCGGCGCTCGTCGCCGGCAATACGGTCGTGTTCAAGCCCAGCGAGGAGTCGCCCGAGATGGGCGTGCACCTGGCGCGGCTGCTGACCGAGGCCGGACTGCCGGCCGGCGTGCTCAACCTGGTGCACGGCAAGGGCCCGAGCGCCGGGGCCCCGCTCGTCGCCCACCCCGGCGTCCACGTCGTGTCGTTCACCGGCTCGAACGCCGTGGGTACGGCCATCGCGACGGAATGCGCGCGCCTCGGCAAGCGCGTGTCGCTGGAAATGGGCGGCAAGAACGCGATCCTGGTGATGGAGGACGCCGATCTCGACCTCGCGTCGCGGGCCATCGCGTGGAGCGCGTTCGGCACGACCGGCCAGCGCTGCACCGCGGCGAGCCGGGTGATCGTGCACGAGAAGGTGTACGACGACGTCGCGCGGCGCGTCATCGAGCACGCGCGCGCGCTGCGCCTCGGCGACGGCCTCGATCCGGCCACGGAAATGGGTCCGATCGTGAACGTGCGTCAGCTGGAAAAGGTGCACGCGTACGTCGGCATCGGCGCCGGCGAGGGTGCGAACGTCGCGACGGGCGGCGAGCGCGCGACCGAAGGCGCGCTGGCGCGTGGCTCGTTCTACCGGCCGACCGTGCTGACCGACGTGCGCCCCGAGATGCGCGTCGCGCAGGAGGAGATCTTCGGACCGGTCGTCGGGTTCCTGCGCGCGAAATCCGTCGAAGACGCGATCGAGATCAACAACCGCACGCCGTACGGCCTGTCCTCGTCGATCTTCGTCGGCGACGTGCATCGCGCGTTCCAGGCCATGCGCGACCTCGACACCGGCATCGTGTACGTGAACCACGGCACGACGGGAGCGGAGACCCATCTGCCGTTCGGCGGCACGCGCGGCACCGGCAACGGGCATCGCGAGGCCGGCCACACCATGCTCGACGCGTTCACCGAGTGGAAGAGCCTCTACGTGGATTTCAGCGGCCGCCTGCAGCGGGCCCAGATCGACAACAACTGATCCCGGACCCGGGGCGCGCCTGCGGGCGCGTCGTGGCGTCCATGCCGCAAGGGGAGTGGTCATGAACCTTCACGAATACCAGGGCAAGGAGCTGTTCGCCCGCTTCGGCCTGCCCGTGTTGCCGGGCCAGGTCGCCACCACGCCTGAGGAGGCGCGCGACATCGCGGCGTCGATCGGTGGCATGGTGGTGATCAAGGCCCAGGTCCAGGCCGGCGGGCGCGGCAAGGCGGGCGGCGTGAAGCTGGCCCACAGTCCGGAGGAGGCGCACGCCAAGGCCGGCGACATCCTCGGGCTCACCATCAAAGGCCTGCCGGTGCGCAAGGTGCTCGTGACCCAGGCCGCGGACATCGCGCGCGAGCTGTACCTGTCCATCGTGCTCGACCGCAGCCGCAAGCTGCCGCTCATCATGTTGTCCGCCGAGGGCGGCGTCGAGATCGAGGAAGTGGCGCGCGTGAGCCCCGAGAAGATCGTGCGCCGGCCGGTGCCGCTGGATGGGCTGCGTCCGTACCAGGCGCGGGCGCTGTTCCAGCCGCTGTTGAAGGACGGCAAACAGGTCGCTCAGGCCGCCGACATCCTGCTCAAGCTGTACCGCGTGTTCACCGACGGCGACTGTTCGCTGGCCGAGATCAATCCGCTCGCGATCACGCCCGAGGGCCGGGTGCTCGCGCTCGACGCGAAGGTCATCCTCGACGACAACGCGGACTTCCGGCATCGCGAATGGGCGACGTGGCGCGACCCCGAGGAAGAGACGCCGGGGCAGCGGCTGGCGCGAGAGAAGGGGCTCTCGTACGTGAAGCTGGACGGCGACATCGGCTGTGTCGTGAACGGCGCCGGGCTGGCCATGGCCACCATGGACCTCATCAAGCACTACGGCGGCGAACCCGCGAACTTCCTCGACATCGGCGGCTCGTCGAACCCCGAGAAGGTGACGGCGGCGCTCAAGATCATCACCGGCGACGCGCGCGGGTCGGGCGCGGACGCGGGCGGCCGGGTGCGCGCCATCCTGTTCAACATCTTCGGCGGCATCACGCGCTGCGACGACGTGGCGAACGGCATCGTGCGCTCGCTCGAGACGTCGCCGCTCGACGTGCCGCTCGTGATCCGATTGACCGGCACGAACGAAGAGCTGGCGCGCAAGATCCTGGCCGATCACGGCCTGTCCGCGACCACGAGCATGGACGAAGGCGTGCGCGCGGTAATCGCCAAGGCTCAGGAGGTGCCGGTGTGAGCATCTTCGTCGATCGCAACACCCGACTGATCGTCCAGGGCATCACCGGCCGCGACGGGGCGTTTCACACCGAGCAGATGGTCCAGTACGGCACGCGCGTCGTCGGCGGCGTCACGCCCGGCAAGGGCGGCGAGAAGGTGCACGGCGTCCCGGTGTTCGACAGCGTCGTCGAGGCCGTGGCCGCGACGAAGGCGAACACGTCCGTCATCTACGTGCCCGCGCCGTTCGCGGCCGACGCCATCTTCGAGGCGGCGGACGCCGGTATCGGAACGATCGTGTGCATCACGGAAGGCCTGCCGGTGCGCGACACGCTCGCGGCGTACCACCACGTGGCCGCGTTGCGCGAGAAGAGCGGCAACGGCCGGCCGCGGCTCATCGGGCCGAACTGCCCGGGGCTCATCAGCCCGGGGATGTCGAAGGTCGGCATCCTCCCGGGGCACATCTGCAAGCCGGGGCCGATCGGCGTCGTGTCGCGGAGCGGCACGCTCACGTACGAGGTCGTGCACCAGCTGACCCGGGCGAATCTCGGGCAGAGCACGTGTCTCGGCATCGGCGGCGACCCGGTCATCGGCACGAACTTCATCGACGCGCTGACCGCGTTCGAGGCGGATCCGCAGACCGAGGCCATCGTGCTCATGGGCGAGATCGGCGGCACCGACGAGGAAGAGGCCGCGCAGTTCATCCGCAAGCACGTCAAGAAGCCGGTCGTGGCGTTCATCGCCGGTCAGACCGCGCCGCCCGGCAAGCGCATGGGGCATGCGGGCGCCATCATTTCCGGCGGCAGCGGCACCGCGGCCGAGAAGATGGCGGCGTTCGAGGCGGCCGGTGTTCCGGTGGCGCGCATCCCGTCGGAAATCCCGGGGCTGATCGGCGATGCTCTGGAACGCCGTCGCGCGCGCAGCAGGAACGGCGCGGCGCGCCCGACCGCGGGAGCGAAGTCGCGGCCCGCGGCGCGCAAAGCGCGCAAGGCCGCGCCGAAACGCCGCGTCGCGGCGCGCCGCGGTCCAGCCGCGAAGTCGCGGAGCGCGCGCAAGGTCCGTCCGGTACGCTCCAAGAAGGCGGCGCCGAAGCGGCGCGCACGCTGATTCCCCCTCACGACACCCGACCGGGACCGCCGCACCGGGGTCCGACAAGGCAGACACAAGGAGAAGATCCGTGGCTCTGGAACGCACGCTGTTCATCGTCAAGCCGGACGCGGTGGAACGCCGTCTGATCGGCAAGATCCTCGCGCACGTCGAGGAAAAGGGCTTCCGCATCCAGGAGGCCCGCTTCTCGCGCATGACGCGCGACGAGGCGCAGACGTTCTACGGCGAACACCAGGGCAAGCCGTTCTTCAACGATCTCGTCGAGTACATGACGTCGGGGCCGGTGATGCTGACTTGCCTCGAGCGCGACGACGCGATCAAGACGCTGCGCGAAGTGGTCGGGGCGACCGATCCGAAAGAAGCGGCGCCGGGCACGGTGCGGGCGCTTTTCGGTGAGAGCAAGCAGATGAATTCGGTCCACGCCTCGGACAGTCCGCCCAGCGCAGACCGCGAGGTCAAATTGTTCTTCGGCGTGGCCGCGCTGGCCCGCTGAGGGTCTGAGCGACGCCCTTCCGGGGCCCGGTCGAAGCGCCCAAGTGTTTCCAATTGGCGCGGCTAGACGTGGTTCTTCGCGCTGTGCTAACGTGCCGGGGCCTCGGATCCCGCCGCGGCGGGGTTCACTCGCATGTCCGGTTTCATTCTTGATCTGGCGACGTACCCCAAAGGGGCGAGCCAGGTACATCTCGAGTCCGAGGCGGCCGACCTAGGGTTGCCGATCGAGCAGTGGCCCTGGAAGATCCACGGCGACATCACCGTGGAGGTCAGCGGCGAGCAGGTCTCGGTTCGAGGGCGACTGGCGACGGTCGCCCAACTCGAATGCGCGCGATGCCTGCGGGATTTCGAACTCCCGCTCAGGACGCCTTTCGAGGCGTACGCCCAGCGGTCGGGTACCGGACGTCGTCCCGAGGACGAGGCCGATCTCGAGCGCGACAGCTACATGTTGTTCCATGATGGCCGGCGACTCGATCTGCGCGATCAGGCGCGCGAGGCCCTCTTGCTCGAGATCCCGATGGCACCCCATTGTCGTGCGGAGTGTCAGGGTCTGTGTCCGCAATGTGGCGCGGACCTGAACGAGGGCCCGTGCGGCTGTCCGCGCTGAACTAGGGGACGCCGAGAAGCCGAAATCAACACCGAGAGGAGTGTGGCAGATGGCGGTTCCCAAGCGACGTCACTCCAGCACGCGCGGCAAGAAGCGCCGCACCGGCTGGAAGCTGAAGCGGGTCGGTCTGAACTCGTGCAGTCATTGCAGCAGCCCGAAGCGCCCACATCGCGTGTGCGCCAACTGTGGCTACTACGACGGCGAAGAGATCACCCCGCCGCGTGACGAATAGCGGCCTCCGAGACTTCCCCGGATGAGCTCGCTCCCGCGCATCGGGATTGACGCGATGGGGGGCGATTTCGGCCCCTCGGTCGTCGCGGAAGGCGCCGCGCTGGCGTTCCGCGAGATGCCCGGCCAGTTCAAGGTCACTCTGGTCGGGGACGAGGCCGAGATCCGCTCCAGCCTCAAGCACGCCCATGCCCACAACCTGGGCATCGAGGTCGTGCACGCCCCCGAGAAGATCGAGATGGCCGAGAAGGCGGCGGCCGCCGTGCGTCGCAAGAGTCAGTCCTCGCTCGGCGTGCTCACGCATCTGCACAAGGAAGGGCACGTCGACGCCATCTTCAGCGCCGGCAACACCGGCGCGGTCGTCGCCGCCGCGACCATCGGGCTCGGACGCCTGGACGGCGTGTCGCGGCCCGCGCTCGCCGCGTTCTTTCCGAACGCGAAGCAGGGCGCGGTCGTGCTCGACGTCGGCGCGAATGCCGTGTGCAAGGCCAGCTACCTCGTCCAGTTCGCGCACATGGGCTCGGTCTACGCGCGCTATCTGCTCGGCCGCGAGAACCCGAGCGTCGGCCTGCTGTCGATCGGCGAAGAGGACACCAAGGGCAACGATCTCGTGCTGGAGACGCTGCCCCTGCTGCGCCGGGCCCAGCATCTGAACTTCATCGGCAACGTCGAGGGGCGCGACGTGTTCAAGGGCACGTGCGACGTCGTCGTGACGGACGGTTTCACCGGCAACGTCGTCCTCAAGACCGCGGAGAGCGTGGCCACGCTGCTCGGGCACAAGATCCGAGAGGAGATCGCGCGCGACCTGATGGCGCGCTTCGGCGTCGTGTTCATGGCGCCGGCGCTGCGCCGGCTGCGCGCGTCGCTGGACTGGGAGGAGCACGGCGCCGCGCCGCTGCTCGGCGTGAACGGCGTGTGCTTCGTGGGGCACGGCTCGAGCCGGGCGAAGGCGTTCAAGAGCGCGATCCGCACGCTCACCCGGTTCGTGCGCGAGCGCGTGAACGAGCACATCCGCGAGGAGATCCAGTCGGACCATGTCACCGCGGCCTGAGGCACTTCGCGGCGCGACCATCACCGGCACGGGCATGTACGTGCCCGAGCGGGTGCTGAGCAATCGCGATCTCGAGAGCATGGTCGACACGTCGGACCAGTGGATCGTCGAGCGCACCGGCATTCGCGAACGGCGGATCGCCGCGCCCGACCAGGCGTCCTCCGATCTGGCCACGGCGGCCGCGGAACGCGCGCTGGCCATGGCCCGTCTCCGAGCCGAGGACGTCGACCACATCGTGCTCGCCACGACGACGCCGGACCGCATCCTGCCGTCGTGCGCGTGCACCGTGCAGCACAAGCTCGGCGCGAGCCGGGCGGCGGCCTATGACGTGTTCGCGGCGTGCTCCGGGTTCGTGTTCGGGCTCGGCATCGCGCGCGGCCTGATCGCCAGCGGCACCGCCGACACGGTGCTCGTCATCGGCGTCGAGGTGCTGTCGCGCATCGTCGACTACACGGATCGCAACACGTGCGTGCTGTTCGGCGACGGCGCCGGCGCCGCGGTGCTGCGCCCGTGCGCGCCGGGCGACGGACTGCTGGCCGTCGAGATGCACAGCGACGGCGGTCTCGGCGAAGTGCTCGAGGTTCCGGCCGGCATCTCGCTGAATCCGGCCAGCGAGCGCACCGTGCAGGCGCGCGAGCACTTCATCCGGATGCAGGGCAAGAAGCTGTTCCCGTTCGCGGTGCGCTCGATGGAGGACAGCCTGCGCGCCTCGCTGGATCGCGCCGGGCTCGGGGTCACGGACCTCGACCTGTTCATCCCGCACCAGGCGAACCAGCGCATCCTCGACGCGGTGCGCGAGCGCCTCGGCATCTCACCCGAGAAGATCGTGGCGAACATCGAACGCTACGGCAACACGTCGTCGGCCTCGATCCCGATCACGCTCGACGAGGCGGTGCGCGGCGGGCGGCTCGCGCCCGGTGACGTGGTCGGTTTCGCCGCGTTCGGGGGCGGCGCGACGTGGGGCGCGAGCGTGATGCGCTGGACGATGCCGTCCCCGGTCGACGTCCGGCGCGACGGGGTGGCGCTGGCCGCGCGCGGAGGCGTCGCGTGAAGCTCGCGTTCCTGTTCCCGGGCCAGGGCGCGCAGGCGGTCGGCATGGGCCGCGCGCTCGCGGAGGCGCACCCGCTCGCGCGCGAGACGTTCGCGAGCGCGGACCGCGTGCTCGGCTTTCCGCTGTCGGCGCTGTGCTGGGAGGGGCCCGAGGACGAGTTGCGTAAGACCGTGCACACCCAGCCCGCGCTGCTGACGCACAGCGTGGCGGCGTGGCGTCTCGTCGACGCGGCCGGGCTGCGCCCCAGCTGGGTGGCCGGGCACAGTCTCGGCGAGTACTCCGCGTGCGTCGCCGCCGGGGCGCTCGAGTTCGAAGACGCGCTCGGCATCGCGGCGCGGCGTGGCGCGCTCATGTACGAGGCCGGCCTGGCCCAGCCCGGCGCCATGGCGGCCGTCCTCGGGCTGGCCCGCGAGCAGGTCGAGGCGTTGTGCGCGGAAGCATCGGCGGCCGGTGTCGTGCGCGCGGCGAATCTCAACGCGCCCGGGCAGGTCGTGATCTCCGGGACGGTGGCCGGCGTCGAGAAGGCGTGCGAGCTGGCGAAGGCGCACGGCGCGAAGCGCGCGATCCGGCTCGAGGTGAGCGGGGCGTTCCACTCGCCGCTCATGGCCTCGGCCGCCGAGGGGCTGAACGAAGCGCTGGACGCGGCGCGCATCCGCGACGCGCGCTGTCCGATCGTGGCGAACGTGTCGGCCGCGCCCGTGCAACGTGCCGACGACATCCGCGCGGCGCTCAAGGCCCAGCTGCTCGGCGCCGTGCGCTGGGAGGACTCGATGCGCGCGGTGGTCGCGGCCGGCGCCGAGGGCGCGATCGAGCTCGGGGCCGGGCGCGTGCTACGCGGCTTGTTGCGCACGATCGCGCCCGAGACGCCGAGCTGGAACGTCGAAGATCCGACGTCGCTGGCGGCGACGCTGACGGCGATCGGGGCGGCGACGCAGCCCGCGGGAGGCGCGTCGTGACGGACGCGCGCGGCATGACGGTGGCGGCGCCGCAGCGCGAGCTCGACGGCCAGGTCGCGTTCGTGACCGGCGGCGCGAGCGGCATCGGACTCGCGGTCGCGAGCGCGCTCGGCCGGCGCGGCGCGCAGGTCGCGATCTTCAATCGGAACGCCGAGCGCGCGGAGGCCGCGCTGGCCGAGTTGCGCGCGTCCGGGCTCGAGGGGCGCGCGTTCCCCGCCGACATCGCGAAGACCGAGTCCGTCGAGGCGGCGTTCGCCGCCGCGCTCGCGGCGTTCGGCCGGGTAGACGTGCTCGTCAACAACGCCGGACTCACGCGCGACGGATTGTTCCTGCGCATGACGGACGCGCAGTGGGACGAAGTGCTCGACACGAATCTCAAGGGCGCGTTCCGCTGCTGCCGCGCGGTCGCGAAATCGATGCTGAAGGCGCGCTACGGGCGCATCGTCAACATTTCGTCGGTGGTCGGGCTCATGGGGAACGCCGGGCAGGCCAACTACGCGGCCTCGAAGGCCGGGCTGCTCGGACTCACGAAGTCCCTGGCGCGCGAGTTCAGCGCGCGCTCGGTCACGGTCAACGCCGTCTGCCCGGGCTTCATCGAGACCGACATGACGGCTGCGCTGCCCGAGGCGGCGCGCCAGGAGCTGATGGCCAGGATCCCGCTCGGCCGCCTGGGCCGGCCCGAAGAGGTCGCCGAAGTCGTCGCGTTCCTGTGCACGCCGCGCGCCGGTTACGTCACGGGGCAGGTGTGGACGGTGGACGGCGGTATGGTGATGTAGCGAGACGCTGCGTTTCAGACCAGGAAACTCATACGGAGGTTCGCTTCAACCCCCCACAGGAGGTGAAATCAGTGGCCACGTTCAGTGAAGATCGTGTGAAGGAGATCATCGCGAAGGAACTGGAAGTCGACGCCAAGCAGCTCAACCCCGATGCGAAGTTCATCGAGGACCTGGGCGCGGATTCACTCGACATCGTCGAGCTCGTCATGGCGCTCGAGGAGGAATTCGGCCTCGACATCCCGGATGAGGACGCCGACAAGCTGAAGACGGTCGGCGACGCCATGAACTATCTCAAGTCCCACGCCAACGCCTGAGCCTTCCCGGTCACGGCGCGGCGATGGGTCCCAAGCTGCGCGCGCGCATCGTCCCCGTCGGACGATGTTCGCGCCGCGACGGAATCGGATCGCCGAACCAGGAGCTCCGCCTGCATGTCCAATAATCCCCGAGTGTTCGTGACCGGTTGCGGCGTCGTTTCGCCGCTCGGCAACCACACCGAGGAGTTCTGGAAGAATCTCGTGGCCGGCAAGTCCGGCGCCGGACCGATCACCCGGTTCGACGCTTCGACGTACGAGACGCGCTTCGCGTGCGAAGTCAAAGACTTCAGCTACGAAGGCGTTCTCGACCGCAAGGAGGCCAAGCGTATGGACCGATTCGTCCAGTACGCGGTGGTCGCCACCCACGAGGCGCTCCGCTCTTCCGCGCTCGACCTCGAACACGACGATCGTGACCGGATCGGCGTGATCATCGGATCGGGCATCGGCGGCATGGAGACGTTCGAGACGCAGCACCGGCAACTCCTCGAGAAGGGGCACGGGCGCGTCAGCCCGTTCTTCATCCCGATGATGATCTCGGACATGGCGGCGGGTCTCACTTCGATTCAGTTCGGGCTGCGCGGCCCGAACTTCTGCACCGTGTCGGCTTGTTCTTCCGGCGCTCATGCCATCGGGGAGTCGCTGCGCCTGCTGCGCGCCGGCGACGCCGACGTCATGGTCGCGGGCGGCGCGGAGGCCACGATCACCCCGATGTGCGTGGCCGGATTCGGTAACATGCGCGCACTCTCCACCCGAAACGATGACCCTCAGCGGGCCAGCCGTCCGTTCGACCAGGACCGGGACGGCTTCGTGCTCGCCGAAGGGGCGGGCATCGTGATCCTCGAGACCGAGGAGCATGCCCGCCGACGCGGCGCACCGCTCGTGTGCGAACTCAAAGGCTACGGTGCCAGCGGAGACGCCTACCATATGACCGCCCCCTGTGTGGACGGCGATGGCGCGGCGCGCGCGATGCGACGCGCGCTGCAGGACTCCGGACTGGCGCCCGAGGACGTGGGCTACATCAACTCACACGGCACCTCGACTCCCACCGGTGACCCGATCGAGGTCACGGCGGTGAAGTCGGTCTTCCGTGAGCACGCCCACCGCCTGATGATGGGTTCGACGAAGTCCATGACCGGCCACCTGCTGGGTGCGGCCGGCGGACTCGAAGCGGTCGTCACCGCGCTCGCGCTCAACCGCGGGGTCATTCCACCGACCATCAACCTGGAACATGCGGATCCCCAATGCGACCTCGATTTCGTACCCCATCAGGCCCGAACGCAGCACGTGCGGGCCGCCCTCTCGAACTCGTTCGGGTTCGGGGGTCACAACGTAACGCTGGCAATGGCGGCCGTGGCGTAGGCCGCTCGCGCCGGCGTGGAGGACGCGGACGCAGTCGCGGCCCGCGCCCGCCGCAGCCGCCGCGCAAACCGTTCTCGCTGTGGGCGTGGCTGAAGAGCTTGTTGGGCTCGGCGGTCGCCCCGCGGCCGCGCTCGCTCAGCGAACAGGAAGCCCGGGCCATCGCCGAATTCGGCCGGCACTATCAGATCGAGTTCAAGGACCCGGGGCTGCTCAAGCTCGCGCTCACCCACCGCTCGTACCTGAGCGTGACGGGGCAGGGGCCGCGCGAGTCGAACGAGCGCCTGGAGTTCCTGGGCGACTCGGTCCTCGGTCTCGTCACGAGCGAGTACCTGTACCTGCAGAATCCCACCGAACACGAAGGGCAGCTGACGAAGACCAAGTCCCTGCTCGTGTCGAAGGCGATCCTGTCGCGCCGGGCCCTGGCCATGGGCCTGGGCCGTTTCGTCCTCATGAGCCACTCCGAGGTCGAGTCCGGCGGTCGCCAGCGTCTCTCGATCCTGGCCGACGCGTTCGAATCCGTGGTCGGCGCCATCTACCTGGATCAGGGCTTCGAGGCGGCGCGCGCCTACATCCATCGCTGGCTGCTCAAGGACTCGCGCGAGATCGCGGCCGACAAGCGCCATACGAACTACAAGAGCCATCTCCAGGAATACGTCCAGAGCACGTACCACACGCACCCGGTGTATCGCATCCGCAGCGAGATGGGGCCCGACCACTCGAAGCAGTTCGTGGTCGACGTGATGGTCGGCAAGCGCTCGTTGGGCACCGGCCGCGGGCGCAACAAGAAGGAGGCCGAGCAGTCGGCGGCGCGCGACGCGCTCGAGCAGGTCGGAGCGCGCATCGACGACGAACGCGTGACGCCGGAAGTGCCGGAACCGGATGTCTTCGGGCGTGGCGATCACGAGACGGTCGAGCGTGAGCCGAGGGAACGTGAGCCAAGAGAACGCCTCGCGCCGCGCGAAGAGCGGAGCACCGAGCGCCGGCCGCGCCCGGAGGCCGCGCCGCCGCGGGCGCCCGAACCGCCGGCCGTCGGCGTGGACGACGAAGAGGGAGAGCGCGGACCTCGCCGGCGCCGTGGCCGGCGCGGAGGCCGCGGCCGCCGTGCCCTGGCTCCGGAGTCGACGGTGGAGCCGCGGCCCGACGCGGAGAGCGCGGCGCTGGAAGCCGAATGGGAGGCGGAGGCCGGGCCGCGCGAGGCCGAACCGGCTGCGCCGCCCCGGCTGCATGGCGGGGAGCGCGACGTGCCCCGGCGCCTCGAGTCGCGGGTGCACGTCCCCCGGCGCACCGAGGAACGCGTGGAGTCGACGCCGGGCGATGAGCTGGAGCCCGAGCCGCCGGCGCGTTTCGAGGACGAGTCCGAGGAGATCGGCCGACCGGAGGGCAGCGTCGAGGATCGTCACCTCGATCCGTTCGCGTGGGACGAGCCCGCGCGCCCGGCCATGCGGCCCGACGCGGGAGAGGCGGAGGAGCCGTGGCCCGTCGAGAGCGAGGCCGAGCGCCCCGAGGCCGCGCATGAGGACGACGAGGACTTCGAGGACGAAGCGCCCGCGCCCGCGCGCCTCGAGGAGGATCCCGACGACGCCGACGAGGCGCGGCCGGGCACTCTGTTCTCACACGAGCGCGAAGCGCCCGCGCCGCCTCAGGCCCAGCCGGCGCCGCCGGTCTTCGGCCGCCGCGGCAAGCGCCGCGGGCGCTGAACTCGGGTCCGGCCCGGGACGTTCGGCGCAAAAATGCAGAAGCGGGGAGCGTGAGCTCCCCGCTTCGAAACTG
>Ga0310810_10005718_pt1 | contig 13945 bp, 12 predicted proteins | sample NCmetagenome_FD_207641 | JGI IMG/M metagenome (GOLD analysis project Ga0310810, IMG submission 207641) | Soil microbial communities from experimental microcosm in Duke University, North Carolina, United States - NC | ecosystem: Engineered > Artificial ecosystem > Soil microcosm > Unclassified ... | reverse complement strand
CAGCGCGCCCTCCAGCAGCTCGCGCTGGGCGGCGAGCACCTCGGTCGCCGCGGGCACGAACGCGAACAGCGGCAGGTCGGCGAGCACCGCGCCGACGGCGATCGCCGGCCGGCGGACGAGCAGCTCGAGCGCCACGAGCGCCCCGAAGCCGTCGCCGACGAGCAGCGCCGGCGCGGCGCCGAGGCCCTCCAGCAGCGCGGCGGCGTCCTCGGCCTGCTCCTGGACGGTCGTCGCCGCGTAGACCTCGGGCGCCCCGGAGGAGCCGTAGCCGCGGCGGTCGTAGGCGATGGCGCGCAGCCCGCCGGCGGCGAGCGCGTCGAGCTCGGACGACCACGCCGCGGCGTCGGATGCCAGCCCGTGCAGCACGAGCGCCGGCGGCCCGCTGCCGCGCTCGGCGTAGTGCAGCGCGACCCCGGCACCCTCGATCTCCGGCATCCGTCGAGGCTACCCGACGGCCTCGCTACGATGCCCTCATGGAAGGTTTCGGAGGACTCTTCGGCGACCCCGAGGAACTGCAGCGCAAGATGGCCGAGTTCGCCGAGCAGATGCAGGCGCAGCAGGGCCTCGTCTGGGCGGACAACGCGATCAAGCTCGCGGTCGAGATGACCGTTGCAGCGATCAACCGGGTCAACATCCAGGGGACCGTCGACCAGCAGGCCGAGCAGATCCGCGCGGTCATGGCCGTCGTCTTCCCCGACGCCGTCGCGCTCGTGCGCGAGGCGCGCAGCGGCCTGCAGTAGGCCTCAGGCCTCCTGCGTCGCAGCAGCAGCGGCCTTCTCGGCCTCCCGCTCCGCCTGCCCGAGGCGGATCGCCTCCTTGAACGAGCGGATCCGGAAGATCGCGACGAGCGCGAAGAAGCCGACCGCGAGCGTCGCGACGGCGATGACGATCTGCTGCCCGACGGAGTACGCGGCGACGGTCGCCCCCGTCGCCGCGCCGGCGAAGACCTTCACGAGCAGCGCCTGCTGCACGCCGGCGCCGCCGGGCGTGAACGGCACGACGGCCGCGACGGCGTTGACGCCGAGCACGAGCAGGACGTTGCGCACCGAGCCGCCGACGTTGAAGGCCTCCAGCAGCATCCAGAAGGCGAGGAAGCGAAAGCACCAGCCGGCGAACTGCCACGCGAACACCTGGCGCAGGTAGCGGCGGCGGTCCTGGAGGATCGTCAGGCCCTGGCGCACGCGCGCCCAGAAGGCCTTCACGCGCTGCGACAGGACGGCGAACGCGACGAGCGCCGCCACCGCGAGGAACGTCAGCGCGAAGAGCGTGAAGCGCGGGTGTCCGGCGAAGAACGACAGGTCGAAGGCCTTGAGGTCGGCGAAGTCCGGCGGCTTGGGGAACACGCCCTGACTGAACGCGAACGTGAGGATGAAGACCGCCATGACGGCGTCGAAGATCGCCTCGACGAAGATCGCCGCGCCGACCGCCGGATACGTCGCGTGCGGGATCGACCCCTTGACGAGGAAGAGCTTGATGACGTCGCCGCCGCGCGCGGGGATGACGTTGTTGAAGCCGTAGGCCGCGATGTAGGCGCCCCAGACGCGCCGGTACGCGATCCGCTCGGTCGGGTAGGCGGCCTGCAGCGTGTGGAAGAACGCGCGCGCCCGCAGGCTCAGATAGACGATGAACGACGCCGCCCCGAGCAGGAGCGGAACCCACCCCACCCGCGAGAGGCTGTCGAAGAACGAGCCGATGGCATCGAAGAACGAGCCGATGGACGCCTGGACGAGCACTCCACGCAAGACTACGTGGGCTCACAGATCCGCCGGCTGCTGCCGATAGCAGGGGCACGATGTCCGCGATCGCAACCCTCCCGCCGAGCCGCACGGCGCGGATCCTCCCCCTCACACGCCTCGGCGACGAGGCCCTCGCTGCCCGCGCGGCGGCCGGCAACACCGCCGCCTTCAGCGAGCTCTGCGAGCGCTACCACGCCCCGCTCCTCGGCTACTGCCGCTCGATCCTCCTCAACGACGACGACGCCAACGACGCCGTCCAGGCCGCGCTGGAGAACGCCCTGCGCGCCCTCCCGCGCAAGGAGCCGGGCCGCCCGCTGCGCCCGTGGCTGTACCGCATCGCGCACAACGAGTCGATCAACGTCGTCCGCAAGCGCAACACGCACGCCGAGCTCACCGAGCTCGACGAGCCGTCGGTCCCCGGCCCCGAGGTCGACTCCGAGCATCGCGTCCGCCTGGCCCAGCTCGTCGACGACCTGCGCGGCCTGCCCGAGCGCCAGCGCGGCGCGCTCGTCATGCGCGAGCTCAGCGGCCTGAGCTACGACGAGATCGCCGTCGCGCTCAACGTCTCCAACGAGGCCGCCCGCCGCGCGGTCTTCGACGCCCGCAACGCGCTGCACGAGGCCGTCGACGGCCGCGCGACCGACTGCGTCAACGTCCGCCACTGCATCTCCGACGGCGACCGCCGCAGCCTGCGCGCCCGCCGCATCCGCGCCCATCTGCGCTCCTGCAACGACTGCGCCTCCTTCCAGCAGGCGATCCACGCCCGCTCCGCCGATCTGCACCTCCTCGGCCCCTGGCTCTCCGGCGCCGCGTTCGCGAGCATGCTCGGCGGCGGCGCGGGCGGCGGCGCCCTGATCGCCGCCGGCGGCGGTGGCGCCGCGACGGTCACCGTCGCGAGCTGGAGCAGCATGCCGGTCCTGCTCAAGGGCCTGACCGTCGCGGCCGTCGTCGCCACGACCGGCGGCGCCGCAGCCGAGATCAAGCACGTCTCCAAGCCCCACGCGCCCGCGCCCAAGACGCAGGCCGCCGTGCCCCGCGCGACGCCCGCGGCCTCGCCGACGGCGGCGGCGCTCGCCCCGAAGGCGATCCGCATCTCCCTCAAGGCGGCGCCGACGAAGGTCCGCGCCCGCGCCGCGCACGCCAGCTCCTCGCGCGGCAGCGTGGGCTCCACGAGCCTCGCCGGCGCCATCGTCACGCGCCGCGGCAGCGTCGCGACCGCGCCCGTCGTCGCGCCCCCCGCGCCGACGCCCACCGTCACGCAGCACCAGCCGGCGCCGGAGATCAAGAAGGCGCCCGTGCAGGCCGTGAAGTCCAAGCTCACCGATTTCCGCCAGCAGGTCCTCGACGCCGTGGCGAACGCCCAGACGATCGCCCAGAGCGGCACGTCGGGCGCGCTCGCCCTCGCGACCTCGACGCTGCAGAGCACGCTCGCGGGCCTCGGCACGACGATCGACAAGGTCCTCGCGCAGTTCGGCCTGAAGCTCCCGGAGACCGTCGCGACGCCCACCGCACCCACGACGACGACGCCGTCGGCGCCGTCGCTGCCGACGACGGTCCTCGCACCCGTGCAGTCGCTCCTCAACGGGGTCGACTCCCTGTTGTCGCAGCTGCTCGGCCGCCGCGCGGGCTGACCCGCCGCCGCGTCCACGAGCGCCAACGCGCCAGCTTCGAAACTTTCTCGAAGTACCCCATCACAAGCGGCGCGCTGCCCCGTGGTACAGCCAGCAGATCACGAAAAGGGCAACCCCGTCGCGAGGCGGGCGCGCAAAACCAGGGGCCTCCAGCAGGCCGCCCAGTTGCCGAAGGGGGCACACCCGAAATGTCGCACCACCGTCGTTCTCTCGCCGTAATGGCGACCCTCGCCGCACTCGTCGCCGTTCCCGCGACGGCGTCGGCCAAGTCACACGACTCCGCCGCTTCTGCGAGCGCGAGCGTCCAGGTCCACGTCGACAAGGCCGAGGCCGCCGTCAAGCGCCTGAAGCGCGCCGTCAAGGCCCACAAGGGCGGCGTCGCCAAGAAGGAGCTCAAGACCGCTCGTTCGCAGACCGCGGCCGCCGCTCGCGTCGCCCGCACGATGGCCCGCACGGCGTCGTCGGACTCGCAGACCGTCGCCGCGACCGAGTCGCTGGCGCTCGCCGGCACGCAGTACTCCGACCTCATCAAGACGATCACCGACCTCGTCGACGAGATCTCCGGTCAGGTGCAGGCGCTCATCGCCCAGGCGATCTCGCCGAGCATCGCCGGCGAGCAGAACATCATCACGATGCTCACCGACATGCTGACGAAGGTCCCGGCCGAGATTCAGCCGGTCCTCGCGTCGATCATCACCGCGCTGTCGGCGGACTCGACCCCGGTCGAGAACCTCGACGAGGCCGCCAACTCGGGCAACCTCCCGGGCGGCATCAGCTCGATCGTCTCCTCCTGCCTCGACATGGCGATGGGTGCCATGAACCAGGCGTTCAGCATGATCCAGGGCTTCCTGCCGATGTTCCCGGCCGTCGTCCAGGGCCCGCTCGGCACGATCCTCGACACGGTCACGTCGACCGTCGGGACGCTCGTCCCGAGCGTCATGTCCTCGATCTCGACGCTCATCGACTCCGTCCTGGGCTCGCTGCCGTTCGTCGGCAACACGTCCGCCACGGGCGGCATCGGCGAGTTCGGCGGTCTGCTCGGCGGCCTGCTCGGCGGCGGCTCGGGCGCGACCGGTGGCCTGCCGGGCATCGGCAACATCGGCGACATGATCACGAACCTGCTCGGTGGCCTGTTCGGCGGCGGCTCGGCTCCGGCCGGCGGCTCGACCGGCCCGCTGGGCGGCATCGGCGGCATCATCGGCAGCGTGACCGGGATGATCAACAACCTGCTGGGCGGCCTGCTCGGCGGAGTGGTTCCCGCCACATAAGCCACAACGGGGGCCCTTCGGGCAACTCGAGGCGCTCCGTCAGGGCAAAGCCCTGACGGGCGTAGAACTCGACATTGCCCTCCTTGGAGCACTCGAGGTAGGCCCCGACACCGTCGCAATCGCAGCGTCGTAGGACCGGACCCAGCAGGGCGGAGCCAATGCCTCCGCCCTGCTGTTCTGGTTCTGTGCCCAGGACGGAGAGGTAGAAGTGCGGCACGACCGGATGGCGGCGCTCGATCTCGCGCACGGCGTTCGTCGAGCGCACGATCCGCGGCAGCAGGACCGGCAGCATCGGCAGGAGCATGAGCGACTGGCGCAGGTCCTCGCGCCAGCGGCCCGGCAGCGTCCACAGCGCGGCGCCCGACAGCTCCTCGGTCGTGTAGATGAGCTCCTGGTCGGCGAGCTGGCGCAGGCGGATGCCGAAGAAGCGCCGCGCGTGCTTCATCCGCCGCGCGGCGTCGGGATAGAACCACGACGTCACGGGGTCGTCGTAGAACGCGCGGGCGAGCATCGCGGCCAGCGGGCCGAAGTCGTCGCCGCGCGCCGGGCGCACGCGCACGGGCGTGCTGATGACCATCGTCCGGAGTCTAGGGACGGGTCGAGCGCGTCAGTCCAGCAGCTCGAGCGCGCGCTCGACCGGCCGCGCGAGCAGCGCGCGGTCGCCGCGGACGACCACGGGGCGCTGCATGAGCCGCGGGTGCTCGGCCATCCGCGCGATGAGCTCGTCGTCGCTGACGCCGGCGCCGTCGAGCAGGCCGAGCTCGGCGACGAGCGGCTCACGCGTGCGCAGGAGGTCGCGCGGTCCGGCGTCGGCCTTCGCGAGCAGCTCGCGGATCTCGGGCTCGCTCAGCCCCACGTCGTGGTAGGCGATGGCGTCGTACGCCACGCCGCGCTCGTCCAGCAGCGCGTGGAGCTTCTGGCACGTCGAGCAGCGGGGCACGGTGTAGATCGTGAGGTCGGCCATGGCGCCGAAGTCTAATCGTGGAGGTAGCGTTCGCAGATCTACTACAATGGGACGCAGATTTCTTAGGCACCAAAGAAGGAGACCCGTTTTACATGGGCAAGACCATCGGTATCGACCTGGGCACCACGAACTCCTGCATGGCTGTGCTGGAGGGCGGTGAGCCCACCGTCATCGAGAACTCCGAGGGCGGCCGCACGACCCCCTCGGTCGTCGCCTTCGCGCAGTCCGGCGAGCGTCTCGTCGGGACTGTCGCCAAGCGCCAGGCGGTCACCAATCCGCAGAACACGATCTTCTCCATCAAGCGTTTCATGGGCCGCAAGGAGGCCGAGGTGCGCGAGGAGGAGTCGATCGTGCCCTACAAGGTCGTCTCCGGTCCCAACGGTGACGCCCGCGTGGACGCCGGCGGCAAGCAGCACACCCCGCCGGAGATCAGCGCGATGATCCTCCAGAAGCTCAAGGCCGACGCCGAGGCCTACCTCGGCGAGACCGTCGACGGCGCGGTCATCACCGTCCCGGCGTACTTCAACGACGACCAGCGCCAGGCGACGAAGGATGCCGGCAAGGTCGCGGGCCTCGACGTCAAGCGCATCATCAACGAGCCGACCGCCGCCGCGCTGGCGTACGGCCTCGACAAGGAGAGCGACCAGACGATCCTCGTCTTCGACCTCGGCGGCGGCACGTTCGACGTGTCGGTGCTGGAGATCGGCGACGGCGTCTTCGAGGTCAAGTCGACCGCGGGTGACAACCACCTCGGCGGCGACAACTTCGACAAGGCGCTCGTCGACTGGCTCGCGACGGAGTTCAAGAAGAGCCAGGGCATCGACCTCAAGAACGACCCGATGGCCCTCCAGCGCCTCTACGAGGCGGCCGAGAAGGCGAAGATCGAGCTCTCGACGGCGCAGGAGTCGCAGATCAACCTGCCGTTCATCACGGCCGACACCTCGGGCCCGAAGCACCTCGACGTGCGCCTGACCCGCGCGAAGCTCAACGAGCTGACCGCCGACCTGCTGGCCCGCGTCGTCGCACCGGTGCGCCAGGCCCTCGACGACGCCAAGGACAAGGGCGCCGCGAAGATCGACCACGTCGTCCTCGTCGGCGGCATGACGCGCATGCCGTCGGTGCAGGAGAAGGTCAAGGAGCTCACGGGCAAGGAGCCGCACCGCGGCGTCAACCCCGACGAGGTCGTCGCGATCGGCGCCGCCATCCAGGCGGGCGTGCTCGCCGGCGACGTCAAGGACGTCCTGCTGCTCGACGTGACCCCCCTGACGCTCGGCATCGAGACCAAGGGCGGCGTCATGACGAAGCTCATCGAGCGCAACACGACGATCCCGACGCGCAAGGGCGAGGTCTTCTCGACCGCCGAGGACAACCAGCCCTCGGTCGAGATCCACGTCCTGCAGGGCGAGCGCGAGATGGCGAGCTACAACAAGTCGCTCGGCAAGTTCCAGCTCACCGGCATCCCGCCGGCGCCGCGCGGCATCCCGCAGATCGAGGTCGCGTTCGACATCGACGCCAACGGCATCCTCAACGTGTCCGCGAAGGACCTCGGCACCGGCAAGGAGCAGAAGATCGAGATCAAGTCCGGCTCCGGCCTGACGGACGACGAGATCAAGAAGATGGTCGCCGACGCCGAGTCGCACGCCGACGACGATCGCCGCCTGCGCGAGCTCGCCGAGGCGCGCAACGGCGCCGAGAACGCCGCCTACCAGGCCGAGCGCCAGCTCAAGGACCTCGCCGAGAACGTCGACGAGGCGTCCAAGACCGAGATCGAGGGGCTCATCAAGGAGCTGCGCGACTCGCTGGAGTCCGAGGACGCCGAGGAGCTCAAGCGCAAGACCGAGGCGCTGCAGACCGCGTTCCACAAGGTCTCCGAGGCGATGTACGAGAAGGCCCGCGCGGCCGGCGACGCGTCCGCCAACGGCGGCTCCGCCGACGGCTCCGGGCCCGAGGGCTCCGGCGCAGACGAGGAGGACGTCGTCGACGCCGAGGTCGTCGAGGACGACACGACGAGCAGCACGCGCTAGACCGTGGCCACCGAGGAGCACCCCATCGAGCAGCAGGAGGCGCCGGGCGCGAGCCCGGCGCCGCCCGCTGCTGTGGCCGAGGACGGCGGCGGCGTCGCGGAGGCGGTCGCCGAGGCGCCCGCCCCGGCGCCCGAGCCCGAGCTGTCGGAGGCCGAGCTGCGCGAGCGCGCGCGCAAGGCCGACGAGTACCTCGCGCTCGCACAGCGCTCGCAGGCGGACTTCGAGAACTACCGCAAGCGGATGGTCCGCGACGTGCGCGCCGCCGAGGCGCGCGGCACGGGTCGCCTCGCGAAGGAGCTGCTGCCGGCGCTCGACAACCTCGAGCGGGCGGTCGCCGCGCTCGAGGCGGCCGACGAGGAGCACCACATGACCGACGGCATCCGGCTCGTCACGACCGAGCTCACGGCCGCGCTCGGGCGCGCGGGCATCGAGGGCTACGCCGCCAAGGGCGAGCGCTTCGACCCCGTCTGCCACGAGGCCGTCGCGCAGCACCAGGTCGAGGGCACCGCCGCCGGGACGATCATCGAGGTCCTGCAGCCGGGCTACCGGCTGCACGACGCGATCCTCCGTCCCGCCCGGGTGATCGTCGCCGGTTAGGAGCGCACCGATGGCCCAAGACCACTACAAGGTGCTCGGCGTCGACAAGAAGGCGTCGGCCGACGACATCAAGAAGGCCTACCGCAAGCTCGCGCGCCGGTACCACCCCGACAAGAACCCGGGCGACGCGAAGGCCGAGGCGCGCTTCAAGGAGATCTCGGCGGCGCACGACGTCCTCGGCGATCCCGACAAGCGCAAGGACTACGACCGCGCGCTCGCCAACCCCTTCTCGAGCGCGGGGCGCGCCGGCGGCGGCGGGCAGCCCGGGTTCGACGCCGGCGGCTTCGGCGACATCCTGTCCGACCTCTTCGGGCAGGCGACGCGCGGCCGCGGCGGAGCCGGCGGCGCCCCGCGCACGCGCGCCGAGCGCGGCCGCGACCTCGAGGCCGAGGTCTCGATCGGCTTCCAGCAGGCGATCAACGGCGCGCAGATCCCGATCTCGGTCCCGACGTACGAGCGCTGCAACACCTGCGGCGGGACGGGCGCCAGGCCCGGCACGGCGCCGATCGTCTGCCCGCGCTGCAACGGCCGCGGCATCGAGTCCGAGGGCCAGGGCCTGTTCTCGATCTCGCAGCCGTGCTCGCGCTGCGGCGGGGCCGGGACGGTCATCGAGGACCCCTGCCCGACCTGCAAGGGCGCCGGCCGCAACCGGACGGTGAAGCGCTACCGCGTCAACGTGCCGGCGGGCGTCCGCGAGGGCAGCCGCATCCGCCTGGCGGGCAAGGGCGAGCCGGGGCGCAACGGCGGCCCCGACGGCGACCTGTTCGTCATCACGCACGTCCAGGACTCACCGGTGTTCGCCCGCAAGGGCGACAACGTCGAGGTCGAGGTCCCGCTGACGATCCCCGAGGCGCTGCGCGGCGCCGAGATCGAGGTGCCGACGCTCGACGGCCGCAAGACGCTGCGCGTGCCCGCGGGCACAAGGCCGGGCAGCGTCCAGCGCCTGCGCGGCGAGGGGCCCCGGCGCCTGGGCAAGGCCGGGCGCGGCGACATCCACTACCGCTTCGTCCTGGATCTTCCCGACAAGCTCACAGACGAACAGGAGGCGGCGGTCGCCGACCTCGCGAAGGTCTTCAACGGCAACCCGCGCGCGAAGCTGTTCTCGCCATGAGCACGCGGCGGCGCATCACCACCACGCGGGTGGAGGTCTCCTCGGACCGCGGCGTCTTCATGATCTCCGTCGCCGCGGAGCTCGCCGACATGCACCCGCAGACGCTGCGGATGTACGAGCAGCGCGGGCTCATCGAGCCCAAGCGGTCGCCGAAGGGCACGCGCCTGTACTCGCACGAGGACGTCGAGCGGCTGCGCCGCATCCAGCAGATGACGGCCGAGCTCGGCCTGAATCTCGCCGGCGTGGAGAAGGTCCTGGAGCTCGAGGAGCAGCTCGAGCGCACGCGCCGGCGCGTCGTCGCACTCGAGCGCCGCCGCGACGAGCTGCAGGCCGAGATCGTCGCGCTCGAGGGCCGCCGCGAGCAGGTGCGCCAGGATATCGTCCGCTACGAGCAGACCGGGTCGGCGCTCGTGCGCATGAAGGACGTCAAGCCCTTCACGATCCCGATCGAGCGCCGCTGAGCGGCAACGCCCGCCGTTGGCGCTTGAGGAAGCAGATCTAAGTCGGCTACACTTAGATCCATGCAAGCAGACCGGTTCACGCTCAAGACCCAGGAGGCCCTGCAGGCGGCGCTCGCCCTCGCTCCCGCCAAGCGCCACGCCCAGGTCACCCCCCTCCACCTCCTCGCCGCGCTCCTCGACCAGGAGGGCGGCCTCGTCGTCCCCGTCCTCGGGAAGATCGGCGTCGCCCCCGACGCCCTGCGCGCCGATGTCTCCAACGGCCTCGCCCAGCTGCCGACGCTCTCCAGCGCGGCCGAGCCGACGAGCGCCCCCGAGCTCCTCACCGTCCTGCGCGGTGCCGAGCGCGAGATGCGCGACCTCAAGGACGAGTACGTCTCCGTCGAGCACGTCCTGCTCGCGCTCGCCAAGGACGACGGCCTCGCCGGCCGCTCGCTGAAGGCCCACGGCGCGACGCACGAGCGCGTGCTGCAGGCACTCGCCGAGGTCCGCGGCTCGCACCGCGTCACCGACCAGTCGCCGGAGGAGAAGATCCAGGCGCTCGAGCGCTACGGCCGCGACCTCACCGAGGCCGCCCGCAACGGCGACCTCGACCCCGTCATCGGCCGCGACGACGAGATCCGCCGCGTCATCCAGGTCCTCAGCCGCCGCACGAAGAACAACCCCGTCCTCATCGGCGAGCCCGGCGTCGGCAAGACCGCGATCGTCGAGGGCCTCGCGCAGCGGATCGTCAGCGGCGACATCCCCGAGTCGCTGCGCGACCGGCGCGTCATCAGCCTCGACATCGGCTCGCTGCTGGCCGGCTCGAAGTACCGCGGCGAGTTCGAGGAGCGCCTGAAGGCCGTCCTCAAGGAGGTCGCCGACGAGCGCGGCCAGGTCGTGCTGTTCCTCGACGAGCTGCACACGATCGTCGGCGCGGGCGCCGCCGAGGGTGCCGTCGACGCCGCGAACCTCCTCAAGCCGATGCTCGCCCGTGGCGAGCTGCGCGCCGTCGGCGCGACGACGCTCGACGAGTACCGCAAGCACATCGAGAAGGACGCCGCGCTCGAGCGCCGCTTCCAGCCGGTCCTCGTCGGCGAGCCGTCCGTCGAGGACACGATCGCGATCCTCCGCGGCCTGAAGGCGCGCTACGAGGACCACCACGGCGTCCGCATCCAGGACGCCGCGACGATCGCCGCCGCGACGCTGAGCCACCGCTACATCGCCGACCGCTTCCTCCCCGACAAGGCGATCGACCTCATCGACGAGTCGGCGTCGCGGCTGCGCATCGAGATCGACTCCGTGCCCGAGGAGATCGACGAGCTCGAGCGCCGCGCGATGCAGCTCGAGATCGAGCTCACGTCGCTGGCGAAGGAGTCCGACGAGCCCTCGCGCAAGCGCCGCGACGCGCTCGAGCGCGAGCTCGCCGAGCTGCGCGAGCGCAGCTCCGGCATGAAGGCGACGTGGCTCGCCGAGAAGGAGAAGATCAACGCCGTCTCGGACATCAAGAAGCGCCTGGACCAGGCGCGCCAGGACGCCGAGCGCGCCGAGCGCGAGGCCGACCTGCAGCGCGCCGCCGAGCTGCGCTACGGCGAGATCCCCCAGCTCGAGCGCGACCTCGCCGAGGCCGAGCAGCGCTCCGACGGCAACGCCGGCTTCCTCAAGGAGGAGGTCACGCCGGAGGACATCGCCGAGGTCGTGGCGCGCTGGACGCACATCCCCGTCAGCCGGATGCTCGAGGGCGAGGTCGAGAAGCTCGTCCACATGGAGGACCGCCTGCACCAGCGCGTCATCGGCCAGGACGAGGCCGTCAGCGCGGTCGCGTCGGCGCTGCGCCGCTCGCGCGCCGGGCTGTCGGACCCCGACCGCCCGATCGGCTCGTTCCTGTTCCTCGGCCCGACGGGCGTCGGCAAGACCGAGCTCGCCCGCGCGCTGGCGGAGTTCATGTTCGACACGCAGGACGCGATGGTGCGCATCGACATGTCGGAGTACATGGAGAAGCATTCCGTCGCGCGCCTCGTCGGCGCGCCCCCCGGCTACGTCGGCTACGAGGAGGGCGGCCAGCTCACCGAGGCCGTCCGCCGACGGCCCTACGGCGTCGTCCTGCTCGACGAGATCGAGAAGGCCCACCCCGACGTCTTCAACGCGCTGCTGCAGGTCATGGACGACGGCCGCCTGACCGACGGCCAGGGCCGCACGGTGAGCTTCAAGAACGTCGTGCTGATCATGACCTCGAACATCCCGGGCGGGCGCGAGGGCGCGGAGCTGCACTTCCGGCCCGAGTTCATCAACCGCCTCGACGACATCGTCGAGTTCGACGCCCTGAACCGCTCGCAGATCGGCGAGATCGTCGCGCTGCAGACGCGCCTCGTCATCGACCGCGTCGCCCAGCGCGGCATCCACGTCGAGCTCACCCCCGAGGCGCGCGAGCTGCTCGGCGACCTCGGCTACGACCCGGTCTACGGCGCGCGGCCGCTGAAGCGCGTCATCCAGAAGCGGCTCGTCGACCCGCTCGCGCTGGCGATGCTCCAGGGCGACTTCGGCGAGGGCGACACGGTCCTCGTCAGCGCCGCCGACGGCGAGCTCGTGCTCGTCAGGGCGCCGGTGGCCGAGGACATCGCAGCCTGAACGGGGCACGCGCCGGAAACTTTCCGGCGCGTGTCGATTTGACCGTCGCTCGTTCGTCGTCAGAGTAGAAGCCGGGATTGCAGCCCGGGGAACGCTGACACGAGGGAGACACGACGATGCGATTCATGATGATGGTGAAGATCCCGGCGACGGTCACCGCCGAGGACTACCCGCCGGACGCCGAGCTCGTCGCCGCGATGACGCGCTACAACGAGGAGCTCACGAAAGCCGGCGTCCTGCTCGCGCTCGACGGCCTGCACCCCGCCGAGAACGGCGCCCGCGTCTCCTTCGGCGGCGGCGGCAAGCCGACCGTCACCGACGGCCCCTACGCCGAGGCCAAGGAGATCGTCGGCGGCTACTGGGTCATCGACGTGCGCTCCAAGGAGGAGGCGGTGCAGTGGGCCAGCCGCGCGCCGATGAACGACGGCGACGTCATCGAGGTCCGCCAGGTCTTCGAGCTGTCCGACTTCCCGGCCGACGTCCAGGAGGCCGGCCGGCTGTCGGAGCTCCCGCCCGAGCAGCCCATCGCCCGGTCCTAGCCATCGACGCCCACCGCACGATCGAGGCGGTCTGGCGGATCGAGTCCGCACGGCTCATCGCGGGCCTCGCGCGGATCGTGCGCGATGTCGGGCTCGCCGAGGACCTCGCGCAGGACGCGCTGGTCCAGGCGCTGGAGAAGTGGCCGCAGTCGGGCGTCCCGGACAACCCGGGCGCCTGGCTCATGGCCACGGCGAAGCACCGCGCGATCGACCTGCTGCGCCGCAGCCAGACGCTCGAGCGCAAGCAGCGGGAGCTCGCGCGCGACGTCGAGATCGAGCAGCGCGCCGCCGGCCCGGACCTCGACGCGGCGATCGACGACGAGGTCGGCGACGACCTGCTGAGCCTCGTCTTCACCGCCTGTCATCCCGTCCTGTCGACCGAGGCGCGGATCGCGCTGACGCTGCGGCTGCTCGGCGGCCTGGCGACTCCCGAGATCGCGCGGGCGTTTCTCGTGAGCGAGGCGACGGTCGCGCAGCGGATCGTCCGCGCCAAGCGGACGCTCGCCGAGGCGAACGTCCCGTTCGAGGTCCCGGCCGGCGACGACCTGCGCGCGCGGCTGGCGTCCGTCCTCGAGGTCGTCTACCTCGTCTTCAACGAGGGCTACTCCGCGACGGCGGGCGACGACTGGATGCGCCCCGAGCTCTGCAACGAGGCGCTGCGCCTCGGCCGCATCCTCGCCGAGCTCATGCCGCGCGAGCCCGAGGTCCACGGGCTCGTCGCGCTGATGGAGATCCAGGCGTCGCGGACCCGCGCCCGCACCGGGCCCGGCGGCGAGCCGGTGCTGCTGCTCGAGCAGGACCGCGCGCGCTGGGACCGGCTCCTCATCCGCCGGGGCCTCGCGGCGCTCGACCGCGCCGGCGCCCTCGGGGGAGCGTTCGGCACGTACGCGCTGCAGGCCGCGATCGCGGCCTGCCACGCGCGGGCGCCGACGGCGGCGGACACCGACTGGGTGCGGATCGCCGCGCTCTACGACGCCCTCGCGCAGCTCGCGCCGTCGCCCGTCGTCGAG
>Ga0310810_10005717_pt1 | contig 13948 bp, 14 predicted proteins | sample NCmetagenome_FD_207641 | JGI IMG/M metagenome (GOLD analysis project Ga0310810, IMG submission 207641) | Soil microbial communities from experimental microcosm in Duke University, North Carolina, United States - NC | ecosystem: Engineered > Artificial ecosystem > Soil microcosm > Unclassified ... | reverse complement strand
ATGAGGTGGGATACGGCCTGTTTTCGATCAATGGTCGCGTGCTCGGCCACGGCGATCCTGTTCGCGTGAACGGCACCGGCGAGCGGGTGTCGGCGCTCGTCGAGATGACGCATCCTGGCGTCTGGACGCTCGGGGATCTGGCCGGCGACGATCGCACCCGCGGCATGGGCATCGTCATCGAGTACGCCGGACACGCGGGGAAAGCCGGCCTGGATTCCGCCGAAGCCATTCCATTGGGACTACACGCGCTTCGGAAAAGCGGGTGCCGCGCCGCCGGCGCCCGACGAAGCGATCGAGATGACGATCGCGAAGGACAACGCAGCCGATGACGGTTTCAACGTCTGGCGGATCAACGGCACCGCCTTCTCGATGGACAGGATCACGCCGATGTTCCGGCTTCGCGAGGGCGGGCGCTACCGATTGCGGATCCGCAATGCGAGCGACGACATCCACCCGCTGCACCTGCATCGGCACACGTTCGAGCTGACGAGGATCGCCGGCACGGCCACCTCCGGAGTGCTGAAAGACGTCGTCATGCTCGGCGGGTACCAGGAAATCGAAGTCGACTTCACGGCGAACAATCCGGGGCGGACGCTGTTCCACTGCCACCAGCAGCTTCACATGGACTTCGGGTTCATGGCGCTGTTCGACTGCGTGTAGAAGAAACGACGTACAGCACAGAGCCACAGAGTCCGCGGAGACGCACAGAGGATTTGGCCACGGACAACACGGACGACACGGACGGCGCCACGAGATCACCGTCATGTACGTGGACGCGGCCGCCGACTGCTGTCCGCGTCGCGCCGGCCCTGCGCCCGGCCGCTGGAGGTGATACGAGATCTCGAATACGAACGCCACGCCATTCATCCGGCGCTCGTATTCGAGATCTCGTGTCACCTCCCGCCGCGCGAAGCGCGGCGCGCGAACAGCTGTCCCCGGCCCGACCTCTGCGCGTCTTCGTGTGCTCTGCGACTCTGTGGTGTACGTCTCTTACTGAGGCGTCGCGAGGCGGCGTTCGATCGCGGGCAGGGCGGCAATCACCACGTCGCCGACGGCCTGCAGGCTGCCTGCGGCGACGTGCGCCAGGTCGTCTTCCGGACGGTGCCAGCAGCACGCGTAATCCAGATCGATGATGTCGACCGATGGGATGCCGGCCTGGAGGAACTCCAGATGATCGTCCTCGATGGGCGTGGTCTGCTCGAGGAATTCGGACCGCTTGAGTCGGCGCGCGGCCGCCCAGACCGCGTCCGTGAGCCATCCGGTGGAGTACTGCTCTTTGCTGATGTCGAGGTCGCGATCGCCGATCATGTCGACGAGGAGGAAGGCGCGCACGTCCTTGACCGTGCCGGTCTTCTTCAGCTGCTCGACGTAGTACCGGCTTCCGTACGTGTGGTCCGTGGACTTGTCGTCCCAGTCGCGGCGGACTGCTTCCTCGCCGTCCAGGAACAGCAACTCGATCGGCAGCGGATTCGGCCGCCCCTTCAAGGCGCGGGCGATCTCCAGCAGGAACGCGGCGCTCGACGCGGCGTCGCTCGCGCCGACGAAGGCGAACTCGTGGAACAGCTTCGTATCGTAGTGGCCGCCGATGACGATGCGGCCCTTGCCGATCGCCGTCGAGGCCCCGGGCAGCGTCGCGCGGATGTTCACCATGTGGATCGGGCCGATGGGCGTCTGCGCCTCGAAGGGCTGTTCCTCGGGCTTGAGGCCCGCCGCGATCAACTGCTTCTTGATGTAGTCGCGCGTCTTCTCGATCGCCGGCGATCCGGCGGGTCGTGGACCGATGGCCACCATCTGGCGCAGGTCCTCGTACGCGCGCCCGGCGTCGAACTTCGGCGCCGCCGGCGTCTGCGCCGGCGCGCAGGCGAGCAGGGCGGTGACCGCGGCAACTGTGGCTCTCATGGCTGGCGTCGTTTCTCTTTCGGCACGTAGTCCCTCGATGCCGGGCCGAGGTAGATCTGGCGCGGCCGCACGATCTTCTGATCCGGATCGTTGAGCATCTCTTCCCATTGCGCGATCCAGCCGGCGGTGCGCGGAATCGCGAAGAGCACCGGGAACATGTCGACCGGGAAGCCCATCGCCTGGTAGATCAGACCCGAATAGAAATCGACGTTCGGGTAGAGCTTCCGCGAGACGAAGTACTCGTCCTCGAGCGCGATGCGCTCGAGCTCGAGCGCCATCTCGAGCAGCGGGTTCTTGCCCGTCACGTCGAACACGAGATCGGCCATCCGCTTGATGATCTTCGCCCTGGGATCGTACGACTTGTACACGCGGTGCCCGAAGCCCATGAGGCGTCCGTCGCCGGCCTTGACGCGCTTGATGAACGCCGGGATGGCGTTGATGGATCCGATCTCGTGCAGCATGCGCAGCACCGCTTCGTTGGCGCCGCCGTGCAGCGGACCGTAGAGCGCCGCGGCTGCGCCGGCCAGCGCCGAATACGGGTCGGCGTGCGAGCTGCCGATCGCCCGCATCGTGCTCGTGCTGCAGTTCTGCTCGTGATCGGCGTGCAGGATGAACAGCACTTCCAGCGCGCGCTCGAGTACCGGGTTCGCGCTGTACTTCAGCTCCGTCATCCGGAAGAGCATGTTCAGGAAATTGCCCGCGTAGCTCAGATCGTTGTCGGGCAGGTTGAACGGCCGGCCGATCGAATGGCGAAAGGCGTAGGCGGCGATGCTCGGAACCTTCGCGATCAACCGCAGCGTCTGGAGCCGGCGCGATTCGCCCGAGAAAATCTCCTTGGCGTCGGGATAAAACGTCGACAGGGCACCCACCGTGCTGATGAACATCCCCATCGGGTGCGCGTCGTGACGGAACCCTTCCATCAGCTTCGCGATGTTCGTGTGCAGCATCGTGTGCAGCGTGATCCGGTGGGTCCAGTCGTCGTACTGTTTGGCCGTCGGCAGCTCGCCGAAGAGAATCAGGTACGCAGTTTCGAGGAAATCGCTCTGCTCGGCGAGCTGTTCGATGGGATAGCCGCGATAGAGCAGTACGCCCTTGTCGCCGTCGATGTAGGTGATCCGGCTCCGGCAGGCCGCCGTGTTCATGAACGCGGGGTCGTAGGTCATCATGCCGAACTCGTCGGGCTTGACCTTGATTTGGCGGAGATCGGTCGCTTTGATCGTGCCGTCCTGAATCGGGACCTCGTAGCTGGTCCCGGTCCGGTTGTCGACGATTGTCAATGTCTCGGCCATCGGAAGAGCGCTCAATCCTTGGAGGCGTCGTCGTCCTCGCCCGGATGCCGGTCGTCGGGCGGGCTTTCGGCGGGTACGCTGTAGCCGCCGGTCAGCCACCGCCCCAGGTCCGCCATTTTGCAGCGTTCGCTGCAGAAGGGACGCCACACCTGATCCATCGGCTTGCGCCGGCAGTAGACGCAGACCGCGTCAGAGGGGGCCAAACCCACCTATTCTATTTGGAAATTTGGGAATTTGGTAATTTGGAAATTTCGCATGCGCGGTGTACCGGCCGCGCTTTGACGCACGCGCCGTAGCGCGTGCCAAGCAAGATTACCAGATTATCCGATTTCCAAATTTCCAGATTCTATTGTGCGTGATGGCGGACGTCGCGCGCGGACACCATGAAGATCACGTCTTCCGCGATGTTCGTGGCGTGGTCGCCGATCCGTTCCAGATGGCGCGACACGAGGATGAGATCCAGCGACGCCTCGATCGTGTGCGGATCCTCGAGCATGTAGGTGAGGAGCTCGCGGAAGACCTGCGTTTTCAGCGCGTCGAGGGCGTCGTCGGCATCGAGCACCTGCTGGGCGAGGACGGTGTCCCGCCGGACGAAGGCGTCGAGGGCGTCGCGCAACATCCGGTGCGCGATCTCGGCCATTCTTGGAATGTCGATGAGCTCCTTGACGGGCGGGTGCGCGAGATAGCGGGTCGCCGCTTCGGCGATGTTGATGGCGAGATCGCCCACGCGCTCGAGATCGGTGTTGATCTTGACGGCCGAGAGAATGGACCGGAGATCCACCGCCATCGGCTGGTGGAGCGCGAGCAGCTTGACGCAGCGGCTGTCGATCTCGATGTGGAGCTGATTGATCGGCCCGTCGCCGGCGAGAACCTGGGCGACCAGCGCCGTGTCGCGGTTGACGAGCGCGGTCACGGCCGCGCGGACGCGATCCTCGGCGAGGCCGCCCATCTCGAGCAGCCGCGACTTCAGTTGATCCAGCTCTTCCTGGAAGTGTGGAACGGTCGTGGTCATCAGCCGAATCTTCCGGTCACGTAGTCTTCGGTGAGCTTCTGCCCAGGGTTCGTGAACATCTTATCGGTCGGTCCCGCCTCGATCAGCTTGCCGAGCCAGAAGAACGCCGTCAGATCGGACACGCGCGCCGCCTGCTGCATGTTGTGCGTCACGATGACGATCGTGTAGGTCGACTTGAGCTGATAGATCAGCTCCTCGATGCGCTGCGTGGCAATCGGATCGAGAGCCGATGCAGGCTCGTCCATCAGCAGCACGTCCGGTTTGACCGCGAGCGCGCGGGCAATGCACAGCCGCTGCTGCTGGCCGCCGGACAGCGCGAGCGCTGATTCGTGGAGCCGATCCTTTACCTCGTCCCAGATCGCCGCCTGCCGCAGGCTCTCCTCGACGCGCCCGTGGAGCTCGGAGCCCCGCCGCGCGAGGCCGTTGATCCGCAGGCCGTAAGCGATGTTCTCGAAAATCGACTTGGGGAAGGGATTCGATTTCTGGAACACCATCCCCACCCGCCGGCGGAGCGCGACGACGTCGGTATCGCTGCGGTAGATGTCGCGGCCGTCGATCCTGACCTCGCCTTCGACGCGCGTCCCGGCGATGATGTCGTTCATCCGGTTGAGCGTGCGCAGGAACGTGCTCTTGCCGCAGCCCGAGGGGCCGATGAAGGCCGTCACGAGATTGGCGGGGATGTCGATCGAGATGCCTTCGAGGGCGCGCTTGGCGCCGTAATGAAAGTTCAGATCGCGGACGGCGATCTTGCACGGTGCCCCGGCTTGCTCGGCGGCCGCCGGCGGCGAGGGCCGCGCCTGCAGCGCCGAGGCGAGGGTGCTCATACCCTGATCCTAGGCGTCGGTCATTTCGCCGCGGTTTCCGCCGTGTAACAAGCGCGTAACAGCTTCACTCGACTCGCGTCGCCAGCGGGGCGGGCACGTCGGACTCGGCGAGGAAGGCGGCGATCTGCCGGCGCAGCTCGTCCTGGATGACGTCCACCTTACGGCGCGCGTCGAGCACGCGGAACCCGAATTCGTCCGCCATCGAGGCATATTCCTTCAGCAGCGCCCGCTGGTAGGCGCGGAAGCTGTCGTAGATGTCGTCGCCGGCCTTCAGATCCATGCCCGATTCCCAGTAGTCCATCCCGCGCGACTGCAGCACGCGGCGGATCAGGGTCTTTTCATCGATTCGGAGGTAGAACACCAGGTGCGGGACGATGCCGAAGCCGTACAGATTGCGGATCCAGGTCCGATCCACGCCGCGGACGCCGGCCCGGGCGAGCGCCGTGTAGATATATCGATCCGAGAGGACGATGAATCCGGCCTTGAGGGCGGGAATGATCTCCTTCTCCAGCCGATCGGCGAAGTCGGTCGCGTACAGCAGCACGAACGTCAGCTTGTTCAGCGTGTTGCTCGATTTGGCGAGATCGATCGTCGGGGACATCAACTGCGATCGGGTCCAGCCCGTCTCGACCACGCCGTACCCCTGCACCTCCAGCCACTCGCGCAGCAGCGCGATCTGCGTGGAGCGGCCGACGCCGTCCGTCCCTTCGATCGCGATCAGCTTGCCGGGGTAATTGTCGATCTGCAGGTACGGAATGCCGTAGCTGTAATAGTGGCCGGTCCGGGCCGCCGGGGCCGCGGCGGCGTCCTCAGGCGGATTCATCGACGAGCTCGTCATGATGTTCGATCTCCAGATGCTGCGAAACCAGGCGGCGCAGCATCCGCTGCTGCTCCGTGATGCTGCCGATCGCGTTGACGACGCTCAAGCCGTACTCCTCGACGAGCCGGTCGTATTCGTCGAGCACCTTCCCCTGGAAGATGCGGAAGCTCTCGACGGCGTTCGCGCTCCAGCCCATGTCGAGGCCGGCTTCGTAGAATTTCAGCTTCACCCGGCGGGCGAGCAGGCGATCCACCGACACGTCGATCGGCACGCGGAAGTAGACCGCGAGATCGGGCTTGACGGCGAACGAGTACAGCTCGCGCACCCAGCGGCGATCCACGCCCCGCGCCGCGTCGCGCGCGAACGCCGTGTACGTGTAGCGATCGGCGAGCACGATCATGCCGGCCTTCATCGGCGGCACGACGTTGTAGAGCAGCCGGTCGGCGAAGTCGGTGGCGTGCAGCAGGCTGAACGTCATCGGCGTCAGCGCGTTCTTCTTCTTGCCCGTCTTGGTCGCCGCCTTCACGAGCGCCGACGAATTCCATTCCGTCATGAAGACGGGGTGGCCCGCGGCCCTAAGCCACTTTGCCAGCAGTCCGAGCTGCGTGGTTTTTCCGGATCCGTCGATGCCCTCCACGACGAAGAGTTTTCCGGGGTACTCGTGCGGCGTGGTGAGGTTGTTCAGCATGAGACGCGCGTTCCTTCTTTCCGGAGACAGCGAAGCGCAGGGGCCGCTGCAGGACGGCTTCGAGCGGCTCGCGATGACGGTTGGCGGCCCAGAGCTCGAGCTCGGCGTCGCCCGCGGCCCGCAGCCGAATCTGGTACGCGTCGCCGCGTGGCACGAGATCGAGCGACGTCACGACCTGCGAATGGCTCCGATCGAGGCCCTCCGCCAGCCGGAGCATCGCCGCGAGGGTCTTCACGATTCGCCGCAGCGCGCCTCTGAGAGCACTGTACCCTTCGTGCACTTTTTTCGGCGTCGCCTGCCGGTGATACCGCGCGAGAAGCGCGATGATCTCGATCTCCTGCGGATCGAAGCCGCGCAGCTCGCCGTTCTTGATGAGGTAATACGAATGCCGATGGTGCCGTTCGTAGCTGATGTGCACCCCGGCGTCGTGCAGCAGCGCGCCGTACTCGAGCCACTCCCGCTCCTGATCGCCGAGCCCGTGAACGGCGCGGGTCTGATCGAAGATCGACAGCGCCAGCGCCGCGACGTGCCGCGCGTGGACCGCGGAGTAGCCGCACCGCTCGCCAAGCTCGATCACGCTCCTCCGCCGAACGTCCGGGTATCGATCGACCTTGCGGATGGCCGCCGTGTTGCGATGGATGTAGTCGAGGACGAGCCCTTCGCGCAGCGCGAAATCGCACAACGTTATTTGGTCCGCCCCCAGACGCCGGAGGATCGTGTCCAAAACGATCGATCCCGCGACCGCGATGTCGGCTCGGCGGGGATCCAGCCCTTCCATGTGCAGCCGTGCTTCAAGATCCGAGCCGGTGAGTTGTTTCCGAACGCGGCGCAGGGCTTTTGCCGGCACCCGACGGTTCCGCAGGGCATCGGGCCGCACGACGTCCCCGTCGCTGAGCGCCAGCGCGCCGAGACTCAGAATCGTCCCTGATGTGCCGATCACGCGCTCGAAGCGGCGCTCCGAAACGCCGTCGAGATACGCGCCAAGCTCCCTGTTGATGTACTTGACGAGGCGACGTTCATCGCGGCTGTCCAGCGGATCGCTGCGAACGAAGCGCTCGGTCAGCCTGATAACCCCGAGCTTGAAGCTGCGCGCATGAGTCACGTGCGACGCCGTGCCCAGCGTGACTTCGATGCTGCCCCCGCCGATGTCGATCACGACGGCCGGACTGCCGCCCATGTGGACGCCGTACACCGCCGCCATATGGATCAGTCGCGCTTCATCCGGACCAGAAATCACGCGGATCTTGATCCCCGACTCTTTGTCTACCTGGGCGATGAAATCGCCGCCGTTATCGGCTTCGCGAATGGCCGATGTCGCGACGGCGACGATTTTGTCGACTTTATGCGAGTCCGCGAGGCGTCGAAATTTGGCCAGCGTTTGCCGGGCCGCCGTCATCGCCGTCGGCGTCAGGCTGCGGCCGTCCAGGCCTCCGGCACCCAGCCGGACCATTTCCTTTTCCCGGTCAATCACTTCAAAGGATAAGTCGGGTCGGACCGTGACCACGATCATGTGGATCGAGTTCGTTCCGATGTCGATCGCGGCGATTCGCATGCTCGGCGGGCGAACGGAAGGGCTGGCTGAGGACTTGCTTGTTACATTGACGTTATATACTGCCCATTCGGTTGTTCCGGGCCGCATCCTACCATGAACCGTTCGCTTCCTCTTGTCCGCCTCCTCGAGCGTCGCGCCCGGGCTCTTCGCCGCCACCTGTCAGCCGCTGTCGCAGGAAAGGACACAGGCGTCCATCAAGCGCGCGTGGCGTCTCGACGGCTGCGTGAGGCCGTGCCGGTCATCACGGAAGGGCTTCAGCACACCAAGAGCCAGAAAGCGCAGCGGAAACTCCGGCGTGTCACGCAGGCGCTCGGCGCCGTGCGCGAGCTCGACGTGACGCTGCACCTCATCGACGACCTGGCGGACCGCGCCGGCGTGCCGCCGGCGGCGCTCGCCGAGGTTCGCGCCCACGTGATGGAAGCGCGTGAAGAACGACGGAAGGTCATGCTCGCGCGCCTCAGTCGCGTCGACACGGATAAGCTTTCCCGTCGTCTGAATACGGTCCGCGATGCCCTCCAACATCCGACGCCAGGCCATAACTGGCGTCCGACGCTCGCGCTTCGCGTCGTCCGCCGCGCCCGCCGCCTGGACAAGGCCATCGAGGCCGCGGGCCAAATCTATGCGCCGGAGGCGCTGCATCTCGTCAGGATCTCCGCGAAGAAGCTTCGCTACGCGCTCGAAATCGCGGACGAGAGCGGCGCGGCGCCGTGCAGTGAGACGGTGCGGACGATCAAGCGCGTGCAGGAGACGCTAGGCCGGCTGCACGATCTGCAGGTGCTGCAGCATCATGCCGCCGCCGTCGGCGCGCTCCCGCGCTCCAGGCGCGACGCGCCCGATGCGGGGCTCGCGGTGCTGTCGCGGCTGATCGAAGACCAGTGCCGCCACCTGCATGGCCGGTACGTTGCGGCGCTCCCGACGCTGCGCGACGCCGTCGAAAAGGCGCGCCGCGACGTTCCCGCGCGCCTCACGGCACGACCTCGATCCGCCAAGATGACGTTGACGTCGCGTCGGCGCGCGGCGGCCGGACAATCCGCGCGGCAGGGGCGGGCCGGGGGACGCTGAATGGCGATGCTCGAGTTGTATTTGATCCGCCACGGCGTGGCGGCGGAGCGGGGCAAGGAGTGGCCCGACGACGCGAAGCGGCCCCTGACACCGGAGGGAATCCAGCGCCTGCGGAAAGAGGCGCGCGGCCTCAACGCGCTGGACATCGCGTTCGATCAAATCGTGACCAGTCCGCTGGTCCGGACGCGCCAGACCGCCGACGTCTTTTCCGAGACGCTCACGAACAAACCTCCTGTCGCCACGGCCGACGCGCTCGCGCCCGCGGGCACGCCGGCGGGCGTGATTCAGGAGCTCGTCAAACACCTGCGGAAGGGACGCGTGGCGCTCGTCGGGCACGAGCCGAATCTCGGCGAGCTGGCCGCGGAGCTGATCGGCGCGAAGACCCCGCTCGAGTTCAAGAAGGGCGGGATCTGCCGGATCGACTTCGACATCCTGCCGCCGAAAGGCACCGGACTCCTGCGGTGGTTCGTCACGCCGCGCATGCTGCGCAAGCTCACCGGCTGATCCTCGCGCCGAGGACGCGCCGCTGATGGAAATCCTGTCCGCCGGCATCACGGCCTTCTATCTGCACGACGTCGCGGATCAGATCGATCTCGCGCGGCTGCGCGCGACGACGGGCGTGGGCGCGGAGGCGCGCCTCAAGGCGCGTCAGGCGTCGTCCTACCTCCAGTACCAGACGCCGCCGCTCGTCATGGACGGCGAGGATGTCGGCGTCGGCCCGATCGAGGGGTTCCGATGCCGCCTCAAGTTCTTCGACTACGGCGTTGTGTCGCTGGCGCTCAGCCGGCCGTTCGCGGGTTCATGGACCGATTTGATCGGCGCGAGCCAGCAGTACATCGAGAACGACGCGATCGAAGCCCAGGCCGAGGCGGCGGTCAGGGCGGTCGTCACGCGCTGCTCGGCGGCGATGACGAAAGTGCGGGAGCGCTATCTCACCGAGGATTACCTCGTCGTCGCGATCACGGAGCTTCGGGAGCGGCTCACGGGCGAAGAGCTCGTCGCGCGGCGGGCGGTGGAGCTGGCGCTGATTCTCCGCGGCGAGCGCCAGCCTCTGAGCGGCCAGGAACAGGAAGAGGTGCTCCGCAACCGCATGTCGTACCTGGCGACGGATCTGATTATCCCGACGTGGAACGCCGCGATTATTTACGACACCGAGGCGGGTGCCGGCGCCGCGCTGGAGCTGTTCGAGTTCGCCAACTCGCAGCTGCTCGAATTCCGGTATTACGACGATTTGCTCGATACCGAGCTCGCGCGGATCTATCCGCTGCTGCAGCGCGCAACCTGGTGGAAGAACCTCGTGGGCCGGGGCTACATCCGCGCGGCCAACCAGCTCCATTCGCTGTTCATCGACGTCAACGAGATCACCGACCGGACCGACAACGCGCTGAAGATCGTCGGCGACATCTACGCGGCGCGGGTCTTCAATCTCGCCGCGGCCCGCCTCGGGGTGCCGCGCTGGAAGCAGAGCGTCGAAGACAAGCTCGAGACGCTCGACGACGTCTACCGGTTCGCGGTCGAGCAGGTGGCGATTTCGCGCGGCCAGTTTCTCGAGCTGACGGTCATCCTGATCCTGGTCCTCGAGCTCGTGCTGTTCTTTCTCGGGATCATGCGGTAGGCGCCGAAAAGAGCTCGCGTCGCACCTTCCGTCCCATGTCCTCCGCGGCGTCGGTCTCGTACTGGTTCTCGCCGTGCAGCGTTCCGATGCGCCGGTACAGCGACGTCAGGCCCTCGTCGCCGACGACCTCCGTGGCGTCGGCAACTTCCGTTGCGTGCTGGAGCTCGTGGCCGAGCAGCGCAATCAGGTCTTCGGGGGAGCCGCGGAGTTCGAGCTGGATTCGGACGTAGCGAAAATCGTGCGCGCGCGTCAGACTCACCATCCGCCCTTCGATGGTAGAGGGCAGCCGCGGCACGACCTCGATCTGCACGAACAGGTCGCTCACCTGCAGATGCGAGACGAGCCGCGCGAAGCTTGGCGATCGCCAGTAGCCCGATTTCAGGAGCTTGCGCACGTAGGCGTTGTCGCTGCGGATGTGACGCGTTGGCGAGTCCAGTGAGACGCTCGCGGTGGGCGCCACCGGCGCCAGCGGCACGAGCAGCAGCAGGTGCACGATAGACAGCATGGGACCTCCCGTTCCGGGCTGTCCTCTCATGCATCCTCAGCGCGTTAGACGGTGAAAGTCGCTAAAGGTTTGATTCCGTGCGGTTTCGGGAACTGTGGACGGTGGGACGAATGACGTCGAGGCCCCGCCGGACCACCGCGCCCTTGGGGACGACGATGATGCCGTCGCGGATGTACCAGCCGTCGCCATCGGCATGCTGCGTCTTCGCGTCGTTCACCAGGTGCACGCCGTCGGCGATGCGGGCGTTCTTGTCGACGATCACGCGATCGAGCACCACGTCGCGGCCGATGCCGACCTCGACGTCGCCGGCGTCCGAATCTTCGTCGGCGTAAAAGTCGGCGCCGAGGAGCACGGAGCGGGTGATCCGCGCGCCCGTGCCGACGTGCGTGCGGATGCCGACGACCGACTCGCGAATCTCGCAGGTGTCCAGGTAGCAGCCCTCGGCGATGATCGAGCTGTCGATCCGGCAGTCGTAGCTGCGCGTGGACGGCAGGAAGCGCGGGTGCGTGTAGATCGGCCGGTGCGGATGAAAGAAGTTGAACGGCGCTCCGCGCTGCGTCAGTTGGATGTTCGCCTGATAGAAGGCCTCGATGGTGCCGACGTCGGCCCAGTAGCCGCGGTAGAGAAATGCGTGGACGTTCAGCGATCCGAGCGCCGCCGGGATGATCTCCTTCCCGAAATCGATGCCGGGGCGCTTCAGGATATCGAGCAGCACGTCGCGCGAGAACACGTAGATGCCCATCGACGCCACGAATGGCTTGTCCACGGTGAGCCCGCCGATGCCGGCGCCCCGCGGCGCGCTGCTCTTCATCTCGGCGAGGCGGGCCGCGCTCGGCTTTTCCTCGAAGCCGCTGATGTGGCCGAGCCCGTCGAACAGGAAGATGCCCATCTGCGTCGCGTCGGACGGATTCACCGGCTGCGCCGCAATCGTGATGTCGGCCTGCCGCTCGATGTGCGCGTCGATCAGCTCGCAGAAGTCCATCCGATAGAGGTGATCGCCCGCCAGAATCAGATAGTAGTCGGCGTCGTAGCCGCTAAAGTGGCGCGCCCCCTGGCGAACGGCATCCGCCGTGCCCTGGAACCAGTCCGAGCTTTCCGGCGTCTGTTCCGCCGCGAGGATCTCCACGAAGCCTTCCGAGAACAGATCCAGCCTGTAGGTCTGCGCGACGTGGCGATTGAGCGACGCCGAATTGAACTGCGTCAGCACGAAGATGCGCTTCAGCCCCGCGTGGAGGCAGTTGCTGATTGGCACGTCGATGAGGCGGTACTTGCCGCCGATCGGGACCGCCGGCTTCGACCGCATGTGAGTCAGAGGATAGAGGCGCGTGCCGCGACCGCCCCCGAGGATCAGGGTGAGCACGTCGGTCATGGACCGATCTTAGCCGCTCGCGCGCCGCGCTAGAAGCGAAACGTGTACTGCAGTTTGGACGAGCCACGATCGAAGGCCGGCTCGAACGTCCGATCGATCGTCCTGAGCCATCCGCGATTGACAACGATGAAGAAATCGTTGCCGGGCCGCAGGATCCATCTGAAACGGGTCTGGAAGCCGAGCAGCCGTGACTCGTTGTCATACTGCTGCAGGTTCTGCCACGACAGATTGGCTGTGACGTTGTAGTCGGCGCGCGCGCTCAGAATCCGTGTGTGGAAGCGTCCCTCATGCAGGAAGATGTCGTTGCGATCGATCCGCAGCGCGACGGACAGATGCGCGTTGGGCTTCAAGGTGACGCCGAATCCGGTCTGTCGGCGCGTGCCATCGTAGAACCCGCCCCACCAATACGCGGCGTCGATCACCCAGCGGCGCTTGGTCGCCGTGTTCGCTTCGGTCCGGTACCTGTGCCACTGATACGAGCCCGCGGGCACGACGATACCGGGTGAAATCTCGAAGGGCGCGTCGAGGTGCTCGAATTCAGGGATGACATTCCACTCCAGGTGCTCCCCCGATTCCGTGCGCGTGTTGAAGGGAGCCATGAAGATCCGCCAGTTCTCCACGCGGTTCGTCACGCTCGTGAGGTATTCCGGCTCGAGCTCGAAAAAGAACTGGCGGATGCCCCAGCGTCGGGGGCGCGGTTGAAATGCGATTCGAGCGGCAGCGGTCCGGATGCCTGTTCGCGGCACGAACCCCAGCGCCGGCTGAAAGCGATCTCCGATTTGCTTCCAGTCGAGCGACAGGTCCCAGCGATCGTTGGGATACGCCAGCGCGAACCCGCCGGCATAGCCGCGGCCCGCGACGCTGTCGCCGGTCGATTGAAGGAAGAGGTCGAGCGAGAGATTCTTGTCGCGATCAAACGTCGACGAAGCGAGTCGCGCGTCCGCCCCGATGAGCGTGTTGTCGCTCGTGCCGTCTGGATTCCCATGAGTCATGATGCCGCCGATCCACGACTGCGTGAACAGATTGCGGCTCACTCTCGCGGCCAACAGATTTTGGCGTGTCAGCGCTGCGCCAGGCAGATCGCGCGTGACGACGTCGAGGAGGCCGACGTTGTAGCTGGATTGGCGGCCGACGATTTTGACGCCGACGTCGATTGGTACTTGCCCGGCCGTATTGGGATCGCCGTGCAGCCCGATGCGCCGCGTGAAAAACGGGATCACATCACTTCCGGCCTCCAGGCCCGCGACGTCAAAGACCCCCGCGCCTTCGAGGAAGAACGTCCGCTTTTCCGGAAAGAACAGCGGAAAGCGCGT
>Ga0310810_10005716_pt1 | contig 13949 bp, 12 predicted proteins | sample NCmetagenome_FD_207641 | JGI IMG/M metagenome (GOLD analysis project Ga0310810, IMG submission 207641) | Soil microbial communities from experimental microcosm in Duke University, North Carolina, United States - NC | ecosystem: Engineered > Artificial ecosystem > Soil microcosm > Unclassified ... | reverse complement strand
GCGACCGCGCTGGTCCGGGCCCGCGCTCGTTCCGAGGACGCCACGCCGTCGCTCGGGGCGATCTCTCCGGCCTCGTCGGTGGTGACCACGGCGGGGGCGCCGCCCGCGGCGCCCATGGAGGCCGTTGCCCGCGAGGCCGCGGTGGTCCCCGCCAGCGTCTCGAGCACGCTGGAGGCGCCCCCCGGGAGCCGCCTTCCGGGCGCCGCGGCGGAGCGGAACGAGACCCCGCCCGAGGCACCGCCGCGCCCGGTCCACGGCCTTCCCCGGCCGGCGCCGGTCCGCTACCAGGTCCTGGTCCGTCCCTACGGCTCGCTCCAGGTGGACGAGGAGCGGAAGAGCTCCGAGGCGCTCAGCATCCATAGCCTCGCACTGACTCCCGGACGTCATGTCCTGCGCGTGAGCTGTCAGTGGTGCGAAGATCAGGTCGTGCCCATCGAGGTCGTCGCCGGCAAGCCCGAGACCCTGGCCATCCCCGCACGGCTGAAGCCGGCCGGGCTGCGCTTCGCCTTCGAGCCTTCCTCGGCGCAGGTTCGCGTCGGTGAGGTGAGCCGCCCGGCGGCCGATTCCCTCTCCCACCCCTTCGAGATCGCCTCACCGCGAGCGCCGACGCGCTTCGTCCACCGCGTGGAGTACGAGGTGACCGCTCCGGGGTATCGTGCGGTGCGCTCGAGCATCGAGATCCTCCCCGGCAGCACCCGGACACTCACCGGAAAGCTGGTGCCCGAATGAGGCGAGCCGCGGGGTGGGTGGCCCTCGCCCTGCTGGCCGCGTCGCCGGTCCAAGCGCAGGGGGGACCGTCGGCCGGGGAGGAGGCCGACCTCGCCGCCGTTCAGTCGGAGTTCGAGTTCGGCCACTACCGCGAGGTGCTGGAGCGCAGCGAGCGCCGCATCGACCGCGGTGGGATGGACGAGGCCTCGCTCGTGCAGTGGCACAAGCTCGCCGGGCTCGCGGCCTTCAACCTCCGGCGCACCGAGGTCGCCCAGCGGCACATCGCCGCGCTGCTCCGGCTCGACCCGGACTTCGCCCTCGACCCGTTCGTGTACCCACCGGCGGCGGTGGCCTTCGTGGAGAAGCAACGGCAGACGCTTGCCCCCGAGCTGGACCGCATCCGCGCCGAGCGAAGGTCCGGACGGTGGAGAAGCGGAGCTTCCTGGTGAACTTCGTCCCCTTCGGCGCCGGGCAGTTCCAGCAGGGCCGGGTGGCCGCGGGCACCGGGTTCGCCATCGCCGAGGCGCTGCTCGGCATCACCAGCGTCGTGGCCTTCTTCGCCTACGGCGCGCTCATCGACACGCGGACCATCACCGTCGACAACCGCTTCCCCGGCGCCGCGCCCATCGTCGAGACCGGCATCCCCGCCAACCGGGAGGACGAGGCCAAGGTGTGGCGGGCCCTGAAGATCGGCGCCGGCCTCGGTTTCTACGGGGTCTGGGCCGCTGGCGTGGCGGACGCCATCATCCACCACCAGGACACGGTGGTGACCACCCGGGTGGAGACGCCGTCATCTCCGCCTCAGCCCTCATCGCCGCAGGGGGCGCGCATCGGCCCCGGTCCGGGCACGATCGGCGCGTCCGTGACCATCCGCTTCTAGATCCATGGCCCGGCTGGTCCTCACCTCTTCCGGCGGCGCCGTGCGGAGCGTCCCCCTGGTCAAGCGCATCACCAGCGTCGGCCGTGGCCCCGACGTCGACGTGCGCCTGGAGGACGCCGGCGCACCGGAGCACGCGCTCACCCTTCTCTGGGACGGCAGGAGCTACCGCGCCGGAAGCGTGGGCGCGCCATTCCTCGTCGACGGAAAGAAGCGCGACGCCCACGTGATGAAGGACGGCGACGTCCTCCGCGTCGCGGACACCTGGATCGCGCTCTCGATGACCGACGCCCCGGCGGTGAGCCGCGGCTGCGACGAGCCGGACCAGGAGGCGAACGCGACCCTCCAGCGGTTGACGGACTTCTCGGCGCGGCTGCTCCAGTCCGGCGACGTGACGGCGCTGCTCGAGGCGCTCCTCGACGAGGCCATCGACCTGACCGGCGGTGACCGCGGCTTCCTGGTGCTGATGGACGGCGAGCAGCGCGCGGTCAAGGTGGCGCGCAACGTCGCCCGGGAGAACGTGGCGCTGGACCTCGAGCGGCTCTCGGACACGGTGGTGGAGCGGGTGCTGCGGAGCGGCGAGCCGCTGCTGGTGTCGGACGCGACGGTCGACCCGGAGTTCTCGGCCAGCACGTCGGTGGTCAACCTCAAGCTCTCCAGCGTGCTCTGCGTGCCGCTGATGCACCGCGGACGGCCCTTCGGGCTGGTCTACGTGGGCAGCGATCGGGTGGGAACCCACTTCGACCGTCGCGGCCTCGACACCCTGACCATCTTCGCCGCGCAGGCCTCGCTCCTGGTGCAGAACGCGTTGCTGCTCGACGAGCTGCGGGCCGACAACCGCGGGCTCCGGGAGCGCCTCGAGCATCAGCGCTTCGGTGACCTCCTGGGAAGCTGTCCCGGGATGCAGGAGGTGTACAGGCAGATCGAGAAGGTCGCCCCCACCGACCTCTCGGTGCTGGTGATGGGCGAGACCGGAACGGGAAAGGAGCTGGTGGCGCGCGAGCTGCACCGACGCAGCCCCCGCGCGACCGGGCCCTTCGTGGCCATCAACTGCGGTGCGATCCCTGAGACCCTGCTCGAGTCCGAGCTCTTCGGCCACGTGAAGGGGGCGTTCACCGGCGCGGTGGCGACCCGACCGGGCCGCTTCCAGCAGGCCAGCGGAGGGACGCTGTTCCTCGACGAGGTGGGGGACATGCCGCAGCTGCTCCAGGTCAAGCTCCTGCGGGCCCTTCAGGACCGCACCGTCCAGAAGGTGGGCGACCACCGCGACGAGCCGGTGGACATCCGCGTCGTCGCCGCGACACACCGCACGCTGGAGGACGAGGTCAAGCGGGGCACGTTCCGCGAGGACCTCTACTACCGGCTGGCCACCCTCACCCTCCGCGTCCCGCCGCTCCGCGAGCGCGGCGAGGACGTGGCCGTGCTCGCCCGCGGGTTCCTGGTCACCTTCGCGGAGGCCTACCGCGCCACGGCCCGCGGGTTCACCCCCGGAGCGCTCGCCGCCATCCGCCGCCACGCCTGGCCGGGGAACGTCCGCGAGCTCGAGAACCGGATCAAGAAGGCGGTGGTGCTCTCCGACGGCCCGTTGGTCCGGGCCGAGGACCTGGACTTCCCGCCCGAGGAGCTTCCTCCGCTCACCCCGCTGCAGGAGGCGAAGGACGAGTTCGAGCGCCGCTACGTGCTCGAGGCGCTGAAGCGACACGGGGGCAACCGCGCCAGGACGGCACGGGCGCTGGGCGTGGACCCGCGCACCATCTTCCGGCTGCTGGAGCGGATGGACGACGTCCCGCCGGACCGGGAGGAGGAGCCCGGGTGAGCGCTGGCCGTGTCGCGGGACTGCTGCTGGGTGGCGCGGTGCTGCTCCCGGCCTGTCTCCTGCCGCAGGAGGACCACGTCATCCAGCCGCTTCCGCCGGCGATGAACCAGCCGCCGAGAATCCTCGAGAGCCTCCTCCAGCCGGCGAACCGGTTCGTGACCGTCAGGAACGGGAGCGACTGCCCGAACCTCATCTTTTCCGCCCCGGTGGCCGACCCGGACGTCCAGGACCCGCTCATCTACAACTTCTACGTCGACGCGGACCGGTTCCCGGCCTTCGTGAAGCAGGCCACCATCAGCGCCGACAGCAAGGCCGTCGATCGCCCCGACCCCGCGACGTACGAGGTGAGCTTCGGCATCCCGGGACCGCTCCAGGAGCCGGGAGAGCACGTCGTCGAGGTGCTCGTCTCCGACGGCGCGCTGGTGAATCGCAATCCCCAGCCGAGGACGGTCATCCTGCTCGACGGAGGAACGGCGCTCGATCCCACCTACGCGGTGACCTATGCGTGGGCGGTGACCGCGGTCGCTGGACCTTGCCCGTGAACCGCGCGTCGTCCTTCACCGTCCTGCTGTCGGCGTGCTTGCTCCTGGCTGGCTGCAACCTGTTCACCGAGCCCAGTCCCCCGGAGGGCAGCTGCACCGGGGACAAGGACTGCCCCTCGCCGCAGCGGTGCTACGTGGACGGCTGCGGGACGCTCCCGGCGGACCTCCTGGCCGAGGTCATCACGTCGGCGCCCACCGGCGTCACGAGCGTGGACATGCCGCTCGGCCCGCCGGTGCCGAACATGCCGCTGGTCCTCCCCGCGCAGCAGTTCGTCCAGCTCAGCCTCCGGCGCGGCGCGGGCCCCTACCCGGCCAGCGTGCAGCTTCTGGCCAGCGGGACGAGCTCTCTCCTCCCCGGGGTGACCCGGACGGCGCAGTCGGCCGGCGCGGCCGCGAACGGCGTCTTCCAGCTCGGGCTCTCCACCGGCACCTACACCATCGTCGTGAGTCCGCTGGACCCCGCGGTTCCTCCGGCGACGCGCACCGACGTGGAAATGGACGCGGGGATGACCTCGCTCACCGTGGACCTGCTCCCGGCGGCGCAGGTGCAGACGGTGACCGGCAGCGTCCTCGCGGGGCCCGGACAGCCCGAGACGGTGCCGCCCACGGTGCAGCTCCTGGCCACCGACGGACGGGCTCTGTCCCAGGGCATCGTCGCGGACGCGGCGGGTGGGTTCCAGCTGTCGTTCGGCACCGGGACGCTGGCCGGCGGTGCGCTGCTTCAGGTCAGCCCCGGTCGGGGCGTGCCGGGCTCCGTCGCGGCGTTCCCGGTCTCGGACCCCTCGCAGTTCGGGTCCCCTTTCCTGGTCGGCGACACCGCGCCCCCGGTCGTCGTCTCGGGACAGGTGCTCGGACCCGACGGGGCCCCGGTCCCGGGAGCGAGCATCTTCATCCAGGGGACGGTGCTCGGCGGTGGCACGGGCAACGTCGGCCCGGCGTACTCCGGCGACGCCGGGACGTTCAGCCTCTCCACCCTGCCCGAGGACCATCCGGGGTCGCTCCAGCTGTGGATCGTCCCACCGCCGGGGTCCCTCGCCGGCCTGCTGCGGACCTCGGTGGACGTCCCTGGCGGCTCACCCGTGGCGGGCAGCTGGACCTGCCCGGCGCGACCGGTGCTGAGCGGGGGGATGCTGCTGCCCGACGCGGGGCCGGTCGCCGGCGCGGTGCTCCGGGTGGATCCGGTGTCTCCGCTGGACGCCGTCACTCCGCTGCCGCCCACCGGCGCGTCGGCGCAGACCGGCGAGGCCGGAACGTTCGCCCTCCGGCTCGACCCGGGCGTGTACCAGCTGGAGGTCCAGCCCGGTGGCTCGCTCCCGGTGCTCCGGCAGCTGGTCCGGGTCCCCGGGACGGGCCTCCAGCTCGCGCCGGTGACGCTCCCCGCCGGAAGGACGCTCACCGCCCGGGTGCTGCGGGGCGGCTCGACACCGGTGCCCCAGGCGCTCCTTCGCGTCTATCGCAACGAGACGCTCGACGGCGGACCGACCCGGGCAATCCTCCTCGGAGAGAACGTCTCGGACGACAGCGGCCTGGTGCGGGTGCTCCTCCCGCAGAAGTAGCCGGGGCCTCAGCCGCCCCGGGCCGCTGCCATCATCCGGTGGAAGCGGTCCAGCGCGGGGCCGATCTCCCCGGAGTACTGCACGGCGGAGGTGGTGTAGAGGTCCTCGAGGTGCTCCAGCTGCCGGAAGAGCGCACCGATCTCCTTGCGGTCCGGGGCATCGACCCCGCAGCTGCGCTCCGCCTGACGGAGTCGCTCCAGCCACTCCACGCGGAAGGACATCCAGCTCGTGTCCGCCCGGGACGCCGGGGTAATGCCGGTGAGCGCGCGCCGGCGCGCCTCCATCTCGTCGAGGAGGGCCGAGGCGCGCTCCACGCACGCCTCCGGCGCGAGGGTCGCCGTGCGCACCGGCTCCCGGCGCGGGCTCATCGCCCACACCGACCGGGCGACGCTCGCCGTGATCAGGATGCAGAACAGGGAGACCACGACCAGATAGACCCCGAGCACCGCCACCCGGAACGGGCGGTAGCGCGGGTCACGCACGGGCGCGGGCCGGGCCATCGGCGGAGCGTCAGGGCTGGCGCGCCGGCGCACCCGCCGACGCCGGGGGGAGCAGCCCCGCGGAGGACTCGGCGGCGGTCTTGAACACCGCTCGCTGCCGGCCCGGCGCTCCGCCGTCGGCCTGGACCGCGGGCGCCACCGCCTGTGCGGGCCCGGCGGCCGGCGTGACGGTCGCGGCGGTGGGCGGCGCCACGGCGCCGGTCGGCCCGGTGGTGACGCCGGCGTCGGTTCCGTCGCCGGTCAGGGCGCGCTTGGCCGCGGAGAGGCGGGCCTTCAGCATCGGGGTGAACTGGGAGGCGGGGTACATCCCCAGCGCCTCGCGGGCCACCGCCGCGGCCTGGTCCGGCTTCCCGGTCTGCTCGTAGGCCTGGGCGAGCAAGGTCATCGCCCACTCGCGATTCTTGCTGCGGCGGTCCTTCTCCACGAACGTCTTCAAGGGAGTGACGGCCGGCTCGTACTTCCGCTGCTGGACCAGGGCGTTGCCCAGCATGAAGGACGCCTCGAGCTGCTCCGGCTCGGTGGGCTGCATCGCCAGGAAGCGCGAGAGATCCTCGGAGGCGGCAGCCCACTCGTTCCGGCGAAATGCCGCCTTGCCCCGCTCGAACGCGGTCTGGCCAAGCTCCCGCTTGAGCGCGGCTGCGCGGTCCGCCAGGGCCTGCCGCTCCAGAGGATCGAGCTTGCTCTGGTCCACCTTGGTCAGCGCGGAGATGCCCTCGAGGCGACGATCCCCGGGGAGCTCGGTCATCATCCGGTAGGCATCGGTCGCCGAGCGGCGCGCAGCGGCCACGGCGGCCTGGTCCGCCCGCTCCTTCTCCATGGACTGGGTGAGCGTCTTCAGCTCGGCCACTGCCTTGTCCCGCTCGCCGTTGGCGGCAGAGGCCCGGGCGCCGGACAGCAGCAACGCCGCGGTGCCGGCCAGGATCGCGAACAGCGTGTAGGCCGCCGCAGAGGACATCATCTGCTTGCGTTCGAACTCCTTCTGCCGGGCCCCGAATGCCTTCACCTCGGAGTGCAGGGTCTTCAGGAGGTTGTCGGTGCGGATCACGAGGTTCCGCCCCTCGATCACCTCACGGCGGATGTCCGCCAGCTCTCGTTCCAGGTCCGTCCCCAACGTGTCCTCTCGTGTGCCAGGTGGCGCCTCTGAACAGAACACCTCGGAGCCCGCATTCCAAGCGCCGCTCGCTCGGTCCCCTGGTCGCGCAACATCGCGCTTCAGCCCTGCTCACGAGAGCAGCGACAGCACCGCGCGCTCCTCGACCACGACGCGGCGATGTCGCACCCGCGTTTCCGGATCGGTGGCGTCGAGCGCGGCCAGGAGCTGTCGGATCTCGTCCGCCGACGGTTCGCGTGTCTCGGCCGAGGCCGCGCAGGCGAGTGCCGCACGTACCTCGGCTCCGCCTTGCCCACCCTCGAGCGCTGCGACGGCGGCCTCCACCAGTGCCTCGGGCCGCTGGCCCACCAGCGCGGGCGGGACGCCGACGAGGCGGAACGCGTCCGGGCCGAAGGGCTCGACGACGAGGCCCCCGGCCGCGAGCGCCTCGCGGCGCGCGGCCACGCGGGACTCCATCGCCGGGGTGAGGGCCAGCGCCGCGCCGAGGAGCGGGGCCTCCAGGGGCGCCCCGGCCTCGCGCTCGAGGCGGTGGCCCAGCACGCGCTCCCGCGCGGCGTGGAGGTCGAGCACCACAAGCGAGCCACCGGGCCCCTCGCACACCAGAGCGCGACCGCGCAGCGTCCCCAGCGGACGGAGGGCGGAGAAGTATCCCGGCGAGGGCGCGGCGTCGCGGTCCGGCAGCGCCTCCCCGTGGGCGGCCGGACGGTCGTGCACCTCGGGGAGCGGCAGCGGCGCCGCCGAGGCCCGGGAGAGGAATCGCTCCACCGCTGCCGCGTAGTCGGTCGACCGCGGCGCCCCCGCCGGGCCGCTGCCCAGGGCGTCCCGCAGGACCGCGCGGGCGATCGCGACCTGGACCGCGTCGGTGACCTCGGCGGCGTCGGCGAAGCGCACCTCGAGCTTCTGGGGATGCACGTTCACGTCCACCCGGGAAGGCTCGATCTCCACGAAGAGCACGCCCACCGGCTGTCGTCCGGACGGCAGCGACGGGGCGAGCCCGCGGTGCACGGCGAAGTGCAGAGTCCGGTCCCGCACGTGCCGGCCGTTCACGAAGACATAGAGGGAGCGCGCGGTGGAGAGGCTGAACTCCGGAGCGGCGATGACGCCGTGGATGCGCAGCCCCAGTCGCCGCTCCTCGGCCGGGAGGAGGAAGGGCGCGACCTCCGGTCCGAGCGCCGCGGCGATTCGCTCGCGGAGATCACCGGCGGCCTGCGGGAGGACGTGGACCGTGCGCCCCTCGTGCTCGAGGCGGAAGGCGACGGCGGGGTTCGCGAGGGCGAGGCGAAGGACGGCGTCCTCGACGTGCTTCAGCTCCGTCTCGGCTCGGCGGAGGAACTTGCGGCGCGCGGGCACTGCGCCGAACAGCTCCTCCACCCGGACCTGGGTCCCCGGGCGCGCCGCCGCCGGCGAGACACGGGCCTCGCCGTCCTCCACGCGCACCTCGGTGCCCTCGGCGGCGCCGTGGAGCGAGGTGCGCAGGACGAGCCGCGACACCGAGGCGATGGCCGCGAGGGCCTCGCCGCGGAACCCGAGGGTCCGGATGGCGAGGAGGTCCTCGGCGGTCCGGAGCTTGCTGGTCGCATGGCGGCGAACGCTGAGCAGGGCGTCGTCCCGGGACATCCCCGAGCCGTCGTCGGTGACCTCGATGAGCCGGGTGCCGCCGCCCTCGATGGTCACGGTGACCGAGCGCGCCCCGGCGTCGAGCGCGTTCTCGCCCAGCTCCTTGACCACCGAGGCCGGACGGTCGACCACCTCGCCGGCGGCGATCTGGTCGATGAGGGCGTCGCTGAGGAGCGCGATGCTCGGCATCGTCGGGCTCCGCGCTACACCGGGCGCCGGGGGGCACGCAACGGCGGGGTGGCAGGGCGCGAGGAGTTCCGGTACACCCCCGACCTCGAAGGATGGGGCGAGAGCGCAGCAGTACCCTGCGGGTGGCCGTCACCGGCCCGACCAGCGAGTTCGGAGCCCTGCTGCTTCCGAGACTCCTCGCGGAGCCACGCATCGCGCAGCTCCTGACCTTCGGTCCCCGTCCGGTGACCGGGGCGCGCCTCGTGCACCACCGGGTCGACCTCACCCGGTGGGACGTGGAGTCGGAGCTGGAGGCGGCCCTGTCGGAGGCCCCGGTCGACCTCCTGTTCCACCTGGCCTTCCTGCACGGCCGGACGCGCTCGGCGGCCTTTGCCCACGAGCTGGAGGTCATCGGCACGCTCCACACGCTGGCGGCGGCGGTCCGGGCCGGCGTTCGGCACGTGGTCGTCCCCTCCACCACCGTGGTGTACGGGGCGCGCGCCGGGAACCCGGTGCTCATCGACGAGGACGCGCCCCTTCACGGAGCGCCCGGCAGCCGCTTCGTGACCGATCGGGTGGAGGTCGAGCGGCAGCTGATGGCCTTCCGCCGCGACCACCCGGAGGTCGGGCTCACCGTGCTGCGCTTCGCGCCGGTGCTCGGTCCGACGGTGGACAATCCTGCCACCCGCTACTTCCGGCGGCCGCTGGTCCCGACGCTCCTCGGGTTCGACCCGCTCTGGCAGGCGGTGCACGAGGACGACGTGCGGGAGCTGCTCGTCCGCCAGCTGGAGACGCCGGTGAGCGGGACGTTCAACGTGGTGAGCGACGACGTGCTCCCTCTCTCGTCGCTCATCCGTCTGGCGGGGACGATCCCCTTGCCCCTGCCCCCGCCCCTCGCCCGAGCGGCGCTCCGGGGGCTCAACTCGGCCGGAATCACCGCCACGCCCGGGGCCCTCCTCGACTACCTTCACTACTCCTGGGTGGCGGACGGGACGCGAGCGCGTGGTCGGCTCGACTTCCGTCCCAGGTTCGGGGCGCGCGAGGCCGCGGCCTCGGTGAGGAGCTGACGAGCGATGGGCAGCAGGCGGGTCCTGGGGAACGACCCCTTCCAGCGTGGCGCGGCGGAGCGGCCACCCGTTCCGCCCGCGCCGGTGGAGACGCCGCCCGTGCCCCGCTCACCTCCCGAGCCGACCGGGAAAGGGCAGGCCCGGACGCAGGCGACGTCCTCACCGCGGGGCAGCAAGCGCGGCGCAAGCGCGGCGGTCCCCGGCAAGTCCGGCGGCGCCGCTGAACGGCGCACCTCGGCGCGGAAACGCTCCGCCGCCGTCGAGACGCCCGGGACGCCAGCGTCACCGCCATCTCCGAGCGGGGACGCCGGGCGTGCCCGAACCGTCGCACCGCTCACCGAGAGCGCGAGGTCCGGGAGCGCTCCGGCGGTTCCTCTCGCCGCCTCGGTCGTGCCCGAGCCACCGCCCGTCGCGCCGGCCTCGGCACCGGCCACGCGCACGACCGAACGCGCCGAGCCCGCCACCGGCTCGCCCGGCGGTCCGACGGCTCCGGTCCCGGCGGGTCCGGTCCGCGATGCTCCCGCGGCCACGTCCGCTCCGACCCTCAGCTGGACGCCGCTGCCCGACGCGGTTGCGCCGTTCCCCGAGGAGCCCGCGTCCCGGCCCGCGGCGGAGGCAGCAGGGGGTGGAGGAACGCTGGCCGAGGTCCTCCGCGAGGCGCCTGGCCTCCTCGCAGAGGCGTGGTCTGCGCTCGAGGCGGCGCTGCGTGCGCTGCGCGCGGGCCTGGGCACGGCCGGGGGCGAGCAGCTCGACGTGTACGGCAGGGACGCCCGGCTGAGCGAGGCCGTCGCCCCGCTGGTTGACTTCCTCTACAGCCGCTGGTTCCGGGTGGAGGTCGAGGGGGCGGCTCACGTCCCCGCGGGCGGTGCTCTCCTCGTCGCCAACCACGCCGGAGCGCTTCCGCTGGATGGACCCATCCTCCACGAGGCGCTCCGCCGCGAGCGGCCCGACCTCCCCGACTCCCGGTGGCTCGCCGAGGATCAGGTCTTCTACGCCCCGCTCCTGGGCACGCTGTTCAACCGCCTCGGCGCCGTGCGCGCGTCGCCGGACAGCGCCACGCGCCTCCTCGCCGAGGGGCGCCCGGTGCTCATCTTCCCCGAGGGCATCCAGGGCATCGGGAAGCCCTTCCGCGAGCGCTACCGGCTGCAGCGCTTCGGCCGGGGCGGCTTCGTGAAGCTCGCGCTCCGGACTCGCCGCCCCATCCTTCCGGTGGCGATCATGGGGGCGGAGGAGACGCTGCCCCTGCTGGGGAAGCTTCCCGGCGGCTTCCTCGGCGTGCCGTACCTGCCGGTGACTCCGGTCCCGCTCCCGGCCAAGTGGCGGATCCGCATCGGCGAGGCGATCGACGTGCCCGCCGGAGCGAAGGAGACCGACCTCTCGGTGGTGGAGTCGGTGGTGGACGCGACGCGAAACACCATCGAGCACATGCTCCGCGAGCTGCTCGGCGCCCGGGGCGGCGTGTTCCTGGGATAGGAACCCCGTGGACGATCTCGGCTAATCTCGGCGCGTGGCCTCTCGCGAACCCACCGCCCTCGCGGCGCTGCTCCCCGACGTCCTCGGCCGCCTGGTGAAGGACGGCCACGGCGCCGGGGCACTCGGGGCGCTCTGGTCCCGTGTCCAGGGCGCGGTCATCGGGGCCCAGAGCCGGCCGGTGGACCTCCTGGAGGGCGTGCTGCGCATCGACGTCCGCGGCGCGACCTGGCGGGCGACGCTCCAGGCGCAGGAGGCAGTCCTCCGCGAGCGCTGGAACACGGCGGTGGCGAGCGCGCCCGTCCGGCGCATCGAGTTCCGACTCGCCCCGTGAGCCTGCTCCTCGCCCTGGTGCTGCTCGCCGCGCCCGGATCGGTCGGCCCTCCACCTCCCGCCACCGAGCTCGCAGACGGAGAGACGCGGGCGCTGCTCCACGTCAGGCAGACCTTCGAGCGCATCGGCCGCTCCTCCCCGGTGAGCGACCCGGCGCTGACCCAGGCCGCCAGGGCGCTGGCCCGCGAGGCCCTCCTGACCACCGCCGAGGCGGCGAGCGGCGCCCGCATCGGCCTCGCGGTCTCCGAGGCCGGCGGCTGGGACCCCAATCCCCGGCTGGTGCTCATCCGGAGCTGGCCCACCCAGACCACCCTCCAGGCCTTCCTCCAGCGGAACGACTTCGCCTCCGAGGCGGCCACGCACGCGGGGCTCGCGCTGGTGGCCGACGACGACCACACCGTGCTGGCGCTCCTGCTCGCGGACCGCAAGGCGCAGGTCCAGCCCTTCCCGCGGAAGGTGGAGAAGGCCCCCTCGCACCAGAAGCTGTGCTTCGAGCTGCGCGCACCGCTCGGCCGACCCTCGGTCTTCGTCACCCGACCGTCCGGCGCGGTGGATCGGCTCCAGGACATCTCCGGCCGGGGTGCCACCCGCTGCGTCCCGGTGACGTTCCAGGTCAACGGGCGGCACGCGCTGGAGGTGCTGGGCGACGGCGCCGAGGGACCGGAGGTCGCAGCGATGTTCTCGGTCGACGTGGGCCCGGTGTCCCCCGGGCTCGCGGCCGTGCCCGCCGGGGGGCCGGAGCCCACCACGCCGGCAGAGGCCCGGGCCCGGCTGCTGGCGCGGGTGAATGCGCTCCGGGCGGCCGCGGGCGTGGCCACGGTCGAGCCCGATCCGAAGCTGGACGCCGTGGCCCAGGCCTATGCCGACCGGATGGCGACCCAGCGCTTCTTCGCCCACGTCTCGCCGGACGGCGATGCCCTGCCCGACCGTCTCGAGGCGGCGGGCTACGCCTACCAGACGTCGGGCGAGAACCTCGGGATGGCCTCCGGACCGATGGCGGCGCACGCGGCCATCGAGGAGAGCCCGGGACACCGCAAGAACCTCCTCGATCCGGCATTCGAGCGACTGGGCTTCGGTCTGTCGCGCCAGGCTCGCGACGGAGGGTCCGGGTCCGAGGTGCTGCTGGTGGAGCTGCTCGCAACGCCGGCCCGGTCGGGCGTGGACCCGGTGGCGGCGGCCTACGCGCGCCTCGGCGCCGAGCGAGCAGCGCTGAAGCTCCCCGCTTTGCAGCGGAGCGCGGCGCTGGAGGACATCGCCGTGCGCCAGGCGAAGGCGGCGCTCGCCCGCGACGACCCGCGGGCACCGGACATCGACGGCCAGGTGTTCGGGACGCTCGCCGAGGCGCGCGCGGCCTCGGCCGACCTCTACGTGGCCCGTGACCTCGCGGCGCTGCCTCCGTCGCGTGGCCTGCGGGAGGCCCGTTACTCCCTGGTGGGAATCGGCGCGGTGCGCGGCGACTCGGCCACCTACGGGAAGGGCCGCTACTGGGTGGTGGTCATCTACGCGGGAATGTGAGCCTGGACGGGCGGCGGGGTCCGCCGCTCATCGGGCCTCCCCCTGGTGCGGGGGAGTGAGCCTGGACGGGCGGCGAAGGACGGACGTCGCCGCTCTCCGGTCCGCTCCCCGGCGGGGAATGGACCTGGACGAGCGGCGAGCCCCGGCCCAGGTCAGATTGCGCGACGCTGCGTCGCGTACGCCTCGATGCCGAGCGCGGGCGCGGCGACCGTGGCGTACAGCGGGCACTTCACGCAGGTGAAGCTTTGCCATCCCCGACGCACCGCCTCGTCGAGGCAGTGGTCGTAGTGAGCGCAGTTCAGATTCCGGTGGACCTCGACCCCTGCACGCTTGGGTCCTGCCTCAGGGTTGATCGTCTGGGGCAGATCGGTCGGGCACGGTTTCATCGGCTGTCTCCACGGGGGACGTCGAGATGGGCCTCGAGGGGGCGTGCAGGACGCGACGTGAGCTGACTTGTGCTGGAAATCTTCCCCTCGCCTCTCCGGGCCGTACCCGGAGTCCGCGGTGGTTTATGCGGTGCCACATTCCGATGTCAAACCAGGCTCGGCGCGGAGGACGCACCTCACCCAACCCACGAGAGGGACAAGGGTCGGCGGGCCGTGCGAGCATGCAACTCCTTCATGGTGCCCGCCTCTCGTGGTCCCCGGACGCGCCCGCGCGGGCGTGCCC
>Ga0310810_10005715_pt1 | contig 13950 bp, 8 predicted proteins | sample NCmetagenome_FD_207641 | JGI IMG/M metagenome (GOLD analysis project Ga0310810, IMG submission 207641) | Soil microbial communities from experimental microcosm in Duke University, North Carolina, United States - NC | ecosystem: Engineered > Artificial ecosystem > Soil microcosm > Unclassified ... | reverse complement strand
ACCTCAAGGTCACCGAACACGAAGGCCTGCTGCTCGCACTCGTGCTTCGTCAGCAGCCGGTCACCGCCTACCAGCTTTTCAAGATCTTCGAGCAATCGCCGGTTACGTCGATCAACGCCAGCAAGGGCCAACTCTATCCGGCAATCCGCCGGCTCAAGGCACGCGGATTCCTCACTGCACGCAAAGTCGCCGGGGACGGTCGCAATGCCGAAGACCTGCAAGTCACCGCCACAGGGGCGGCCGCTGTGCGCGCGTGGACGAAGGGCATCGATGCATCGCACGTCGTGCTCGATGATCCTTTCCGCACTCGAATCCTGTCGTTTGATGTCCTGACCAAGCAGGAGCGGCTTGAATGGATCGCTAAGGCCAAGGCGATCATCAAGGAACGACGCCGGATCGTCGACGAATATGATTCGAATGTCGATGTGCCGTACCAGGAGTTCGCCTATCGCAGCGTGATCGAGACGTTGCGCGTGAAGATGGAGTGGCTCGATGAGCTGCTCTATCGCGTAGCGAGTTCCGACTAGCACCATTCCATTTCCCTGCTGCGACGTGCCTGTAAGGCTGTTGCAGCTCAACCACACCATTCCGAGAAAGTGCGAAAAGCACTATATCTTTGTTGCGGTATTGTGACGACCTTCGTAAGTGCGTTTCGCACTAAAATCCGGGCGTCGCCCGACGTGAGGGGAGATTCACATGACGAACCGCTATCTTGGTGGCTTGCTGGCCGGCACAATTCTTGGCGGAGCGATCGCTCTTGCTTCGCCCGCGATTGCTCAAACTACGGCGACCCCGCCGGAGTGCCCGCCGGGCACCGTTCCGGGCACCGGTGGCGCCTGCAATCCCGCCGACACGTCGCAAGGCACCGGCACGCAGCCGGAAATCACCACTCCAGTCGAAGGAACGACCACGGTCCCCTCGACGTCGGCCACCGGCGAGCCCGTTAAATCGGCGCAGGACATCGTCATCACCGGCACGCGCATTCCGCAGCCGAACCTGACATCCGCGAGCCCGGTCACCGTTCTGACCAGCCAGGAAGTGAAACTCTCCGGCACCAGCCGCACGGAAGACCTGGTCAATTCGCTGCCCCAGTCGTTCGCCAATCAAGGCTCGGCCCTGTCGAACGGCGCGACCGGCATTGCTGCCGTCAACCTTCGCAATCTTGGACCCTCACGCACGCTGGTGCTGATCAACGGGCGGCGGTTGATGGCGGGCGACCAAATTTCACCCTATCCTGATATCAACTTCATTCCGTCGCAGCTGATCAAGCGCGTCGACATCCTGACCGGCGGTGCCTCGTCAGTGTACGGCGCGGACGCCGTCGGCGGCGTTGTCAACTTCATCATGGACAATACGTTTACGGGCGTGCGCATCGACGCGCAGGCGAGCGTGTTCCAGCACAACAACCGCGATAACGGCCCGATCAGCGAAGCCAACGAGCGGGCTGGCTACCATCCCCCGCACGACCTCAGCACCAACGGTGGAGCAGCCGATCTCGCGGCTGTCATGGGCGCAGCGTTCGACGACGGCCGCGGCCACGTCCAGGCCTATGCAACCTATCGCCGCCAGCGCCCAGTCCTCGAATCATCCCGCGACTATTCGTTCTGCGCACTGGCTGCGCGGACGGCGGCGCAGGTCCAAGCCAACCCGGCCCGGCTCTTTAATTGCGGCGGGTCTTTCACGTCCGCGACGGGAACGTTCATTCAATATGATCCGACGACGTTGACCAACATCGGCACCTTTCAAGTCAGCGGCAATGAATTCATCCCGGGCTACACGCTCTTCAATTATGCCCCTTACAACTATTTCCAGCGTCCGGATGAACGCTACAATCTCGGTGCGTTTGCCGATTACGAAATTTCGCCGGGTGCAAAGCCATACCTTGAAGTCATGTACATGGACGACCGGTCGGACGCCCAAATCGCGCCCTCCGGTGACTTCGGCAACACGCTCTTCCTAAACTGCGACAATCCGCTGTTTTCTCCGCAGCAGCTCGATACGATCTGCGGGGATCCGGCACTCACCTTCCTTAATCCCAACACCGGTTCTGAAACCGCGATCGTCCAGATCCTTCGCCGCAACGTCGAGGGTGGTGGACGCGATGACGACATCGAGCATAGCGACTACCGTCTTGTCGGAGGTATTCGCGGCGACCTACTCAAGGGCCTTTCGTACGACGCGTCCTACCAATATGGCCGGGTCCTGCGCAGCGAGACCTATCTCCGCGACTTTTCGATCACGCGCCTGACCCGGTCTCTAGACGTCGTGACCGATCCTACCAGCGGACAGCCGGTGTGCCGCTCCGTTCTCAATGGCACAGATCCAAATTGCGTCCCCTATAACATCTTCACTACCGGCGGAGTGACCCAAGCGGCGCTCGATTACCTGCAGGCGCCGGGTTTCCAGCGCGGCATCAGCCAGGAATCGATCGCGCACGTGGATATGACGCTCGCTGGCGGCGAATATGGGCTGAAGACGCCGTGGGCGGACAATGGCATCGGCTTCAACGTCGGTGCCGAATACCGCAAAGAGCAGCTCGACTTTAAGACGGACCTGGAATTCAGCAGCGGCGACCTGTCGGGGCAGGGAACATCGATTCTACCGGTGAAGGGTCAGTTCGACGTTCGCGAACTCTTCGCCGAAACGCAGATCCCGATCGTGGAGCATAACTTCATCGATTTGCTGCAGATCAGCGCCGGTTATCGCTACTCGAACTACAAGGTTGCCGATAACTCGTTCAACACGACGACGTACAAGTTGGCGGGTGAATTCGCACCAATCCGCGATATCCGGTTCCGCGCCAGCTACAACCGTGCTGTGCGCGCACCAAACATCATCGAGCTGTTCGCTCCTGCAGTCGTGGGACTCGGCGCAACCGGTGATCCATGCACCGGGGCAGCTCCGGCGGCTACGCTTGCCCAGTGCCAGCTAACTGGGGTGACTGCTGGCCAGTACGGTCACATCGGCGCTAACCCCGCCAACCAGTATAATGCGCTCGGCGGCGGCAGTGTGGATCTGACTCCGGAGAAGGCGGACAGCTGGACCGCTGGCGTGATTCTCCAGCCGCGGTTCATCCCCGGCCTCGCGATCACCGCCGATTATTTCAATATCAAGGTCAAGAATCGGATTGGTGCACAGACGTCCGACTCCGTCTTTGCAGCATGCTTCGCGGGCGACGCGTCGCAGTGCGCGCTGATCCATCGCGACCAGTTTGGAAGCCTGTGGTTGACCGGCAACGGGTATATCAGCCTGCTTAACTCAAACGTTCCCGGCGTGGGCTTGTTCACCAAAGGCTGGGACTTCAGCAGCAGCTATTCTCGCAGGATCGGCGGACTTGGCACGCTGAACGCGAGCTTCGTCGGAACGCTGCAGGGCGAGACTGCAACGCTCGGCGGTGCCGGCACGGGGCACTTCAACGCCGCCGTCTATCCGATCAACAAGTGGCGGCATAAGCTCCGCGTCGGCTTTACCTTGCCCAACGGCCTCGGGATCTCCGGCCAATGGCGCTATTTCTCAGCCGCGACCTGCGCCGGCGTCGCCGCCTGTACGCGACCGGCCAACGCCAGGATCGATGCGCAAAGCTACTTCGATCTCGCGCTGACCGCTCGCGTCACCAACAAGTTCAACATCCGGTTGGGTGCCAACAATATCCTCGACAGGTCGCCGCCGGTCATCGGAACGCAAGTCCTCGCGCCGGTCTTCGGCAATGGCAACACCTATCCGCAAATCTACGACGCGCTCGGCCGCTACATGTTCGCCGGCGTCTCGATGGATTTCTAGGGAGGAGACAAGAGTAACGAACCAATCTCCCGCCGGACGGGCAATGCTACCATCGAACCGCAGGTGAGATGTGCACGTCCCGGCCCCGCACGCCTTCCCCGGCCGTCATTACACAAGCGCTCGGCCAGGATCGTGACGGGAAGCAGGAGAGGAGGGGGCATGGGACGCCGTGGAGCAAGATTTCCCCTTCACGCCATGCCCCCTTTTTCAGTGACCGCCCGCGAAGCTTCGCTGCGCTTCGCCGACCGATAGGCAATGACATGCTCACTCACCCCGCGAAGCTCGTCCAGAGTCTGATCCTCGCCGGCTTGATGACACTCGCACCGACGGCATCCCCCGCTCGATCAGGCACGGCGCCGCACCTCAGTCCCGCCGCGAGCGCGGACAACTTGCTTGCTGCCGATCGCGCGTTGGCAAAGGCTGCCGCAACGCGGTCCGCTGCGGCAGCGATCGGGGCAATGCTCGATGATGACGTGGTCATGTTCATCGTTCCCGAGCCGCCCCTCGCCCGTGGCAAAGCGGAAGCGATCGAGCTCCTCGAAAAGGCCTTCGGATCCAACTCGACGATATCCTGGACTCCGGTGCGAGTCGGCATCTCGGCCGACGGCATGCAGGGCTTCAGCTACGGCTTCGCATCGCGCGCAAGCGACGCCGGACCCCCGGCGCTCCGCAAGTATCTTTCGTACTGGGTAAAGCGGAAAGACGGTTGGCGCCTGGCGGCTTTCAAGCTGGTCCCTCGTCCCGAGGGCGCGGTTTCAACTGCCTTGCGGGCACCCGCTTTACCGAAGCGCATGACCGGCGTGACCGAGAATCCCGCGAGGGTCGCTCGCTATGTGACGGAGATCGATCAGACCGAGCGGCAGTTCTCCGACGAAGCCCAGGCCATCGGCCTCGGTGCGGCGTTCCGGAAGTATGGCAGCGCAGATGCAATGAATGTCGGTGGGGACGCCGACTTCGCTTACGGCAATGACCAGATCGCGGCCGGTTTCGGGACGGACAAGACCAGCCCGCTTCGCTGGGCTCCTTCTGGCGTCAAGGTGGCGTCGAGCGGCGACCTCGGAATCACGTTCGGCTATCTCGAGCGCAACGGTGCGACTCCGCCGGGCCGCCTGTCCAAGATCCCGTGGTTCACCGTGTGGCGCAGGGCATCGCCGGGCGATCCCTGGAGATATGTCGCCGAGTAATCGCGCGATATCCGAACCCGTTCGCGATCCTTAGGTCCCGCCGCAGCGGCCAGCTCCAGCCAATCGGAAGGCGACGTCCTGGAGCCGGACGGCGATCGATGGGCGAATACCCAAGTCACGCGCCGCCTTCTCATTACGGCCCAACTTACGCGGATCGGCGCGGGTTATGCTGGTGAAGATCGTCAGTGCCTCAAGATAATAGCCGGCGTTCGACGCGTGATAATTGTCGCCGGCCCACAGATTGATCCTGCCGGCCACAATGCCGTCGTACGGGTTGCGGTCGGCAATTCCCCGAGCGATCGCGCAGTTGAACGCTTCGCCGACCGGGATCACGCGGACGATTGCGGGCGCGGCGGCCCGCACCCTGTCGTCGGCCTTCCGAAGATCGAGCGCCATCCTTTCGATCGGCTGTCCCGACCAATGCTCGCCGGGGGGATAGGTGAGGCCCGGACGGCTCCACGTCGCGACCAGGCTGAGGTCGACTTGCGGATTGCGCCGGTGCAGCAGCTCGGTCAGCTGGCGGGCCGCTGCAATCGTATCGCTCGGATCGCCCGGCCTGTCTGGATCAAGGGTACTGTATTCCTGAAGCACCACGGCATCCCAAGGCCTATCGATCACCGCGCCCTTGTTCGAAAAGTGCCATTTGAGGGTCTGGCCCGCCGCAGTCTCGAGCGACACCTGGTAATGCAGGCCTGACTCGTCCGCGAAGCGCTTGAACAGCGCCGGAACGCCGCCCATCCCGTCGCCGTTCAGGTCCGTCACGCTGCCCGGCCGGTAAGTCATGACATCGGATTCGGCGCCGAAGGTGAAGCTGTTGCCAACGAACAATATTGTGCGGGCCTGAGCCTGAGGGGCCAGCGCCGCGGCCGCGAGGTACGCGAACAGCATCATTAGCTAGCGCTCCATACGCGGACGTAATCGACGGTCATTCGCTGCGGTAGGGCGGCGTCGTCCATGCCCTTGGCGGCCGCCCAGTCGCCGCCCATCGCGAGGTTGAGGATCATTTCGAACGGGGTGTCGAACGGCCACGCGCCCCTCCCGCCGGGCTGATTGTTGAGCACACGCAGGATCCCGCGGCCATCGACGCCGATCGTGATCGAATCCGGTCGCCAGTCGAGCTGGTAGCGATGAAAGGCAGTGCAGCTGGTCAGCACGAGCTTCTGGGCGCTGCGCTGAGTATTTTTAACGTGGTTGAACAGACCCGTGTGCAGCGATGCATAGATCAGGTTCGGCTCGGCGCCGACCTGTTCCATGATGTCGATTTCACCCTCATCCGGCCATTTCCTCATTGCTTTGGGAAGCATCCAGATTGCCGGCCAGGTCCCGCGCGCGCAGGGCAGCTTCGCCCGCACTTCATAGAAGCCATACGTCCACGCCTGGTTCGAGACGATCTTTCCGGAAGTGTAATTCTGGCCGCCCCAGTCCGCGAACTGCCTGGGCGTTTCGCGATGCGCTTCGATGATCAGGTGCCCGCCCTCGAGGCGGACGTTCATGGGCCTATCGGCGGAATAATATTGCAGCTCGCCGTTGAACCAGCCCTGTTTGTTTCGCCCGGTGTCGTAGCGCCATTTGCGAAGGTCGAGTGTGCGGCCATTGAACTCGTCGCGCCATGCCAGCCGTGCGCCCGCTGGCCGCTTCACGGGACCCGCGTAGACCGAATTGGTCACCGTGAAGGATGATTCGGCGGCGAGGGCCAGGAAGGTCGGCAGGACGATCATTGGCCTGTCATGGAATGGGTGAGGCCCCGGGCACCGGCTCGAAAGTGACGCTGGCGCGGTCGCGGGCAGCGAGAGCGAACAGGGCGATGAAGATATAGGCTGCGAGCGGGACGATGAACGACAGGCCGAGCCCGAAGCGGTCCGCGATCGCGCCCACGGCCAGCGGCAGGATGGCGCCGCCGAAAATGGCGACGCACAACAGGCCCGATGTCGCGCTCTGCGAAACGCCGGACCGCTCGAGCGCGATGCTGAAGATCGTCGGGAACATGATCGAGTTGAAGAAGCCGATCGCGAGCGCGGCATAGCCGCTGATCGGTCCGCTGCTGACCAGAACCGTTACGCACAGCATTGCGGCGACGAAGCCGCATGTCGCCAGCAGCCGAGGGGCGCGGACGTGGGTTAGCAGCGCAGTTCCGATAAGCCGCCCGCATAGCGCCCCGCCCCAGTAGAAATTGGCGAGATATCCGCCCGCGGCTTCGAGCGGCAGGCCCAGCACATGGCGCTGGTTCAGGAAGTTGATCATGATGCTTCCGATCGACACTTCCGCACCGACATAAAGCCCGATCGCGACCGCTCCGAACACCGCCCAGCCCGATCGCAGGGCCTCGAACATTCGGCTCGGGACAATTCCCCGGTGACTCGGGACAGCGCTGATCACGAACCGTCGCAGCAGGCCGAACAGCAGCAGCAGACCCGCCAGCAGCGTCGCCATGATAAGGTAGGCCCGATCGACGGAATCGAGCACCGAAGCTCGCTTCGCCGGGTCGAGGATTGGAACCGCGTTTGTCCGCAATACGGAGTCGCCAAGCATCACCAGCGAGCCGAAGTGGACGCCGATGACCACCCCAAGCGAATTGAACGCTTGCGCGAAGTTGAGCCGGAAATGGCTACGCGCCGGCGGCCCGAGCTCGGCCGCGAGCGGGTTGGCCGCGACCTGGAGCGCCGTGAATCCCGCTGCGAGCACGAACAGCGCCGTAAGGATTGGCCAGAACGCGCCGACGTTCGTGCTGACGACAACCGCGAGGCATCCGCAAACCATCAACCCGAGCGCAACCAAAATCGTGTCGACCGGCCCCACGCGGCTACTGACCCAGGCTGCCGGCAATGACAGCAGCCCGTAGGCCAGGAAGAAGACGATCTGGGTAAGCAGCGCCTCGCGGTAATTCAGGTTGAAGGCGGCGCGAAGGGCGACGATCAGCGGATCGTTGTTGGAGGTGATGAACCCCCAGGCGAAGAACAGGGTCGTGACCGCTGCAAAGGCCAGCAATGTCCGCGGAGGGTTACGGCCCGGGTTCACTGTGCCCGGCTTGCCGCGCTCCAGCGCAAGGTTGCGACGGAGCCGATGGCGAGCGGGACTGTGAATCGCCGGCCGTCGAGCGCGATGGTGATCGGTCCATCGCCGGTGGTGCGATGGAGGATTGCGACGCGGCTTCCGTCCGGGTTCAGGAAAGCGGCCGCTTCAATCCCTTCGCCATGCTTCGTCGCGACGCGAAAGGCGCCGGGGAGCACGTAGCGGCTGGCATGCCCCAGCACATAATATTCGACGTTGCGGGTGATCGCGCCGGTCGCCGGATCGATCGTAATGACCCCGCGGCAATCGTCGCAGCCGCCGTTATGGGGACCGTGCGCGGGATCGAGCGCGAGGTTCCACAGCAAGGAGCCGCGCGACCAGTTGTTCGATGCGCCGATGATCAGCTTGTCGGTCATCCAGGCGAGCACTTCGGCATATTTGGGTGACCATTCGCCGCCCGAGCATTCGGTCTCCCACGCGTCCTTGTCTGGATACGCGTCGTGGACCGGCGTTTGGGCCGGGACATCGCCGTTGTAGCAATGCCAGGCAACGCCGGCGATGTACGCACGCGCGACAGGGTCGGCGAGCACCGCAAGCGGCAATTCGGGCTTATCCCAATTGTGATCGTAATCGAGGATCTGGGTCGCCAATCCACGCGCCCGCAGAGCTGGCCCCACATATCCGCTGATGATCTTCGCGCGCTCGGGTGGGTTCACCCGCATTCCGGGATAGCTGTCCGGTTCGAAATCGGGCTCGTTCTGGATGGTCAGCATCGCCACCGGTACACCCTCGCGCCCGAACGCCTCGACCGTGCGAGCCAGATAGTTCGCGAACGCCGGATAATACTGCGGGAGCAGCTGACCCTGGATCAGGCTGTGAGTGGTCTTCATCCACGCCGGCGGGCTCCACGGGCTGATCATCACCTTCAGCTCGGGGTTGATCGCCAGAGCCTCCCGCACGCGTGGAAGCACATATTGCCGCGCGGGCTCGATCGAGAAGCGGCGGAGCAGCGGATCGGGCGCGTTCCCGGGCGAATCGTCGTAGCTGTAGTGCGTGCGCGAAAAGTCAGATGCACCAACCGTTAGACGGGTGAAAGACAGGCCAAGGCCGCCATTCTTGCGGCTGAACAGCTCCTCCATGGTCGCCCGCCGCTTGTCCTCGGGCAGGCGGCTCAACAGCTCCGCCGAAGCGTCGGTCATCGCCGCGCCGAACCCGTGCATGCGCTGGAAGCGCTGCGATGTGTCGATTGTCACCGCTTCATTACCGACCGCCGCACCGACGGGCTGCACAAGCGGCTGCGGCGCAAGCTTTTGAGCCTCATCGGCGGTGGTCAGCCACATCTCCGCTCCTGCGGGAGCAGCGGGACGGACGGCGGCGCATCCGGTCGTCAGCGCCAGGCCGATCAGCGTGGCGGCCAATCGTCTCACTTCACCGGCTCTGCCGGGCAATATTTGCTCACGTACTCGTCGTGTTGCGGCATCACGTCGAGGCAGCGGTCGATCGTCGCGACGATATTGCCGAGGAATTGCTCGATCTGCGGGTCGCTCTTGATTCCGACCAACGGGTCGTAGCTGCGAGGGACGACGCCTTGACCGAGGAATACCTCGATCCAGCTTTCCTCGCTGAACAATTCGTCATTCTCGCGGAATATCCGGCCGTTCTGGCACCACACATCGATCTTGCGCCGCAGCGTCTCCGGCAGCTCCATGGTCCGGCAATATTTCCAGAATTCGCCGTCGCGCTGGTTCGCCCAGTAGTGGAGGATGATGAAATCCCGGACCCGTTCCCATTCGAAATCCGACTGCCGGTTGAATTCGTCCATGGTCGCCTGATCGGCGGGACCGTCGGGGAACAGGCGAATGAAACGCACCGCCGCCGCCTGGATAAGATGGATGCTGGTCGACTCGATCGGCTCAAGAAAGCCAGCGGAAAGACCGATCGCGACGCAATTGCGGTTCCACATCTTGCGCCGCTTGCCAGTGACGAAGCGAAGCTTGTTCGGATCCGCCAGCTGCTCGCCGTCAAGGTTCGCGAGCAGGATCTTCTCGGCGTCATCGTCGTCAATATACTTGCTTGAATAGACGTGGCCGTTGCCGGTCCGATGCTGGAGCGGGATGCGCCACTGCCAGCCGGCATCCCGGGCGGTTGCACGTGTGTAAGGTGTGAGCGGCGCGACCCGCGTGCACGGCACCGCCATCGCGCGATCGCACGGAAGCCAATGGGTCCAGTCCTCGTACCCGGTCTTCAACGTCTGCTCGATCAACAGGCCGCGGAAACCCGAGCAATCGATGAAGAAGTCCGCCTCGATCTTGCGGTCGCCCTCCAGCGTCACGGAAGCGATGTCGCCATTCTCGTGCTGTTGAACAGTGGCAATCTTTCCTTCGGTGCGCTTGACCCCGTGTTGCTCGGCAAGGCCACGCAGATACTTCGCATACAGCGACGCATCGAATTGGAAGGCGTGGGCGATTTGGCCGATAGGCGAGTCCGCCATCTCTACGCGCGCATGCATGAACTTGTTCTGGAGCGCGGCTGCCGTATTGATCGAATAATCGGCGAAATCCCTGGCGCGTCCGCGCTGGTTCGCGCGCAGCCAGTAGTGGTGGCACCGGAGCCACTCCCAGTCCTGGCCGATGAGCCCGAAACCGTGAATGTAACTGTGGCCGGGCCGAAGCCAATCGACGAATTGGACGCCGAGCTTGAAGGTTCCCTGCGTGCGCTTCATGAACTCGACTTCGTCGAGCTGCACCAGCTCGTTGTACTTCTTGATCGCAGGGATGGTTGCTTCGCCGACCCCGACGGTGCCGATCGCTTCGCTTTCGACCAACTCGATGTCGTACAGGCCCTGAAAGAGTTTCCCGAACAGCGCCGCGGTCATCCACCCCGCGGTGCCGCCGCCAACGATGAGGATCTTGCGCATGGTCGTTGGGGATTAACGGCTTTCGGGAGGACAGGCCATGACGGCTGGCGATTCCGGCAGCTGACCAAGCCGGGAGGGGCTGGAAAGGGAAAGTCCATAGCCCCGGCGGAACTGCACGCCGCCCTGCTGCGGCAGGCAATCGCCCGCCGGCCAGTCGAAGGACAGCCGCCCGGTGAAATCGTAAGCTGGCCGCCCATCGCTTCCGGCCAGCAGAAGGTCAGACAGGCCGAGCCCCTCCGTTCCGGGCAGCCAAGCGGCAATGAACGCATCGGAGCGGTTGATCAGGTCGTTCGCTCCAACCGGCCGGCCCGAATAAAGGATGGTAACGACGGGCACGCCCTTGCCGCGGACGCGATCGAGGACCGCGAGGTCCTCGGGATAGCGGCTGGTATGACGCATGGATGCCGGAAAGGTGATGTCGCCCTTACCCTCGGCATAGGGGTTTTCGGCGGCGGCCATCACGACCGCGCTGTAGCGGCTGGGGTCGACGCCGGTTCCGTCCGCGCTGTAATCGACCTGTCCTGCGCCCAGCGACTTGCGCAGCGCCGACAACAAGGTGTCGGCGTTGGGATAATCGGCGGTCGTCGTCTGGTCGCCCTGCCAGGTTAGCGACCAGCCGCCGGCCTGCATGGGCAAGCTGTCGGCGCCCTTGCCAACGACAAGGATCTTGCCTCCACGCCGCAGCGGCAGGACGCCGTCATCGTTCTTCAGCAGGACCAGCGATTCGCGCACCGCCTGGCGGGCGAGGTCTCGCACCGCGGGCGAATTGAGCGCGCTCGGATCGGGATGCGGGCCGGTTGCCGGCGACGCATCGAATAAACCGGACTTCAATTTAACTCGGATGATCCGCGACACCGCGTCGTCGATCCGGCCCATCGGGATGCGATCGGCGCGAACATCCTCGACCGTCGCGGCAATGAACTTCTTCCAGTCGTCCGGGACCATGACCAGGTCGATCCCCGCGTTGATCGCCTGCGGGCAATGCCAGTTTGTGCAACCCTCGACCTGGCCGATGCCGTTCCAATCGCTCACCACCAGCCCGTTGAAGCCGAGTTGTCCCTTGAGCACGTCGCCGACAAGATGCGCATTGCCGTGCATCTTGCCCCAGGCTTTGCCGGAGGCGGTGTCGGTGAAGCTCGAATAGCTGACCATCACGGTCTGCACATTCGCAGCCAGCGCTCCGTAATAGCCTGCGCCATGCGTCCGGGCGAGGTTCGACTCGCTGGTCCTCGTTTCGCCTTGGTCGGCGCCGTGGAACGTGCCGCCGTCGCCCAGCCAGTGCTTGGCCGTGGCGAGGACCGAGGTCGAGCTGCCGAGCTGTCCTTGAAGGCCGCCGACCATCGCCTCGGCATAGGCGCGGACCTCGGCCGGATCGGAGCTGTAGCTCTCGTACGTTCGGCCCCAGCGCGGGTTCTGGACCACGGCCAGCGTCGGGGCGAAGGCCCAGGTAATCCCGGTGGCCCGGACCTGGCTTGCGGTCGCCCCGCCGATGCGCTGCATGAGTTCTGGATCGTGCGCCGCGCCCAGGCCGATATTCTGCGGGAAGAGCGTCGTTCCGTAGACGTTGTTGTGGCCGTGAACGGCGTCGGTGCCCCAGATGACCGGCACCTTCACCTTCATGTCGGTCGACATCGACGCCCGATAATAAGCGTCGGACAGCCGCAGCCAGTCGTCGACGCTGGCGTGCATGTTGTTATTCGGCCAGGCGCCCCCACCGTTGAGGACTGAGCCGATGTAATAATGACGGACGTCGTCGGGCGTGGCCGAAAGGATGCTCGGCTGGGTCATCTGCCCGATCTTCTGCTCAAGCGTCATCCCGGCCACGATGGACTGGACTTGAGCCTCGAATGCAGCATCCGTGGCTGCCGGCGCTGGTCCGGCGGGCCACGCCGTCTGCATTGTCTGGCATGAGGCGAGCAGTGCCGCCGCAGCGCACAGGAGTATCCTGGGCCGGACGCGGCCGGCCTTGGTCAACGCAGACATTTTAACCTGCCTAGAAGTGATAGCTCGCGCCGAGCAGCCACGATCTTCCGTATTTTTCGAAACGTTCCAAGATCGGCGTCGAGTTCGGACCCACCGGGACGTACGTTCGATAGGGCGAATCCAGTACGTTACTGACCTGGAGCACAATGCCGAGCCCGTTCAACCTCGAACCCGGCTGGAACGTGTAGCCAATTTGCGCGTCGACCTGTTCGTCCGGCTGGGTCAGCGTGGGCGAAAGGTTCGTAAAGAGTGCGATGACTTCGCCCTCGTACTTCGAGCGGTGACGCCACGAAGCTCGCGCCTGGAAGCCGTTCTTTTCGTAGTAGCCCGTCAGGTCATAAACCCACTTGGAAAAGCCGGGCAGCACAGGGTAATTGGCGTTCAACCCCCCAATATTGCTCACCGCGACCTTGTCCAGCTTGTACGTGGTGTAGGATATGCTTCCCGTCGCGCCAAAACCGTCGAGGATCCGCGCGACCCGCCCGAACTCGAACGCGCCGCTCACTTCAATTCCGCGGAGCCAGCCGCCCTTGCCGTTTGCGGGCGCGGTCAACGAGCCGATCGGGCTGATGGTACATCCGTTGCAAGTCTGCTCAAGCCGGGCCAGGTCAGCCGACGGCGCCGGTACGCCCGTAAAGTCGAGTGGGATAACCTGCGTGTAAATGTAATTGTCCAACCACATATACCAGCCGTGGACGGAGAAATAACTCGCCTTGCCGCCATACCACTCATAGCCGATGTCGATTTCCTTGGCGCGCCATGGCTCAAGCTTGGGATTGCCTCCGCCCGCCGACCAGGGATGAACCACCACACCCGGCGCGCAAGGCTTATTGGGCGGTATAACGATCTCGCAGACCGACCCGTCGAAGCTGGGAACCAGGTTCGCGCGCATGTCATCCATGCGCGGCCGGGCCATGACTTTGGCCGCAGCAAAGCGGAGGCGGTTATGGCGGTCGAGGTCGTAATAGAGGTTCAGGCTCGGAAGGACGTCGGTGTATTTGGCGCCTTCGTCGACAGGAGTGATTGCGATCGGAAAGACTGATGTGTCGATGCGCACTCCTGAAGATCTCTGCTTCT
>Ga0310810_10005714_pt1 | contig 13950 bp, 11 predicted proteins | sample NCmetagenome_FD_207641 | JGI IMG/M metagenome (GOLD analysis project Ga0310810, IMG submission 207641) | Soil microbial communities from experimental microcosm in Duke University, North Carolina, United States - NC | ecosystem: Engineered > Artificial ecosystem > Soil microcosm > Unclassified ... | reverse complement strand
GGTTGGCAGCGTCGACGCCGTGAAATTGCTGCTGGCCGCCGGGGCGGACGCCAAGGTCAAGAATTCATTCGATGCCACGGCCCTGATGTGGGGCATCACCAACCTGGAGAAAGTACGGCTGCTGGTGAACGCGGGAGCGGACGTCAACGCGCGGTCGAAACAGGGCATGACGCCGCTGCTGATTGCGGCGTCGAATGCGGGATCGATTGAGATCGTGCGCCTCCTGATGGCCAAGGGCGCCGAGATGAAACCGCGCGGCGAAAGCGGTGCAGGCCCCGCGGCGGCTGATCCAAGCGATCCACTGGCGACGCGACGGCGGCATTCCGGCGGCGAAGGCGGATACACACCGCTGCTGACCGCCGCGTCCGCGAACGATCTCGAAATGGTGCGCCTATTTGTGGACAAGGGGCTGGACGTCAACGCTGCGACGCGGCGAGGCGACACAGCGCTGCACTTTGCGGCGGGCGCAGGCAACCTGGCCATGGTGAAGCTCCTGCTGTCCAAGGGCGCGAGCGTCAACGTCGCCAGCCACGAGTCGATCCAGGTCCGGAAAGGGCCGATCGGGCTCAATCATTTGACAGCGTTGATGTACGCGGCGCCGTATGGCACGCCGGACCTGGTGAGCACCCTGATCGACGCGGGCGCGCAGGTGAACGCGAAGGACATTCGCGACATGACGCCGCTCATGCTGGCGGTATCTTCCGAGACCCAGAATCCCAAAGTGGTGAAGTTGCTGCTGGCCAAAGGCGCGGACGTAAAGTCCAAGAGTGTGATGGGCGAAACCGCGCTCGACTGGGCGAAGAAGTTCGGCAATCCGGAAGTGATCCGGTTGCTACAGGAGGCTGGCGCACCGGCATCGGCGGAAGAACATGCGGCGGCTGCGGCGGCATTAGAAACCGGTGACGCGAACGCGGCGATGGGCAAGGCTGTGGCGCTGTTGCAGAAGTCGAGCACGGAGTTTTTCAAAGAGAGCGGCTGCGTGGGCTGCCATCACCAGAATTTCACGGCGATGGCGGTGGGCGCGGCGCGCAAGGCGGGCGTACACGTCGATGAAACGGCAGCCGAAGAGCAGTTAAAGGTGGTGAAGACGCAGTGGATGGGTGCGCAGGAACCGCTGCTGCAACGGCTCGATCCGCCGGGTGCTTCCGACACGCTGTCGTTTTCGCTGCTGGGCCTCGCGGCGGTGGATTATCCGGGGGACGCGGTTACGGATGCGATGGTGCTGAACTTCGCGGCGGAGCAGACGCCAGAAGGCTCCTGGTGCTATGGCGCGATTGCGCGTTCGCCCATCTCAGAAGGTTGCATCGCCCGGGCGGCAATCGGCGCGCGGCTTATGCAAACCTACGGGCCCCTGGGAATGAAAGCGGAATTCGACCGGCGCATCGCGCGGGCGCGAAATTACCTGCTGGAAGCGCCAACGAAGACGACTGACGATCTGGCCATGCGGCTACTGGGGTTGAAGTGGGTGGCGGCGGAGAAGGAGGCCATCGGGTCGGCGGCCAAGGCGCTTCTGGAACAGCAGCGCAGCGACGGCGGCTGGGCCGGGAACCGGTATCTGGCAAGCGACGCTTATTCGACGGCGGAGGCGGTGTATGCGCTTGCGGAATCGGGCGCGGCCACAGCTGGAGACGCAGGGCGCCGGCGCGGGGTCGAGTTCCTGCTGAAGACACAGAAGGCGGATGGGTCGTGGCACGTGAAGAGCCGCGCGGTGAAATTCCAGCCATACTTCCAGAGCGGCTTCCCGCACGATCACGACCAGTGGATCTCAGCGACGGCCACGGCCCTGGCAACGGTGGCGCTGGCGAACGCCGGCGGCGAGCAGCGCGCGGCCAGATAGGCCATACCGGCAACTATGACAAGTGCAATTCCTGGCCGATGCGCGTGACGGCGACGCGGTCGGGATGGCTGCCGGCGGCGGCTTGGAAACGTTCGATCGGCTCGCGGAAAGGCTCGCGGCTGAGCTGAAACGTCTGGTGATGGACAGGGAGGAACAGCTCAGCGCCTGCATCATTCCCCATGCGCCATGCCTGCTCGGGCGTGCAGTGGTAGTAAATCCACGGATTGTACGCGCCGATGGGCATCACGGCGAGATCGACGGGCCGGGAAGTGCGCACGCCGCGAAACGCCGTCGTCGCCGCGGTGTCGCCGCCGAATAAGATGCGATACCGGCCGGCTTCGATCAGATAGCCGTTATATCCGCGATAGGTATCGGTGCGCATGCGCGCGCCCCAGTGATTCACCTCGAACGCACGGATCTCGGCGGCGCCGATTCGCGCACGTTCACCCCAGCCGAGCTCATGGACAATCTTGTAACGGTCGGCTCGCAGCAGATCGGAGGTCTTGGTGGCGGTGATAACGGACGTCTTTGGATGCTCGAGCGCTCGCAGGCTTGGGACGTCGAAATGGTCCATATGCGCGTGCGAGAGCAGGATGAGATCGGGCCGCGGGATGTGGGTGGCATCGAGGGCCGGGGCGGTGAGCCGTTTGAGTCCCAGGGTGATGGGGCCGAGGTTCAGACCGGCCCGGTCGCTGAACACGGGGTCCGTCAGGATGAACAAGCCGTCTACCTTCAGGAGGACGGTGCTATGGCCCAGCCAGGCCGCGTGCAGGCCGTGATCGGGCCAGAGCTGCGGTGCCGGGTGTTCCAGGGACGGCAGGATGGGCCGGCCGAGTTCCCGGCTGTATTGCTGCCAAAAAGCAGGGGCCGCTCGATACGCGAAAGCCCCTAAAGCGCTGATTCCAAGACCACTGCCGACTAAAGTGCGCCGATGCATCCTGAGTTTATGATGCAAGGATCAGCCGCCCGGTTGCAATCGGACCTTTTTCGACGGATTGCTAGGCATCCGAGCCCAGCGCCGGGCGTCGGTTAAGAAGCGTCTGCCGGCCGGTGGTTTTCGCCGCGGTAGTAGATCAGATAAGCGAGGCCAACGCCCATGGGGATGAGACCGATCAGAGCGAAGCCAGCCGGAAACTCATTTCTCGGCGCCTGGTTCGGGCTCTGGCTCAGGTATTGTTTGATCTCCTCTTGAGTCGCACCGTTGTGGCGCAGGTTCTGAGCGCGCCACAGGCGGTCTTCTAACCTCTCCGGATGGCTCACGATGGTTAGCGAGAGTCCTAGCAGAAAGACACTCAGCCCGGCGCCCGTGAACAACCAGATGAGTCCGCGCAAAAGGTAAACGCGCGGGCTCCAGGGCACGGGAGGCTTCTCCGGGGGTTCTGCGGGGAGCTCGGCGCCTTTCTCCAGGGCGGTCATCCGCTCCTTGTGGCGCATCTCGTGGCGTTTATAGCGGAGCACTAGTGCCCATACAATAATGGCAGCGGCGGACAGGACCATCAGCATGATTACAAATTCAGGCGCCATCGTTTTTCTTTCTCCTGGCATTGAGACTCACGACGCCTGCGGGAATGTTTCATCGCGGGCTGAAACATTTGGCATGCCCGGCGAGGTCTGAAACATTGATGCTGTACCGGCTTCGCTGACGGGCATGGAACAGGAGATACGTGCGTGCCTCGATCAGAAGCGGTACCGGGAAGCGTTTGACCGGCTGCTGCCGGAATTTCAGAACAAGGTTTTCCGGCTGGCTTACGCCATGCTGGGAGAGGCCGGCGCGGCGGAGGACATGGCACAAGACGTATTCGTCCGCATCTGGAGAGCATTGCCAGGATACCGAGGGCAATCCGCACTCTCTACCTGGATTTACGCCATTACCAGGAACGCATGCCTGACGGCGCTCAGGAGAGCGGGCCTGAAGCGAGAGGTTTCGATGGAGGAACCAGGCGTGGCGCGCGCCGTGGAAGAGACTGGCCTCGCGGTGGGACTCGGCGCGAACGCGGGCCTCGATGTGCTGCGCTATCTGGGCCAGTTGCCGGAAAAGCACCAGCGGGTGCTGCGCTTGTATTACCTGGAGGAAAAATCGTACGAAGAGGTGGCGCGGCTGCTCGAATGGCCCATGGGCACGGTGAAGGTCTATCTGCATCGCGCGCGCAAGGAACTGGCGGAGGCCGTAGCGCGGGGTAAAATGGAAAGAAGGACGAGCTAGATGGCCTGCCCGGAATTTGAAGACCGGCTGATCGAGTACGCCGACATCGAAGGCGAAGCGCGGGCATGCGTGGATACGCATCTAGCCAAATGCGCCGGCTGCCGCGAGTTCCTGGAAGCGTTGCGCATTGTGGATACCGAGCTGACCGCACGGTTCAGGGGGCGCGCGGTTTCGGCGGCTTTTGCTCCGTCGGTGCGGCGGCGGGTGGAGCGCGACGCCTCCGCGCGACGGCTCTCATTCGTACCGGAGATTCTGGACTTTGTGGGCTGGGGGGCGATTGTGGCGCTTCTCGGATTGATGGCGTGGTGGGTACTGCCATTCATACCGGCGTTCAACGCCAATCAGGCGGCCATGAGCCTGAATGCCGCGCTGGCGGCTGGCGGTGCGTTCCTGCTGGTGGCACTATTTATCGGGCTGCGCTCGCTGGCCGATTTGAAACGCTGATACTTCTGTTTTGCACCAGCTGCCGAGGACACACGCCCACCGGTCCCACTTCAGAACTGAAAGACAAAACGCAGGCCGATCCCGATCAGTACGACGCCTAGCAATCGCCGCAGCACGGGCATGGGAAGATGCTGGGCCCAACTGGCTCCGAAGTAGCCGCCGACCCCGATACCCAGCGCGAGCAGGAGCGCCAGTCTCAGGTCGAAGTTGCGTGCCTTGAAGTAGGGAATGAAAGGAATGATCCATATGGGCAGCGAGGAGATCAAGAGCGCGGTCCCCTGTGCCCGGAGTTGATCCATGCGAAATAGGTAAATCAGCGCAGGAATGACGAACGCGCCGCCTGTTCCGGTCAGGCCCACCAGAACGCCCACGACGCCGCCGACGAGTACCTGAAGAACAACGATCATATAGCCAGATTTTCCTTTGCGAGCTACGACATTGTCTCACGGCGTGTGGTGGGAAGCGCCCGCTGAAACGGTCTGGGCGCGTGGCGGCGAAAAGAAGAGGGACCGCGCCGTTGTGCTATGTTCGATAGTTTCAATCGAACATGGGCATGACCATCACATCCAAAGCGCCGTGCCGCGTGGACATCGCGGGCGGCACCATCGACATTTGGCCTCTTTATCTATTCCACCAGGGCGCGTGCACGGTCAATTTCGCCGTAGACCGGTATGCGAGCTGCCGGCTGGCGACGCGGCGGGACGGCAAAATCATACTTCGGTCGCGCGATTTGAATGGCGAAGAGATTTTCGAATCGCTGGATGCGTTGCGGGCGGCGAAGAAGTACCGGTTGCCGCTATTGGCCTATCTGGTGAAATTCTTCGCGCCGGAGACCGGCATCGAGCTCGCCACCGATTCCGAAGCTCCGGCGGGCGCGGGGATTGCCGGGTCATCCACGCTGATCATCGCCGTCTCCTCGGCGCTGAACAAGTTGACGGGCGCGGGGCACAAGCTGGAAAAGCTGCGGGAAATTTCGCAAAACATCGAGGCGCAGATCATCCGCGTGCCCACCGGCGCGCAGGATTATTACCCGGCGATGTACGGCGGTGCGAGCGTGATCGAACTGGGCGAAGCCGGAATTACGCGCAAGGCGCTGGCGGTCGATCTGGACGACCTGAATGATCGGATTGTGCTGGCGTATACCGGCGTGCCGCGCAATTCAGGAATCAACAACTGGGAAGTCATGAAGGCGCATATCGACGGCGACCGCGCGGTGCATCGCAACTTCGACCATATCGCGGCCATTGCCGGCGGCATGCGCCAAGCTCTGGAGCGCGGCGACTGGAAAGAAGCGGCGCGGCTGTTGCGCGAGGAGTGGACCAACCGCAAGAAGAATGCGCCCGGGATTACGACGCCGCTAATCGACCGGCTGGTGGAAGTGACGCGGCGCGCCGGATCCGTGGGCGCGAAAGTCTGCGGCGCGGGCGGTGGCGGCTGCGTCTTTTTTCTGGTGGAACGGGGGGCCAAAGAACGAGTGACAACGGTCGTCACTGGCACAGGCGCAACAGTCCTGCCGGTGCGTGTGGCGCCGAAGGGCGTAAGCGTGCGCACGTCCGCCGATTGACCATGCCCGCGCATGCCGATCCGCTGCGGATCGCTTTGCAGGCCGGCCTGTACGTCTTCTTCTTTATCCTCACATCGTGGCTGTTCGTGCTGTCCGGCCTCGGGACCGTGTTCGGTATTTGGGTCGGTTCGGCACTCGGTACATTCGTGGGAGCGGTCGTCGCCAACGTGGTGACGCTGCGGATTTACGAGGGAAGAAAACTGGCCGACATCGGCTTTCATTGGAATCGGACGTCCGCGCACAATCTGCTATGGGGACTTGCGGGCGGGATCGCGGCCGCTGGCATGGTGCTGGCCGGCCCGCTGGCCTTACGGTTGGCAAACCTCGAACCCGGGACCGGCGTCGAAGGGCCGGTCCAGACATTCGTGTTTGTCACCGTGATCCTGATATTCGGCGCAGCGGGCGAAGAGATTTTATTTCGCGGCTACGGCTTTCAAGTGCTGCTGCGGAGTATCGGCCCATACGCGACGATTCTGCCGGTGGGCGTGTTGTTCGGCGCCCTACACGCCAGCAACCCGCACGTCACGAATTTAGGTCTTGTAAACACCGCGGGCTTCGGGATGCTTTTTGGCTACGCCTTCTTACGAAGCCGCGACCTTTGGCTGCCATTCGGTTTACACTTTGGCTGGAACTTTACGCTGCCATTTTTCGGGACCAGTGTCAGCGGTATTAAAATAGGGGTGACGGGTTACGAGTTGCAGTGGAAGGCCGGGGTGCTGTGGTCGGGCGGCGAGTACGGGCCCGAGGCGAGCGTCCTGACTTCCGTGGTTCTGCTGCTGCTCTGGGTGTTTCTGTGGAAGGCGCCGGTGCGGCCGCAACCGAATCTGCTGCTGGATGAACCCGTGGAGAAATAAGATGCGTCCCCTCACAGGCGCGGTGCTGACGCTGGCGCTCGCGGGCCTGCCGGTTTCGTTGCGGAGCGCGGACAAGCTCACCTACGATGAGCGCGTCGAGTTAATACGCGGCTTGAGTTTCGAGTATGCCACGGTCAAGCAGTTTCTCCCGCGGTCTAAGAAGCCTCTGGAATACGAGTCCAACGGCGCCTTCGACAAGAAAAAGTGGGAAGACCTGGGCAAGGAGATGGGTCCGGCGGCGCGCCAAGGCGACCTGGTGCAACTCACCAAGGTCAGTCTCGAAGATGAAAAGATCGTGATCGAGATCAACGGCGGGCTGAAGAGCGGGAAGCATTGGTACGATCGCGTGCAGATCGGAATGGGCCAGCAGACATCGCCCATCTCGAATGGCAATATCCGTCCGACTACGGGAACGAACCTCGAGATTCTTTTCCATAAGCCGCTGGCGAACCTGAAGTCCACGGACGTGAAGAAAATCCTGTTGCCGATCTTCGATTTCGAAAAGCGGTCGGCGACGGAAGTCTATGCGGACAGTTTGCCCGCGCCCATAAAGAAAGCCATTGCTGAGAAGCGCGTGCTGGAAGGCATGGATCGCGAGCAGGTGCTGCTGGCCGCGGGGCATCCGGTGCACAAATCGCGGGAAACCGTCGAGGGCTTGGAAGTCGAAGACTGGGTCTACGGCACCCCGCCGGGGAAAATCGTGTTCGTCACTTTCAATGGCAACAAAGTGATCAAGGTGAAGGAAGAATACGCGGGTTTAGGCAAGGAAGCTGCAGGACCGGAACCGACACCGCGATAGGGTTTTATATAAGTAAACGTCAGGCAGAAATGCCTGACTTACTCACACCAGAACGGGCTTGACGACTTTACCGGCGACATCAGTCAGCCGGAAATGGCGGCCCTGGAATTTGAACGTCAACTTGGTGTGGTCGATGCCCAGGCAATGAAGGATGGTCGCGTGTAGATCGTTCACGTGGACCGGGTCGCTCGTGATGTTGTAGCAGTAATCGTCGGTTGCGCCGTGGGTGAGGCCTGGCTTGACGCCGCCGCCGGCCAGCCACATTGTGAAACAGCGCGGGTGATGATCGCGGCCGTAATCATCGGCGGTGAGTTTGCCCTGGCAGTAAACCGTGCGGCCGAATTCCCCGCCCCAGACAACCAGCGTATCGTCTAGCAGGCCACGCTCCTTCAAATCCTGAACCAAAGCCGCCGAGGGCTGATCGGTATCGCGGCACTGGCCCACGATCTGTTTCGGCAGCTTGACGTGCTGGTCCCAGCCGCGGTGGAAGAGCTGGATGAAGCGCACGCCGCGCTCGGCCAGGCGGCGCGCGAGAAGGCAGTTGGCCGGGAAGGTGCCGGGCTTGCGGGCGTCGTCACCATAAAGCTCGAAGGTGCGCGCGGGTTCCTTGGAAAGGTCGATCAACTCGGGAACGGACGTTTGCATCCGGTACGCCATTTCGTACTGGGCGATGCGCGTGGCGATTTCGGGATCCCCGAATTCATCCAGCTCTATGCGATTGAGCTGGCCCAGATCGTCGATGAACCGGCGGCGATCTTCAGCTGCAAACCCGGGCGGGTTGGACAAGTACAGCACCGGGTCGCCGAGAGAACGGAATTTCACGCCCTGGTATTTCGTGGGGAGAAAGCCGCTGCCCCAGAGACGATCGTAAAGCGGCTGATCGTTGGGATTGCCGGTACCCTGCGAGATCATCACCACGAACGCGGGCAGGTCCTTGTTCTCGCTGCCGAGTCCGTACGACAGCCACGCGCCGATGCTGGGCCGGCCGGCGAGCTGCGCGCCGGTTTGAAAGAACGTGACGGCCGGATCGTGGTTGATGGCCTCGGTGTGCATGGACTTGATGAAACAGAGCTGATCGGCGATCTTGGCGGTGTGTGGCATCAACTCGCTCACCCAGGCGCCAGAATTGCCGTGCTGCGCGAATTGGAATAGCGACGGCGCCACCGGGAAGGTGGATTGCGTGGACGTCATGCCGGTGAGGCGCTGGCCCATGCGGATAGAATCGGGCAGCTCGGTGCCGCGGAATTCGGCGAGCCTGGGTTTGTAATCGAACAGTTCCATCTGCGATGGAGCGCCGGACTGGAACAGGTAGATGACGCGCTTGGCTTTCGGCGGGAAGTGCGGCAACCCGGGCAGGCCTCCGGTTGGCGATGGACCCTCCTCCGCAGCGTGGAGATCCTGGCCTAAGAGACTGGCGAGCGCCGCGATCCCAATGCCGGAAGCGCCACGGCTGAAGAAGTGGCGGCGGGTCAGGAGTAACCCGGCTTGTAAGTGAGGATTCATGACTTACTCTTTAGTTACCGTTTCATCTAAGTTGAGGATCAGGCTGGCTACACTTGTGTAAGCGGCCAGTTGATTCACGTCGAGATTCTGGTCGCGCTTGTGTTCGCCCTCATTCAGCAGCTTGAGCGCGGCCGCCGGGCTCGTGTGGAACCGGTCGAGATAGTGGTGGAAGCTGCCTGACAGAATCGCCGTTTCGCCGGGTTTGGGACGCCGCGCGGTGGCCAATCGAAATCCGAACGCAATGCGATTTTCCGGGGTCGTACCGCCCTCGCGCATCATGCGCTCAGCCAGCACGCGGGACGCTTCGACATATGCGACATCGTTCATCAGATCGAGCGCCTGGAGGGGCGTATTGGTTCTGTTTTCCCGCACCGTGCAAGCTTCGCGGCCGGCGGCGTCGAAGTTGACCATCGAGGGAGGCGGCGCGGTACGTTTCCAGAATGTATAGAGGCTGCGGCGGTACAGGCCTTCGCCAGTATCCTGCTTATAGTCTTCGTCGCCCAACTCTTTCCAGAGGCCGGCCGGCTGGTACGGTTTCACCGATGGACCGCCAATCTTCTCAACCAGCAGCCCCGCTGCGGCGAGCGCCTGATCGCGCACCATTTCCGGAGGTAAGCGGAAGCGCGGTCCGCGGGCCAGCAACCGATTCTCGGGGTCGCGTTGCACTAGCTCGGGCGTGGCTTTCGAAGATTGCCTGTAAGTGGCGCTGGTGACGATCAGTTTCTGCAGCGCCTTCATGTCCCAGCCGGTGCGGATAAATTCAGTTGCCAGCCAGTCGAGGAGATCCAGATTGGCCGGCCATTCGCCCTGCGAGCCGAAATCCTCCACGGTCTTGACCAGTCCGGCGCCAAAATACGTCTGCCAGAACCGGTTCACAGTGACGCGCGCCGTCAGCGGATTGGATGGGTCCACCAACCACCTGGCGAAACCGAGGCGGTTGTTGGGAAAGCCGGCGGGCAGCGGCGGCAGCACGGAGGGCACGCTGGGATTGACTTTATCGCCGGGCCGATCATACGCGCCGCGAATCAGCAGGAAGGTGTCACGCGGGGTGGGACGCTCCTGCATCACCATCACGGTGGGGAAACTTTCGATCACGCGGGCCTTCTGCTCGCGCAACTCGGCTACCTGCCGCCACGCGTCGCGGATTTGCGCCGGAGCAAATCGCTCCAGAAAGAAGAGCGCGATCTTGTCGGATTGCGCGCGCGTCCTTTTTCCGGGCGGCATGGCGGCGATCTCGCCCACGGGGACGTCAGTCGCGACTACTGCCGCTTCATCGGCGGTAAGCGCTACTTTGTGGGCGCGCACATCGCGCATCTGGCCGTGGAAACGATTCTCCGGGCCGCCCCCGGCGCCGATGCGCAGTGGCTCCTTGGCGTCGAAGGACTGGTTCAGATCGTCCAAATTGACTTTCAGTTTCTGCGAAACGCCATCAACGTAGATCTTGATGCCGGCGGCGACGCGCGAGCCGTCGTACGTCATCAGCACGTGATGCCACTGATCGAGCGTGATGCCTTGTTCGGTCTCGACGCGGAGCGCGTCGTCGAGCCAACGCTTCGCAAGGTTGACCTGCACCTTGCCATCCTTGAGATAAAGTCCGTAACCTTCGCCTTCAGACACATCTTCCGCACGGGTGAGGATGGCACCGGTGGGCGCGGTGGGCCGGATCCATGCGGACAGCGTGAACTTGTCATAGAAACCGAATTTGGCCACGTTGTCGTCCACATCGACTTCAACCGCCCGCTGGCCATCGAAAGTGCCGCTGCCAGCCAGGCGCCGCTGGACCACCATACCCCGTGAGATGGTCCAATCGACCGGCGCAGAGAGTGCATCCGATTTTTCCCACGCCGTCTGCACGCGCGCAAGCTCACGCTTCATGTTTGAGAACGTGGATTCGGCGGCGGCGAGCCTGGCTTCGATGGCGCTTAGCTCAGCCTGCTGCGCGGGGGTGGGCGCGGGCACGACCGGCGGCGAGTTCCCATATTTCCACGCCTTCCCTTTTTCGGGAATGTTATTGAAATACGCGAAGACCTGATAGAACTCTTTTTGCAGGAACGGGTCGTACTTGTGATCGTGGCAGCGCGCGCAGCCGAGCGTGAGGCCCAGCCACACGGTCGCTGTTGTATCCACGCGATCGACGACGTATTCGACGGCGTACTCTTCGGGAATGATGCCGCCTTCACCATTGCCGCGATGGTTGCGGTTAAAGCCGGTCGCAATCTTCTGGTCGAGCGTCGCATTGGGCAGCATGTCGCCGGCGATCTGCTCGATGGTGAAGCGGTCGAACGGCATGTTGCGATTGAAGGCGTCGATCACCCAGTCGCGCCAGCGCCACATGCTGCGCTCGGCATCGGTCTGATATCCGTTAGTGTCGGCATAGCGCGCGGCATCCAGCCAGCGCTCGGCCATGCGCTCGCCATAGCGCGGCGAGGCCAGCAGCCGGTCCACAACCGTTTCGTATGCGCCAGGCGATTTGTCGTTCAGGAATGCGTCGACTTCAGTAGGGGTGGGAGGCAGTCCAGTTAAATCGAGCGTGACGCGGCGGATCAGGCGCTCGCGGCCGGCTTCGGGCGAATGGTCGAGCCCTTCGCGTTCGAGACGCGCCAGCACAAAATTATCGATCGCGTTCCGCGGCCAGTTGCGATCCTTGACATCCGGTAAGGGACGCCGCTTCGGTGGAATGAACGCCCAGTGCTTTTCCCATTTCGCACCCTGCTCAATCCAGCGGGTGATGAGACCGATTTCATGATCGGTGAGCTTAACGCCTGACCAGACAGGCGGCATCCGCATGGCCGGCTTTTCCGCCGTGATGCGCCGCGCCAGTTCGCTCTTCGCCGGATCGCCCGGCACGATGGCAAAATGGCCGCCGAGATCCTGCTTCGCGCCGGCCTCCGTATCGAAGCGAAGCTTGGACTTGCGATTGGCTTTATCGGGCCCGTGACAGGTGTAACACTTGTCGGAAAAGATGGGCCGGATATCGCGATTGAATTCGACTTCCTGGGCCGTCGACAGTGCGGCCGCGAGACTAACCGCAAGCACGCCGAAGCCAAGAATCGCTCTCATAAGGGGCCGGAACCTATTGTAGCCTTATGCAGGCCTTCATTGGATGATCGATGCTGGAGCGCCGCCTACGTTTTCTTGCGAGCCTGCATCAGGATCTCGCGCAGGCGCTTGCCCAAAATGAGCTCTTCGCCCGGCTGCAGGGTCATGGAAACGATCTCGATGCGGTCGCGGCTCTTGGGCGTTTTGGAGTCATGGTGCTCCTCGACAGCGGTCACCATGCTGGGATTGCTGGACGTGAGGACCTCGATGCGCGGCTCGCCTTCGCGGAGTTTCTTGTCGCAATCGGCTACCGTGAAGCCCCAGGCATCTTCATCCCACGTCACGATCAGCGTGGGATAGCGATTGCCGTCTTCCGGAATCTGGATTTCAGTCTTGACGCCGGGAACCGTGTCGACGAGCTTTCGGATGCGGACGGCACGCTCGTTCCACTGGCGGTTGAGCGCGCTCAGGTCCATCTTCGTCCAGGCCTCGATGGCCGCGAGACAGCCCATGACCTCTTCCTTGCCGACCTTCATGGCGCGGCAAACGGCGCCTTCCCACGGGCTGGTATTGGCCATCGCGGCTTCAATGAGATCCTTGCGGCCAAGCAGGACGCCCGAGCACTGCGGTCCCGCCAGGCCCTTGCCGCCGCTGAAGCAGTAGAGGTCGGCGCCCATCTTGGCGTAGAGCTTAAGGTTTTCGATCGGTGGGATGCCGGCGGCATCGTCGAGCAGCAGCGGAACTTTCGCGGCCTTTGCAATGGCGATGACCTGCTCCAGGCGAGCGCCCAGCGAGGTGGTGTAAATCATCGCGGTGTTCCCGTTGATGGCGGCGCGAACTTCGTCGCCGGTGTGCGCCACCACCAGTTTTCCGCCGGCTAGACGGATGGCGCTGTCGAAGGCGCTGCGCCCGCCATGCATGATAACTTCATGCTTGAGACCGGTGGTATCGGGAAGCTGCCAAATTTTGACAGGATCGTTTCCGGCTATGCAGGCAGCCGTTGCGGAGGCCATGGCGCCGGCCGCGCCGGATGTCACCATGCCGGCTTCGGCGCCCGAGAGCTGGGCGAGGCGTTTGCTGGCGGCGTGCTGCAACTCGAAAATATCGACGAAATGCTGCGCGGCGGCCTGCTTGGCGGCGCGGACTTCGGGCAGCTCGAGCGAGCCGCTCAAGTACGTCCACGTGCCTCTGCCGTTGATGAACGAACGTACGCCGATGGTGGAATAAATATCGCCCTGGGCAGCGGCTTTCCCAACCGCGCCCCAGGCTTTCTCCGCCACGCTCCGGGCGGTGACATACGCCAGCAGCGGCGCGGCTCCGGCGAGCTTCATAAAATAGCGGCGGTCGAACGATCCGGTTGGTTTCATAAGGTCTCTTTCATGTTAATCCCAGAGAGCGTCAGTCCGGGGTTGAAAGCCCGGGGCCTCACGCGTTTTCCGCGCGGGCGCTAATCGGTTTCCACCAGAGATCGATGGGCTTCTTCACGCCTTTGGGACGGAACGGGAGCTCGACTTTTCGGCCCGTGCCCGCGGATTGATAACCGGCGAGCAGCACTTCCTGGACCAGACGGCCGTCTTCAGCGGTGGAACGCAGCGTCTCCTTTCCGCGCACGCAACGCGCGAAGTGGTCCAGTTCCTGCGGCAATCCGTAGTTCCAGTGCTCTTCGAAAACCGGATAGCTCCAGCCCTGCGTGCTGGGCGCCTTCTC
>Ga0310810_10005713_pt1 | contig 13952 bp, 6 predicted proteins | sample NCmetagenome_FD_207641 | JGI IMG/M metagenome (GOLD analysis project Ga0310810, IMG submission 207641) | Soil microbial communities from experimental microcosm in Duke University, North Carolina, United States - NC | ecosystem: Engineered > Artificial ecosystem > Soil microcosm > Unclassified ... | reverse complement strand
TCACCCGGCAAGCGCTAACGATTTCACCTGTTCACGCCGATAACCACCACAGGCCAGTGCGCGCCTGCACGTTTGCTGTGCGCGCATCGAGCAGTTTCGAAGCGAAAGGCTCCAATGTCGGACGAGCTAGTTCGCGATCTTCAAGCTGAGCACAGCCGTGTCAGAATCACGCCAGGGGTCTCCCATGCCACTTCTGATGCCGAGCGCGGCCAAGACGATGATCGCCTGGCACAAAGCGAGGGAAGGTACCAGCGCCTCATCGTCAACTTGCCCGACGTTACCTGGACCACCGCTGAGGATGGGAGCGTCGTCTATGTCAGCCCTAACGTCGAGACTTTATACGGCTATACGCCGGAGGAAATCTGCAGCGCCGGCAGTGAATTCTGGTTCCGCAACCTCCATCCGGAGGACCACCCACTGGTGTTCGAAGCCTATCGTGCAATGTTCGCCAACAATGTCCCGTACGACGTCGAATACCGGATCAGGCGAAAAGATGGCAGCTGGGTCTGGGCGCGGAGTCGCTCAAGCGGCACTTACGATCATAACGGCATTCGTTACGCCGATGGCCTGGTCTCCGATATCAGCGCGCGTAAGAGCGCAGAAGCCGAACTGATTGCCAAGACGGCCTTTCTTGAGGCTCAAACGAACTCCACGGTAGACGGCCTATTGGTCGTGGATGAACACGGCCGTGAGATCTTGCATAACCAAAAATTTGTAGAAATCTTCCGAATCCCGGAAAAGATTCTGGAACAGAAAAATGACGCCCTCATGATTCAGTACGCAATGAATCACATCATCAAGGATCCTGGGAAGTTCCTGCAGCAAGTCAACTATCTCTATGTTCATCCTGATTTGACCCGTCGGGACGAAGTCGAACTCACCGACGGGACTGTGCTGGACAGATACTCGTCTCCGGTGGTTGGCAAGGACGGCACGTACTACGGAAGGATTTGGACCTTTCGCGATATCACCGACCAAAAACGCGCAATCGAACAGCTCCAGGAAAATCAGGACAAGCTCAGCTTGATTCTCGAGTCCACCGCCGAGGCCATCTACGGCATTGATGCCCAGGGGATTTGCACCTTTTGCAACCCGGCTTGCCTTCGTCTCCTGGGATATGAGAACAGTGAGCAACTCGTGGGGAAGAACATTCACGAACTCATCCATCACTCCCTTCGCGACGGTTCCCCCCTGTCACTCGACGATTGCCCCATATTGCGCACGTTCCGGGCAGGGAGGGGAACCCACGTCGACAGTGAAGTCATGTGGAAAGCCGATGGAACAAGCTTTCCCGTGGAATACTGGTCGTACCCGCAATGCAGGGAAGGGGCGGTTATCGGGGCGGTAGTCACATTCGTTGACATAACGGAACGAAAGCTGGCGCAGGAGCGAATCCAGTTTCTCGCCTATTACGACGCGCTCACCGGCTTGCCCAATCGAACTCTCCTTCAAGATCGCCTGAATACCGCCTTGGCCGGCGCGCGCCGTCACCAGGAGAAAGTCGCCCTGTTATTCCTCGATATAGATCGTTTCAAAGTAATCAATGATTCACTCGGGCATTCCATCGGGGATGTTCTGCTGAAGCAAGTCGCGGAACGTCTCAGGAATTCCGCCCGCGAACAGGATACCGTCGCCCGCCTGGGTGGCGACGAGTTTCTAATCGTGCTTACGGCAATCAGAAGCCTCTCAGGGATAGGCGTGGCGGCCGATCGCTTCCTCAAGGCCATGGCTACCCCTTTCGTCATACAGGAGCATTCCTTGACCGTGACCTGCAGCCTTGGCATCACCATCTTTCCCGAACATGGCGAGGATAGTGAGTCCCTCCTGAAGAATGCCGACGTCGCGCTCTACTCCGCTAAGGATCAGGGGAGAAACAAATTCCAGTTCTTCACAGAGGACATGAATGTTCAGGCCATGGAACGTCTGACTCTGGAGAACAACCTGCGCCTGGCGCTGCTGCGTAGAAGCGAATTGGTGCTGTATTACCAGCCGCAGGTGCGCATTGCGGACGGGAAAATTACCGGAGCCGAGGCTCTCGTCCGGTGGCAGCACCCGGATCTGGGTTTGATCATGCCCGACCGATTCATTGCCATCGCTGAAAATAGCGGCCTCATCAATCCAATCGGAGAATGGGTACTCAAAACAGCCTGTGCACAGGCCATGCAGTGGCAACAACAGGGACTGCCTTCAATTCCGGTAGCGGTCAATGTTTCGGCTGTACAGCTGCGCCAGGAAGGCTTTGTGCAATTGATCCGAAACGTGCTTGCCGAAAGCGGCCTGGCTGCTAGATATCTTGAACTCGAGTTAACTGAGAGCGTGATCCTCACCAACGCCGATGTGATGCTGGCCCTGCTTCATGAACTGGCCGTACTGGGCGTGAAATTATCCATTGATGACTTCGGTATCGGGTATTCCAGTCTCAGCTATCTGAAGCATTTTCCTTTTCACAAGCTGAAGATTGATCGCTCCTTTATTCGCGATCTCACCACTGATCCGGAAGATGCAGCCATCACGAGCGCCATCATCAATCTTGCCAAAAACCTTGACCTGGGAGTCGTGGCTGAAGGGTTGAGAACGATGAACAGATGGCATTCCTTCGCCAGCATGAGTGTGACGAAGCACAGGGCTATTACTTCAGCCGTCCCTTGCCCGCCTGCAGCTTTACCGAATTCCTGCCACGGCAAAAAGCCAGAGAGCAGGATTGACCAGGGTCTGCTGGGGTGAACACCGAGTCCCCTGCTCGTCTTCACTCACCAGAAGTTAAAAGCCTTCGGCTGCCGTTTGCGATGACCTTCAAATCCGGAAGTATGCCTCGCGCGAATTGATGCAGATCAGGATATTCTTTAAGTAATCGTTCTTTGAGAATCTTTTTGCCTCGCGGTGTAACATGCAGGTGTACGTGGCGCCGGTCGTGCTTGGCGCGTTTGCGGCGCAATAGCCCACTCCCCTCCAGACGGGACACCAGTTCCACTGCACTGTGGTGTTGCATTCCCAACTGCGCCGCCATTTCGGAGATATTTGGTTGCCGCACGCCGCTTCGAAACGGCTGCACCAGCATCAAGAATTGATACTGAAGCGGCTCAAGCCCCTCGGCCCGCACCTCGTGATCGCGCGTTCGCGCAAAGCGGATGATGGCACACTGCACATTGGCGACAGATTCCAGCTTACGTTTCGAGTTTGACATTTATTCCCTCAAAGATAGTCGCTAACCTCGATCAGGCAACTGCGCCACGCTCCCCGTAGCCGAGGGAAATCTGCGCCAATTGCCGGCAGTTGAAGAGATACTCTCGCCTTTGATACTCAGGCAGACGGTAATCTAGTTTGAGGGATATTTACGGGTGGGGGACGCTTGTAGCAACACCCTTCCGGAGGTGGCAAGGGGCGTGGCGTCGCGAAAAGGGAAAAATTGGGCAGAGCCGCCGTTAGCGGGAGGATTCGGAAAGTCTCGCTCCGAGCAACCGGGTGGGACTGTATTCCGCTGCAGAAAGAGTGTCTCTTGGTTGCGGCTTTGTGGACACCAATGCTTGCATGTCCGAAGGCAGGACTTTCAGGAAGCGGAGGTGGAGTTATGCGCGCAGCCAGAAGGACAACTGCCACCAGATAAATCAGGGCAATCCTCGATGCGGGCCTTCGGAGATGATGTTCTGCAACCAAGATCTATAAGGTTTTGGATGATTGTACCTCCAGGCGTACTTCCTGATCTAAGTGGTACCTACCTGATCAATGCGCGCAGTACAAAGCGTTCTGCGTGAGCGTGAGGTCGCCCTAGAGAAGCATGGGCCGCCGGCCGGCATTCTGATGCGTGCCACTTTCCGTCTCATCGCAGAAGAATGTCTTGCCGCTTACGAGCGTGTCGATGGCATGGATGAGCTGCTGAGCGGCGTTGGTTTTGGCCACGTAACCGAAGACCCCAACTCTGCGGGCATCCCGCAGAAGGGTTTGGGAATAATGCATGGTGAAGAGCAGCACCAGGGTATTCAAGTTCATTGAGGCAATGGCTTCGGCTACCGCCAGACCGGACATCACCGGCATACTTACGTCAAGAATCGCGACATCTGGCTTGTATTTGAGCACCCCTTCCAGGGCCTCGACCCCATCGCTCGCTTCGCAACATACTTCCAGGTCCTTGCGGGCCGCGAGTATGGCCTTTACTCCCTGGCGGGTAATCGGATGATCATCGGCAATCAGTATCCGGATCGGCATGGTTTCCTTTGAACTCGAACGCCCAAGCGGGCGATTATGATGTCAGCATCTCTCCTATGAGGCTTTGCCTACAGTCGCTCGTGTAATAACCCTTAGATGCTGTTGACAAGCTTGGGGTAATTTCAACTACTAACAAAAAGGTTCAACTCTGAACAGACCAGGCCCAGCGCGTTGCGGTTTTCGGCGTCCGGAGTGGCTCCTCCAGCTTACCTCGGACCTCAGACGTATCAGGGCACGTCCTGCGTCTTCATTCAATTTATACTTTGGTTTCGCTGGTAAGTCTCGGGCCCGAGGGAACTCACGATGAGACAGGGAAGTCGCGTTAAATCGTTCAAAATCCTGTTTTTCAATACAAGTTTGTTTGCTGCTCTCACGCTCTTCGCCGCTGGCCCGGGGGATACCTCCCAGCAGGCCGGTAATGTCAGCGAGATGAGAGTTCTGTCCGAGGCGGCGGAAGGCAAAAACTGGATGGTGGACGGTGGAGATTTCGCTGAACGCCATTTCAGTCCGTTGAAGCAGATCAACGACCATAACGTTGAATCTCTTGGGCTTACCTGGTCGCTTGATATCCCAAGCCCCATGGGCTTAGCGGCAGAGCCCATTGTGGTGGACGGGAAAATTTTTCTCACCGATTCGCTGTCCCGGGTTTATGCAGTAGATGCGGTGTCGGGGCATCTGCTATGGCGATTCGATCCCAAAATCAAGCGGGGCATGAGCACGCAAAATTCGTATGCCGCGAGGGTGAACCGGGGGGTCGCGGTCTGGAATGGCAAAGTTTATGTAGGAACGGGAGACTGCCGAATGTTTGCAGTCGACGCAGCTTCAGGGCAGCAAGTGTGGGTCTCACGAATCTGCGATCCCGCGCAAACTGGCGCTACCGGAGCGCCGCACGTCGCGAGAGGAAAAGTCTTCATCGGTTACAACGGCGCCGACGATGAGATTCGAGGATCACTTGTCGCTTTTGACACTGAAACCGGAAAAGAAGCATGGCGCTTCTGGACGGTTCCCGGTAATCCAGTGAACGGATTCGAATCCAAAGCGTTGGAGATGGCCGCCAAGACCTGGAACGGTAAGAATTGGTGGCGTGTGGGAGGCGGAGATGTGTGGGATCCGGTCACCTATGATTCGGTGACTGGCCTTCTTCTCTTTGGAACTTCGAGGGCCGGGATCGGCGAAGGAACCGACTCTCGGGACGAAACCCCCGGTGGCGACAAGCTTTTCTCCGGGTGCATCGTCGCTGTGAAACCGGACACCGGTGAATACGTGTGGCACTTTCAAACTAGCACTCAGAACGTCGACACCGAGAATTTTCACATCATCGTTACCGACCTGGTCATTGACGGACAGGAGCGCCATGTAGCCATGACTGCGCCCAAGAACGGATTTTTCTACGTCCTGGATGCTCACACAGGGCAGTTCATTGCAGGGAATTCGCTGGTGAAATTACCTTGGGCGGCCGCGCTGGTCGGGAAGAGCGGACGTCCCGTCGAGATCGCGGGCAAAACGGCTCAGCGCTGGACGGTTCACAACTGGTGGCACATGAGTTACAGCCCGATCACCGGATTGGTCTACATTCCTATTACGGATCGCCGTTCTATGATCGCGCCCAGCCTCGCGGGAACAAACCCGGAGGCGATGGGCGAGGGCGCGTCGGCAGAAAGCTTTGACGGAAGACTCATCGCTTGGGACCCAGCCGGCGAGTCGATACGCTGGTCAGTGGAGCAACCAATCGCCATCAATAGCAGCACTCTTTCGACGGCCGGCAATCTCGTTTTTCAAGGCGAGGGCACCGGCGACTTCGACGCCTATGCCGCAGATACTGGCAAAAAAATTTGGACTGTGAAGACCGACTCCGCCATTGACGCCACCCCTGTGAGTTTTGCAGTCAATGGCGAGCAGTACGTTGTCGTACCCGTGGGATGGGGCTCGGCTTCTCGAATCTTCGGTCCAGCCAGCATGATGGCGACGCCCCAGTCGAAAAGAGGACCATCCCGTCTGCTCGCTTTCAAGTTAGGAGGCAGAACTCCGTTTCCCTTCCCTGACATTACCATTCCTTTGGTGCCGAAGCCGCCCCAGGCGACTTCCAGCAAACAGATGATCGAGGAGGGAAGAATACTTTACGAAACTCACCTGTGCTCCGGCTGTCATTCTCCCGGTCTCGACGGCAGCGGAGCATGGACTGTGGACGGAGCAATTCCCGACTTGCGGTATGCGCCTCCGGAGGTTCACGCCGAGTGGCATGGCATCGTGCTGGCCGGAACTCATCGCGACGCTGGCATGCTGGGCTTCGGCGCCGACTTGCATTTTCCCAATGTTAAGCGCCTGACAGCTCAGGAAGCCGACGCAATTCATGCTTATGTAATCGACAGCGCGTGGAAGGCCTATAACCAACAACAACACGACGCTGGGAACAAAAAATGAGTGGGAATTGCCTTCAGCCTGTTCCAGAACTCTCTAAACGGCCGTGGGTTATTGCGCTATCCTTACGCGCGGCTTTAACATTACCGGGCATTTAGCTACAACTCAGGGGAGAGCCAATGGTAGGAATCGCGGAATGTGCACGCACCAAATCAAGCGGTCTGCTGCGGATGTCGATGGGTGTACTCACGCTGTTGATGGTCCTGCTGACGCCGGGCATGGCTCAAACCAAACCGCAGCGTCAGACCAAAGCCGTCAAGCCAACCCCGGATACAGCCAAGGCGGTAGACGCCAAAGCTGAGCAGAAGGCTACCCAGGATGAGCAGTCAACAAAACCCGAAGAGAAGCCGTTCAAAGGCTTGAAGTATCGCCTGGTCGGTCCCTTCCGTGGTGGTCGTTCACTCACTGCAGCTGGCGTCCCCGGTGACTCGACCACCTACTACTTCGGCTCAACCGGCGGAGGTGTGTGGAAGTCGATCGACGGCGCCATAAGCTGGAGCCCTGTTTTCGACAAGCAGGGCACATCCTCGATTGGCAGTCTTGCGGTCGCAAACTCGAATCCCAACATTCTGTACGCCGGCACAGGAGAAGCATGCATTCGTGGTGACATTTCCCACGGCGACGGTGTCTATAAATCCCTTGATGGTGGCAAAACCTGGAAGAATGTTGGACTGCGCGATTCGCGAGCCATCGGAAAGATCGTTGTCAACCCGACCAACCCCGACATCGCCTTCGTAGCAGCTCTCGGACATCCCTACGGTCCCAATCCTGAGCGTGGAATTTTCCGAACGACCGACGGTGGAAAGACCTGGCAAAGAGTTCTCTTTAAGGATGAGGACACCGGCGGAATTGACGTGGCCTTCGATCCCGCCAACCCCAATATTCTTTTCGCAGCACTGTGGCAGGCGCGGCGCACGTCCTGGAGTATGACCGATGGAGGTCCGGGCAGCGGCCTCTATCGCTCCATCGATGGCGGCTCGACCTGGAAGCGCCTGGAGGAGCATGGCCTTCCCAAGGGGCCGTACGGGAAAATTGGGGTGGCCGTAGCTCCCAATTCTGAGCGTGTTTACGCGATTATCGAAGCCAAAACTCCCAACGGCGGCTTGTATCGCTCTGACGATGGCGGAGAAACCTGGCAGTTTATTAACCGGAGCCACAGTTTATGGCAGCGCCCCTGGTACTACATGCACGTCATCGCCGATCCCAATGATGAAAACACCGTCTACATCATGAACGTCGATGCCTACCGCTCCACCGATGGCGGGCACCTGTTCAACAAAGTCAACATTCCGCACGGCGACAATCATGGCCTGTGGATCGATCCGCAAAATTCCCGCCGCATGATTGCCTCGAATGATGGTGGGGTCACCGTGAGTCTCGACGGCGGCAAGAGCTGGACCCGTCAGGATAATCAGCCGACCGCGCAGTTCTACCACGTGATCACCGATTCGGCCACACCGTACAGAATCTACGGTGCGCAGCAGGACAGCGGCACAGTCGCCATCCTTAGCCGCAGCGATGATGGCTCGATCGATCGTTCGGATTGGTATGACGTAGGTGGCGGCGAGGCGGGATATATCGCTCCCTATTCGCCCGATCCCAGCATCGTTTACGCCGCCGATTATCAGGGGAACATCACTCGCTACGACCGCCACACGGGCCAGGTCAAATCCATTACTGAACAACCGGAACTATCGGATGCGCACGGCGCTGCTTTCCTGGATCACCGCTTCCAGTGGACCGCCCCGGTCCTGCTCTCGCCCCACGACCCCAATACTCTGTATCACGGCGGCGAACGCTTATTTAAGACAACCGACGGAGGCGTTCACTGGCAGGCGATCAGCCCGGATCTCACTCGCAACGACAAGAGCAAGCAACAGCCCTCCGGTGGAACCATCACCCTCGACGATACCGGCACCGAATATTACGACACTATCTTCGTCGTCTCTGAATCGCCAATAACCAAAGGATTGATTTGGATCGGAACCGACGATGGTCTGATCCAACTCACTCGTGATGAAGGCAAAACCTGGACCAACATCACTCCTAAGAACATGCCGGAATGGAGCCGTGTCAGCCAGATCGATCCCTCTCCCCACGATGCCGGAACGGCATATGTAGCTATAGATCGTCATCAAAACGACGAACTCCGCCCCTATATCTTCAAGACCAGTGACTACGGAAAGACTTGGACGACGATCACGAGCGGAATTCCTGACACCACCTTCGTGCGCGCGGTGCGCGAAGACCCCAAAAAGCGCGGCCTGCTTTATGCCGCGACCGAGACTGGCGTCTATGTCTCGTTTAACGATGGCGCGAACTGGCAATCGCTGCAATTGAATTTGCCTACCACTCCGATTCACGACTTAGTAGTCAAGGATAACGACCTGGTGCTCGCGACCCATGGAAGAGGTTTCTGGGTACTGGATGACGTCACCCCGCTTCGTCAGTACACCGACGACATCGCACAGAAAAACGTTTTCCTTTACACCCCAGGCCCCGCCTACCGTATCCAGGCTGGAGCCAAAGCGGAACGTCATCTTCCCAAGGGAGTTGGACTGAATCCGCCGGTCGGCGCGGTAATCGATTATTACCTCAAGGACGCGCCGAAGCCTGAGACCCCCGTATCGATCGAAATCCTGGATTCGGAAAACAAAGTGATCCGCAAGTATTCCAGTACTGAACTCCAGCCCCTCGATGAACCACTCGATCCTGACGACAAGAAACCGGAAAAAGAATTGAAGCCCGAAGCTGGGCTTAACCGTTTCGTCTGGGACCTGCGCTACGAAGAGGCCCACCGTGTCCCGGGCTACTATCTCTGGGAATATGGCAATGGCGCCCAGGGCGCGGTAGCAATTCCGGGCAAGTACCAGGTGCGCCTCACAGTCGGCAGTCAAACACAGACCGTGCCCCTCGAATTGAAGCTTGATCCCCGCGCGAAGGTGAGTCAGCAAGATTTGGAACAACAGCTCAGCATGCTGCTCCAGATTCGCGACCAATTGGACCTTGTCTATGACACAGTGAACCAGATTCAGGATGTGCGCGCGCAACTTACCGGCCTGAAGCGGCGCTTGCCCGAAAATGACAACTCCAAGGCGATCGTAACCTCCGCCGATGATCTCGACAAAAAACTAGTGGCCGTGCGAAATGACTTGATCAACCTGGACATCACCGCCAACGAGGACTCGCTCGCTTATCCTCCGCAACTGGACGCCCGCTTGGCGTTTCTCGCACTCGATGTACGTACTGCTGATTCAGCGCCCACCGAGGCCGAGCAGCAGCAATTCCAGAAACTCAAGCGGCAGAGTGATGAGCTACAGGCGCGCTGGAATGAGTTGCAGCGAACCGATTTGGCGGCATTTCAGAAACTGAGCACGCAGGGAAGTCTCTCAACGGTGGTTGTGCCCCCGCGAGGCAGAGTTGCAGAATCGCAGGACGAAGGGTCTCATTAATTCCCTGACCCCGCGCTTAGTTTCATCGCTGGATCACCCTTGAAACATCAGCCACCTTTTTCTGGCGGGAAGATGCTTCCTGACATTTTCTGCTAGGGTTGTTGTATGGGAGTAAGTGACCCGGAGCTTCGAAAAAAGCTATTTGGAGCGAACTGGATCCAGGTTCAGCACCGGTTCGAAAAGCAGAGCTGGCCCGGGTGGAAAAGGCTTCTCCATCGCCTGCAACGCTGCCCGATCTGCAGGCCAGAAAAGAAAAAACCGCAATAGGAGCCCTGTCGACTGCACGACATGCGGGGCGCATGATGGTGCAAGGCTCGTTGCTCTGACGCCGAGGCTGCACTGCCAACCTTCCACCACTCCTGCATTGACTTTCCCGGTTTAGCGGACTAGTTTGTTCTACTCGAAAATCACCGGCCGCGCCCCCACCGGCCTGCTCGAGATCCCGCCGGTGTTGCGCTTCCGAGTTTCTCAGGAGGAATCCCCATGATCGCCCAGTCGCTACGTACCCTTTTTATTTCAATGCTGCTGGCATGCACGTTTGCGACAGCGCAGAACAACAACTCGGCTCCCGGCACGTTCAACGAAAAAACCATTGCGCAACTTCAGGCCAAGATGGCTTCCGGCAAACTCACTTCTGTAGAGCTGACGCAGTTCTATATCCTGCGCATTCTCTTGCTGGACCAAAAAGGAGTGAATTCCGTCATCCAGCTCAATCCTGATGCGCTGGCTCTTGCGCGCAATGCCGACGAAATGCGCAGGCATGGCGCCAGTGGCCCGCTCTTGGGCATTCCAGTGCTTCTCAAAGACAATATTGATACCGGCGACAAAATGCAGACCACGGCGGGATCGTTCGCACTGGTTGGAACGCCCGCGCTGCAGGATTCAACCGTGGCCGCAAATCTAAGAAAAGCCGGCGCCGTAATCCTGGGGAAGACGAATCTATCCGAATGGGCAAACTTCCGCTCTTTCTTCTCCACCAGCGGCTGGTCCGGACGAGGCGGCCTCACTCACAACCCTTATTCTCTCGACCGCAATGCCTGTGGCTCCAGTTCGGGATCGGCGGCCGCGACCTCGGCCAACTTCACCGCTATCTCACTGGGCAGTGAAACTGACGGCAGCATTGTTTGTCCCGCGAATGTCAACGGGGTGGTAGGACTGAAAACCACTGTGGGGCTGGTCAGTCGCGGGGGCGTCGTTCCCATCTCTCATACGCAGGATACCGTGGGTCCGCACGCCCGCACCGTGGCCGACGCAGCCACGGCTCTCAATTTTATTGTCAGTCGCAGTTCCGATCCCCGTGATGCCGCGACCCGGGGTGTCCCGCTTGGCTGGCAGGCCTGCAACCCCACATGTTCGCCGCAGGTCCCACTGCCCGGCAAAAGCCGTCCAGTCATTCCGTCTGACTACACGACATTCTTGAATCCGGCCGGCCTCAATGCCGCCCGGCTCGGAGTGACGCGGCAGGGAATAGATAACGCTCCGCCCCAGGTCGTAGCAGCCTTTGATGCAGCCATCGAAGCGATCGCCAATGCAGGCGCTACCCTGGTTGATTTGGATGATCCCGCAAACGCATTCAGCTTCTCGCCCGCTGACGGCGAATTCATGGTGCTGCTCTACGACTTCAAATTTGACGTCGCGAAGTATTTCGGCACTCGCGTGGGAGTGCCGGTGGGAGGTGGAACTCTACAGACTGCCATTGATTTCAATGATGCCAACGCGGTGAAGGAAATGCCGTATTTTGGGCAGGAGATTTTTACGCTGGCCGAGACCATGAAGCATGATCCCAACTTCTGCGATCCACGCTTCACCTCGGCTGTTCTCCCGACCACTGGCACCTGTATGTCCTACAATGACGCGCTGATAGTGGATCACCTGGCCGGCGCCAGCCTTGATTCGGCGCTTAGCCGGTTCAACCTGGACGCCATTGTGGCGCCGACCGACACCCCGGGCTGGACGACTGACTTGATCCTGTCTGATCATTTCATCTTTGCCAGTTCCGGCTTGGCAGGACCTTCTGGGTATCCGATTATTAATGTGCCCGCGGCCAACGTATTGGGTATGCCGATGGGCATCAGCTTCATTGGAACCGCTTTCAGCGAGCCAACGCTGATCAAGCTCGCTTCAGGTTTTGAAGCGGTAACCCACGCGCGGTTTAGGCCAACCTTCACCGGAAATGTGACCAGCGCGCACACCTCCGGGACAACGCTGGCACATCCACAAAAGACCAATGCTTCGACAAAGAAGCCGCCGCATCACATTTAACCTTGTCTTTTCCGGTTTTAGACATCGGTCAAATGGAAAGTACTTATTGTTGGGAAATGACCAAGCGGCGCCGGCATCGCAACAATTGCGGTGCTTGCGCCGCCACCTACTAGCCCATGGTCAGACTTCAGCGCCTGCCAGATGCATGGATCACTGAGTTTTGCCGCCAGACGCAGGCACATGCTCCAGTCGCAGCCCCCAGTCGTGATCATCGGGCATGGCAGGAAGTTCAATGATCCCCGTGGAAGAGGATTTAACCTCGCCCGCATCTCGCCAGTTTCCGCTGCGCGGATCGAACCATTGCGCTCGATATGAACTTAGCGGAAGCGCGGAGCGAACTTGGCTCCGCGGACAACCTCTTTCGAAATAAAGCAGAAAATTTTGCTTATCTCGAGTGCGGGCCGCGTAGGCCCACCCCTCGTAACCGAGCGTCACGTGCGTCTTGTTAGGCGAGACCAGGTTGGCGTCCGGCACCAGCTCTTGAAACTTTTTGCCCATCGAAAGAGCAAACGTCTTCAAGTACTGCATCTCAGCCCCCGATTTCCACTGGAAGGCATCCCACATCTTGACGGGAGACGCGGGTTCTATATCCGCGCCCCATATGCCCTCCGCGCCGTAAACGTGGCCGGCGAATCCTCCAGAGAGAAAACTCCCATACATCGAGGAGCGCACATACTGATTGTCTTTATCCGAACCCCCTTCGGCGCCGTACTGATACCCGCCATTACCGAGGCCAAATACATCTTTATATCCCGCATAGTATGGTTCGCCGTTTAAAGCAGGCTTGGGATTTGCCGATTGAAAGATCTCGGTCAGGTACCAATACCAGTCATGCTCCCGTTCATTTCCCATCTGGTGCAGGGTGACCCAGGAGTTTTCGCCAAAATTTACCAACGTGGACGGATTCGAATTGGCGGTAAGCAGTTGGCCAAATGGTGGAGGCCCAAACTCCGTCATCACTAATTGCACGGCGGCGTTGTAGTCGCTGGCCGGGATCGTATCCTCGTCAATATCGAAATGGATCGGGCTGAACACCGTGTTATTCGCCTGGTAACGCGTCCACACGTATTCCACGTAACGCGCGTAGGAGTCCGGCCAGGAATAGTATTTTTTCCAGACTTGTCCCGTGTCGCGCCGCGCGACTTCGATGATGGGAATAAATCCCTGCTCGTTTAAATAGTCAATCTTCCGGTCCAGATAACGAAAGTATGCGGGGTTAATGCGATTGAGATCGGGGAACACTGCTTCATATCCGGGAACTCGCCCCGGAAAGAGAAAAGGGCGGCCTCCTTCGTTTTCCATGTTCTTGGCACTTTTCGTGCCGTATTCCGTCCACGCCGACCGGACGCAGGTTCGCTCCGGGTTGTTCATAAACAGGTCTACGGGATAGCCGTCCGTCGCCCAAGCGGGAAAGGCAGCGATGATCAGGATTGTGTTGTAACCTTCAGCCTTGCGGTAGCGGAGATAGTCTTTGAACCCGGCCTCGGGTCCTAGCGGACGCTGCTTATCGTCGTCGTACCATTTGAATCGGTTCGTTCCCGCCGAATACCAGGTGTCGCCCACAATAAAAAATGGCGTGCCGTCTGCCTGCTCAACCGCATGATGATTAGCGGTTGC
>Ga0310810_10005712_pt1 | contig 13953 bp, 15 predicted proteins | sample NCmetagenome_FD_207641 | JGI IMG/M metagenome (GOLD analysis project Ga0310810, IMG submission 207641) | Soil microbial communities from experimental microcosm in Duke University, North Carolina, United States - NC | ecosystem: Engineered > Artificial ecosystem > Soil microcosm > Unclassified ... | reverse complement strand
CGGGCATCAGTTTGACAGCTCGGCGAGGGAATGTGAAAATCACAACGGAGCCTCTGATGAACGATCAGGAGATCAATCGTGCGGTTCAGTATGTTACGGCCAGCACCTCTTATGGCCGAGAAACGGTCGCCAATATTCTCAGGACCGGACTTGGGGAGCTGACCGAATTGGCGGTCCAGTCCAACCGCCAATTTGAACGCGATGCCTTGGTGGAGTATGTCTCACAGTGGACGATCAAACGAACAGGACAGCCGGAACCGCTCGTTCGCGAAGTGTTGGGCTGTGCCGGGCGCTGGCTGGATGAGGTATGCGAGGAAGTGTCAAGAAGCCGACCAGAGTCGCCTTATCCGCCACCGTCGGACGACGAGGACGGCGCTGAGCCGGTATAGTCCTCACGGCTATCGGCGCCGCAAATTCTGCTATGCCGCGGTTCCGTCCACGAAATACGTTCCGGCTTGTTACTCATCTGCCTGCCGGTCATCGCGAATCTCTTCCTGCTTGGAAGCGGGAGGAACTTGGCTTGTCGTCGGACCTAAAGGATCGATGGACGACGCTGCGACAGCACTGCGCTGATCAATCGAGCCATCTCCGTCTTGCCCGTCTCGTCCGTCGCATCACTCACAATGATTATGGTGTGCGCGAATCTGCTCTGGCGGAACTGGAGCTGGCTACGCAGCTCATTCGCGTCGGCGCTCGAGTGGCTTTCCTGCCGGAATCGCAAGCCCGGACGGCGGATCTCGAGTGCCGTTTGAGTCGTGAACGCTTCTTTGTCGAGGTCACCGCCATGGTGGGATCGGCTGACCGGCAGCGGCTTCCTTTGCGGAGACTCCTGACGGATGAAGACGGTATCGATGAAACGGACCGTGGCGTGATCCTGGTCCACCGCATCCTGGCCCGCATTCAGCAAAAGGCTAAACAACAGGTCGAATATTCCGCTCCTGTGGTGTTGTGCATCTCGATCCCGCGGGCCGATCTCCGAGGCGAACATCATTCACGATCGGAATCGATCTGGCTCGATCTGAAATCGCTGGCAGGAGCTGTGACTGTTCTGCTCACGAAGCTACGCGCCGTGAGCGCGGTCATGATCTCATTGTGGGATGTGGTCCCTATCCCCGCAAAAGCCAGTACTCGGTTGGCCAACGTGGAACTCGTCGAACGGAATTCCCACCAACGAGGGCATCCTCGGGTGCGGACGTTGGTCAGGAATCCCGCTGCTGCCGCCCCTCTGAGCGAACGCCAGCACGACGCGTTCTATAACCTGTTATGAAGCGTGCTTTGCAGCGCTTCAAGATTTTTCGTTACCATGGCGTCGCCGTTCTTCGCCGAGACGGCGATACCTGTGGTACAGACAGCCTGGCATTCGTCGAGGCGGTTCAAGGTCCTAAGCGATTGCGCCAGCGCATAGTAGGCGGCTGAGTAGGCGGGCTTCACTGCAACGCATTGGCGCAGCGCCTTGGCGGCTTCCTCAAAGTTTCCGTCTTCCATGTAGGCTTTTCCCAACCCGAACCAGGCCACTTCGTCGTTGGGATCGATCGTTAAGACCTTTTTCAGCGGTTCTATTCTCGGATTCGGCATCAGCATTCCTCCGGGGGGAAGACCATAGCAGTGCCCAACGCGCGTTGTCTATGACGATTCCTGCGTGCTACGATCCCGCGCATGGGCGCGACTGGCCTGGTCTACCATCCCGCGTATCTCGATCACGACATGGGGGCCGGGCATCCGGAGTCTCCAAACAGACTCAGGGCTATCATCCAGCAGTTGGAGCGGAGCGGCACGGCGGAACGAGTCAAAAAAATCGAGCCTCGCAAAGCCGAAGACGAGTGGATTATTCAGATCCATAGTCCTTCCTACGTCGCTGAATTAAATAAACACCAGCCGACGAGCGGCCGGTTCTCGCTCGATCCTGATACCTCAATGTCGCCGGGTTCGCTCACTGCCGCCTATTTGGCCGCGGGCGGTGCGCTGTCGGCTGTGGACGCGATCATGCGCGGTGACGTTGAGCATGCGTTCTGCGCGGTGCGACCACCAGGCCATCATGCTGAAGCCGCCCACGCAATGGGCTTTTGCCTCTTCAACAACGTCGCCATCGCGGCTCGGTACGTGCAAAGAGAATACGGCTTAAGCCGAGTGCTCATTGTTGACTGGGATGTGCATCATGGAAACGGCACGCAACATAGCTTCGAGCAGGATCCATCCATCCTATTCTTCAGTACGCATCAATTTCCGCATTATCCGGGCACGGGCCGGGCGACGGAGCGCGGCACTGGCGCTGGCGAAGGCTTCACGATCAATGTCCCGATGAGTGCCGGCGACGGGGATGAGGAATACCATGCGATGTTCTTGAACGTGCTCCTTCCTGCTGCCGATGCGTTCAAGCCGGATTTCGTCATCGTCTCCGCGGGCTTCGACGCCCATCGCGACGATCCTTTGGCCAGTATGGGGTTGACCGAGAGCGGCTACAGCGACTTGACGGGCCTCGTCGCGGGAATTGCCAAGCGCCACGCGAAAGGCCGTCTGTTGTCCGCACTGGAAGGCGGGTACAATCTTTCCGCGTTGAGCGCGTCGGTGGATGCGCATCTGAAGGCGTTGCTCGCCGCATGAGCGCGCGGACGACCACGGCCGCTAGGGTGACGCAGTTGAGCGGTTTCCATTCTATACTGACATCAAGCCCGTTCGTGAGTCTGGATCGGGTGGCAGGCGACCATTTTGCAGATGTATGATGACGGCGTTCTGTCCTGGACGGTCCAAGGTATCAGTTCGCGGGTCGATCGCCGCGACAAAGGACTTGAAAGTGAAGAGGCGGGTGCAGTATCAATTGTGACCGCGGTCAGGCCAGGTTGAAGGGGATCCATGGACCATCCGTTTCTCATTGATACAGACTCATTGCAACGGCAATTGGGAAAGCCGGGGCTTGTCGTGATTGATGTGCGCGGGGATGCCGCCTATGAATACGGCGGCCACATCCCGGGCGCCGTGCATACGACATGGCATCAATATAGTGATCCCAAGGCCGTGGCTAAAGGCTTGTTGGATCCTGATATGAACCGCATGGAGCAGAAAATGCGGGCTCTGGGCCTGAACCAAGACAGCGACGTCGTCATCTACTCCAATCCGTTTGATAATTGGGGCGACGAGGGGCGGATGTACTGGATGCTCGAGTATTTTGGGCATACGAACATGCGAATTCTTGACGGTGGCTGGGTGAAATGGGTGGCCGAGCAGCGGCCGTTTGAGCATGGACGCGTGACGGCGTCACCCGGAAATTTCACGACCAAGCCGCCTGGCCCTGTCATCATCGCCAAGGATGAACTACGCGCGCTGGTTAAGCAGCCTCAGCCCAACATGCGGATTCTCGACGCGAGGAGTCTTGAAGAATACCTGGGGAAAGAAGTCTCGGGTATTCCGCGGCCGGGCCATATCCCTTCTGCGATTCATGTGTCCTGGAACGGCTTCTTGAACACCAACGCCACCGTCAAGGATCTGTCGGCCATTAGGGCTCATCTCGAAGAGAAGGGATTGGAGCCGGATCACGACATCGTCTGCTACTGCACGGGCGGCGTCCGCTCGTCATGGCTGTATTTTGTCCTGAAGCTTGCCGGCTATCGGAAGGTGCGTAACTATCCGGGGTCTTGGTGGGAATGGAGCCGCGATTTTGCTTGTCCCGTCGAAAAAGATTTTCAAGGCCTTCAAAAAGTATTGGGCATCGAAGCGCCCGCCCGGCCTTCTTGACACTCAAAAAACGCCTGTGTAAGGTGATTCGTCTAAGTTACGATTTATTCGACGTTTGTCCACACGACTCAAACCATGAGGAGGAACCTATGACGATGAGCATCCGACGTGGAGCGGCGGCATTCGCAGTGGTCGCGCTGCTTGGTCTGCCGCTAGTGGCCCAGGCTGACAACAAACACGTGAATGAAGCTGTTGAGCATGCCAAAGGGGCGGTAAATCACGGGAAGCAGGGCCATGCCGATGCCGTGGCGCAGCACGCGGAAGAGGCGCTGAAACATGCGCAGGCTGCTGGCGTCAAGAATCCTCACCTTGATGAGGGCATCAAGGAATTGAAGGAGGCCGTCACTCACGGCAAGGCCGGTCACGCCGACGTGGCAACGCAACATGCGGAAGCCGCCGTCATGCATCTTTCCGAAGTCAAGTAAAGTTCCACGGCGAAGGGCAAGAGCGAGGGGCGGAAGGTTGTGAGCCCATTGTCTCTTGCCCTTTGTGTTTTCGTGCAGGCCTCTCACCTGCTAGCCTGGTTTTTATGCGAGTCGGGTACTATCAGAACAATCCGGACTTCGGAAAGGTGGCCGAGAATCTCGACCGGATTGCGGCGGCGCTCGAGACGACCGAGGCAGATCTCGTCGTCTTGCCCGAGCTCTGCGCATCAGGGTATCAATTCGTTTCCACAGATGAAGTGCGCGACTTGGCCGAACCGGTTCCAGCCGGAACCACGACAACTCGATTGCTCGAGCTTGCAAAGCGCAGACAGATGGTGATCATCGCCGGTCTGCCGGAGCGAGCGGGGACGACCTGCTATAACTCAGCCGTCGCCGTTGGCCCACAAGGCTTCATCGGGTGCTATCGTAAGACGCATCTGTTTTTTGAGGAAACGCTGTTTTTCGCCCCTGGCGACACGGGTTTTCAGGTTTGGGATATTGGGCCTGCAAAGGTCGGCGTCATGATCTGTTTCGACTGGTACTACCCCGAGGCGGCCAGGACGTTGGCGTTGAAGGGTGCCGACATCATTTGCCATCCTTCCAACCTCGTGCTGCCGAACTGTCCTGATTCCATGCCAGTGCGCTGCCTCGAAAATCGCGTCTTTGCCGTCACCTGTAACCGGACAGGCAGCGAAGCGCGGCACGGAAAAGACCGGCTCACGTATATCGGTAGCAGTGAGATCGTCAGTCCTCGCGGTGCCATTCTCCATAGGGCGCCGCGTGACCAAGAAGCGCTATGCGTCGTCGAAATCGATCCGGCCGAAGCGCGCAACAAGTCGGTCACCCCCTATAATGATCTCCTCAAGGACCGGCGCGAATCCCTTTACTCGTGATCGCGACCTCGGACTTTTTTTCTCATCTTGCGTGTGAGACATCGGCAGGATAGGATAATTCCCATGCAGATTCCCTTGAAGGCTCAGCTCGGGAAAGGCATTTTCCTTGTCGCCGCGCCTAATTTGCGGGATCCCAATTTCAGACAAACCGTTGTTCTCCTTTGTGAACATGGTGCCGAAGGCGCGCTTGGAGTGGTAGTGAATCGTCCGACGGCGATGTCGGTGTCCGAAGCGCTTCCACAGGTGCCCGTCTTGGAGGGACAACGTCATGTGTTGTTTTCTGGCGGCCCCGTCCAGCCGAATCAAGTGATGCTGCTCTATCGGCTGGATCAGCTTCCTGATAATTCCCATCATGTCTTCGACGGCGTTTGTCTAGGCGGAGACATGGAACTGGTCGATAAAATTTTGACGACCACTCAAGGGAAGGAAGCGTTTCGGGCCTATGTCGGCTACTCCGGCTGGGGGCCAGGCCAATTGGAGTCGGAAATGAGGATTGGATCCTGGATCACGGTCCCCGCTGATCCGGCGATGGTCTTTGAAAAAGATCCGACACACGTATGGGCAGAGATTGTCAGCACCTTGGGCGAAGAATTCCGCCTGTATGCGGACATGCCTTTCGATCCCTCGCTTAACTAGCAGTGACACCTCCGTACCATTGCTTGCCGGGTCCGGCGCCAGGGTGTTACCCTTGGCGCGATGTCCGCGCAACCCGACGATTCGTCGCTTCGCTGTGCATCGTCCCGCTTCATTGCCGTCGTGCTTATGCTTTCCGCGCTGCTCAGCGGCTGTGGCGTCGCGTATACGATCGTCAAATCTGAGTCGAAATTAGACAAACTGTCGGTGCCGATGACGAAAGCCGAGGTCATTGAAGAAATCGGCGGGCCGGACCGAGTCCTCCGCGACGACGGCCGCATGTTGGTCTGGGAATATTCATTGACGGCGCGGAGACAATGGCTTTACGAACTGGGATTTTGTCCAATATCCGTTTGGATCGGCGGCTGCATCATTTATCCCTTCACCAACATGGCGATGGAACATCAGCGGGAGTATCCGCATCATGTCGTGCTAGTCGACGAGGAGCTTTGTGCATGGGGCACCCCTGCCGCGATTCTCCAGCGGCGCAGAGCCTGCGAAACGGTCGGGTATCAACCCGGCCGGACGTCGGGAAGAACAGGACGTCCCGAACCGGTGGTGACCGGCCTTGGACCGATCAATCGGGGCACCATTGATCGGTACAGGACAATGGCAGTCATGCTCTTGGAGGATGCGCCAAGTGCGCCAGGTTCAGGCTCGCGCGTGGCCGGAATTGTGACCACCCTCTTGCTTGACCTCGACATCAATATGGTGGAGCGCGCCAAGCTCGACGAAGTGCTGAAGGAACAGGTCATCCAATTGACGCATGCAGACGACGCGAATGTGCTCAAAGTAGGAAGACTCGTAGGCGCGCAGGCCATCATCGTCGGCGGCGTGCAGCAATGGGAGCGTCAAGAACAGTCTCGCACGAACAAGGTCTCGCTCTCGTTGCGGATGATCGACGTTGAGACCGGACAGCTGTTGTTCAATGGTGAAGGCCATCTGGCCGATTTCACGACCGATGATCCTGAAGGCTCGGCGCGGCTCATCGTGCATCGCATTCTTGCCCGCTTCGGGTCGCAGACCGGTCTGCTGGGCTCGGGACGAATCGGGGTCAATTGGGAACTGATGGAAGAGAAGGGGACACGCTTCTACATGGTCAGGGAGCTTCGCAGCGGGTTGCCGGCGGAGAAGGCGGGACTAAAAATCGGCGACCGCATTCTGGCCTGTAATGGCGTGTCGTTGGCGGCGGCTCCAACGGATCGCGATGCGAAGCGGCTTTGTCATGTACAAGCAGGCGAAACGCTCCAGCTCGAAGTCCGGCGCGCCAACAGCCCGATGGAGCTGTCCGTCACGGCGGAAAAGCGGCCGGGCCTGTAACCCGCTAGGGAAGGACAAGAGCACATGACTCAGAACGCACCGCAGTCGGGAACCGATGTCCTGATCAAGAAACTGCACGAACGTCCTCACGTGCCGCTTGCCGACTGGCTACGGGCGCCTGCACACGTGCACTACAAAGCCTTCCGCATGGCGGACCCGCCCGCGCAGCGCAAGGTGAGCCGGGAGGAGTTTCAATCCTCTCTGACGGCGCTCGGCGTATCGTCGGACAACATGATGCTGCGGGACGCGTTTGGCTACGGCGTCAAAGAAGCCGACAACGGCGAACGGCTGATTCTCATCTGGCAGGCGCATACCGAGTACTATAACTACCAAATCTGGCACTTGCCCAACTCAGGCGTGGCGTTCGGTCCGTTGACGTTCCCCAATTATAAGTTCCCTCTTCAGCCTCTCGGAACGGAAGTGTGCCGGCTGGACATCCTGCTTTCCTCCGACCCGTTGCCGACGCGCGAGCGGATGCGGTCAATGTTGCCGGGGCCTGTGCTGTATGGCAGCCGCATTCTCGATGAGCAGACGCACCTCGTCACCAGCTTTACTCCCGATGAGTTCGACCGAGAGCGGTACTGGGTAGCCCTCGGTCCATCGCACGTGCATGCATCGCGGTTAAAGGAAATCGTCGACGCCGTCGTGCGGATCGAAACCTACTATCATCTTCTTCTCATGCAGAAGCCATTGTTTTCGGCTGCCATCGACCAGGTCTATAAGTTTGAACAAGTGCACCTTAAACAACGGGAAATCATTAGCGGGCACATCGCGCATGCTGATTCTCAGACGCTGCAGCGCTGGCTGAACAGTCTGACGCAGGATCTTTTGAAAACGAACCGCATCGCCGGCAAGCTGCATTTTGAACTGTCGGCCTCCGTTCCCTATGACAAGATCGTGCACACGACGCTGGCCTCTTTGACCGAGAAGGCGCTGGATACCTATCGGCCTGTCTCCGATTACGTTCTCAGCGGAATTACGGGCGTCGCCGAAGGCTATCAGCAGCTGTTGAGGCGGATTGATACCCTGCGGGCGGGATTCGAGGGGATCATTTCGATCATTCGTGCCAGGGTTGATTTGATCTTGGAGGGACAGAATCTCGCACTACTGCAGAGCGTCGATAAAACCACGAAGAGCCAGGTGCTCCTGCAGCATACCGTCGAAGGACTGTCGGTCATCGTCATTGCTTACTATGTGGCAGGATTAGGCGGCTATCTCTTCAAGGGCTTTCAAGAAATGGGATGGCTGAGCAATGCCAACCTCGTCTCGGCGGTGTTTGTGCCGATTGCCATAGGGCTTGCCTTTCTCATTACCAGCGTGAGCAAGAAATACTTGCACAAGAAGCTGTCCGGAGAGCGTCCGCCCAGCCAGACTGGAACGACCGAGCACTAGCTCACGCCAGCCGGTTCCAGCATGGGGGCCAAACACCGGCCGGTCACAGACGCGGCATTCTTCATCACCTGCTCGGGACGGCCCTCGGCGACGATGTGGCCTCCCCCCTCTCCTCCCTCCGGTCCCAAATCGATGATCCAGTCGGCTGATTTGATCACGTCGAGATTGTGCTCCACCACAACCAGAGTGTTGCCCGCGTGTACCAATCTATGCAACACGGCGAGAAGTTTCTTTACGTCGTCCATGTGCAATCCAGTGGTCGGCTCGTCCATGATGTACAGGAGATCCTTCGCGTTCGGGTCTTTGAGTTCGGCCGCGATTTTGAGTCGCTGCGCTTCTCCGCCAGACAAGGTCGTTGCCGATTGGCCGAGCCGCAGATAGCCGAGACCGATGGAGGACAGCAAATGCAACCGCTCTTGGAGCCTTGGCGTCCCGGAAAAAAAGGCACGCGCTTCGTCGACCGTCATGCTCAGGACCTCCGAAATCGTCTTGCCTCGGTGGCGAATCGCCAGGATTTCTGGCTTGAAACGGCGGCCCTCGCAACGTTCACAGGGCGCGTACATGTCCTCAAAAAAGTACATTTCCAGTTTTTCAACGCCGGCGCCTTCACAGCGCTCGCATCGGCCGCCTGCCGCATTGAATGAAAAATGTCCCGGGGTGAATCCTTGCCGCAGGGCATCTCGTTCAGCGGCAAAGAGCTGTCTGATGTCGTCAAAGGCTTTAAGATAGGTGACCGGATTGGACCGGGGTGTTCTCCCGATGGGTTGCTGGTCGATCAAGCGGACGCCTTTCAGATGTTCGATGCCCTTGATGGCGGTAAAGCGTCCCATAGGAAGGGTCTCGACGCGAAACGCGCGTGCGAGCGCGGAATAAAGGGTATCTTCAACGAGCGTGCTCTTGCCCGATCCGGACACTCCCGTGACGCAGATCAGCATGCCAAGAGGAAACCGAACAACAACGTTCTTCAGATTGTGCTCGCTCGCGCCGGCGATCACGATAAATTTCCCCGACCCTGAACGTCGAGTGCGCGGCACTGGAATCTGCTCTTCGCCTCTGAGGTAGCGCGCAGTGATCGCACGCCGGTCGTGCACAAAGTCTTGGGCCGGCGCCGCACACACGACTTCCCCGCCTTTTTCTCCGGACTGCGGCCCTAGTTCGACGATATAGTCGGCTGACTCGATCATTTGACGATCGTGTTCGACCACGACGACGGTGTTTCCCGCGCCCGCCAGGTCCTTCAAGATTCCGGCCAGGAGTTCGGTATCCCTGGGATGGAGACCTATCGTCGGCTCGTCCAGTACATAGAGCGTCCCGACCAGGCGGGCGCCCAATTGGTTGCCAAGAGAGACGCGCTGGGCTTCGCCGCCGGATAATGTCTTGGTTTGACGGCCGAGTGTAAGATAACCGAGGCCGACTCGCAGGAGAAAGCCGAGTTTCGCCTTCAGTTGTCCCAGGAGATCCGCCGCAATTGCGTATTCGTAGGGCCGCAAGGTGAGAGACGTGAGCCAGCCCATCGCGCCTTCGATCGTCATCTCCGTCACCTGTCGGATATCGGCGCCGGCAACCTTCACGAAGCCGGCATCAAGCTTAAGCCGGCTGCCTCGGCAGCTTGGGCATTCGAACGGAGTGCGGTAGCGGCTGAGCAGGACGCGTACATGCAGCTTGTACCGCTTGCCTTCGAGGTATTGAAAAAAGTCGTTGATTCCGTCGAACGATTTGTCGCCCTCCCACAGCAGCCGCTGGGTCTGCTTTTCAAGAAGTCTGAAGGGGACGGTCAGGTCCACACCTTTTCGCTTCATGGCGAGGAGCATTTGTTTCTGCCACCAGTCCGTCCCCGGTTTACTCCACGGCTCAATGGCGCCTTGGGCGAGAGACTTCTGTTGGTCGGGAATGACCAGGGCGGGGTCATAGCGCAGGACGTTGCCGAAACCTTTGCATTCCGGACAAGCTCCCAGCGGATGATTGAACGAAAACAGCACGGGCCGAAGCGGCTCAAACGTGCGCCCGCAGCATTGGCAGCGAAGTCCCGCATGGTAGGTGCGCAATCCCTGCCCGATCACGTCAACCGCGCAACGGCCGTCGCCTTCACGGAAGGCCGTCTCAACCGCTTCGCAGAGACGTGACCGATTGTCGTCCCGGATGACCAGCCGATCGAGGACCACGTATATGCTGGAGTGACGATAAAGTGCAGGGACCTTGAGCCCATGAAGGTCTACGGTTTCATCTTCGAGCCTGACTTTGGTGAATCCTCTGGTCAGAAGTGACTGGACAAAGGCGGGCTCGTTCTTGGCCGAGGGAGTGGCCAAGGGAAAGAGGACCATGGCTCTGAGATCGGAAAAGCGCTGGAGCAGGTCCGATGCGACCGTATCAGGATGAAACGCGCGGGCCTCTTCATGACAGTCGGGACAGATTGGTCTGCCGATTTTTGCAAACAGTAGCCGGAGCAGGTCGGCGATTTCGGTAGCCGTGCCCACGGTCGAGCGTGCTGTTCTCACCTGGTTTTTTTGTTCAATGGCAATGGCGGGGCGGACGTTCAGCACCCGATCCACGTCCGGCCGTGCCACCTTGTCGAGAAACATTCGCGCGTAGGTCGAAAGAGACTCGACGTAGCGCCACTGACCTTCGGCAAAGAGTGTATCGAACGCTAAGGAGGATTTCCCTGATCCCGATAGGCCTGTCACGGCCGTCACTTGATTGTGAGGGAGGCTGAGCGAAATATTTTTCAGATTGTTTTGCCTGGCCCCCTCCACGAGGAGGGTCTCTGAAGGCGATGCCGTTACAGTAGGATGGGGCACGTCGACCGTTCCCTTCCGAGAATGACCTGTCATCCTAGCAGGCTATGGGGGCCGCTGCCAGCCGGGGAGGTCGACCTCACGTCGGGAATCGTAGTTTGTCTTGGGGATTCTACGAGGGAATGAGAGGATCTCTGACAAAGGATCCTCACGTCCATGAATCAGCCGGCCGTACCCGTGGATTATCTTGGAATCGGACGACAACTGGCGAGATTGCTGGGTTCAAGTCTTGAAGGGCCTTCGGGAGAAGCCCTCAAGGAGTTGGCGCGCGCATACGATCCATCCGCCAACGAGGCACGGATCAGCGCGGAAGTGTTTCTCTTCCATAAGTATCTCATCGTCCAAACCTGCGTTGGAATGTTTCCCGGTCAGGAGGTGGAGCGTGTCATCGGGGGCTTGTTTGCCGCCTTGAATGAACGGGCCACCGGCCTTGAGTTCAGCCAAGAACGGCAGGATGCCATGGAACAGATGTGGCAAATGCGGGCACGGGAATTTGACCGTCCCTTTACCGAGGACCGAGAACATTTTCTGGACGAGGGAAGCGACGGCGTTTTTTGGAAGCGATCCATCGCCCAGTTTTGCCAGAATGTGCGGGAGATCGAACACCCGCCCGACATTTGGGCGGGCGGGAAGGGCCCCTCACACAAGGCCAGTAGCTGCGTGACAGAGGCCGTTGATCATCTCGTGTCGGCAATGACCGAAATGAGTCGGCATCATTTCGGCCGTGCCGCATGATACCTAAGCGTCGAGCAAGAGCGAAGGCATGGACGTGACGGAATTGTCGCCTAGCTATAGGAAAACGGTGAAAGGGCGTACATTGGAGAAGGCTCTTCTTGCGGATAATGCCTGTTCAGGTAGTCGCTGAGCTTCGCCGCTGAGTCCGGACTGATACGGATGACTTCCACACCAAACTCAAAGCCATCCGTCCATCGAACAACCGCTTCCTCAATGAAAATGCGCTGAGCCGGATCAGAGCACACGATTTCCACGGTCATGACTGCGCCTTTGGCGACGGGATGCATCGCGTAAGCGCGCCATCCGCGAAGCGACATGTCCACCAGCATGCCTTCATGACGAACCTGGTCAAGGACGTATTCGATTCGGCATTTCACGGCGTGTCGTTTCCTGTCACGCGGTTCGTGCCATTTCCCTGGAGCCGGCCGTCCGGAAGGTTCTTCGATGGGCACGCTCACTCGCTCCTCTGAGCGCTGTATCTTCGTTCGCCGGAGGCGCTGAAGCCCCTGTGAAGCTCCGGCAGCCGTCAAACTCGCCACGCCGCAGATCGATACGAACTCCACCAAGCTGATCATCGCTGCCTCCCGTGCCGTGCTTTTTGGCGCATGTATTGACTGTAGCGCTCAATCGGGTCGGCCGGTAGGTATTCGAACAAGGTAGCTCGTAAGGTGGGGAGATTCTGAAACACCGCTACAAACGCGGGTTTCGATGGGCAAGAGCTTCCCCCAGCGGCCCCTACAAGAGCGGAAAGCTTAATGTAACGCCAGTTTGACGATCCACACGCAACCCATGTAGAGCGCCAGTGAAAGCGCCATGGCCGGCCAAAATCCCAACCGGGGGACTATGAAGATCATGGCCATCACGTAGACGATCCAAGGCGGCACGAACCAGAACAGCTTTTCAGCATAGGCGACGATTGCTCCGCTGCCGCCATTGACATACAACAAGATGAACGTGGCGCCCGTGATGGCCGGAAACGTGCTGGCAAAGGCTGCAAGATAAGGGCGCCCTTGCGCGCCAAGATAGGTAGATAGAGTGACGATCGTCCCTCCCAGCAGAAAATATACGATATACCTGCCCCATTCGTTCACATTCCCGCTCCTCTCTCAGGTTCCTCGAAAGGCCTCTTGGGCTTCCTGTTCGAGCGCCTCGCCCTGTCCGATATAGCGCGGAGAAAAATGAAATACCACGAGGTTCCGCGCGCCGGCTTTGCGCGCCAAGATGCCGGCCTGTCTGGCCGTAAGGTGATAGCGATCACGCGCCTTTTCGGCATCGACGTCCAGATAGGGAGATTCACAGTACAACAGGTCTGCATGCCTTGCGAGCGCTACGATCTTGGCTTCATTGTCGTCGTCGTAGCGCGTATCAACGACGTAGGCCAATTTTTGACCTCGCGTGATCGTCAAGAACTGGCGCGCAAAGTCGCCGAGCGCAAACTCCCGTTCCATACGACGATGCTCATCGAACAGGACGGCCGTGAAACGGAACTCCTCCGGCTTACCCTCCCAGAGGTGCTGCTTTACGTCCTTCAGCCAACCGCCGACCGGAAGTCCGGCCTCGTGCAGCTTCTGTTTGTTGACATTGATGTGAAAGCGTTCCTCCAACGCATAGGCAAAGGAGGGGATGCGGTGATTTAAGGCCACCGCTCGGACGGTAAACATCGGATCTTCCAGGACGGAAAACAGCCCGGTTCGAGCATCCATTCGAAGCGGATGCACGGCGGGAGGCGATTGCAGAAATCCGCTGGCGGCATGAAACGTGGCCCGGCGGACCTCCTGGCGATCGAATTCACACACTTCGATGGTTAACGGATAGCCATCCACAAGGTTCCAGGTGTATCCCCGGAGCTTGCCGTTCACGTTCTCAATGAGGCCTGCCGGCCCGTACAAGCGAAGTGTTTTGCCTCGTCCCAACGCGACGCGGACAACGGCGTCAAAGCCGATGAAGTGGTCCATGTGCGTATGAGAGATGAACAAATCGTTGGCCCGAAGCAGACGGGTGGGTCCGAGTGAATCATTCCGGCCGAGGTCGAAG
>Ga0310810_10005711_pt1 | contig 13953 bp, 10 predicted proteins | sample NCmetagenome_FD_207641 | JGI IMG/M metagenome (GOLD analysis project Ga0310810, IMG submission 207641) | Soil microbial communities from experimental microcosm in Duke University, North Carolina, United States - NC | ecosystem: Engineered > Artificial ecosystem > Soil microcosm > Unclassified ... | reverse complement strand
CCGGCGCCGAGGGCCGGGTGGTGCACCGGCTCTACGTCGAGGCCGCGGTGCCGATCGAGCGGGAGCTGTACCTGGGTCTGGTGCTCGACCGGAAGAGCGAGCGGATCATGGTCGTCGCCTCGGCCCAGGGCGGCATGGAGATCGAGGAGATCGCCCGTAACTCGCCCGACACGATCGTGCGCGAGGTGGTGGAGCCCGCGGTCGGGATGACCGCGTTCCAGGCCCGGGAGCTCGCCTTCGGGCTCAAGCTCACGCCGGCCCAGGTGAGCCGGATGGTCACCACGCTCCTGGGCGCGTATCGCGCCTTCCGCGATCTCGACGCCACCATGGTGGAGATCAACCCGCTGGTGGTGACCCAGGACGGCGCGCTGCTCGCGCTCGACTGCAAGATGACCTTCGACGACAACGCGATGTTCCGTCGCCCCAACGTGAGCGAGCTGCGCGACTACGCCGAAGAGGATCCGCGGGAGGCGCAGGCCGCCGAGTATGGGCTCAACTACGTCGCGCTGGACGGCAACATCGGATGCATCATCAACGGCGCCGGACTCGCGATGGCCACGATGGACATGATCAAGCATGCCGGCGGATCGCCGGCCAACTTCCTCGACGTGGGCGGCGGCGCCTCGCCCGAGCGGGTGGCGGCGGCGTTCCGCTTGGTGCTCTCCGACAAGAACATCGAGGCGATGCTGGTCAACATCTTCGCCGGCATCAACCGGTGCGACTGGGTGGCCCAGGGCGTGGTCCAGGCAGCCCGCGAGATCGAGCTCCAGATCCCGCTGGTGGTCCGGCTGGCCGGCACCAACGTGGAGGAAGGGCGCCGGATCCTGAAGGAGAGCAATCTGCCGATCATCACCGCCGACTCCCTCGCGGAGGCGGCCGACCGGGTGGTGGGAGCCCTCAAGTCGTCGCGCACCGGACGCAGCGCGGCGGGGAATGGACAGCCATGAGCATCCTGATCGACGAGACCACCAAGGTCCTGGTGCAGGGCTTCACCGGCGACAAGGCCACCTTCCACGCCAAGGAGATGATCGCCTACGGCACCCAGGTCGTGGGCGGTGTCACCCCGGGCAAGGGCGGCACCCGGCATCTCGACCGGCCGGTGTTCAACACGGTGAAGGAGGCGGTGCGGGAGACCGGCGCCACCGCCAGTATCATCTTCGTGCCGGCCGCGTTCTGCGCCGACTCGATCATGGAAGCGGCCGACGCGGGGATCCGGTTCGTGGTCACCATCACCGACGGCATTCCGGCGCAGGACATGATGATGGTGAAGCGCTACCTGTTCCGCTTCCCTAAGGAGCGCCGCACCATGCTGGTGGGGCCCAACTGCGCGGGCGTCATCAGCCCGGGCAAGGCGATGCTGGGAATCATGCCGGGGCACATCTACATGCGGGGGAACGTCGGGCTGGTGACCCGCTCGGGCACCCTGGGCTACGAGGCCGCCTCGCAGATGAAGGCCGTCGGCATCGGCATCACGACCAGCGTCGGAATCGGCGGTGACCCGATCAACGGCAGCTCGTTCCTCGACCACCTCAAGCTCTTCGAGCAGGACCCCGAGACCGAGGCGGTCATGATCATCGGCGAGATCGGCGGGCCGCAGGAGGCGGAGGCGGCGCTCTTCGCGCAGGAGAACATGAGCAAGCCGGTGATCGGCTACGTGGCGGGGCTGACCGCGCCCAAGGGGCGGCGGATGGGCCACGCGGGGGCCATCATCTCCGCCTTCGGCGACACCGCGGCGGAGAAGGCCGAGATCATGCGCTCCGCCGGCCTCACGGTGGTAACCAGTCCGTCCGAGCTGGGCGACACCGTGGCCGAGACCCTCAAGCGCGGCAAGAAGCGCCCCGTGGCCGCCCGATGAGCACCCGGCCCACCGTGGTGGTGACCCGCCGGCTGCCCGAGGCGGTCGAGCGGGAGCTGCTGCGCGACTTCGACGCCCGGCTCAATGCCGAGGACCGTCCCCTTGGGGCCGAGGGGCTGGCCGACGCGATCCGGAATGCCGACGCGATCCTCACCACCGTCACGGACAAGGTCACTGCGGAGGTGCTGTCCGCGGAGCCGCGCCGGGCGAAGATCGTAGCCAACTTCGGGGTGGGCTTCAACAACATCGACGTCGAGGCCGCCAAGGCCCGCGGGGTCGCGGTCAGCAACACGCCGGACGTGCTCACCGACGCCACGGCCGATCTCGCCATCACGCTGCTGCTCATGGTCGCCCGGCGCACCGGGGAGGGGGAGCGCCACCTGCGGGGCGGGCAGTGGACCGGGTGGCGACCGACCCACATGATGGCCACCCACGTGAGCGGCAAGACCCTCGGCCTGGTGGGGATGGGCCGGATTGCCCGGGCGGTCGCGCAGCGCGCCCATCACGGCTTCGGCATGAAGGTGATCTATCACGACCCCTTTCCCCCGCCGGCCGACGTGGCCGCCGCGCTGGGCGCCGAGCCCAGGGCCGAGCTCGACGCAGTGCTCCGCGAGGCCGATTTCGTCTCGCTGCACTGCCCGGCGACGCCGGAGACGCGGCACCTCATGAATCGCGAGCGGCTCGGCCTGATGCGGCCCGACGCCTTCCTGGTCAATACCGCGCGCGGCGACGTGGTGGACGAGGCAGCGCTGGTCGAGGCGCTGCAGCAGAAGAAGATCGCCGGGGCGGGGCTCGACGTCTTCGAGCGGGAGCCCGAGGTCACCCGCGCGCTCCTCGGCATGGAGAACGTGGTGCTGCTGCCGCATCTGGGCAGCGCCACCACCGAGACCAGGGTGGCCATGGGGATGCGGGCGCTGGAGAACCTCCGCCTCTTCTTCGGCGGCAAGCCGCTCCGGGACCGCGTGGCGTGACCGACGCCGCGGTCGAGCTGTTCGCCACCCCGGCCGACCTCCCCGAGTCGCCCGATCCGGTGGCGGCGAGCGCCGCGGCCTACGCCAACGAAGTCGTCGAGCTGCTCAGCGAGCTCCTCCTCGGGCTGGTCCGTGGCCGGGCGCCGGAGCTCGAGCCGATCCTCCGCGGCGAGCAGCAGGCGGTAGACCTCTCGCCCGAGCTGATGGCCCGAGCGCTCCAGGTGCAGGGCATCTGGTTCCAGCTCCTCAGCATCGCCGAGCAGAACGCCGCGATGCGGCGTCGGCGGCAGACCGAGGCCGAACGTGGCTACGAGAAGCTGCGCGGCACCTTCGCCCAGGTGATCTTCGACGCCGCGGCCGCGGGGGTGAAGGCGGACGAGATCCGCCACCTGCTGCAGACCCTTCGGGTGCGGCCCGTCATTACCGCCCATCCCACCGAGGCCAAGCGGGTCACCACCCTGGAGAAGCACCGGCGCATCTACCGCCGCCTGGTGGACCTCGAGTCGCCCCGCTGGACCCCGCGCGAGCGCCACGGCCTGATCGAGGGACTCCGCACCGAGATCGAGCTGCTCTGGCTCACCGGCGAGCTGCGCCTGGCCAAGCCGACTGTGCCCCAGGAAGTCTTCTGGGCGCTCCACTTTTTCAACGAGACGCTGTTCGAATCGGTCCCGGACCTGCTCGACAAGATCGAGCGGGTGCTGCAGCACGACTATCCCGGCGAGCGGTTCGAGGTGCCGGCGTTTTTCCAGTTCGGCTCCTGGGTAGGGGGAGACCGGGACGGCAATCCGTTCGTCACCAACGCGGTCACCCGCAGCACCCTGCTGGAGAACCGGCTGACGGCGCTGCGCCGATACGCCCGGCGGCTCTCCGACATGGTCCGGGCGCTCAGTATCACCGAGAAGGCGTTTCCGATCTCGGAGCGGTTCCGGGAGGCGCTGGAGCGGGAGCTCGCCGCCAGCGGCATCGGCGACGAGATCGCCGCCCGCAATCCCGGGGAGGTGTTCCGCCAGTATCTCGCCTGCATGATCCGCCGGCTCCAGGTGATGATCGAGGCCACCGAGCGGGGCGACACCAAGGTGGGCGACGCCGGCTACGCCACGGCCGACGCGCTGCTGGCGGATCTGCGTCTGATCGAGGCCGAGCTCGAGGGCGCCGGGCGCATCGAGATGGTGCGACTGCTGGCGCGCCCCGTGCGCCGCGAGGTGGAGGCCTTCCGCTTCAGCACCGTCCGCCTCGATGCCAGGGAGAACACCACCAAGCTCACGGCGGCGCTGCACGCGCTCTGGCGCGCCGGTGGCGGCAAGGGCGAGCCCCCGGAGGTCCAGAGCGAGGCCTGGCGCGCCTGGGTAGCCGGCGAGCTCGCCCGCCCGTTGGCCGCCGAGGCCGCTCCCCCCACGCTGCCGGACGACGCCGCGGAGACGCTCGGCATGTTCCGGCTGATCCGGGTGCTGCGGGAAGAGGTGGACCGGGAGGCGTTCGGGACCTTCGTGCTCAGCATGACGCGGAGTGTCGCGGACATTCTCGGCGCCTACCTGCTGGCCAAGACGGGCGGACTCTTCGCCGACCGCCCCGGGGTCGAGAGCTGCACCCTGCCGATCGTGCCGCTGTTCGAGACCATCGAGGATCTCCAGCGGGCGCCGGTCATCATGAAGGAGCTGCTCGACGTGCCGGTGGTGCGTCGCAGCGTGCGGGCGCAGGGCGGGGTGCAGGAGGTGATGATCGGCTACTCCGACTCCAACAAGGACGGCGGCTTTCTCACCTCCAACTGGGAGCTGTACAAGGCCCAGATCAAACTGACCCGGGTGGGCAGGGAGAGCGGCGTTCCGATCGCCTTCTTTCATGGCCGAGGCGGATCGGTGAGCCGGGGGGGCGCGCCGACCGGGCGGGCGATCGCGGCCCAGCCCGCGGGCTCGATCGGCGGACGGATGCGCATCACCGAGCAGGGCGAGGTGGTCTCGTTCAAGTACGCCAACCGGGGCACCGCCCAGTACCAGATCGAGCTGCTGGCCGCGAGCGTGTTCGAGCATTCGCTCAAGAGCGAGCGGGAGCAGGCGCTGATTCCGACCGCCGAAGGCGACGAGGCGATGGAGGCGCTTTCCGGCGCGGCCCAGGCGGCGTACCGCAAGCTGATCGACCATCCCGGGCTGCTGCCCTATTTCCAGGCGGCGAGTCCGCTGGAAGAGATCTCGCTGCTCAACATGGGCTCCCGTCCGGCCCGCCGCTTCGGGGCCCGCTCCCTGGGCGACCTCCGCGCGATCCCCTGGGTCTTCGCCTGGTCGCAGAACCGGCACTTCGTGCCCGGCTGGTACGGAGTGGGGAGCGGAATCCTCACCTTTCTGCAGGTACGCGGCGAGCGGGGGAGCAATCTCCTGGCGCGGATGTTCCGCGACTCCCGGCTCTTCCGGTTGGTCGTCGACGAGGTGGAGAAGACCCTCTCTTACGTGGACCTTCCCATCGCCCGGGAATACGCCGCCCTGGTATCGGAGCCGGAGGCGCGCGAGCCGGTCTTCGCGATGATCGAGGAGGAGTACCATCGTTCGGTCGAGGCGGTGCTGCGGATCAGCGGCGGAAAGACACTCGCGGAGCGCTTCCCCCGCTTCCGCCGTCGCCTGGCCCGCCGCCTGCCGACGATCAACCAGGTTTCCCGTCAGCAGCTCGAGTTGGTGCGCCGCTTCCGCGAATCAGGGGGGGACCGGAGCCAGGAGGAGCAGCTCTCGGCGCTGCTCTTGTCGATCAACTGTATTGCGGCGGGATTCGGGGCGACGGGCTAGGGGACGGCCCTCCGGCTTAAACGCTCGCTCTCCGCTTCTTTTCCATTTCCACCCTCAGCTGCCCGCAGGCCGCGTTGATGTCCAGACCGCGGCTTCGCCGCACCGTCGCCTCGATGCCCTGATTTCTCAGCCGGTCCGCAAAGGCACGGATTCGTGGCGCCGCAGTCGGGGTGAGGTCGGGCGCGCCACCGGGGTGGAGCGGGAGGATGTTCACCAGCGCGCCCAGGCGGCGCGCCAGCTTGGCCAGGCGATCCGCGTCGGCGTCGGCGTCGTTCACCCCGCCGATCATCACGTACTCGAAGGTCACCCGCTTGCGGAACGCGTCGGCGGCCTTGAGCACGGCCTCGAGGTCGTACTTCTTCTCGATCGGCATGATCGCGAGGCGCTGGGCGGAGGTCGTGGCGTGGAGCGAGATGGCGAGACGGAACTGCTCCGGCCGCCGCGCGAACGCCGCCAGGCCCGGCAGGATCCCCACCGTGGACACCGTGATGTGTCGCGCGCCGATGCCGAACCCCTCGGCGGCATTGAGGATCGTGAGGGCGGTGTCCACCGCCTCCCAGTTGAGCAGCGGCTCGCCCATTCCCATGAACACGATGTTGGTCGGCTTGTCGTCGGGTGTGCGCAGGACGATCTCCCGCACCTGGCCGGCGATCTCGAACGGCGTGAGGTTCCGCCGGTATCCCATCCGGCCGGTGGCGCAGAAGGCACAGCGGAGCGCGCAGCCCGCCTGGGAGCTGATGCAGAGCGTCCGGCGGCCGCCGCTCGGGATCAACACCGATTCGACCGCCTCCCCGTCGGCCAGCCGCCAGAGATACTTCCGGGTTCCGTCCGAAGACTGCTGGATGACCTCGGGCTCGAGGCGGGGCAGGGGGTGCGCCTGGTCGAGCGCCTCCCGCAGCTCCAGCGGCAGCTCGGTCGCCGCTCCCCACCGTTCTACCGGGGCAACCCATAGCCGCCGCGCCATTTGCTCGACCCGGTAGCGGGGCAGTCGTCGCTCGGCGGCCCAGGCCGCGAGACGCGCGCGTCCGGTGCCGGGCGGGAGATCGAGAAGGCGATCGGCGGTCATCGGTGAAAGATAGCTAAACTCAAGGTGGATTTCGCATTGCCCCACCTCGGGGCGGCGGTTACGTTTGTCCGATGCCTCCCGGTTCCCTCTCGTGCTGCTGACCGAGCTGCTCACGCCGGACCGGCTGGTGGTCCCGCTGGCCGCGCGGGACAAGCAGGGTTCCATCGCCGAGCTGGTCCGCCACCTGGTCCGGTGCGGCGGTGGCGACGTGGCGCAGGTGCTGGCTTCGGTCGAGGAGCGTGAATCGGTCCTCAGCACCGGCATCGGACTCGGCGTCGCCATTCCGCACGCGCGCTGTTCGGCCGTCCAGGAGCTCGTCGTGGTCGGCGGGGTGGCCGCGGAGCCGATCCCCTACGACTCCATCGATGGCGATCCGGTCCGCCTGTTTTTTCTTATCGTTGGGCCGGAGGCGTCGGCCGGCCTGCACGTCAAGATCCTGAGTCGCATCGCCCGGTTGGTGCGGCGGGACACCGTCCGTCAACAGCTGGTCGAGGCGAAGACCCCTGATGAGCTCTACCACCTCCTCGTCGACGCCGAAGCGCGCTAGCCCCGTGGTCCAGGGCCGCGCACCCGGCGCCACTGTGCTGCGCACCGACCTGGCCGGGGTCCTGACCCGGGCCGACGTCGGGCGCGAAGTCCGGCTCGGTGGCTGGGTGCACCGGCGGCGCGATCTCGGCGGATTGGTATTCCTCGATCTTCGCGACCGCGGCGGCCTGGTGCAGCTCTCCTGCAATCCCGACTGGACTCCGCCCGAGATCATGGAGCGCGCCGCCGGCTTGGGCGCGGAGACGGTGATTCTCGTCGCCGGCACGGTGCAGCTCCGTCCCGAGCCCTCGCGCGATCCCGGCCTGGTGTCGCGCGAGGTCGAGGTGCACGTCAGCAGCCTGGAGGTGGTCGGTCCGGCGCAGACGCCCGCGATTCCGGTGGCGCGGAAGGAGAAGGAGGAACCGCCCGCCGAGGAGCTCCGGCTGCGGCATCGCGTCCTCGACCTTCGCCGGGCCGAGCTGCAGCGCACCCTGATCCTGCGGCACCGGCTGATGCAGGCGACGCGGCGCTACTTCGACGGCCTGGGCTTCCTCGAGATCGAGACGCCGATTCTCACCAAGCCGACGCCCGAGGGAGCGCGCGACTACCTGGTGCCGAGCCGGATCCACCGCGGCGAGTTCTTCGCGCTGCCGCAGTCGCCCCAGCTCTACAAGCAGCTGCTCATGGTGGCGGGCTTCGATCGGTACTTCCAGATCGCCCGCTGCTTCCGGGACGAGGACCTCCGGGCCGACCGGCAGCCCGAGTTCACCCAGATTGACGTCGAGGCCTCGTTCGTCGGCGTGGAAGACGTCCTCGGCTTCGGGGAGGGGCTGGTCGCGGCGCTCTGGAGCGAGGCGGGCCAGGTGATCGAGACCCCGATCCCGCGGATGCGGCACCGTGACGCGATGGAGCGCTACGGCAGCGACAAGCCGGACCTCCGCTACGGTCTCGAGATCGCCGACGTCACCGAGGTCTTCCGCGACACCGAGTTCTCGGTCACCCGGAACGCCATCGCGGCCGGGGGCCGGGTGCGCGGGATCCGCGTGCCCGGCGGAGCGACGCTCACCCGCAAGCAGGTGGATGAGATCGAGGCGGCGGCCAGAAGCCTCGGCGCGGCGGGCCTCCTGCGGCTCAAGGCGGCGAGCGGCCAGCTCGAGGGTCCGGCGGCGAAGTTCCTCGCCGCCGGCGCGTCGGAACGGCTGGGCCTGGCCGACGGCGACCTGGGACTCTACGTGGCCGGCCCGGACCATGTCTCCAGCCCGTCACTCGATCGGACCCGGCAGGAAATCGCCCGGCGGATGGCGCTGATTCCGGCCGGGGTGAATCGCTTCGTCTGGATCGTGGACTTTCCGCTGTTCGAGAAGGACCCGAAGACCGGGGCGCTCGGTGCGGTGAACCATCCCTTCACCGCCCCCCACCCCGACGACGTGGCGCTGCTCGACACCAGGCCGGAGCAGGCGCGCGCCCTGGCCTACGACATGGTGCTGAACGGCACCGAGCTCGGCGGCGGCAGCCTCCGCATCGCCGATCCCCGGTTGCAGCGGCGGGTGTTCGAGCTGCTGGGAATTCCGGAGGCCCAGGCCGAGCAGCGCTTCGGCTTCCTGCTGGAAGGGCTCCGCGCCGGCGCGCCGCCCCACGGCGGCTTCGCGTTCGGCATGGATCGGATCGTGATGCTGCTGGCAAGCGCGGATTCGCTGCGCGACGTGATCGCGTTTCCCAAGACCACCGCGCAGCGCGCGCTGTTCGAGGGCGCGCCGACGGCGGTGGATGCTGCCGATCTGAGAGAATTGAACCTGGAGGTGAAGGGGGAAGGGTGAAGGGGGAATTCCCCTTTCCCCGATGCCTATGCCCGACGACACCACCACCCAGCACCGCATCTCCGCTGAGGGCGCCGACCCGCTGCTCTTCGCGGGGGTGAACGACGCCAACCTGCAGGAGCTGCAGCGGAGCCTCGGGGTTCGGATCAGCTTCCGGGGTGACTCGGTCACCGTGACTGGCACCGGTGAGCAGGTCGAGCGCGCGCTCCCGATCGTCCAGGGCCTGCTCGACCTGGCCCGCATGGGCGAGTCGGTGACGCCCGACGACGTCTATCGGCTGGCCGCCGACGCGCCCACCGCCGAGATGCCCGCCGCCGGCGGCGACGGCAAGATCGTCCTCCCCGGCCTCCGCCGCGCGATCGCGCCCAAGACGCAGGGCCAGCGCGACTACCTCCAGGCCATCACCAACCACGAGATCGTGGTCAGCATCGGTCCGGCAGGCACGGGGAAGACCTATCTCGCCGTGGCGAAAGCCGTCGAGGCCCTGGCCCGGAAGCGGGTCCGCCGCATCATCCTGGCCCGGCCCGCGGTGGAGGCGGGCGAGTCGCTGGGCTTCCTCCCCGGCGACCTCCAGGCCAAGGTGGATCCCTACCTGCGCCCGCTCTACGACGCGCTCGAAGACATGATGCCGCATGATCGGGTGCAGCGCGCGCTGGAGACCCGCACCATCGAGATCGCGCCGCTGGCCTACATGCGGGGCCGCACCCTGGCCGACGCGTTCATCATTCTGGACGAGGCGCAGAACGCCACCGGCGCCCAGATGAAGATGTTCCTCACCCGGCTGGGGGTGAACAGCCGGACCGTGGTCACCGGCGACAAGACCCAGATCGACCTGCCTCGACGAGAGGAGAGCGGGCTGGTGCAGATCGAGCGGCTCCTGCCCGGGATCGAGGGGATCGCGTTCTGCTATCTGCACGAGACCGACGTCGTGCGGCACCGGCTCGTGCGCGAGATCATTCGAGCCTATGCGGAGGATCAGAACGGCTGATGTCCCGTAGGGAGCGGTTCCACCCGGCTACCCCCGACGCCGACGGCGGCCGGACAATCTGGTACCACCTGGTGCGCTGGGCTCCGCTGCTGGCGACCGCGGTGGTGGCGTACCTGTTGTTCCCGCCGCCGACGGGCCAGGTCGCCATGCTCCCGGCCGTCGGGCAGGTGGCCGGCCGCACCGTCGTGGCGCCATTCGGCTACCAGGTGCGGAAGACGCCCGAAGAGATTGCGCGCGAGGGCGAGAGCCGCGCGCTCGGTGCCCAGCCGGTGTTCCGCTACAGCCCCACCGCGTACGACTCCGCGCTCACCGCCGCCCGCGCGTTCTTCGCCGAGCTGGAGCGGGCCCAGGCCCAGGGGCCCGAGCTCCTCCGCGCGGTGGCGGCGACCCGCGTGAGCCTGGGCCCCGACGAGACCGCGTATCTCACCGACGCCGCCCAGCGCCAGGCGCTGCAGGAGGCGGTGACCCACTTCCTGGCCGAGGCGCTGTCGCGCGGCGTGGCCGACGCGGGCGTCGTCCGGGGCGAGCCAAGTCCGACGGTCAGTCTCCGCCGCGGCGACCAGGAGTGGGTGCTTCCGCGCGACTCGATCCTGACCTTCGCCGACCTGATGGAGCAGGCGGAGGCCGCCGGCGCGGGGATCGAGAGCCCGGTGGGGCAGCGCACCCTGCGGCGGCTCGTCGCGGCCTTCTACCAGCCGACGATCGTGCCCGACGTGCCCCTCACCACGGCGCGGCGGGAGCAGCTCCGCGGGGACGTGGATCCGATCAAGTACAGCGTGGGCGCGGGCGAGGTGCTGACCTCCGCCGGCCAACCGGTGACGGAGGAGGACCGCGCCAAGCTCGCGGTGCTGCAGCAGGAGATCGTCCGCCGCGGGGCCGAGCATCTGCGGCTCCGCGCGGCCATCGGCGCGCTGCTCCACAACGCGCTCCTGCTGTCGGCCTTCTGGCTGCTGGTCGCCTTCTACCGGCGGGAGACCTACCAGCACGCGCGGGAGATGGCGTTCTTCGGCGCATTGTTCTCCCTGGTGCTGCTGATGACCGCCGGCCTGCATGCCGTCTTCCCCGGCCGGCCCGAGCTGGTGCCGATCCCCTTCGCGATCATCGTGATCACGCTGCTCTACAACGGCCGCATCGGTGTCACCGCGGCGCTGATCCTGGCCGTGCTGCTCGACGGCCAGTGGGCGCTCCGGAGCAGCGACATCCTCTTCTTTGGCGTGGTGAGCGGCGTGGCGGGCGCGGTCGCGATCCGGGTGGTGCGCCGCCGGCGGCACCTGTACCTGACGATCGGGATGCTGGCATTGGCCGGGGTGCTGGCCTCCGTCACCATCGGGCTCATCAACGGCTGGTCCACCATCACCATCGTCGCGAGCGCCGCGCTCGGCGTGCTGATGGCGCCGGCCAGCGCCTCGCTGGCGATGATCGTGATGCCCATGGCCGAGTCGGCCACCCGGATCACCACCGACCTGACGCTGCTCGAGCTGTCCGACCTCGGCCGGCCACTGCTCCGTCGTCTGGCCCTCGAGGCGCCCGGCACTTGGGCCCACTCGCTGGCCATGGCCAATCTGTGCGAGTCGGCCTGCAACATGATCGGCGGGAACGGGCTGCTCGCCCGGGTGGGATGCTACTACCACGACATCGGCAAGCTGGCCAATCCCGGCTTCTTCGTGGAGAATCAGGCCGGCGGCCCCAACCCGCACGACGACATGGTGCCGATCGACTCGGCCCGGATCATCCGCTCGCACGTGTTGGACGGCATCGCCTTGGCCGAGGCCGCGGCCCTGCCACCAGTGGTAAAAGCCTTTATCCCAGAACATCATGGGACGACAGAGATCAACTACTTTCTCGCCCGGGCCAGGAGCCGCGACCCCGACGGTCGGGTCAACGCGGCCGACTACCGCTACCCTGGGCCCCGGCCCCAGTCGGCGGAGACCGCCGTCGCCATGTTGGCCGACTCGGCGGAGGCCGTCATTCGGGTGCTCGACGACCGGAGCCCGGAGCGGGTGCGCGATGCGATCGAGCAGCTGGTGGCGCAGAAACTCGCCTCCGGTCAGCTGGACGACGCCCCGCTCACCCTGGGCGATCTCGACCGGATCAAGCGGGAGTTCGCTCGCGTGATGTCGGGCACCTACCACAAGCGCATCGGCTACCCTCCTCGTGCCAGCGGTGGCGTCACTCCCGAGTTCCAGTCGGTCGAGCGCCCATGAGGTGGCGGTGAGCGGCCGTCCGCAGCCGCTCCCGCCCGCGCGTGTCCGCCGGGTGGTGGCGGCGGTGCTCGCGGGCGAGCGCCGGCGCGCCCGCATGTCGGTCACCTTCGTCGGCCGCGACGCCATGCGGCGGCTCAACGCGCTGCACCTGGGCCGCGACCGGCCGACCGACGTGATCAGCTTCGCGCTGAGGCAGCCGGGCGGTGAGCTGGTGGGCGACGTGTACGTCTGCCCCTGGGTCGCCGCGCGCGAGGCGCGCGCCCGGGGGATCCCGCTCCGGCAGGAAGTGATCCGGCTGGTGGTGCACGGCACCCTGCACGCGCTCGGGTACGACCATCCCGACGGCGAGCGGCGCACCCGGTCGGCGATGTGGCGCCGACAGGAGCGCTACGTCGAGGCACTGGCGTGATCGCCTTCCTCCAGCTCTTCCTCGCGCCGCTGGTCGCGTCGGCGCTCACGCTCTGGGCCGCCTGCCTCGCGCTGGGCGCAGAATCGGACGCCGACCTCCCCAAGGCGCTCGGCGGGGAGTTCTCCGGCGAGGCCGGCGCCGGCACCCTGAGCCGCAATCTCCACGTGGCACACCTGAGCCTGCTCGTGCTCGCCGGGGCGGCGGCGGGCGGAGCCGTCGCCTGGTGGGCCCGCTCGCCCGCCGGCGGCGCCATCCGCCTGGTGACCGCGATCGCGCTGGTGTGGATGCTGGGCGACCTGCTGCCTCGGCTGCTCGGCGCCGTGGCGCCGGAGCTCACCCGTCCCGCCCGGCTCACGGCCGCCGCGACGCTCGCCCCGCTGCGCCCGCTGCTCCGCCTTGCCGCCTGGGTCGACGCCCGCGCACGGGCCCGGCTTCCCGCCGGGCACGGCCGGGAGGCCGGGCCCGCCGAGCGCGACATGCTGCTGGGTGTCTTCTCCCTCGCGGACACCACCGTGGCCGAGGTGATGACGCCTCGGATCGACATCATCGCGGTGGACTCCTCGGCCGATCGCGACGACGTGATCCGCATTCTCCAGAGCTCCGAGCACGCCCGGCTGCTCGTCTTCGACGGCCATCCCGATGCGGTGAGCGGCGTGATCTACGCCAAGGACATCCTGGCCGGCGAAGAGGAGGTGCGCTGGCATGCGCTCATCCGGCCCGCCGCCTTCGTCCCCGAAGGGAAGACGCTCGATCGCCAGCTGCGCGATTTCCAGCGGGGACCCAGCCACCTCGCGGTGGTGGTGGACGAGTTCGGCGGCACCGCGGGCCTGGTCACCCTCGAGGACATCCTGGAGCAGATCGTGGGCGAGATCCAGGACGAGCGCGACACCGACGAGGTCGCGCCGATCCAGGTGCTCGGCCCCGACCACCTCCGGGTCGATGGCGGGGTCGCGCTGTCGGAGCTCGAGGCGCAGCTGGGCCACACCTTCGCCCGCGAGGATGTCAGCACCGTCGGCGGCCTGGTGCTGGCCGAGTTCGGGCGGGTGCCGCGCAGCGGAGAGGCGATGGATCTGCAGGGCTACCGGCTGCTGGTGGAGCAGGTCGTGCGGCGCCGGGTGCGGCGCGTCGCGATCCAGCGCCTGGCCGTGGTGGCCCCGGTCGGCGGGCCGGAGCGGAACGGGGGCGAGGCGTGATCTGGCTCGCGATCGCGCTCGGACTCTTGGTCGCCGCCTTCGGCGCGACGGCCGGCGCCGCCCTGATCACGGTGAGCCGAGCCGAGCTCACCCGGATCGTCGGCCGGCGGCTCCGCGGCGCGGCCCCGTCGCTCGACTGGCTGGCGGAGGTGGA
>Ga0310810_10005710_pt1 | contig 13954 bp, 12 predicted proteins | sample NCmetagenome_FD_207641 | JGI IMG/M metagenome (GOLD analysis project Ga0310810, IMG submission 207641) | Soil microbial communities from experimental microcosm in Duke University, North Carolina, United States - NC | ecosystem: Engineered > Artificial ecosystem > Soil microcosm > Unclassified ... | reverse complement strand
AAGAAGACGGTCGTGGGCTTCGTCAATTTGGGCTGCACCAAGAATCAGGTCGATTCGGAAATCATGCTGGGAGCGCTGGCCGCCAACGGATTCGAGTTGACCGGCAATCCGAAGAAGGCGGAAGTCGTCATCATCAATACCTGCGGCTTCATCGAAGAAGCGAAGCAGGAGTCCATCAATACGATTCTTGAGCACGCGAAGCTCAAGCAATCGGCGGCCTGCAGGGTGCTGATTGCCGCCGGCTGTCTGGCCCAACGATATCAAGGAGACCTCCTCAAAGAGCTGCCGGAACTCGACGGTGTCGTCGGGACCGGTGAATTCGGAAAGATCGCCGGCATCTGCCGCGATTTGCTCACGGCCAAACGCGGAGGCCAACGGTTATGGCTCAGCCAACCTCCCTATCTGTACGACGAATTGGCGCCTCGCCTTCGTCTTGGAAGCGCGCATAGCGCCTATGTCAAAATAGCAGAAGGGTGCAACCGCAATTGCGCCTTCTGCGCCATTCCGCTCATGCGCGGCAAACAACGAAGCCGCCCGGTTGAGTCCATTCTTGCCGAAGTGCGGCAACTGGCCCAAGAAGGCGTCCAAGAGATCAATCTCATCTCACAGGACACCGTGAATTATGGCATCGATTTTGGCCTCCGGCAGGGGCTCGTTTCCTTGCTGCGTGAACTGGTAAAGGTGAACGGCCCGCGTTGGATCAGGCCTTTTTATCTATATCCCCAGCAAGTGACGGACGAGCTGCTGGACCTGTATGCGGGCGAAGAGCGGATTGCGAAGTACATCGATATGCCGCTTCAGCATATCAACAGCGCCATGCTGAAGCGCATGCATCGCTTGGGTGACCGGCGGACGATCGAAACGCTCGTTGACCGGATCAGATCGCGCATTCCCGGGGTGACGTTCCGCACCGCATTCATTGTGGGATTTCCCGGGGAAACCGATGATGCGTTCGAGGAATTGAAACGCTACGTGGAGGAGACGGAGTTTGATCGCGTCGCGGCATTCCTCTACTCGGACGAAGAAGGCACTCCGGCCGCTGAGCTCAGCGGAAAGATCGACCGTGTGCTGATGGAAGAGCGTCGCAATGAGCTGCTGGAACTACAAGAAAGGGTCGCTGCGGCAAAGAATCGAGAACGTATTGGGTCGATGCTGGAAGTGATGGTGGACGGTCCTGCCCAGGAGGAGGGTCATTGGCTCGAAGGCCGGCACGAAGGATTGGCGCCCGAGATCGACGGCGTCGTCTACATCAACGGGACAAACAACGCCGAGCCTCCGACCCCTGGCGCCTGTCTGAAGGTCAGCATTACCGAGGCGACGACCTATGATCTGATCGGGCATGTCCGAGGCGAGATATCGGCATCCGGCGTGCACATGCCTGGCGGGAAAGGCCCGCGAGGAGGGTATCGCTAGACACCCTCCTCGAGGCCACAAGCAGTCAGACCTTGGCGCTCAAGAATAGTGAAGCGCCACGGCGGTTGATCAGCATCAGCACGTTCTCCCCTTTCTTCACCGCCGAAGAGGCCTTTTCAAAGTCTTTCACCGATTTGACAGGCTGGCGGTTGATCTCACGAATGATGTCTCCCGGCATCAAGCCGGCTTTGCCGGCTCCGCTGTCCGGTTCGACGTTGGTGACCACCACGCCCTGAGCTTTGCCCTTGATCCCCAGTTCTTTTGCGGTATCGCGATCCAGATCCTGGACTGCTACCCCGGCAAACGCATACTCCTTCTCATCGCCGTCGGTCTTGACAATCTTCACCTCACCCGGCTGCTCGCCAATCGTCACAGTCAACTCCTTCTCATGGTTGTCGTGTATGACCTTCATTGGCACCTTTGAGCCCACCGTGGCTTTCGTCACAAATCGCTGAAGCGCGACCGCATCCTCAACCGGAGAGCCCTGATAGGAGATAATGACGTCACCCTGTTGCAGTCCGGCGTGATGGGCAGGACTGTCTTCCTTCACGTCGGTGACCAAGGCACCCTTTGCGTGGGTCACACCGAAGGACTTCGCGAGATCCTGATTCAGGTCCTGAATCCCGATGCCCAGATAGCCACGGACCACTTTGCCGTTCTTCACAAGGCTGTCGTAGATGGGTTGGCCCATGCTGGTCGGGACGGCGAAGCCGACGCCCTGATAGCCGCCGCTTTGCGAAAAGATCGCCGTGTTGATCCCAACCAGTTCGCCCCTGGTATTGACCAAGGCGCCCCCGGAGTTACCAGGATTGATGGCGGCATCCGTTTGGATGAAATCCTCGTATTGCGTGATGCCCATGCGTCCGCGGCCAAGCGCGCTGACGATGCCGAGCGTGACGGTTGAATTCAATCCGAACGGATTGCCGACTGCGAGCACATATTCTCCGACCTGAAGCTTTGAGGCGTCTCCCCACGGAATAGTCGGGAGATTCCTGCCGTCGATCTTAATGACGGCCAGATCCGTCTTCGGATCGGTCCCAACAATCTTCCCCTGAAATTCCTGTTTGTCTGGAAGGGTGACCGTCACTTCACGTGCGCCATCAACCACATGGTTGTTGGTGAGGACATAGCCGTCCGGCGAGACGATCACGCCGGAGCCTTGGCCGCCTCCATGAAATCCACGCGGACCGCGCGGCTCCATCGGACTGGGGGGCGCCTGCGGACCACGGAATTTCGGTCCAAACGGACCATTAGGCCCTCCAAAGAATTCTTCCATGCGGTCGCGCAATTCGTTGTCACTGCCGCGGCCGGAAATCTGTTCGCCGATCACGGTGGTAATGTTGACGACGGCAGGAGTTACCGATTTTGCAACATCCGTAAAGCCGTTCGCTGGAAGCGTGCCCACGGGTGCGGCCGCGATTGTGCTCGTTGCCGTCGACCCTGTGGCGGGAAACGGAGCGAACGATTGACTGCCGACAAAAAAGGTTGTGCCCAGTAAAGCCACGCCGGCCATGACGCCGAGCGATTTCCGAACCAACTCGTTCATACGACCTCCTTGTTGATGAATGGGGATTTATCGAGGTGTCGTCGGGACATCCCTAGAAAGGACCGTAACAGCCGGTAATGAGAGAGCGATTAGGAGGGCATTAGAAGTCGTTAAGAGGCCGAAGGGGCCAAGGGGAGAAGGACGGTAAACGTGGAACCCTTATTGGGTTCGCTCTGGACTTCGATACGACCATGGTGGGATTCCGCGATCCAGGCACAGATGGCCAACCCCAAACCGGTGCCCTTTTTCGTGTGCGACCTGGCGTCGTCCGTCCGGTAAAACCGGTCAAAGATGCGTTTCTGATCTTCACGCGAAATGCCGATGCCCTGATCTGCAATGATGAACTTGGCGTGATTCCCTTGCGTCAGCAGCGAAATATCTACGGTGCCGCCGGGACGGGAATATTTGACCGCATTGTCCACGAGATTCAAGAAGAGCTCGCGTAAGCGCAATTCGTCGCCCAACACGACGGCCGGCATCGCCAATCCCAGCGCGACTTGAACGTTCTGTTCCTGGCCGAGCAACGAGGCCTGTCGGTGGATGTCTTCCAACAGCGATTCGAGCTTGACCGGCACGCGCTCCATTTTGACTTCCCCCATGTCCGCGCGAGACAGGAAGAGCAATTCGTCGACGATCCGCGTCATGCGGTCGATTTCCTCGAGGGTGCTCTCAAGCACCACCGTATAGTCCCCCGCTTCGCGCGGCCGTCGCAGCGCCAACTCGGTCTCGCCCTTCATCACGGTCAGCGGTGTGCGCAATTCATGCGACGCGTCGCTGCTGAACTGACGAATCTGCCGGAATGATGTTTCAAGCCTGGCAATCATGTTGTTGAACGTGGCCGCCAGTCGGCCGATTTCATCGGCGGAGGCCGGAACATTCAGCCGCTGCGTGAGATCTCCTGCCGCAATCCGCTGGGCGGCAAGCGTGATGGAATCGACAGGGCGCAAGGCCCGTCCGGCGAGGAACCAGCCTCCGGCCAGCGACACGGCCAGCGCAAGCGGCATGGTGACCAGGAGCACGAGCAGCAGTCGATTCAAGGTCTGGTCGACCGACTCCATCGAGGTGCCGACCTGGACGATATACAAAAGATTTCCCCGGTAGATGATCGGCACCGAAATCAATCGCAGGGGGGGCTCCTTGGGATACTTGGCCGATTCAAATATTGTTTGTCCGCTGAAAGCCACCTCCAAGGCGCGGCGGCTCAGGGGCAATTCGTGCTGTTTGACGTTGGGAGAGCGTATCGTGATGGTGCCGGAAGGGCTGAAGATTTGAAAAAACTTGTCGATGCGCGCCAGTTCCGGGAATTGCGACATGAGCTCATCTTCGTCGATCAGCGGGAGGAATCCGCGCTCTTCGAGCGAGCGCACGGCGGCCGCGGCAGTTTCTTCGAGAGATTGATCGAGCGCGTCTCGGAGGCTTCGAGCGGTGACGAAATAGAGGACGGTCGAAAAGGCCACCAGAATCAACGCCAGGGCGCTGCCGTACCAGAGACTGAGTCGCAGGCGCAGCGGCATCACTCGTCTCCCGCGCGGGCCATCGGCTATTCCGCCTTCAGCATGTACCCACTGCCACGGATGGTATGGATGAGTTTTTTGGTGCGTCCGCGGTCGACCTTGTTGCGAAGATAATTGACGTACACGTCGATGACGTTCGTGAACGTGTCAAAATCCTGATTCCAGACGTGTTCCGAGATCATGGGGCGGGTGAGGACGCGGCCGGTGTGGCGCATGAGATATTCCAGCAGGGCGTACTCCTTCAAGGTCAACTCGATGCGCTGTCCGCCGCGCGTCACTTCCCTGGTGGCCGGATTAAGCACGAGGTCGTCGATCTGTAAGATGCCGGGACTGTCGGTCGCTCCGCGGCGGAGCAACGCCCGCACACGGGCCAGCAGCTCATCGATGGCAAACGGCTTGGTGAGATAGTCATCGGCTCCGGCGTCCAGGCCTTTGACGCGCTGATCGACCTGGGATTGCGCCGTCAAAATGAGGATGGGAGTCTGAATGCGCTCGCGGCGGATGCCTTTGACGACGTCCAGACCCGGCAACGAGGGCAGCATCAGATCCACGATGATCGCATCGTAGTTGGTCGTGAGCGCCATTTCCAGCCCCTTGCCGCCGTCTTCGCACAAGTCGACGGCATAGCTCTCCTCCTCAAGCGCGCGCTTGATGAAGCAGCCGACTTTGGTCTCATCTTCGATGACCAGGATGCGCATGGCGGCATTAGGCGATAGAGGAGGATTATAACAAACATGCCGCAGGCCATTTCCAGTGGAGAGAACGGGGGTCGGCCTGGGACGAACGTTCAGGAATGTCCGGAAGCATTCACCAGCGTTGAGGGTCCGCGTCGGCATGTCAGTATGGACATCCCGCTTGGAGAATGGGGGTCGGCCATGTTAATCTTGCACGGGTTCATGCCGACACCGAATCGAGCGATCACCTCTCATGGCCACTCCTAATTTTTTGAATCCGACCGATACGTTTGTGCAGCGCCACCTTGGCCCGACAGATGCCGACGTCAAGGAAATGCTGGCGCTGCTCGGCATGAAGTCGTTGCAGGCGCTCACCGACACAGCAGTACCTCGCGACATCCAGCTCGGTCGACCCTTGGATCTTCCGCTACGGCGCGGCGAACAGGCGGTGCTTCGTGAGCTTCGCGAACTTGCCTCGGAAAACCGGGTCTACCGCTCCTACCTTGGAATGGGCTATTACGACTGCGTGACGCCAGGCGTCATTCAACGGAACATTCTCGAAAATCCCGGCTGGTACACCCAATATACGCCTTACCAGGCGGAGATCGCGCAAGGCCGACTTGAGGCGCTGGTCAATTTCCAGACCATGGTCGCTGATTTGACGGGGTTGCCGCTTGCCAATGCGTCGCTGCTCGACGAAGCCACCGCCGCAGCGGAGGCCATGGCCATGTGTCTGGCGATCTCACGCGGAGCCGGCCAAGATCGCAAAGAGTTTTTCATCTCGCAGGACTGTCATCCTCAGACGATCGCTGTTTTACAGACGCGCGCCGAACCGCTGGAAGTGGCGCTGCAGGTTGGGAACACGAGGTCGATTAATTTCAGCAACACTCGGCTGAGCGGTCTCCTGCTGCAATATCCGACCACCGACGGCTACGTGGGCGACTATGAAGCCCTTGTCGAACAGGCACACAAGGCCGGAATGCTGGTCGTGGTGGCGACGGATCTGCTGGCGTTGACGCTTCTGCGGCCGCCGGGAGAATTCGGGGCCGACATCGCGGTGGGGTCCAGCCAGCGATTCGGAGTGCCTATGGGGTTTGGCGGACCGCACGCCGCCTTTTTGTCGGCCAAGGAAGAATATAAACGGCAGATGCCCGGGCGCATCGCCGGCGTGTCCAGGGATCGAGGCGGACGACATGCCTATCGGTTGTCGTTGCAGACGCGGGAACAGCACATCAGACGCGAAAAGGCGACGAGCAACATCTGCACGGCGCAAGTGCTCCTGGCGATCATGGCGGGAATGTATGCGGTCTATCACGGCCCTGAAGGACTGCGGCGGATTGCCGAACGCGTGCACGGCCTTGCGATGCTGCTGACCAAGGGCCTCCGGCAATTGGGGTTCGACATCAGCAGCCAGGAATTTTTCGATACCATCCGGGTGCGGGTCACCCAGACGCAATGCGAGCAAATCTTGGTGCGGGCGGATGAGCAGAGCTTGAATCTTCGACGATATGACGACGATTCGCTGGGCATTTCGCTGGATGAAACGACCGAGCCGGAAGACGTTCAGCAGCTGCTCGAAGTCTTCGTCGGGCATTCACGATTGCCGTTTATAATCAGTGAATTGGCGGAGACCGTCGATGCCGCTTTTCCAGCGAAACTGACGCGAACGAGTCCTTATCTCACGCACGAAGTCTTCAACCGCTATCATGCCGAGCATGAAATCCTCCGGTACCTCCATCGGCTTCAGGCGAGGGATCTTTCGCTGACGCATTCGATGATTCCCCTCGGGTCCTGCACGATGAAACTGAATGCGACCGCCGAAATGCTGCCGGTGACCTGGCCGGAATTTGCCCGTCTGCATCCATTCGCGCCGGTTGAGCAGAGCAAGGGGTATCAGGAGCTGTTTCGGCAGCTGGAAGCACGATTGGCCGAGATCACCGGCTTTTCCGCCGTGTCGTTGCAGCCTAACGCGGGATCCCAAGGCGAGTATGCCGGCTTGATGGTCATCAGGGCGTATCACCGGAGCTTGGGTGAGTTCCACCGCGATGTGTGCCTCATTCCTGTTTCGGCTCATGGGACCAACCCTGCCAGCGCGGCGATGGTCGGCATGACGGTTGTGCCGGTGGCCTGCGACAAGCAAGGTAACGTGGATTTGCGGGATCTCGAAGCCAAGGCCGCCGAGCACCGAATGCGGTTGGCCGCACTCATGTTGACCTATCCCTCCACACACGGCGTGTTCGAAGCCGATGTCAGACGCATCTGCCAGATTGTTCACACCCATGGCGGACAGGTGTACATGGATGGGGCCAACATGAATGCACAGGTCGGACTCTGCCGGCCGGGCGACATCGGCGCAGACGTTTGCCATCTCAACCTGCACAAGACCTTCTGCATTCCGCATGGGGGCGGTGGTCCGGGCATGGGACCGATCGGCGCCGCCCGTCACCTGGCTCCTTTTCTTCCCGGTCATCCCGTCTCTGGCCTCGGCGGGCCGGAGTCCATCGGTCCCGTGTCCGCGGCGCCGTTTGGGAGCCCGAGCATTTTGACGATTCCGTGGGTGTATATTGCGCTCATGGGACGTGACGGACTCACCAAGGCGACCCAGGTGGCAATCTTGAATGCGAATTACATGGCCAAGCGGTTGGAGAAGCATTATCCGATTCTCTACGCGGGGGAAGCCGGGTACGTCGCACACGAATTTATTCTCGATCTCCGTCAGTTCAAGGAGACGTCTGGTGTCGAGGCGATGGACGTCGCGAAGCGCCTGATGGACTATGGGTTTCATGCGCCTACCGTATCGTTTCCTGTGGTCGGCACCTTGATGATCGAGCCGACTGAAAGCGAGTCGAAAGCCGAGTTGGACCGGTTTTGCGACGCAATGATCCTGATTCGCGCGGAAATTCAGGAAATCATCGACGGACGTCAGCCGCGGAACAACAATGTGCTGAAAAACGCTCCCCATACCGCCCTGATGGTGTCGGCATCCGAATGGGACCGCCCCTACAGCCGTGAACAAGCTGCTTTCCCAGCTGTTTGGGTCAAGGAACATAAATTTTGGCCCTGTGTCGGTCGCATCGACGAAGCGTACGGAGATCGCAATCTGATCTGCACCTGCCCACCGATGGAACACTACTCGACATAGCTCCCCTGTCATCGTCATCTTGCCGCGCCTTCCTTCATGGCGGTACAGTACGCATCATTCACGGAGAGTGCGCTATGGGGGTGGTCGATCGCCGAGGGTTTCTCGTCCGTTCGGGACTCGCGCTCGGTGCCGCCCTTCTCACAGGTGAGGCCTTCCCGCGCTCCCGAGCCTCTGCCATGGAGGCAGCACATCCTCCAGACTGGCAGGTAGTCCGCGATCAATTTTCACTCTCACGAGAGCTGATCCACCTCGCGGGATTTTTTCTCGCCTCGCATCCGACGCCGGTCCGTGAGGCCATCGAGCGACACCGCGCGGGATTGGATGCCGATCCGATCGGCTACTGGTTTGCCCATGAAAAGAAACAAGAGGTCGCCGTCCTTCAGGCTGCGGCCGTTTACCTTGAGGGAGACCCCACGGAAATCGCCTTGACCGACAGCACGACCATGGGATTGGGTTTGCTCTACGGGAGCCTGAATCTCCGGCCAGACCAGGAGATTTTGACCACGACCCACGACCATTATTCGACGGAAACCTCCCTTCGTCTCAGGGCTGAGCGCACTGGGGCCACGGTGCGTCGCATCCCGTTGTATGAAGACTTGCGCAGAGTCACTCGAGAAAGTCTGGTGGAGACGTTGGTGAAAGCCGTGCGACCTCGCACGAGGATCGTGGCGGTGACCTGGGTACATTCCAGCACGGGCCTGAAACTTCCCATTGCCGAAATGGCTCGTGCCATTGGGAAACTCAATGCATCGAGAGCCGAAACGGACCGGGTCATCTTGTGCGTTGACGGAGTCCACGCTCTGGGCGTGGAGGATTTTCGGTTGAGCGAGGTGGGCTGCGATTTTCTGATCGCCGGGACGCACAAATGGATGTTTGGTCCGAGGGGAACGGGGTTGGTGTGGGGACATCCTCGAGCCTGGCCCGTCGCCAAGGCCATTATTCCGACCTTTGATACCGACGCGTACGACATGTGGATGAAGGCCATGCCGCCGCGGGCGCTCCCTCCTGCCGTCTACATGACTCCAGGTGGTTTCCATTCATTTGAACATCGGTGGGCGCTGGATCAAGCCTTCCTTTTTCACCAGGCCTTGGGAAAAACCCGCGTGGCCAAACGGATTCAGGATTTGAACGATCAGCTCAAACAAGGCCTGACGGCCATGCGGCGCATTATGCTCCATACCCCTTTGTCTCATGATCTCTCTGCCGGCATCGTATGTTTTGAAATTGCGGGGATGTCACCGGAGCAGGTCGTCATGGAGTTGCGCCGTAAGGGCATTGTGGCCAGTGTGACGCCATATGCCGCAAAATATGCTCGCGTGGCGCCGGGTCTTCTGAACTCGGAAGCCGAGATCGAGACTGTTCTCAAGGAGATCCGTGGGTTGGCAGGCTACCCTTCCTAACTCGCTGTCTTGCAACACCTTTTCCTGGCGATTCGGCCCCCTTCTTTCGAGGCATTGTGGTCGAGACTGCTCTTCAGCCATAACGAGTGTATCAGTCCATCACGAAAGGCCGCTCGCATGTCCCAGATTCTTAACATGAGCCAGCACACCACCGACGAGGAACTCCACCGACTCACCACGATGTTGCTCTTTCATCTTGTCGAGCGCTGTGGAGGGCAGGTGCAGTTCAAGTTAGAAGACGCCCAACGTGTGCGCGCCAGTCTCACAACCAAAATGGTGCAGATGCAGGTTGGTGACGAAGTTCGGCTGCGCATTATCGACCGTCTGCCGGAGCTCCGTTAGGTCTGTTCCTTTATCCCTTCCCTTCCGATCTTCCGCGGCTCTCACGCCCGAGTTCATTGTCAGAACGGTCCGCTTGTCCGCGTCGTGCGCCTGTGAAACAATGCCGCTTGGATAAGGATTCCCCCCATGCTGCAGATTTCCTCCCACGTTACGATTCCTGATGCAGAAATCGAAATTCACGCCGTCCGAGCGCAAGGCGCCGGCGGTCAACATGTCAACAAGGTCTCGTCGGCCGTTCACCTGCAGTTCGATATCCGGACTTCATCGCTGCCCGCGTCGTATAAAGAAGAGCTGCTTCGATTACGCGATCACCGGATCTCGGCGGACGGTGTCGTGACGATCAAGGCACAACAGTTCAGAAGTCAGGAGCAAAATCGAGAAGATGCCCTCAACCGTTTACGGGAACTCATTCAACGCTCGGCTGTTCCGAGGAAGAAACGAAAAGCGACGAGGCCGACGAGGGGTTCTCAAGACCGACGAGTGGAGAGGAAGAAAAAAGCAGGGAGATTGAAGGCCCTGCGAAGATCAATCGAGTAAGCTGTGCGCTATTCTACCGAGGCCAGCGATCCCAAGATGTTGTACCCCCCGTCGACGTAGATCACCTCGCCGGTAATGCCGCGTCCAAGTGGGCTGATCAGGAACAGCGCCGTATCGCCGACTTCCCCCTGCTCGGTGGCGTGGCGCAGCGGGGCAAACTCTTTGTGATGATCGACCATTTTGCTTATCCCCGAGACGCCGCGGGCGGCCAGCGTCTTGATCGGTCCCGCCGAAATCGCATTCACGCGGATGTTCCGAGGACCGAGGTCGTGGGCAAGATAGCGAACGGTGGCTTCGAGCGCCGCCTTGGCGACCCCCATGACATTATAGTGAGGAACGACCCGTTCGGCGCCGAGGTAGGTCAGTGTGACGATCGCTCCGCCCTTTGTCATCAGCGGCACGGCTGCGCGCGTCAGCGCGACGAGTGAATAGGCGCTGACATCAAGGGCAGTGGCGAACCCTTTGCGCGTCGTATTGACAAACTGGCCCGTGAGTTCTTCGCGCGGGGCAAACGCAATCGAGTGGACGAGGAAATCGAGTGTGCCGGCTTCCTTTCCAACATGGTTCATCAACGATTCAATCTGCCCATCGTCTCCTGCATCGCAGGGAAACGCTTTGGAGCCCGGGATCGTGGCGACCAATTCCTCAACGTTCTCTTTCAGGCGGTCGTTTTGATAGTTGAAGAAGAGCTGCGCGCCCTGGGTGGAGGCGGATTGAGCGATCGCCCACGCAATACTGTGCTTGTTGGCCACGCCGACGATCAGTCCTTTTTTGCCGGTCAGTAACATACGGTGCTCCCGCGCTTGTCGAGAAGAAAGTGTTCTTGTGGCAGTGCTCGATGACCTGCGACTCTTTGGCGCGATGAAGATAGCACGATTGGCTGGGCTGTTCCAGGAGAGAGATGGCAACCACTGACGGGGATGTGCTAGCGAGTGTCAATCACGAGGCTGCTGTTTTCAATCCGGACCGATTCGATTTCCGGAGGTAACTGGAACTGCTCCCGGTTTTGAGGTGAATCGAACAGCTCGCGCACGATGCGATCGAGGGTAAAGGAAGGAATGGGCAGTGAACCAATTTTCGCCGCTGTCGGCCTGAGTCGAATGCGGCCGTTCTGTGTTTCCAAGGTGCCGTCCAGTTGCAGAGACACTTCTTTCCCATAGATGATGAAGCGGGCGTAGGCCTGCAGCTGGTTGCCGGTCAAATGCATCCGAATGTCTTGCATCGACGATTGCGCTTCCCGCTCAGTCACAGCGCGGCCGGCCGGAACGACAATACCCGCTTGCTGCGCCTCATGGCGCGAGGCAACCGCCAGATTATCTCGGATCCACCGGTTCACCTCCGCTTCATTCAGACTGGCCGAATGGCGTTGGCCGGATTGCATCGAGAGTTGGAGCTGGGCCATTTTTTCGGCGACATGCTCGGCGGCATCTGGGTCGGTCTGAACCACAAGCGGGGGGCTTTGCTTCAGAATCATCAAGAGCACAGCGGTCGTCGTGGCCATGGAAATCCAGGGCAGCATGCGGACGATTCGTGAGAGGAGGCCGGGTTTCACCGGTCCAACCGCGACGTTGTGCGAAGGAGGGACGGTGTGCTCTTGGACGTCAATGGGCGGTTTATACTTTGCGAAGATAATTCCACATCGAAGACATTCCAGCTCGCTCTCCTGTTCAAACCCGCACTTAGGGCAAGAGACTGCTCTGTTGGAATCCTGCGACAATGATTGGAGCTTCACAATCCAGACTGTAGTTCAGAGGCTATGCCGACGCAAAACAATCCTGAAATCCGGTCGTCAGGCATTGTGGCTGAGTCGGTTCGCCTCTTTACGCAGTAGGATAAACGCCTGCAACATTTGATCGTATGAGTAATGGGCATTTCTCCCGCTCGGATTGGGGAGCAGAAACACGGGAGCACCAGCCAGCCGAATTGTGGTGGTCCCGAGATCGATAAGCCTCGATCCGCAGAGGTGAGGGAACAGCATCCGATAGATCGTCACTCCCAGAAAGGCGATTGTCCGAGGTCGATGGCGCCGGATTTTCCGCTCCAGTGCATTCAGCCCAGATCGGTATTCTGCGGGACTCAACTCGCCGATGCCGATACTACTTCGTCTGATGATGTTGGTCAGCCCGAGCCGCCACTCGGGAAGCCGCCAATCTTCTTCGTACGTGAGTGGCTCGTCGACGAGGCCAGAGTCGAAGAGGAGCTTCCAAAATCGGTTCGAAGGGCCGGCAAAATGATGTCCCACGGTTGCCGATCGGATCCCTGGGTTAATGCCGACGAAGAGGATACGTGCGCCCGACCTTAGGTGGTCTCGGAGCTGGCCTGGCTGTGTCCTATCTGTCGCCATTCAGTCACAAAGATTTGGATCTGAGGCAGTTTAGTCGAGGCCGACTATTCTGCCACAGTCTCTCCGAAGAAATGACGAGGCCACCAGGCGGTTCCCAGAACGATAAGTCATTGATTTTTATAATGTCTGATAACGGAGGCCATTGGGCACCAAGCTTGCTCAAACCCGCCTAGTGCCCACGGAAGGGCACACCTTACAAACCAGGGGAGGTGACACATTATGAAGCGCATGTTGTTGGCAATTATGGCGGTTGCGGTGGCGATTTCCTTCAGCGCTCCTTCCTTCGCCGGTGAAGAGAAGAAGGACAAGAAGGATGAGAAGAAGGGCGGCCACGTCCTCGTGTACGGCGATGAGAAGAAGGACAAGAAGGACGAGAAGAAGGGTGGCCACATGGACACCTTCGGCGATGAGAAGAAGAAGGACGAGAAGAAGGGCGGAATGGGCGGAAAGTAACCCGTTTTTGGCGAGGCTAGCTGGCTTGAGGAGCCTTCCGCCAACAGCGGATGGCTCCTTGAGTACTCAGGTCACCTGTTACCGTTCACCAACTCCAATCCTACAATTGTTTTCGCGTCCCGGATCGTTCCCGCTTCAATCATTCTGATTGCCTCCTTCAACGGGATTTCCAGCACCTCCAACACTTCGTCCCGATCCAGGTGCTGACGACCCGCTCTCATGCCGGTCGCCTTGTAAATATGGATGACTTCATCAGTAAATCCCGGGGCAGTCAGGATGCTCGTCAGACGCTCCAGACGTCCCGCGATATATCCAATTTCCTCTTCAAGTTCTCGGGCCGCGCAATCCAACGGATCTTCACCCCGATTGAGTTTCCCGGCTGGGATCTCATAGATGAATCCACCGGCGGCATGGCGAAACTGTTTGATCAACACCACCGTCCCGTCCTCTTTCAGCGGCACCACAGCGGCGGCTCCCGGATGCCGCACGATTTCAAGATCGACTGTGACGCCGTTCGGTAGCGTCACGGTATCAATGTCAACCGTGACGACCTTTCCGCTAAAGATGTGTTGGCTCATGATGAATCAAT
>Ga0310810_10005709_pt1 | contig 13955 bp, 10 predicted proteins | sample NCmetagenome_FD_207641 | JGI IMG/M metagenome (GOLD analysis project Ga0310810, IMG submission 207641) | Soil microbial communities from experimental microcosm in Duke University, North Carolina, United States - NC | ecosystem: Engineered > Artificial ecosystem > Soil microcosm > Unclassified ... | reverse complement strand
AGCGATCGTCTCGATTTCTCGCTGCGTGAGGCTCAGGTCGTTGCGAAAGGATCCGTACTGGCGGTCCGCATGCCACGGCGGCATGACGCGCGTCGTCACCTTCTCGCGTATGGCGCTCGCCCAGGGGCGCACGTCGCGATAGGTGATGAGCGACATCGGCGCGACCTCGCCGGGCCGATGGCAGCCCACGCACTTGTCGTAGAAGATTGGAGCCACGTCACGACTGAAGGTGGGAGCCCCCTGCGGTGCCGCACTCTGCGGCGCGGCGTCTCCCGTGAGCACGAACGAACCGCCGCCCCAGATACTCAGTGCCGCGATCACGACGACCGCACGAAGCTTGTCAGGTCTCATTGAGCTACTCCGGGCCAAAGGCCAGTAATACGTTTCCGGGTCTTCCGCCGAACCCTCCGTACCCTGAGTTGACGTACACCATCCCACCTGCGACAACAGCGCCAGGACCGATCATCGACGCGCCTTTCGCAGGCACGGCGTTGACAGTCGTGTAGTCACGATTGCTGTCGAACTCCCACAACACCTCGCCAGTGGACGTCGAATAGGCGCGCAGCGAGCCATCGTTGGAACCTGAAAACACCGCGCCGTTGATTGCCGTCACCGCGGCCGATTGCGCGCCGTTGCATCCGCGCACCGACGCGCACGCCGGCGTCGGCGACGGCGGGGGCGTGAACCACGCACGCGTACCGGTCGCCAGGTTGACCGCGTGAAGACCACCAGGCTGCGGCGTCGTGATGTCCGACACCGCGAAGTAAGCGTGCTCGCCGTCGGCCGCCGCGCCCCACTCGATTCCTCCGAGGGTGCTGCCTGAGCCGGCGCGATACTGCCAGAGGATCTCGCCTTTCTTTTCCGGGTCCATCCCGAATGCCATTCCCGATTTTTGACCGATCACGATCACATCGCGGCCTCCCGCCGCGCGCGCGAGCACAGGCGGACTCCCGAAGTCATGATCGGGGCCAAGCGTGTCAGGACAATTCGGGTTCCCCGCGCGGCAGTTCGAGACGTAGACGTCGTTCGCCGTGACCTGTTTCGTCCACCGGATAGCGCCAGTTGCGAGATCCAGTGCCACGACGGCATCGCTCGACGACGTCGCAGGCGTGCTGTACGCGTTTCCTGTCGCCACGTACAGAGCACGACGCGCAACATCCACGGTGGGCGCCGACCAGACACCCGCGCCGGCAGGGCCCCACAGCGGTGTACCTGTTGAACTCGTTCCTCGCCGCTGTGGCGACTCCGCGATCATGTAGGTCTTCCACTCGACCGCACCTGATTCGGCGTCGAGCGCCGAGATGCTTCCGCGAAATGTGCAACACGGGTACTGCGGGTCGGCGCCCTGCGCTTCTTCGTATGACGCCACCGGCACGTACAGCCGGCCTTCGAAGAACGTTGGTGAGCCGGTGATTCGTGCAGATGGATGATCGTCCACGCGTCGCATCCACAGCGTGCGACCACTCTCCGCATCGACGGCGTACGCATTGGCTGCCGTGTCACCGAAGTACACGACCAGTCGCGAGGCACCGGCGGGTGCCACGGCCAATGCCGTGCGCACTCCGCCTTTCGCGCTGAACGTCCAGTAGATGCATCCGGTCTTCGCATCGAGCGCGTAGACGGTGCCGTTCTGGCTGCCGACGAACACGCGGCCCGCGGCAACGGTCGGATGCGACCACGCCACCGACGCATCAGGAAATCCGAACGCCCATTTCAACTTCAACCGCGGCAAGTCGGCCGGAGTCAGGCCAGCCTGCTCGGCCGCCTGGAACCGGGAGTTGGTGATCGATGGACTCCATCCCGTCCAGCGCGAGCTCTTCGCAGGATCCTGCAGTGACGAGCGCGCGGTGCAGCGGCCGGCCGATGCGCCGGTGACGTCACCCTGGATCGATTTTCCAGTGAGGAACTCGGCGACGGCCCGCCGCTCGGCGCCGCTCAAGCGAGCGCCCTGTGGTCGCATCGCTCCGGTCATGAGCGCGTCGACGATGGCCTGAGGGGTTCGCGCACGTAGCGCGTCAACGCTCGGCGCCCGTGAGTCCGACGCGCCGGTGTGGCAACTGGCGCACGATGCCTGAAAGACGCTGGAGCCGTCCGGTGCTTGCGCGCCGACGACCGTCGCCCAGCCCAAGACCAGGCCCAACGCCCAGAGCGAGCGCAGCGCTGAAACGGGCTGTCCGGCGACACGCCTCGCCATCGCGCGAAGTCTAGCACCACGTCCGTTCGGCCGGGTGGAGCCGTTCGCTTTGATTCAAATTTGCCCGTCGAGACCACGAAGGCCGCTCACGGCAGGACACGAAGTGCACGAAGTGGGTACTCACATATTCAAAACGCTGAGATCGCCGAGAGCGCAGAGAGCAGAAGCGTAGAGCGCCGATTCCTGTCAATACGCCACGGGTCGCCGCGCTTCGCGCGGCTACAGATCGAGGCGCGCCGGAATTGAAAGCCTTTGGCGACGTTGCGAGCACGCTTTCGAATTCCGGCACGGCTCGCTTTGAACGCCGGCCACGGCCGGCGTGACCCGTGGCGCCTCTGCGATCGCCGCGATCTCTGCGTTAAAGAATTTTCTGATCGGAAGCTTTGCGTGGGCGCTAAACGCCATGGATCGACGCGCCACCGAAGCTCTTCACCGCCGACTCCTCGTCGTCGTAGATCTCGAAGACGGTCGTCAGCTTGGTGATGTCCATCAGGTGGTCGGTGCGTTCGTTGGGATGGAGGAACTTGATCGTCCCGCCCGCCCGCCGTGCGGTCAGATACTTGCTGACGAGCATCCCGATGCCGGCGCTGTCGAGTCGCGTCACCTCTTTCATGTCGAGCACCAGCTTGACCTGACCCGCGTCGACCAGGCGGTTGATCGTGTCGCGCAGGATGAGGTCGCCGGTCTCGAGTTCGAGGCGTCCGATCAGCTGCAGAATTGTGACGTCACCGATGCGCCGCTCGACAATCCGCATTCGCGTGGCCACGACACTATTCTCCCTCGTCCAGGTATTTGATGAGGATCACCTCGTTGCGCGCCTCGTTGTAGATCAGATCGTCCACGAGCGAACGTGTCATCGCGAGCCCGAATCCGCCCGGCCGGAGTCCCTGTTCCTCCCGCACCTGCAGGTGCCGCATCGGGTCGTCGTCTGGATTGGTGATCGCGGCGTGCCGCAGCTTGTCGATGTCGAACCCTTCACCAGGGTCCGAGATGCGATAGAGCAACAGCCGCTTCGCGCGTACGCAGGAGATGCGAACCTTGCGGTTGGGATCGAACCTGCCGCCCCACTCGATGGCATTCGTCAGCAACTCGCGGAACGCGGACGCCACCGCTTCGCGCACCGCCTCGGGTAGATTGGCCTCGAGGTGCAACACGAACGACTGGATGCGATCGGCCATCTCCAACGTACATGGGGCGACGATCTCGAGCCACTCCGGCTTCGCCGAGATAACCTCGATCGACAGTCCCGACGCCGGCGTCCCGGCCTCGCTGACGACGTCGACGATGGTGCTTGGCGGAAACGGCTTGCGAATGTAGCGATAGGCCTGACGCCGAACCGCTTCGAGCAGGGTGGCCGACGTATCATCGGCAGTCATCACAATCACCAGCGGCGGCGATTCCATGTTTCGGATGCGCGCAAGGACATCGAGCCCGCTCATACTGGGCAGCCCGACGTCCAGCAGGACCAGGTCGAAGCCCGATCCGTTGCCGAGCATCTCCAGTGCCTCGGGGCCATCACCCGCCGTTGCCAGCGTGTGGCCGGCCTCCTGAAGCAGTTCCGACAAGACATGCCGCAGCCCTCGATCATCGTCAACGACGAGAATGCGGCGACCGAACGAGGTCTGAGCCATTAGGAATCTCTCACGCGGGATACCGCAGCCGTAGTGTAATGCTGGCCTTCGCCTCTGGGTGAGGTAACAGATGGATGACCGTCCCGTTCGGAACGGGTATGTGAGCGACTCGGGAGGCCCCCAGCAGCGGATCCTGTTCGAGACGGCGGGGGCGCTGGCCGAATCCGCCACGCTGGAAGACGCTGCGCCCCGGATGCTCAAGGCGGTCTGCGAAGCGCTCGGCTGGCAGTGCGGCACCCTGTGGCAGGTCAATCGCGCCAGAAACACGCTGCATTGTGTCGGGACATGGGGCGTGCCGGGGCTGCCGCTGGAAGATTTCATCGCCGCCACGCGCGCCTGTACGTTCGAGCGCGGAGTTGGCCTGCCCGGACGGGTCTGGAAGGACCGCGAGCCGGTTTGGGTTCGCGACGTCACTCGCGACGCCAATTTTCCGCGCGCGCGGATCGCGGAAGGGGCGGGCCTGCACTCGGCGTTCGCACTGCCCATCCTCCAGGGCCGTCGCGTCGGCGGGGTGATGGAATTCTTCAGCCGCGACATGTTCGAGCCACCTCCTCAGCTGCTCGACATGATGACGACTGTCTGCAATCAGATCGGACTCTACGTCGAACGGAAGTGGGCGGGAGAGGATCTCGATCGCTTCTTCAAGCTCTCGCTGGACATGTTCGGCATCGCCACCTTCGACGGCTTCTTCGTGCGCGTCAACCCGGCGTGGCAGGCGATCCTCGGATACTCGGAGGAGGAAGTTCGAGCGGCGCCATTCATGGAGTTCGTGCATCCCGACGACAAGGAAGCGACCGAACAGGCGATGTCGACGATCACCGAGGGTGCGAGCGTGATCGGCTTCGAGAACCGCTACCGCGCGAAGGACGGATCCTACAAACGGCTGCAGTGGACGTCTGCGCCGTTCATCCATCAGGGACTGATTTATGCCGTCGCGCGCGACATCACCGATAGCCATGCTGCCGAGGAGGAACGGCAGCAGAACACGGAGCGCCTGTCGCAACTGGTCAAGGAACTGGAAGTCGCCCGTCATCGCGCCGAGCAGGCCACCGTGGCAAAGGGCGAGTTCCTCGCCAACATGAGCCATGAGATCCGCACACCGATGAACGCCATCATCGGCATGACGGATCTGACGCTGCAAACGCGCCTCACGCCGCAGCAGCGCGAGTACATGCGCACGGCCCGCGAGTCGGCCGAGGCGTTGATGACGATCATTGACGACATCCTGGATGTGTCGAAGATCGAAGCGCGGCGGCTGACGCTCGAACGGGCGCCGTTCCGTTTCCGCGACACGGTCGAAGACAGCGTCAAGCTGCTCGCGCCGCGCGCGGATCAAAAGGATCTCGATCTCTCGTGTCGCATCGCGCCCGACGTCCCCGATGCGCTCATCGGCGACCCGGGACGCCTGCGGCAGGTCGTCCTCAACCTCGTCTCCAACGCGATCAAATTCACCGATGAGGGCGAGGTCGCCGTCAACGTCTCCGTCGATGAACGCGGCACCGACGACGTACGGCTGCGTTTTACCGTCAGAGACACCGGCATTGGTATCCCCGAAGACAAGCAGTGGGAAATCTTCGGCGCGTTCGTCCAGGCAGATACGTCCACGACGCGGAAGTACGGCGGCACCGGGCTCGGCCTGACCATCTCCACACAACTGGTCGAGATGATGGATGGCCGCATGTGGCTCGACAGCGAAGTGGGCAAGGGGACCAACTTCCACTTCGTCGCCCGATTCGGACTCGCCAAGGACGGCGACGCGATCGCATCTGCACCCACGAGCCTGCGGGACTTGAACGTCCTCGTCGTGGACGACAACGAGACCAATCGATTCATCCTGTCCGAGATCCTCGCGAGCTGGCAGATGCGTGCCACGACCGTCGAGAGCGCAGACGCCGCCCTCGCCGCGCTGCGCAAGGCGGCGGAAGAGGAGAACCCGTTTCATCTTCTGCTGACCGACGCGCTGATGCCGCAGACGGACGGGTTCAGTCTCGCGCAGCAAGTCGCGCGAGACGATCGCTTGCGCCGGCTGAAGATGATTCTCCTCACGTCGGCTGGCGCGCCGGCCGTCAAGGGACGCGCGGCGAACGTCTTCGCCGCGAAGTTGGCGAAGCCGGTCAAGCAGTCCGACCTGCTCGATGCGATCGTGACCGCCTTCGCCACGACGGTTTCGTCACGCCGGCAACGCAGCAGGGCGCAACGATCCGCCGATCGGCCCGGCAAGCCGCTGAGGGTCCTCGTCGCCGAGGACAACCCGACCAACCAGGCGCTCGTCGCGGCACTCCTCAAGCAGAAGGGACATCGAGTCACGATCGTCGGCAACGGACGACTCGCGGCGGATCGCGCGGTGCTCGAGCCGTTCGATCTCGTCCTGATGGATGTGCAGATGCCCGAGATGGGCGGACTCGAAGCAACCGGCCTCATCCGCGACCACGAACGTACGGCCGGAGGGCACGTGCCGATCGTTGCGCTGACCGCACGCGCGATGGCCGGTGACCGTGAACAGTGCCTGGCTGCAGGGATGGATGCCTATGTGCCCAAGCCGCTGCGGGCCGAGGAGCTCTTCGCGGCTATTGACTCGGTCGTTGCGCAGCAGCCACCACCGGGCATAACGGCAACAACCCAGATCCCATCCGACAGGGTCGATCGTGATGCGCTGCTGGAGGGTTTTGGCGGACGCGCCGACCTCCTCAAGCACGTCGTCGAAGTGTTCCTCGAGGATGGGCCCGCCACGCTCGCACGCCTCAAGGGCGCAATCGAGGCGGGTAACGGTGCCGAGGTCGCCGCGATCGCACATTCACTCAAGGGTTCCGTCGGGCTCTTCTCGCAGGGGCAGGCATTTGAAGGGGTACGGCGCCTCGAGCACATAGGAAAGAGCGGCGACCTCTCTCAGGCTGACGCCGTGCGTGTAGAAGTCGAAGAGAGCGTCTCGCGACTCACGACGGAGCTGCGCGTACTCCTCGACGGCTTGTGAGTGTCACTTCGCGAAGATTCGCCGATATCCGCCGGAGACCAGCGCGGAGACGTCGGCGGCGATCCGCAGCAATGCGAGGCCGCCGGGGTAGACGAGATACCTGGACTCCCAGACGGGATCGAACTTGTCCTTGAAGGCGCGCAGGCCCTGAAAATTGTAGAGCGGCGTGCCGTGTTCGTACAAGAGGCGCCCGGCACGAGCCCACAACGGCGCAATCGGCGACGACTCGAATCCTGACATCGGCGCCATCCCCATCACGAACCAGCGATAGCCTTCCGCCCTGCTCCAGATCAGCAGGTGCGTGAAGAGCGCCTCCATCACACTCTTCGGCGCGTCGCGGTGATGGCGCATGAGATCCGTTGACACTTCCTGTCCCATCAACCCTGGCCAGAGGGTCGCGAACGCTTCGATCTGCTGGCCGCACTCCACGACGGCGGCCGGAAAGCGGGCGACGTAGTCCGGCTCGAAGGAGCCCAGCGAGAAGCCCTTCTCGGCGACCGAGCGCGTTCGTAACCAGTCGTCTGACACGGCGCGGAGTTCGTCCATGCGCTCGCGGACTTCGCCGGCGGGAAGAACACGAAAGCTCCCGCCGTCCTTTTCGAGACGCCGCACCAGCTGTCGAAACCGTGCGCCGCGCGGACCGTCCAGCGTGAAGCGCTCGAGATCGACTCGCGCTTCTTCGCCGACCTTCACGAACGTCAACCCGAAGTCGGCGTAGTGATGCAGGTACTTCGTTCCGACTTCATAGAACACTGGCGTGCCGCCGTAATCATCGCAACGGGCGATGAACAGCCGGATGAGATCGGGCACGAGCGCAGGCGGCCCGACGGGATCGCCGAGCGCCACCCACGTCCGCCCCTGTACGCCGTACATGATAAACGCCTCGTGGTGCTCGTCGAAGATCAGCGCTTTGTCTTCGAGGTACACCAGATACGGGAACGTGGAGTCCTGCGCGGCGATGATGCGACCCGCGTCCGCAAGATCCTGTTCGGACGGCGGCTCGACTTCATGCGGCGCGTGCCCGAGGAGTCGCGCGACGGCAAACAGCAGAACGACGGTCGCAGCGCCGACCGATCCGCGCAGAAACCGTGAGGCGTTGCCTGCGAGCTCGAACTGCCACCAGAGATCGTGCGAGTACTCGACGTGCTTGAATGCGAACAGCCCGAGCCACACCGACGCGACGAGCGCCGCGACGACGGCCGCGATCCACGTGGTCGAGAATCTGGTCGCGAAGAACGCCGCCGTGCGGTTGAAGGCCGGCCGCGAGACGCGCAGCACGGCAATCAGCGCGACCAGGAGCAACGCCTCTTCGTAGTCAACCCCCTTCAACAGCGACGCCACCACACCCGCGATCACCGTGATCATCGTCAGGTAGTAGGCCGCGTCGAGGCGGCGCGCGAGCCCCTGCGACAACAGCAGGAGCACGGCACCGGCAATGCTGCCCGTCACGTGCGAGGCCTCGATCACTCCCAGCGGAAGCAGTCGATCGAGCCAGCGCAGCCGGGCCGCATCGGCGGGGGTCGCGCCTGAAAACAGCAGCATCACACCGGCCACGAACGTAAATGTCGCCAGCATCTGCGGTGTCATTCGCTCCGTGATTCGTCCGATCGAGGCAGCAAAACGAACGGCGTGCGCGCGGCGCAGCAGCGCTTCGTCGACCACCAATCCAATCAGCGCGACTGACAGCGGCAGCGCGTAGTAGACCCCGCGGTAGACGACCAGCGCGGGCACCAGCTGCGCGGCAGTCAGGAAGGGTGAGAGCGCAAAGACGATCAGCCCCTCGAAGACACCGATGCCGCCGGGGATATGGCTGGCGAGACCCAGAAGCTGCGCGAGGAGAAACGCGGCCAGGACGTTGACGAACGTTGCCGAACTCGCTGGCAGAAGGACGTAGAGAACGCCCGCTGCCAGCGTCCAGTCGATCGCGGACACCGTGAGTTGCGCGATCGCGAGCCGCAAGCGTGGCGAGGGCACGGAAAACCCACGCACGCGAACAGGCACGCGCCAGATCGCAACGAGAACCACGTACGCAACCGCGACCCCGATGAACAGCCAGCCAACTGGCACAGTCCACCGGGGCCACGGAAGCGTGGCCACCGCGTTCGGGGCCGACACGAGGCTGACGCCACCCAGCATCAGCAGCCCCAACCAGCAGGTGACCGAATTCGATAGCACGACGAGCGAGAGATCCTCAGCGGTCAGCCCCCAGCGCGTGTAGAAGCGGTAGCGCACCGACGCGCCTGACAACGCTGCGAACCCCACGTTGTTGGCTACGGCGTACGCGAGGAACGAGACCCATCCGACGTGCGCGCGCGGCAACGTCTTTCGGATGTACGCCATCGCCACGAAGTCGTATCCGCTGAGGGTGATGTAGCTGAGCGACGTCAGCAGGAGCGCAAGCATCAGCGCCTTCGGCGGCGTCGCGACGACGTCGGCGAGCAGGGTGTGCCAGGTCACCTCGGCGAGCTGGTGCCACAGCACGACGAGCGTGACGAGAAACAGCGCCAACCCGATGAGCGACGGAAGTGCACGCTGCGCGCGACCGCTCATCACGCTACCGTGGCGCGTGCTGCGTAACCCAGTCGATGGCCGCGAGCAGGCTCCGATCGAATTCGGAGAGGTTGTTGCTGAAACGATGGTCGGAGGCGTCCACCACCCACAGCCGCTTCGGGTCACCGCTGAGCGCCATCATGCGCTGGGCATCGGTGAGCGGCACGAACTCGTCATGCGTCGAGTGCACCATCGCCAGCGGCAGTGGCGACACCTTGCCGATCAGCGACGCGGCGCTGAAGGTGGGCTCGTTCGGGATGCCATGCGTCAGGTAGATGAGCGAGTCGCGCCAGCGCCACGCGAGCTCGTTGCGATCGGGCAATCCGATGGCGATCACTCCGGCAATCGAACGTTGGGTAATCGAGTCGGACGCCGCCAGCACTGAGAGGCCGGCGCCCTCAGAGATGCCAATCAGAATGGGTTTCGACGGCGAGTACTGGTTCGCGTAGTCGGAAATGGTTCTCAGATCCGATGGCTCGTCCTCGGCGTGCAGCGTCTTCGTGCCGTCGGTGAAACCGGTGAGATACGCTTTGACGTCGAACCCGACCACGAAGCACCCGTGGGCGGCAAGGAGCTGAGCGACATGCGGCCCGAGGTGAATCCAGCCACCGTCGCCGCTCGACACGATGACGGGACGGGCGTTGGTCACGCCGTAGAGATGGACTGATTGCACGTGGCCGCGAACAGGCACAAGGTCCGTTCTCTGTGCGGAGGCGAGCTCGGCACGAGAGGCCGGCCAGCAGCCCAGGACAATTGCCCATGCGGTGCACAGTTTCCGCATGCATCACCTCAATCAACTCCCAACGCTCCAACTCCCAACTCCCAATTCCGCTCGGAAGTCCTTGGGAGTTGGAAGTTGGGAATTGTGAGTTTTACGGGTTACTTCTTTGCCGTCTTCGCCGGCTTCGGCGCTTCGGCGTTCACGGCAGTGGCGACCATCGAGCTGCCGTCCATGTGATAGCGGACCGATACGGTCGAACCGCTCGCAATCGACCCGTCCTTCTGGGTCGTCGGGTCGAGCTTGAACGTCATGTCCCCGCCCTTCTTCCCCGACTTGGTGATGACGAGTGAGGACGCATCGACCGACTTCACGACGCCCTGGACCGAATGCGTTGCCGTGCTCGCCGATTTCGTCGAACTGGACTTCGAAGACTTCGTCGTCTGAGCAATGGCAAGGCCGGAAGTGGCCAGTAATCCGACAAGCATCAACGCGGTGAGTGTGTAGCGCATGTGAGTCTCCCTTCAATTCGCGGCCACGCTTCGCCGCTCGCAGGTCATTCCACTCCACCCACCTGAGGCCATCATGAAGCGCCGATTAAGTCTTCTTAATGACGCATTCCAGGCCTTGTTGTGCCCCCACGCTCCCTGTATGGTGGAGATGTGGATTGGGAGGGCGCGTGCGTATTCTGGTGATTGAAGACGATGGGAAGGTCGCCAGTTTCATCCAGACCGGCCTCGAGCAGGAGGGCTACGCCGTCGATGTGTTGAATCACGGCAATACCGCTGGAGATCAGGCGCGTGCGGTGGATTACGACGCCGTCGTGCTCGATCTCATGCTGCCCGGACGATCGGGATTCCAGGTGCTGCGCGACATCAGGTCACGGAAGCCGTCGCTCCCGGTGATCATGCTCACCGCGAAGAACTCGCTCGATGAGCGCGTGGCCGGCCTCGACGCCGGCGCCGACGATTACATGGCCAAGCCGTTCGCGCTCGCAGAGCTCTCCGCTCGCCTGCGCGCGCTGCTGCGGCGCGGCACGCCGCGCGAGAGCGTGTTGCGCGTGGCCGATCTGGAGATGGATACGATCCGGCGCACGGTGCGACGTGCGGGCACGTCGATCGATCTCAAGCCGAAGGAGTACGCGCTGCTCGAGTTCCTCATGCGCAACAGCGATCGCCCGCTGACCCGGTCGTTGATCATCGAACACGTCTGGGATATCCACTTCGACAGCATCAGCAACGTCGTCGAGGTGCACATCAACTCTCTGCGCAACAAGGTCGACAGAGGATTCCCCGTCCAACTGATTCACACCGTTCGCGGGGTCGGGTATATGCTGACCGACTCCGCTCCGTGACGCTCACTCTTCGCGCACGCCTCGCCGTCATCGCGACGATTGTGTCGGGCCTGCTGCTCGGCGGCGTGAGCGTGGTGTCGTACAACGTGCTCGCCCGATGGCTCGACGAAGACGTCACCGCCAGGCTGACGGAGCTGACAGACGGCCTGCATGGCTACCTGCGATTCGACGGTGACACACCCACGGTCGAATACAACACCAACGACAGCGACCAGGCGTCGTTCGTGCACGAAGCGACGCGCTACTACCAGGTGTACGACAGCGCAACCGGCCGGCTGCTCGTGCAGTCACCCGACATCGCCCCACTCGGTCTCTCGCTGACCCGCGGGGAGATCGTGCTGCTCCTCGCCACGTCGCAACCCTCTGACATCACCACCCCGTACGGACGCCTGCGCATCGTCAACAGTCCGATCGCAGGACCGGGGGGACGGACGTACCTGTTGCAGGTTGGCGTGTCGCTGCGCACGCTCGACGCCTCGCTCAGCCGGTATCGCGATCTGCTCCTGGTGCTGACGCCGCTCTCGCTCTTGCTGGCAGCGGCGGGAGCGTGGTGGCTGTCTGGCTTCGCGCTGGCTCCGCTGACACGCGCCGCCGTCGCGGCTCGCGGCATCGACATCGCCACACTCGGGCGCCGGCTCCCGACTCGTGGCGTGAAGGACGAACTCGAAGAGGTCACGATCGCCTTCAACGAGACGCTGGGCCGGCTCGAACAGTCGATCGGCGAAATGCGCCAGTTCAGCACCGCGCTCGCCCACGAGTTGCGCACGCCGCTGGCCGCGCTTCGCGGCGAGATCGAGCTGGCGTTGCGTGCCACGCGTGACGCCGATCTGGTGCAGTCGCTCGCCAGCCAGATCGAAGACATCGATCGACTGACGCGACTCATCGAGCACGTGCTCACCCTGGCGCGTGCGGAGTCAGGTCAAATTCCGTTGACGTTCAGCGCGGTGGACCTCGGCGAGATGGCGAGCTCGATCGTCGAGCAACTCGAGCCGGTCGCCACTGCGCGCGCGATCACGTTGCGGTGCGAAACCGCGCCGGCGGTGGTGGCCAACGGCGATGCCGGCTGGCTGGAGCGCCTCGTGCTCAACCTGCTCGACAACGCGATGAAATTTACACGCGAGGGTGGCTGCGTCGTCGTACGCGTGTCACGAAACGGCGAACGCGCAGTGCTGGAGGTCGTTGACTCCGGTATCGGCATGGCGCCGGAGGTGATGGCTCATGTGTTCGAACGGTTCTATCAGGCCGACCCGTCGCGATCGTCTGCGACTGGCGGCGCGGGCCTTGGGCTGAGCCTGGTGAAGTGGATCGTCGATCGCCATCACGGCACGGTCACTGTTGACAGCACACCGGATCAGGGGTCGACGTTTCGCGTCACGCTGCCGGCCTTTACAAACGCGCATCGTTCCTGACGCGCAATTAATCCGCCTTTCACATCCTCCTTATCTCGTTTCGCGTCTTCATCTATAGAAGACCGGATTTCGAGTCCGGGCCCCGGAACAGGGGATCGAATTTCGAATCCCGAATCCCGAACCCGGGTCACGAGTCCCGGTCATGGAGGTCATCATGCGGTCAGTGATGTTGAAGACGGCGATGCTGGGAGCAGCCTTCCTGCTCGCCTCGGGCACCGCGCGCGCCGCGGAAGTTCTGGAAGTGAATGTGCCCTTCCCGTTCACCGTCAATCACGAAACATTTCCCGCCGGGCGCTACCAACTCGAACAGGACACGCTCGCCGGGCCGTCGGTCATGATCCTTCGAGGCATGCACACGCCTCAGGCGGCAATCATTGCCACCCACGAGGCTGGCGGGCAGGGCCCGCGCAAGCCTGCGCTGCAGTTCGAGCGTCGCGATAATCAATACCGGCTGCAGAACATCTGGGAATCACCAACGGAGGGACAAAGCATCATCGACCACAAATAGCATCGTAATTCTTCGCCTCACAACACAGGTCCGCATCTCTCTGTGTTGACAGAACACACCGAGGCACAGAAGCGTGGAGGTCGTCCCCTGTCCCCTCTGCGCCACGAGCCTCGGTGTGTTCGACGTCAGTTCACATCACCAGCACCACGACGCCGGTCACGACGAGCACGCACGCCCAGAGCCAATCGAGGTTGAACCACGCCGTGCGAAGAATGGCGAGGCCGACGCGCGAGTAGATGATCCACGCGATCAGCGCAGTCACTGCGAGATACGTCAGCGTGTGAACGCCGAGCGCGAACGAGAGCGGCCACCCCGCGGCCGCCGTCGATGCGGCATGGCGATGACCGGCGACCGCTGCGTGAAGATCCGCAGATGTCCCCAGCACCAGCGGCAGGACCATGAAGCCGGCGCCGTGTGCAGACGCCATCAGAAACGACCAGATCGTGAGATCGCGAAAGCCGACCTGCATGCCGCCGTATACAGGATGCCGGTGCCGCCACAACCGGTAGAGCCCGAACGCGATCAGGATGGACGCGACGACGAACCTGAGCGAGTCGAGCGGCACGACCAGCTGCGCTGCCGCCGCGGCGGCGAGCACCAGACCAACGGCAAGACAATGA
>Ga0310810_10005706_pt1 | contig 13960 bp, 8 predicted proteins | sample NCmetagenome_FD_207641 | JGI IMG/M metagenome (GOLD analysis project Ga0310810, IMG submission 207641) | Soil microbial communities from experimental microcosm in Duke University, North Carolina, United States - NC | ecosystem: Engineered > Artificial ecosystem > Soil microcosm > Unclassified ... | reverse complement strand
TGGGTCGACAGCCGATTGCCGGCCGAGCGCCAGGCCACCAGGATCACGAGGAAGGCCGCCGGCAGAAAGACCACGGCGGACATCTTGGCCAGGAGGGCGAGCCCCACGGCGACACCGAGGGCGACGGTGCGGGACAGCCACGGGTCTTCCAGCCAGCGCAGCAGGGCGAATGCTGCCAGGGCGATCGTCGCCATGGCGGCCGCATCGGTGGTGGCGAGCCCGGCGTGCGCCAGCACCGGAGGCACCGAGGTGAAGGCGAGCACCGCGAGGAGACCGGCGTCGTCGCCGGCCAGCGAGCGGGCCCAGGCGAAGACGACCAGGATCGCGAGCAGCAGGAAAGGCAGCGCGCCGGCTCGGGCCAGCGTCAGGGCGCGGGCCTGGTCGCCGTGCTGGTTGAGGATGGCGTTCCCCTCCCGCCAGATCCCGGTCTGCCCTTGCGAACGCCCTCCGTCGAGCCAGGGGCCGAGCGCGTCCGCCACCCGGGCGAGCGGAGGATGCATCTCCTCGTAGCGGTACGCTTTCCGATCCAGCCATTCCATGCCGGCGGCGATGTGCGCGGGCTCGTCGAACGTGGGGGTGTAGACCCGCCAGGTCAGGGCGACCCGGGTCAACGCGATGAGGGACAGCAGGACGAGGGGGAGCGCAACTCGGAGCAGGCGCATGGCCAAGGTTAGAATAGCTGTGGACATGACGCCACCTCCCGCGCTCTTCACCGACTTCTACGAGCTCACGATGGCCGCCGCCTGGTTCCAGGCGGGCGTGCAGGCCACCGCGACGTTCAGCCTCTTCGTGCGTCGGCTTCCACCCGAGCGCGGATTTCTCCTTGCGGCGGGCCTGGAAGACGTGCTCCAGTATCTCCGGGCACTGCGCTTCACGCCGGAAGCGCTCGAGTGGCTCGCCTCGCTCGGCCGCTTCGACCCCGCGTTCCTCGACCACCTGGCCGGTCTCGCCTTCTCCGGTGAGGTGCGGGCGATGCCCGAGGGGACCGCCGTCTTCGCGGAAGAGCCGCTGCTGGAGATCACGGCGCCGCTGATCGAGGCGCAGCTGGTGGAAACTGCGGTGATCAACCTGATCCAGCTGCCGACCCTGATCGCGAGCAAGGCGGTGCGCTCCGTGCTGGCCGCCGAAGGCCGGCCGCTGGCCGAGTTCGGCCTCCGCCGGAGCCACGGAACGGATGCCGGCATGAAGGCCGCCCGTGCCACCTGGATCGCGGGCTTCGAGTCGACCAGCAACGTGCTCGCCGGCATGCGCGACGGCATTCCGCTCAGCGGGACGATGGCCCACTCCTACGTGAGCGCCTTCGGCGACGAGATGGAGGCCTTCCGGGCCTACGCCCGGGCCCATCCGGACGGCTGCGTGCTCCTGCTCGACACCTACGACACCGTGGCGGCCGCGCACAAGGCGGTGGTGGTGGCGACCGAGCTGGGCGCGGGCGGCCACCGGCTCGCCGGGGTCCGGATCGACAGCGGCGATCTCGACCAGCTGAGCCGCGCCGTCCGGCGGGTGCTCGACGAGGGCGGCGCCGCCGACGTCCCGATCATCGCCAGCGGAGGACTGGACGAGTACGACGTCGCCCGACTGGTCTCGGCCGGCGCGCCCATCGCCGCCTTCGGACTGGGGACCCGGATCGATACCTCGGCGGATGCCCCGTCGCTCGACCTGGTGTACAAGCTGGTGCGGGTGGGCGACCGGGACGTGCTCAAGCTCAGCACCGGGAAGGAGACCTGGGTGGGTCCCAAGGCTGTTTATCGTTTCGTCGGCGCCGACGGCCGATACACCGGCGATCGGCTGGCCGCCGCCGACGAGTCCGTGCCGCCGGGCGCCGTCTCCTTGCTCGAGCCGGTGATGGCGAAGGGAGCGCTGCTGCGACTCCGTCCATCACTCGATGAGATCCGCGCCCGGGCAGCCGTCCAGGTGGCCTCGCTGCCCGAGCCGGTCCGCCGCCTCGGCGATCACGCCACTTATCCGGTCGAGATCAGTCCGGTCCTGCGGGAGCGCCAGGCGGCGGTGCGGGCGAAGCGCTGAAGGCGCGCTCCGCCGGCGCCCTCTACCTACGGATTCAGTCCGATGGTCTGGGGAATCGAGAAGAACCAGACCTGGGCATTGCGCAGGCCGCTGTTGTCGTAGTACCAGAGATAGTCCAGCCCGTCGTCGTCGAACAGGAAGATCCGTTTGTCGCACTTGGTATCGCCATCGGTATCGGCACAGATGGAGAGCAGCTCCTGCGACACGTTGTACACCTTCGGCTTGCCCGTGCCCCGCTCGACCGTGACGGTCTCCAGCGAGCAGTACTCGCCGCTCGGCGCCGCTCCACCCGCTCCGTCCGGGTCTCCCTCGACACAGCTGGTAAACTTCGCAGACCTGTGGGGAGTGCCAACCGTCCGGACCCAGACGCCGTAGCTGGTGACCCCATCGTCGTCCGGATCCGGGTCGGGCAGCTGGAAGAGCCCGCCGTTGTTGTCGGTCGCGTTGGCATCCAGGATGTCGAAGGGACCTTCCTGCAGGTTGATCGTGGACTTGCCCCAGAGCTTCACGAACATGCGCTTGCCCTGATCGCCCGTCATCGTCGGGGTCTTGTCCCGCGGAACGCCGATCAGGTTGAACTTGAATTCCTTGGTCGACGGGTTGGCCGGGAGGCCGGTGGCCAACGCGGGCCGGTCGACCGTTTCCGGAGCCATGGCCCGATCGCCGTCGCAGCCGAGCAGGAGGATGGTGCCGGCAATCAGCACGAGGACGGAAAAGGGACGATAGGTGGGCGACAAAGCGGCCTCCCTGCGAGAGGTTGTGCGGATGCGCGAACAGCGGAGCTGACTGGCGTGGGTGAGGTGCACGACGGGTGAAGCGGCGGGGAAGGGCGCAAGAGAAGGGCCAGTCGCGAGTGCCGATGACTGCACCGGAGTGAACCACCGACGGTGCCGCGCCATCTCGTGGTTCACGCTCCTGGAATGCAAGGACTGTCAGGCGATGAGCCCTGGCGAACCCCGGCGGAATCGGCAGAACGCACACACCCGACAGCAAGACGGGCTGCCCTTTTCGGCAGCCCGTCGGTGCGACGATCGTCAGGCGCGAACGATCAGAAGTTCGCGGTGATGCCTCCCAGCACGCGGCGACCGATCACCGACCCGCCGAACAGCTGGTAGCGCTGCTGGTCGAGCAGGTTGGTGGCCGTGGCGTGCACCCGGAAGTAGTTGTTGATCTGGTAGCCCGCGCTCACGTTGACCAGCTCGGCGGCGGGGACGTATCCCTGGAAGACCCCGGCGGCCCAGGGATAGCCGTCGACCAGGCGCACCGTCACGTTGCCATCGAACCCCGTGTGTCCGGCATAGCTCACCGACACCGTCATCTTCTTGCCGGGGGTGTTGGGGAGCAGCTGATCGCCCAACGCGGTGCTGGTCGAGTCCACGTCGAAGTCGAAGCCGGTGAACGACAGGTCGGTTCGGATCTCGGGGGAGATCTGATAGCCCAGGCCGAGCTCGATGCCCTGCTCGTTCACCTTGCCGGCGTTGGTGTAGGAGAGCACAACTGCCCGGGCACCGCCCGGCAGGGTGGCGAGCGCGTTGGCGCCCTGCACCGTCGTACCGGCCTGCAGCGCCGAGTACGCGCCGAGGAGCTGCTGGATCGGTGCGCGGAGGGGACTGTTTGCCGGGAGTCCGAGCGCGTTCAACCGGGCGTCGATGGCCTGAAGCTCGGAGGGCACGTTCACCTCGTCGGTGAGGCCGTAGCTGGGATAGAGCGGATTGACGCCTGGCAGCAGGTCGGTGACGAAGTTGGTCATGTGGTTGACGTATGCGTCCGCCGTGAAGATCCACTTCCCCATGCTCCCCTTGTAGCCCCACTCCCAGCCCGTCACAGTCTCCACATCGAGGTTCGGGTTCCCCAGGGCCAGCGCCTGGGTCTCGGGTGAGAAGTTCCAGGGCAGGTCCCGGGTGATGGTCAGGTCGGCCAGCGCCGGCGCTACCGGGCTGTTGAGCAGGGCGGCGTAGTACTGCTCGATGCCGCCCTCCACCTGGGCCGGCCCCGGGTTCGCCTGGGCCACCGGCGTCCGGAGGAAGAACTCGCTGTAGTTGGGGGTCTGGAATGCCCGGTTGACCGAGAAGCGGATCGAGTGGTTCTCGTTGGGGCTGAACACCAGGGCGGCCTTGGGCGAGAACTGGCCGTCGATCAGGTCGCCGTCGTCGAAGCGCGCGGCGCCCACCGCCCGCCACTTGGGCGCGATCTTGTACTCGACCTGGCCGTACGCCGAATAGAGATTGTCGCTCCGGTCGTCATCGGCCGGCGCCATCAGGGTGCCGCTGGTGTTGACCTGGGTGTTGCGCACCGAGGCCCCGTAGACGACGCGCCCCTTGTCGCCGTTGAAGAGCCAGTTGTTCTGCCCTTCCAGATGGAAGATGTCGGACCGTTCCTCGATGGCCTGGCCCGAGGAGAGCGAGAACTGCGGCTCGATGGAGGTGCGGCTGTTCCAGTAGGCGAAGATGTTGAAGTGCTCGGCGGCCATCGCCACCCGGGCGTAGGGCTTGACCGCCTTGTCCACCTGGACCCGCCCGATGCCGGTCACGAAGAGCCCGTTCTGCACCTGCGATGCGCCGCCGTCCACCGACAGCACCGAGCCGTTGTCGAAGTAATAGTCCACCCGGCCGGCGCCGTACCCGTTCTCGAGCGGGTCGCGATCGCCCACGGCGATGCCGCCGGCCGCGCTATCCACCGTCTGGCCCTTGAGCGGCAGTCGCTCCACCGTGAGTGGGACCGGGGTGTCGGTCGCGTCGGCGTATTCCTGTTGCAGGGAGGTGCCGTCGAACTGGGTCCGGCTCCGGTCCCAGGTGTCGCTGCGGTTGTAGCCCCCGTTCACCCGGTAGCCGATCCGCCCGTCGGCCAGGAGCCCGGCGTAGCGGCCGTCGAACCGGAAGCTGGACAGCTCGCCCGCGCTCACCGTGCCCCGGCCCCCGAGCTGCTCCCGCGCCGTCGGCGTGGTGATGTTGATGACGCCGCTGAACGCGTTGGCCCCGTAGAGCGCCGAGCCGGGGCCGCGCACCACCTCCACCTTGCCGATGTCCTCGAGCGGCTGGGTCATCCCGTTCCATTCCTGCGACCCCAGGAAGGCGATGGCGAGGTCCCGGCCGTCCTGCAGCACCAGCATCCGGCGGTTCAGCGAGGAATTGAAGCCGCGCGAGTTGACGTTGAAGTCGTTGATGCCGCTCTGCACCACGTCCACGCCCGGCGTGGCCTGGAGCGCGAGCGGGGCCTGGCCGGTGATCGCGGCACCCTGCAGCTGTTCCGGCGGCACCACCGAGATCGCCGCCGGCGCCTCCACGATCCGCTCGGGGGCACGGGAGGCGCCCTCCACCACGATCTCGCTCAAGGTGACGGCGACGGCCTCCATCACCGCATCAGCCGTGACCGTCTTTCCCGCCTCGACCGTGACCGGCACCTGGGTCGGGCGGTATCCCAGCCAGCGGAAGACGATCGTCTGCGGGCCCGTTGGCACCCGCCGCAGGGTGTAACGTCCGTCCGGGCTGGTGATGGTCGTGATTCCGGTCTCGCCCACGCTGACCGACACGCTGGCGAGCGGACCTCCTTCGGCCCGGGTGACGGTACCGGTGACGGTGCCGTTCTCCTGGGCCGTCGCGGCCATGAGTGGAACGATGACGGCGCACAGGACGCCGAGGGCAAGCGGACGGACGGGGAGACGCCGCGAGGGAGCCGACGAGGGAATGCGCATAGAGCGTCCTCTGGCTGGGAGTGCTGCGGATGTCGCGACTGTTGGGGGTGCTACAACCTAACACTCGCCGGCTCGGGGAGCAGCACCGCCGCGCCACGCACCCGCCCCGCCCGCAGGCGCGCCAGTCCCTCGTTCGCCTGCGCCAGCGGCAGCGTCTCCGTGGCCACCTGCAGCGGGACCCGGCCGGCGATGTCCAGGAACGCCTCGCCGTCCGCGCGGGTGAGATTCGCGACCGAGCGGAGCACCCGCTCACCCCAGAGCAGCTCATAGGGGAACGACGGGATCGGACTCATGTGAATGCCCGCGCATACCACGGTGCCGCCGGGCGCTACGGCCCGGAGCGCGGCCGGCACCAGCGCGCCCACGGGGGCGAACAGGATTGCCGCGTCGAGCGGCTCCGGCGGCGCCTCGGTACTGGCCCCGGCCCACTCGGCCCCCAGCTCGCGGGCGAACCGCTGCCCCTCGTCATCACCCTCTCGGGTGAAGGCGAATACCCGCCGGCCCTCGTGCCGGGCCACCTGGGCCACCAGGTGAGCGGCGGCGCCGAAGCCGTACAGGCCGAGGCGGGACGGGTCTCCCGCGGCCACCAGCGCCCGATGGCCGATCAGCCCGGCGCAGAGCAGCGGCGCGGCTTCGGCATCGGAGTATCCGGGCGGAAGAGGCAGACAATAGCGCTCGTCGGCCACCGTGCGCTCGGCATAGCCGCCATCGAGCTGGTACCCGGTGAACCGGGCGTTGGGGCAGAGATTTTCTCGTCCGGAGAGGCAGTAGGGGCAGGTGCCGCAGGTCCAGCCGAGCCAGGGGACGCCGACCCGGTCGCCGGAGCGGAAGCGGCTGTTCGGCGGCGCGTCCTCGACGGTGGCCACGATTTCGTGTCCCAGCACGAGGGGCAGCTTCGGGTGGGGCAGCTCGCCGTCGGCGACGTGCAGGTCAGTGCGGCAGATGCCGCAGGCCCGGACCCGCAGCACCAGCTGGCCCGGCCCGGCAACGGGTTCCGGCATCCGAGCCATGCGCAGCGGCGCACCGGGGTTGTCGAGCAGCAGCGCGTGCACCGGTGGAGTGTGCGGTCGCCCAATTCGGGGCGCTAGGCCCCCTCGGCGACCAGGTCGAGCCAGGGGGCCAGGCCCGTGCCCTCGGCGGCCTGCGCCGCGACCTCGCCGATCACCGTCACCACCGGGGACTCCAGCCCGTCGCGCTCGGCCGCCGCCGCGATGGTTGCGAGCGTCGCCACCGTGACCCGCTGGGCCGGCGTGGTGGCCGACTGCACGCAGGCCGCCGGCGTGTCGGGCCGGCGCCCGGCCAAGATCAGCCGCTCGGCGAATCGAGCCAGTCCCGCGCGTCCCATCAACAGCACCAGCGTGTCGATGCCGGCGTAGGGCGCGGGGTCGGTATCGCCCCCGGCGTGCCGAGCGGTCACCACCGCGAATCCGCGCGCCACGCCGCGAGCGGTGACCGGAATTCCCGCCGCGGCCGGCCCGGCCAGCGCGCTCGAGATGCCCGGGATCACCTCGCAGCCGATCCCTGCCGCCCGACACGCCGCCAGCTCCTCGCTGCCCCGACCGAAGACGAACGGATCGCCGCCCTTGAGGCGGACGACGTCGAGTCCGCGCCGGGCGCGCTCCACCAGCAGCCGGTTGATCTCCTCCTGCGCCAGCGCCGCGAGGCCGGGTCCCTTGCCCACATCCACCAGCTCCGCGTCGGACCGCGCCTCGGTCAGGAGCTCGGGGCCGGCCAGCCGGTCGTGGACCACCACGTCCGCCCGGCGCAACCGCTCCAGTCCGCGGACGGTGATCAGCCCGGGGTCGCCCGGGCCGGCGCCGACCAGGTGCACCGTGCCCACCGCCCCTCGGCGGGACGAGGCACGGCGACGAAGCGGTGCGGCCGATGGCGCGTGACGGCGACCCAGATCCAGGATCAGGTCCACGATCTCCGGCGCGGTGCCGACCGGGCGATCGACGATCACCGTGCGCTCCGGCCCGGTCGCCGGAAGAAGTCCGCCGCCCGGCGCGAGGTCGAGCGCATGGTCGCCCCCGCCGATCAGGAACGGAATCACCAGCACCGCTTCGCCCCCGAGCGACCGGTACCCCTCGGCCACCCCGGGATCGTCGTCCAAAAATCCGCTGGCGACCTCGCCGACCACCCCCCGGGCGCGGAGTGCCTCCGCCAGCGTGAGCGTGCTGTGCCGGCTCGCGGGGTGGCGGCGCGTGCCGTGGCCGACCAGGAGCACCGCGGTGTCCGGCCGCTCCAGGCGATGGATCCGGAGCAGCTCGCCGATCCGGCGCGCCACCAGCGCGGCGATGCCCGGGTGCGTGCCAAGCGGCGGCGTCACGGTCAGCGGCAGGGTGCCGTAGCACAGGTTCCGCGCCAAGGCTGCCGGCAGCACCGTGCGGGTGAAGTGCCCGGCGCTGGTCATCACCGGCACCACGGTGGCCGAGTCGGCGGAGAGCTCGTCCAGCACCGTGGCGAAGCCCGGCTCACCCAGGTGAAAGGCCACCGCCACCTCGTCGAACACCCGCCGGGCGCGCACCGCCTGCGCCAGGCGCCGGAGCTGCGCGTTCGCCGCGCCGCCGCGGCCGCTGCCGTGCGCCGCCAGCACCAGCGCCCGGCTCCGCGACCGCTGGCTCACCGCGCCACCACCAGGGGGAACTGATCGATGGTCGGGAGCTCGCGTCCGGTCACGGTGGAGCGCACCGCGCGAAGACCCATGAGCCGCTGATAGAAATCGCCCAGGCCTTCACCCGGGTTCCGCTCGGCGGCCCAGCGCTGCAGCAGCGGGCGCAGGGTATCGACGATCTCCTCCATCGGGACGTCGGCCCGGTAGAGATCCACCAGCCGGTCGCCCGCGAGCCCGCCGCCCACGTACACGTGGTAGAGCCCGAGCGAGCGACCCACGAAGGCGATGTCGGCGGTATAGGGCCGGGCGCAGCCGTTGGGGCAGCCGGTCATCCGCACGGTGAGCGGCTCGTGTCTGAGACCCAGGGTCTCCAGCTCCGCCTCGAGCTGGTCCAGCAGGCCGGGGATGGCCCGCTCGGACTCGGCCACCGCGAGGCCGCAGGTCGGGAGCGCGGGGCAGGCGACCGAGTAGCGGCGCACCGCGCTCAGCTCGAGCGCGGGCGTGACGCCGTGCGCTCGGAGGGTCGCCTCGACCTGATCCAGCGCCGCGGCATCGAGGTCGGTGAGCAGCAGGTTCTGCTGGGCCGTGAGCCGGATCCCGGGGCGGACGCGGTCCACGATCTCCCGGAGCGCGGTCCGGAGCCGGTGGGACGAATCGTCCAGAATCCGGCCGCTCTGCACGAACACCCCGTAGAACCAGCGACCGTCGGCCTGCCGATGGCGGCCGAGGTGATCGTGGAAGGGCAGCCGGGGGAGCGGCACCGGCGGGAGGAGCGGAAAGCTCGCCCGGCTCACGAACTCGGCGCGGAAGCGCTCGATGCCCCACTCGGCAAGCAGGTACTTGAGCCGGGCGTGCCGCCGGTCGGAGCGGTTGCCGTGGTCGCGGAAGATCGCGGCGACCAGCCGGACGGCTTCCAGCCCGTGCTCGGGGGCCACGAAGCCCAGCGGCGTCGCCAGGCGTGCGGTGGTGTCTCCCTTGTTGTGGGTCATGCCGAGCCCGCCGCCCACCAGGAGGTTGAAGCCGGTCATGCGGCCCTGGTCGAGCACGCCGAGCAGGCCGACATCCTGGGCCCAGATGTCCACGCAGTTGTCGGTGGAGAGGCCGACCGCGGCCTTGAACTTCCGCGGCAGGTAGTGCTCGCCGTAGAACGGCTCCTCCGCCTCGGTGGACACCTGCTTCTCGCCGTCGAGCCAGATCTCGTGATACGCGCGCGACCCGGGTCGAAGCTCCCGGGCCAGCGCCTCGGCCACCCGGCGCACCTCGGCGTGGTCGGCGTCGCCCAGAGGGGCGGCGCAGCCCATCACGTTGCGCTGCACGTCGCCGCAGGCGGAGATGGTGGTGAGCAGGGTCCGATTGATGCCCGCGATGGTGGCCTTGAGATCGCCCTTGAGCACGCCGTGGAACTGGAACCCCTGCCGGGTGGTGACCCGCAGTGTGCCGTTCCCGTGGCGGTCGGCCAGGTCGTCCAGCGCGAGATACTGCTCGGCGGTCACCGCGCCGGCCGGAATGGCGACGCGCACCATGAAGCGCCAGGCCTTCTCCTCGCCGTCCTCGCGGCCCCGGCGCAGGTCGCGGTCGTCTTGCTGATAGGTGCCGTGGAACTTGAGCAGCTGGAGGTCGTCGTGCCCGAAGTGGGTCGCGTCCGAGGCCAGCGTCTCGCCGATCGTGCCGCGCAGGTGGCGGCCGTGACGCTTGGCCAGCTCGACCTTGGAGGGCGGCTTGGGGGTCATGACCCGATCCTCAGGCGCGGGGTGATGCGGTGGAGACCGCACTCGGTCTTGTGCTCGCCGGTCCAGCGGCCCTCCCGGCTGTACTCGCCGAGCTCGTTGCCGGGCACCGCCACGGTGCAGTGGGTGCAGCCGATGCTGGGGTAGCCGCGCTCGTGCAGCTCGTTGTAGGGCACCTCGCGGCGCCGCACGTAGTCGTACACCTGGGCGCGGGTCCAGGTGGCGAGCGGGTTCACCTTGACCAGCTGGTACTGCCAGTCCCAGGCGACGACCTCGAGGGTCGCCCGGCTCGCGCTCTGGCTCCGCGTCAGGCCGGTGACCCACACGTCTACCCCCGCCAGCGCCGCCCGCATCGGCTCGACCTTGCGGAGCCGGCAGCAGGCATCCGGGTCCCGGCGCCAGAGCTCCGGACCGAAGAGCCGCTCCTGCTCCGCGGGCGTGAGGGAGGTGCCGCGGTTCTCGAAGAGGAGGTGCGGGTAGCGCGTCGCCATGCGGTCCCGGAGACGATAGGTCTCGGGGAAGAGGAACATGGTGTCGAGATAGACCACCCGAACCGGCCGGCCGTGGGCCGCGACCATGTCGATCAGGGCGCACCCCTCCATTCCGAACGAGGTGGTGATCAGCAGCTCCCGCCCGGCGAACCGCTCCAGCATCCAGGCCACCACCTGCTCGGGCGGACTGTCGTCGCCGATGATGTCGTCCGGCTCCCTCACGATGTGCATCGACCGCTCCAGTGCTGTCGGACCCGCTCCCGAAAACGAAAAGGCCCGCAGGGAGTACCTGCGGGCCTCGAGTGCACAGACTGAGAATAGGCGCGCCGCTAGGTCGTCCCGTGGGCTTGGGTACCGGCCATACAACAACACGCCATGGCGGCGGGCTGAAGCGTCGGGGTCCGAGCGGCGGTCTGCATAATCATACAGTGAGGCTAGCGCGCGGCGGACGGGTTGTCAACCGGCGTCCGTGGGCTCGGACATGCAAGTCCGGCATCCTACCAATGTGTGGGGATCATAGTTTGCCCTGGCCATGGTCCGGCGCAGTACCGTCCGGGTCCGAGGGGTGTAGACTTCGGATGCCGCCAGGGGCATCGGGCCGATTCGCCCGATTGAGACCGTACCCTTGGAACCTGATCCGGCTGATACCGGCGAAGGGAGCGCGGCGCGGACGCGGAGCAAGCGTCCGGGTCGCTCCCGTCGCCTTTCGGGAGCCTTCATGACCGCCACTGTGTCCCGCCGTCCCGCCGCGCCGCCCCCCGCCGAGCAGTCCTACGGGTCGGCCTTTCCCAATTCGACCAAGGTCTATCTGCCCGGGCCGCGCGGAATCCGCGTGCCCATGCGCGAGATCGCGCTTTCCGGCGGTGAGCCGCCGCTCCGGGTCTACGACAGCAGCGGGCCGCAGGGGGTCGAGCCGCGCGAGGGGCTGCCGAAGCTGCGGGCGGAGTGGATTCGGGAGCGGCTGGAGAGGGCGGACAGTCGGACGGTCGGACGGGCGGACGGTGACACCGGGTCGCCCTCCGCCCGCATGAGCAGCGGGGGCCTTCCGGATCTGTCCGCCCGTCCGATCACCCAACTCCACTACGCCCGCCGCGGCGAGGTCACCGAGGAGATGGAGTTCGTCGCCCTGCGCGAGGGGGTGCCCGCCGAGCTGGTCCGGAGCGAGGTGGCCCGCGGCCGGGCGATCATTCCCGCCAACATCAACCATCCCGAGCTGGAGCCGATGATCATCGGCCGCCGCTTCCTGGTGAAGATCAACGCCAACATCGGCAACTCCGCCGTGGCGTCGTCGATCGAGGAGGAGGTGGACAAGCTCCGCTGGGCCACGCTCTGGGGCGCGGACACGGTGATGGACCTCTCGACCGGGAAGCAGATCCACGAGACCCGGGAGTGGATCCTGCGGAACAGCGCGGTGCCGATCGGCACGGTGCCGATCTACCAGGCGCTGGAGAAGGTGGGCGGCGTGGCCGAGGACCTCACCTGGGAGGTCTATCGCGACACCCTGATCGAGCAGGCCGAGCAGGGAGTGGACTACTTCACGGTCCACGCCGGCGTGCTGCTCCGCTACATCCCGCTCACGGCGCGCCGGGTGACCGGGATCGTGTCCCGGGGCGGCAGCATCATGGCCAAGTGGTGCCTCGCCCACCACCAGGAAAGCTTCCTCTACACCCGCTTCCGCGAGATCTGCGAGATCATGGCGGCGTACGATGTGTCGTTCTCCCTGGGCGACGGGCTTCGCCCCGGCAGCATCGCCGACGCCAACGACGAGGCCCAGTTCGCCGAGCTCAGGACCCAGGGGGAGCTCAACCGGATCGCCTGGGAGCACGAGGTGCAGGTGATGAACGAGGGGCCGGGGCACATCCCGATGCACCTCATCAAGGAGAACATGGATAAGCAGCTCGAGTGGTGCGAGGAGGCACCGTTCTACACCCTCGGCCCGCTCACCACCGACATCGCGCCGGGGTACGACCATATCACCAGCGCCATCGGCGCCGCCATGATCGGCTGGTTCGGCACCGCGATGCTCTGCTACGTCACTCCCAAGGAGCATCTCGGCCTTCCCGACCGGGACGACGTGAAGGCAGGTGTGATCGCCTACAAGATCGCGGCCCACGCCGCCGACCTGGCCAAGGGCCACCCGCGCGCGCGCGAATGGGACGATGCGCTGAGCCGCGCGCGGTTCGATTTCCGCTGGGAGGATCAGTTCAACCTGGCGCTCGATCCGGTGACCGCCCGGGCGTTCCACGACGAGACCCTGCCCGCCGCGGGCGCCAAGGTGGCCCACTTCTGCTCCATGTGCGGCCCCAAGTTCTGCAGCATGAAGATCACCCAGGACGTGCGGGAGTACGCGGAGGCGATGGAGCGGAAGGCGGCGGAGTTTCGGGAGGCGGGAGGGGAGATTTATGTGGGCGCGGAGGCGCAGGGACGCGGGGGCGCAGCAGGGTAGTGCCGGCCGCGTCTGCTGTCATCCGAGCGCAGCGAGGGATCTACTCATCAAGAGAGTAGATCCCTCGTCGCTTGCGCTCCTGGGGATGACACCGCTTCGTCCTGCGCCCTACCTCATCGTCCCCCTCAGCGCCGCCGTCGCTGCCGCCCTCAGCGTGTCCTGCAGCGCGAACAGGCTGTCCAGCGACCCCACCCGCGCGATCGCCCACATGGTCGAGTCGCGCTTTGCGTCCACGAACCGCAGGTTCACCCGAATCCGGGTGCGCTCACGCTGGACCGTGCCGTCCAGCACGTAGGCCACGTCGAGCGGCCGAGGGCCGCCGGCGGCCAGGGGTGAGGCCACCCGGTAGCCGGGAACCTCACTCAGCGCCGTGGTGAGCTCGGACGCGAGTGAGCGGGCCGCCGCCGCCTCGCGTGCGTCGTCCGGCAAGGTCGGCCGGATCTGCACGGCCACCGAGCCGCCGGCCGGCCGGGCGGCCGCGGGAGCAGCGGCCACAGGCGCGGCGGCCGGGCCGGCGCGATGGCTCGTGCGCCACCACGCCGCCAGCAGTACGAGCGCCACCACCGCCGCCATCAGCCCCCACCGACGGATCGAACGGCGCCGGCTGCGTCCGGAGACCGCGGGCCTGCCTCCGGAGATGGCGGTGTCGTCCAGCGCCCGTACCAGGTAGCTCCCGCTCTTCGGCCGGCGCTCCGGCTCCTTCTCCAGGCACTGCATGACCAGCGAAACCAGCTCGCGGGGCACGTCGTAGCGGCGCCGCTCGATCGGGGTCGGCGTCTCCCGGGCGTGCGCGGCGAGCACCGCCGCCGCGGACCGGCCGCCGAACGGCGGCGTGCCGACCAGCATCTCGTACGCCACCGCCCCGAGCGCGTAGAGGTCCGCGCTGTGGTTCACCGTCGGGTCCGCCACCGCCTGCTCCGGCGCCATGTAGAGCGGCGTGCCGATGGTGATGCCCTCGCCGGTCAT
>Ga0310810_10005705_pt1 | contig 13961 bp, 12 predicted proteins | sample NCmetagenome_FD_207641 | JGI IMG/M metagenome (GOLD analysis project Ga0310810, IMG submission 207641) | Soil microbial communities from experimental microcosm in Duke University, North Carolina, United States - NC | ecosystem: Engineered > Artificial ecosystem > Soil microcosm > Unclassified ... | reverse complement strand
CCTCGACGAGCGCTCCGCCGCCGAGCGCGCGGTGCCGACGCCACTCGGGAAGCGTGTCGTCGGCGCGGGGGCTGTTCCAGGTCGCCCGGATGGTCTGGATCTCCCCCAGGCGCCCGCTCTCCACGATCTTCTTCGCCTGGCGCACCAGACGGTGCCATCGCATGTGAAACCCCACGGTCACCCGGCGATCGGAGCTGCGCGCCCTCGCGATCAGACGATCGCAGTCGGGGAGAGAGAGCCCGATGGGCGCCTCGATCCAGACGTGCTTGTTGGCGTCGAGCGCCTCGAGCGCGGCGGGAACCTGCAGCCGGGGCGGCAGACACACCGCGACCACGTCGACGTCGCGGTCGGCGAGGAGGGCGGCCGCGTCCGGGTAGGACCGGCGGATCCCGAACCGCGTCTCAACCGCCCGGATGCGGTCCGGATCGGAGTCGGCGACCGCGACGACCTCCAGCTCCCGCACCTCGCGGACGGCGGGGAGATGCTTCTCGGCGCCGACCTCTCCACATCCAATGAAGCCGATCCTGAGCGGACGTTCCATCGACGCTGGTCCCACCTTTCCCCCTGGGGTCGTAGAGTCTGGCTGATGGTCTGGCTGATGGTCTGACGGGCGAGGGGTCACGAGATCTCTGGGTACACCTTCAGCTACTACCTTACGGCGAGTCAATTTTTTCGATCAACCGGCAACTGTCCGGGCGGTGGGGCGCCGTCCGGAGGGGGCGGGAAGGGGGCCCGCCCGCGACGGCCTGGGTGAGGCGGCCGGGCGCCTAGAGGGCGGACTCCCGCCAGTCGGGCGCCGGCTCGGCCGGATCGCTCCCGAGGCCGGCGGCCTTGATGCCCTCGATGGCACAGTACTCGTCGCGGTCGGAGGTGTCGCCACTGATGCCGACCGCGCCGATGGCTCGGCCCTCGCGGTCGAGGACGAGGACCCCGCCCGGCACCGGGACGAACTGCCCCTGCGAGGCGACCGCGACCGCACTCTGGAAGGCGGGCCGGTTCTGCAGCCGGTCCCGGATCGTGCGCGACGGGATGCCCATTCCGAGCGCGCCGCGCGCCTTGCCCTGGGCGATCCGCACGCGGAGGGTGCCGCAGCCGTCGTCTCGCTGCAGCGTCACGATCTGGCCGCCTCCGTCCACCACCACGACGGCCAGCGGAAGCATCTTCTCGCGCCGTCCGGCCGCGATGGCGCGGGTGGCGATGGTGGTGGCCTGCTCCAGGGTGAGGGTCGAGACGACGTGTCGCAGCGCCATGGCTGATCGCTCCCTTCTGGGATCTCTCGGTGGACGGGGGCTAGCCGGTCGGGTCGCTGGCCGCCCGGCGGCTCTCCTCGCGGATGAGGGCCAGGACCTCGCGCTTGAGCTCGTTGAACCGCGGGGAGGTGGTCGCCTCGAGCAGCCGCGGGCGAGGCAGGTCCACCGCCAGGCGCGCCTTGATGCGGCCCGGCCGCGCGGTCATGACACACACGGTGTCGGCCAGCAGGAGCGCCTCCTCGACGTCGTGGGTGATGAACAGCACCGCCTGGTGCCTACGCTCCCACACCGAGAGCAGCAGTTCCTGCATGACCGATCGGGTCTGGGCGTCGAGGCTCCCGAACGGCTCGTCCATCAGGAGCACCTCCGGCTCCATGACCAGCACGCGCGCGATGCCGACGCGCTGCTTCATCCCGCCGGACAGCTCGGCCGGGTAGTGGCGCTCGAATCCACGCAGCCCCACCTGCTCGAGGAGGGCGTCGACGCGCGGGCCGTAGTCGGCGGCGGCCACCCCGCCGGTCTTGGGGCCGAAGGTGATGTTGTCGAGCACGGTGAACCAGGGAAAGAGCGCCGCCTCCTGGAACACCACGCCGCGGCGGGGATCGGGGCGGCTCACCCGCTGCCCGCGAAAGAGCACCTCGCCCTGCGTCGGGGCGTCGAAGCCCGCGACCATGTTCAGCAGCGTGGACTTGCCGCAGCCCGAGGGCCCGAGGACGGCGGTGAACTCCTTGGGCGCGATGGCGAGGTCGATGCCCTCGAGCGCGACCAGCCGGCCCACCCGCCCGCTGAACTCCTTGAAGACCCCGCGCAGGTCGACCACCGGCTCAGGCATGCCGCTCGAGCGTCCGCCAGCGCAGCACCACCTGGGAGGCGCGGAGGATGACCTGATCGGAGACGAAGCCCAGGAGGCCCACCGAGAACATGGTGGCCACGCAGATGTCCATCCGTCCGACGTAGTACGCGTCCCAGAGCACGTAGCCGAGCCCGGACTTGACCGCGATCATCTCGGCCACGATGACCGCGGTCCACGCGACCCCGATGCCGAGCCGGAGGCCGGTGAAGATGGACGGCAGAGCCGACGGCAGCACGACCTTCAGGAGGACGGTGCGCTCCCCCGCCCCCAGCATGCGCGCGGCCCGCAGGAGCAGGAGGTTCGTGTCGCGCACCCCGTGGGAGGTATTGACCGCGATGGGGTAGAAGGCCCCGAGGCCGATCAGGAAGAGCGCGCTCGCGTCGTAGATGCCGAAGACTGCGATCGCGAACGGCAGCCACGCGGTGATCGGGATGGGCCGGAAGAGCTGGATCGACGGATCGACCACCCGGGCCACCAGGCGGTTCCAGCCCACGAAGATGCCGAGGGGGATCGCCACCATCGCGGCGAGCAGGAAGCCTTCCAGGACCCGGCGGCCCGAGTAGAGGACGTTGGCCACCCAGGTGCCCGAGTAGGGCGACAGCGACCGGGTGGGCGAGCCGAAGATCCAGCGTCGCCACGACTCGAGCACCTGCGCGGGCGCGGGGATGATCCCCTCGGCCACCCAGCGATGCTCGACCGCGAGGTGCCACACCCCGAGGAGCAGGAGCGGCAGGATCACGAAGAGGGGGACGCGCCGGCCGCCCACGCGCGACCGCGCCTCGCTACTTGCCCTGCCCGAGGTCGGCCGCGCTGCGCCCGGTGGCGCGGGCGAGAAACTCGTAGGTGTGGTACTGCGCCACCTCGCCCGAGACGTCGCGGGCGATGACCCCGTTGTCGAAGAGGAACTTCGCGATGCCCTTGATCGACTCGAGGGGCAGCGCCACGTCGAAGCGGGTGTAGCGGATCGCCTCCGCGGTGACCGCCTCCGGCAGCCCGGCCTTCTCCGCGTAGATCTTGGCGAAGCGCTGGGGGTCGGCCTGCGCGATCTTCACCACGTCGACGTATGCGGAGACGAGCCGCTGCGCGGCCTCGCGCTGCTTGTCCATGAACCCGCGGTTGAGTGCCAAGACCGCGATGAGCCCGCCCACCGTCTTCGTGGCGTTGTGGGTGATGGTCGGGTACTGGGCCCAGCCCTCCGTGATGCCCTGGGCGCAGAACGGATGCCACACCACCGCCATGTCGATCTCCTTGCCCTGCAGTGACTTCAGGTAGTTGCCGCCGCCCCCCATGATGTTCACGATGCGGAGCTTGCCGTAGTCGAGCCCGTTCTCCTGCACCGCGGCCGCGAACTTGAGCCACGAGATCGAGCCGGCCCCGATCCCGATCCGCTTCGAGGCGACCCCGGCCCAGTCCTTGACGTCCTCGCCCTTGCGGACCAGCAGGCAGTCGTTGCCGGAGCCGACGCCGGCCACCCCGACCATCGACTTCGCGCCCTGGCCGAGGCCCAAAATGATGTCCTGGGGACCGAAGGCGGCGATGTCGAGATCGCCGGAGGCCAGCGCGGTGCGCTCGTCCGCGAAGCGCTGGAAGATGACCTGCTCGACCTGGATGTTGTACTTCGCCGCTTCCTCGGGCAGCAGCCAGAGCGGCGACAGGGCGGGCACGTTCGCCATCCCCTGCTTCACCTTGACCGGGGCGGCCAGGCGGGTGCGCGCGGGGTCCGACTGGGCGGCGGCCGGAGTCGGCGACGCGACGGCAAGGAGGGCGAGCAGCGTGAGCGTCGGGCCGAACCGGCGGGCGTTCATTCATGGGCTCCTTTCGCGGGCACGTTGCGTAGAATGCGCGATGGGAGCCGCCTTAGGCAAGCATGGAAATGAGCATTCTCAAGCGCCTGATCGTGGGCGCTCCCATGCCCCTCGCCCAGGCGCGGCACGAGCGGCTCTCCAAGACCGTCGCCCTCGCCGTCTTCTCCTCCGACGCGATGTCCTCGGTGGCGTACGCGACCGAGGAGATCCTCCTGATCCTGGTCCTCGCCGGCACCGCGGCGGCGCATCTCACGGTGCCGATCGCGCTCGCGATTGCGGGGCTGCTGGTGGTGGTGAGCGTGTCGTACCAGCAGACCATCCACGCCTACCCGAGCGGCGGCGGCTCCTACATCGTGGCCCGCGCCAATCTCGGACCGACCGCGGGCCTGGTCGCGGCGGGGGCGCTGCTCATCGACTACGTGCTCACGGTATCGGTGTCGGTCGCGGCGGGCGTGGCCGCGCTCACCTCCGCGGTGCCGTGGCTCCTCACCCACCGCGTGGTGCTGGGCGTCGCGTTCACCGCCGCCATCGCCTTCGCCAACCTGCGCGGCATTCGTGAGTCCGGCCGGGTCTTCGCGGTGCCGACCTATCTGTTCATCGTCACCTTCGGCGCGCTGGTGGGCACGGGCCTCGTCCGGTGGCTCACCGGCACGCTCCCCCCCGCCGCGGCGCCCGAGGCGGTCGCGACCACCCAGGCCCTGACCTGGTTCCTGGTGCTGCGCGCGTTCGCGTCCGGCTGCACCGCGCTCACCGGCGTCGAGGCGATCTCGAACGGCGTGCCGGCCTTCAAGCCCCCGGAAGCTCGCAACGCGGCCCTCACCATGGGCTGGATGGCCGCAGTGCTGGGCACGCTCTTCATCGGCGTCTCGGTGCTGGCGTCCGCGCTCGGGATCACGCCCCTCGCCGACGAGACCGTCGTCTCCCAGGTGGCCCGGCGACTCTTCGGCGACGGCTTCCCCTACTACCTGGTCCAGGGCTCGACCACCCTCATCCTCGTGCTCGCCGCCAACACCTCCTTCGCCGATTTCCCGCGCCTCAACTCGCTGCTCGCCCGTGATCGCTACGCGCCCCGGCAGTTCCGGACGCTGGGGGACCGGCTCGTCTTCTCCAACGGCATCCTGATCCTGGCCGGCCTGGCCGCCGCGCTGATCGTCGTCTTCGGCGGCGACACCCACGCCCTGATCCCGCTCTACGCGGTCGGGGTCTTCATCTCGTTCACGCTCTCCCAGGCCGGCATGGTGCGGCACTGGCTCACCGACGGCGGCGCGGGCTGGCGGTGGCGCCTGGGCGTGAACGGGCTCGGCGCGCTCGTGACCGGCGCGGTGACGGTGGTCATCGCGGTGACCAAGTTCACCCACGGCGCGTGGATCGTGGTCTTCCTGATCCCGCTCCTGGTCCTGGGCTTCCGCGCGATCCACCGCCACTACGACACGGTGGCCGAGGAGCTCTCCCTCGAGCACCTCGTCGAGGCGCCGCCGGTGAGCAACACGGTGCTGGTCCTGGTCGGCGACCTCCACATGGGCGTGGTCAAGGCGCTGCGCTATGCCCAGTCGCTCTCGCCCAGCCCGAAGGCGGTCTACGTGGAGCTCGATCCAAGCTTCACCGCGCGCCTCGAGGAGCGCTGGTCGAAGGGCGGCTGCGGGGTCCCGCTGGTGGTGCTCGCCTCACCCTACCGCTCGATGCTCCGCCCGCTCCTCGACTACGTCGGCCGCATCCGCGAGCGCGACACGAACTCGGTGGTGACGATCGTCATCCCGGAGTTCGTGCCGCGCCGATGGTGGCAGCATCTGCTGCACAACCAGACCGCGCTGCTGGTGAAGGGGGCGCTCCTGTTCCGCCGCGGCGTCGTCGTGGTCGACGTGCCGTTCCACCTCGAGACCTGACCCTAGGGCTTGTCCGGCCTCTTCGCGAGCTCCGCGCGGAGCGCTTCCTCGCGCGCGGCCTCCTCGGGCGGCAAGACGTCCGTCGGGAAGTCGGAGGCCTCGAAGACCTGGCGGACCTCGACGACCTCGCCGTCGGTGAACGGAATGCGGGACGCCCACTCGAGTGCCTCCGCCTTCGACTTCACCTGGATCATCCAGAACCCGGCGAGCAGCTCCTTCGTCTCCGCGAAGGGCCCGTCGGTCATGAGGCGCTTGCCGCCGGTGTACGTCACGCGGGTGCCCTTCGAGCTCGGGTGAAGCCCCTCGCCCGCGAGCATCACCCCCGCCTTCGCCATCCCCTCGTTGAACGCTCCCATCGCGGCGAGCAGCTCTTTCGTTGGAAGCTTACCCGCCTCGGAGTCCTTGCTCGCCTTGACCAGCATCATGAATCGCATCGTCATGTCTCCTTGAACGCTCCTGGTGGTTTCAGTCGTCGATCGCCTGGTAGGCCTGGGTCCAGAAGTCGTGATAGACATCCGGACCCCGGGGAGAGATCCACAGGCCCTGGGTCATCAGGATGCCGACCAGCTCCTCCGTCGGATCCGTCGACCACGAGGTGCCGAGGCCCCCGTCCCAGCCGAAGCGCCCGGGCACCGCGGCCACGCCGTCGCGCCGGGTGATCACGGACACCCCGAAGCCCCACCCGCGGCCGTCCCAGAAGCCGGGCACGAACCCGGAGAGCGCCTTCTGTTCCGGAGTCAGCTGGTCGGTGGTCATGGCCTCCACCGACGGGCGCGACAGGATCCGCTCCCCGTCGTGCCGCCCCCGGTTCAACAGCATCCGCCCGAACGCCAGATAGTCGTCCACCGTCGACACCAGACCGCCGGCGGCGGACGGGAACGCGGGCGGGCGGCTCCACTCGCCGCCCTCGGCGCGGTCGTAGACCTCGCGCGCCCCGCTCGCGGGATTGGTCCAGTAGCTGGTCGCGAAGCGACCGATCTTGGCGGCCGGCACGCTGAAGCCGGTGTCCCTCATGCCGAGCGGCTCGAAGAGGCGCTCCCGCAGGAAGGTCTCGAGGTCCTGCCCCGCGGCGCGCGCGATGAGGACGCCCAGCACGTCGGAGCCGGTGTCGTACATCCACCGCTCGCCTGGCTGGTAGATCAAGGGCAGCGTGCCGAGCCGACGCATCCACTCGGCGGGAGCGGGCTCGCTCTGCGGCCGCGGTGGGCCCATGCGCATCCCCTTCTCGCGCATCGCCACCTGGATCGGATACGTGTCGGGCGGCGCCATGATGATGCCGAAGCCCAGGCGGAAGGTCAGCAGGTCGCGCAGCGTGATCGGCCGGCTCGCGGGCACCGTGTCGTCGACCGGCCCCTCGATCCGGCGCAGGACCCGGCGGCTCGCCAGCTCGGGCAGCAGCCGGTCCACCGGGTCGTCGAGCCGCAGCCGGCATTCCTCCACCAGGATCATGGCCGCCGCGGCCGCGATCGGCTTGGTCATCGAGGCGATGCGGAAGATCGTGTCGCGCCGCATCGGGCCACCGCCGTCCACCTGCCGGCCGATCGCCTCGACGTGCACCTCGTCCCGCCGGCTCACCAGCGTCACGAGCCCGGGGATGTCGCCGCGCCCCACGTGGGCGGCCATGACGTCCCGCATCCGCCCGAGCCGCGCCTTCGAGAACCCTCCGCTCCTCGATGTCATCGTGTCCTCTTCGCCCGGTAGTCGCCCGCGCCCGATCCGGATCGACAGAGGGCGCGCGTCAGCCGCGCACCGACAGCGGAGCCAGCCGCCATCGACCGTAGGCGACGAAGGCGCAGAGAATCCCGACGATCAGCGGGAGCATCGCGGAGCCGACTCCCATCGTGGTGAGCGTGATCACCGTCGCCCCGATCATGATGATCACGAGGCCCGCCGCGGCGAGCGGGGTCAGCCCGGGCCGGATGCGCAGCAGGCTGGGCAGGATCAAGCCGAGCCCCCCGAGCATCTCCATCACTCCGATGAAGTGCAGGAACCAGCCCGGCATCGATGGCATGTCCTTTGTCATCTCCGCGACCGACATGACAAACTTCATGCCGCCGGAGAACAGGAAGAGGAGTCCCAGCAGCATCTGAATGATCCACAGGGCATAGGTCATGATCCATCTCCTCTACACGTTGGGCCCACGTTGGTTTCCGAGTAGTCGCCCGTGGAGTCCCGGGATCGACACGGCCCGCCCGTCCGATTTTTCGGCCGGCCCTGTCGATGGCAAGCCACCCGGAGCGACCATATAGTAGGAGCAAATCCACGCCGGGCGGCCCCCGTATGGCGCGAGGCGAGGCCCGTAAAGGAGCGACGAATGAGCAGGGTACGGGTACTGGTCGGCACGCGCAAGGGCGCGTTCGTCCTGACGGCGGACGCCAAGCGCGAGCAGTGGGACGTGACCGGCCCCCACTTCGGGGGCTGGGAGATCTATCACCTGAAGGGATCGCCCGCGGACCCGAATCGCCTCTACGCCTCGCAGTCCAGTGGCTGGTTCGGCCAGGTGATCCAGCGCTCGAGCGACGGCGGCCGGACCTGGGAGACGGTGGGAAATAAGTTCTCGTACGACGGCGCCACCGGGACCCACCAGTGGTACGATGGGACGCCCCATCCCTGGGAGTTCGCGCGGGTCTGGCATCTGGAGCCCTCGGCGACCGACCCGGACACGGTCTACGCCGGGGTCGAGGACGCGGCCCTCTTCCGCACCACCGACGGCGGCCAGAGCTGGTACGAGCTGCCCGGACTGCGCACCCACCGCTCCGCGCCGTCCTGGCAACCGGGCGCGGGCGGGATGTGCCTGCACACGATCATCCTGGACCCGAGCCACCCCGGCCGGATCTTCGTCGCCATCTCCGCCGCGGGCGCGTTCCGGACCGACGACGCGGGCAAGACCTGGCAGCCGATCAACCGGGGGCTGCGGTCCGAGGGGATCCCGGATCCGTACGCCCAGGTGGGCCACTGCGTGCACCGCATCGCGATGCACCGGTCGCGGCCGGGGGTGCTGTTCATGCAGAAGCACTGGGACGTCATGCGCAGTGACGACGCGGGCGAGTCGTGGCGGGAGGTGAGCGGCGACCTGCCGAGCGATTTCGGGTTCCCGATCGACGTGCACGCACACGAGCCGGACACCGTCTACGTGGTGCCGATCAAGAGCGACTCCGAGCACTACCCGCCCGACGGCCGGCTGCGCGTGTACCGCAGCCGCACCGGCGGCAACGAGTGGGAAGCGCTCACCCACGGCCTCCCCCAGCGGCACTGCTACGTCAACGTGCTGCGGGACGCGATGGCGGTGGACTCGCTCGATCCGTGCGGGGTGTACGTCGGCACCACCGGCGGGCAGGTGTACGCCTCGGCCGACGCGGGAGACCGCTGGGCGCCGATCGTCCGGGATCTCCCCGCGGTGGTGTCGGTCGAGGTCCAGACCCTGCCGTGAGCCGCCCATGATCCGCATCGTCCTTCCCGCCCACCTGCGGACGCTCGCGCGCGTCGACGGCGAGGTGAAGGTCGCGGTCGCGGAGCCGGTCACGCTGCGCGCGGCGCTCGACGCGCTCGAGGCGGCCTATCCGATGCTGCGCGGGACGATCCGCGACCAGGTCACCCAGCAGCGACGGGCCTTTCTGAGATTCTTCGCCTGCGAGCTGGATCTCTCCCACGAGTCGCCGGACGCCGCCCTGCCCGAGGCGGTCGCGACCGGCGCCGAGCCGCTGCTGGTCATCGGAGCGATGGCGGGCGGCTAGGGGCGCGCGGTCGCGGGCGGCCGGGGCCGCCGCCTCTTTACCTCGCCCCGGCATTCAGGCAGGATAGGCGCCCATGAAGCCGGCCCGCTTCGAGTATCACCGTCCCGCCTCGCTCGCCGAGACCTTCGACCTGCTCGACCGATACGGCGACGACGGGCGCCTCCTGGCCGGCGGCCAGAGCCTCGTGCCCGCGCTCAACATGCGCCTAGCCACGCCGCGCGCGGTGATCGACATCAACCGCCTCCCCGGCCTCGACGACATCCGGCTCGCGCCCGAGGGGCTGGTCATCGGCGCCCTCACCCGGCAGGAGGCGCTCGAGCGCTCGCCGCTCGTGCGCGAGCACGTGCCCCTGCTCGCGACCGCGGTGCCCCACGTCGGCCACGCCGCGATCCGGGCGCGCGGCACCGTGGGCGGCAGCCTCGCCCTCGCCGATCCCGCCGCGGAGCTCCCGGCCTGCGCGGTCGCCCTCGACGCCACGATCGGGCTGAGCAGCCGCCGCGGCTCCCGGAGCGTGGCGGCCGCCGACTTCTTCCGCGGCATCTACACCACCGCGGTCGAGCCCGGCGAGGTGGTGACCGAGATCGTGGTCCCGCGGGTCCCGGGCTGGCGCGTCGGCTTCGAGGAGCTGGCCCGCCGCCACGGCGACTTCGCGCTCGCCGGCCTCGCCGCGCGCCTGCGCGTCGAGGGCCAGACCGTCCGCGAGGCGCGCCTCGTCTTCTTCGGGGTCGGCACCCGGCCGGTCCGCGCGCGATCCGCCGAGACCGCGCTGGTGGAGCGCGGCCCCGGCCCCGAGGCCCTCGCCGCGGCCGGGGGCGCGCTCGCGCGCGATCTCGACCCGCCCGGCGACATCCACGCCTCGCCCGCGCTCCGCCGGCACCTGGCCGGCGTCCTCCTCGCGCGGGTGATCCGCCGGATGCTGGACGGCGCCGCGTGAAGATCGCCCTCACCGTCAACGGCGCTCCCGTCTCGCGGGAGATCGAGCCGCGCCAGACCCTGGTCGACTTCCTGCGGTACGAGCTCGGGCTCACCGGCTCGCACATCGGCTGCGAGCACGGGGTCTGCGGCGCCTGCACCGTCCGGGTCGACGGCGCGTCGCTGCGCGGCTGCCTGATGTTCGCGGTCCAGGCCGACGGCTGCCGCGTCGAGACCATCGAGGGGCTGGCCGAGAGCGGGATCCTCGCCCCGCTCCAGCAGGCCTTCCGCACGGAGAACGCGCTCCAGTGCGGATTCTGCACGTCGGGCATGCTGCTCACCGCGCACGCGCTGCTCGAGCGCGACCCGCACCCCGACCCCGCCACCGTTCGCGAGGCCATCGGCGGCAACTACTGCCGCTGCACCGGCTATCACGCCATCGTGCAGGCCATCCTGAATGCGGCAACCGGTCGACAAGGTCGGCCGGCCACCCAGGCTCCTCCGGCGGATGGTGGCTACGTTGGCCGCTCGGTGGTGCGGCCCCAGACCGCACGGCTCGTCGCGGGCCGCGGCCTCTACACCGACGACGTGCCGCTGCCGCGGCTCCTGCACGCGGCCTTCGTGCGCTCCCCTCACGCCCACGCACGGATCGCGGCCATCGACACCGCGGCGGCGGCCGCGCTGCCCGGGGTGGCCGCGGTGGTGACCGGTCGGGAGATGGCGCCGCGCTGCGAGCCCTGGGTGGGCGTGCTGAAGAACTACGCGGGGATGAAGTCCGCGCCGCAGTACCCGCTCGCGGTCGACAAGGCGGTCTGGCAGGGCGAGCCGGTGGTGGCGGTGGTGGCGGAGTCGCGCGCGATCGCGGAGGACGGCTGCGCGCTCGTGCGCGTGACGTGGGAGCCCCTGCCCCCGGTGGTCGACGCGGAAGCCGCGCTCGCCCCCGGCTCGCCGGTCATCCACCCGGAGCTGGGCGACAACCTGCTGCTCGAGTCGCGGGTGAAGTCGGGCGACGTGGAGGCCGCCTTCGCCGCAGCCGACGCGGTCTACCGTGACACCTTCGACACCGGGCGCCACACGGTGGTGAGCCTCGAGCCGCGGGTCATCCTCGCCGACTACGACCCCACCGACGAGACCCTCACCGTGTACCACTCGGGCCAGGCGCCCTACATGCTCCACGACATCCTGTCGCGACATCTCCGCATCCCCGAGCACCGGGTGCGCGTGATCAACAAGGACGTGGGCGGCTCGTTCGGTCTCAAGATCCACACCTATCCGGACGAGATCGCGACTTGCGCGCTCGCGGTGATGCTCGGCCGGCCGGTGAAGTTCCTCGCCGACCGCATCGAGTCCTTCCAGACCGACATCCATTCGCGCGACCACCGGGTCACCGCCGAGGTGGCGGTCCGACGCGACGGGACCATCCTCGGCATGCGCCTCGACGACCTGGCCCCGGTCGGCCCGTTCTCGATGTACCCACGGTCGAGCGTGGTCGAGAGCGGCCAGGTCCTGCGCACCACTCCCGGCCCCTACCGCTTTCGCGACTACGACGCGCGCGGACGGGTGGTATTCCAGAACAAGACGCCGATGTCGCAGTACCGCGCGGTCGGCCACCCGGTGGCCGCGCTGGTCATGGAGGCGATGGTCGACCGGGTCGCCCGCGAGCTCGGCCTCGACCCGGTCGAGGTGCGCCGGCGCAACCTGCTGACCGCCGACATGTACCCGTACACCGCGCCCACCGGGCTCTTCTTCGAGCGCCTCTCGCACGAGGAGTCGCTCGACGCGGTGCTGGAGCTGTCCGGCTACCGCGCGCTCTGCGCGGAGCGCGACCGGCTCCGGACGCAGGGCGTGTATCGGGGCCTCGGCCTCTGCGTGTTCATCGATCTCACGGTGCCCGGGGCCCAGACCTACGGCACCGGCGGCGCGCGCATCTCCTCCCAGGACGGCACGACGATTCGCCTGGAGCCCAGTGGGAAGCTCACCGTGATCTCGAGCATCACCGAGCAGGGCCAGGGCACCGACACCATCCTGGCCCAGGTCGCGGCGACCACGGTGGGCGTCCACGTCGACGACGTGCGGGTGGTCACCGGCGACACCATGGTGACGCCCTACGGGGGCGGGACCTGGGGCAGCCGCGGGGCCGGCATCGGCGGCGAGGCCACCATCCAGACCGGGAAGGCCCTCAAGGAGAACATCCTGAAGGTCGCCGCGGTCGTCCTCGAGGTGGACGCGCTCGCCCTCGACATCCGCCGCGGGCAGATCGTGGACGCGCGCACCGGGGAGGCGCGCCTGCCGCTGGCCGAGCTGGGGCGGATCGCCTATTTCCGTCCGGACCAGCTCCCGAAGGACTTCCAGTCCGAGCTGACCGTCACCCGGCACTACGTGCCCCGCCACCAGCCGCTCGCCTACACCAATGGAGTTCAGCTCTCCCATGTCGAGGTGGACGTCGAGACCGGGTTCGTCAAGCTCCTCGGACACTGGGTCGCGGAGGACTGCGGGCGCATCATCAACCCGATGCTGGTGGACGAGCAGGTGCGGGGCGGGGTGGCCCACGGCATCGGCGACGCGCTCTTCGAGCACTGCATCTACGACGAGCAGGGCCAGCTCTTGACCACCACCATGATGGACTACCTGGTCCCGATGGCCCCCGAGATGCCGGACATCGGAGTGGCCCACGTCGAGACGCCGACCGCCTACTCGGAGGGCGGCTTCAAGGGAGCGGGCGAGGGCGGCGTCGCGGGCGCCCCGGGCGCCGTCCTCAATGCGGTGAACGACGCGCTCAGCCCGTTCAAGGCCCGCGTCACCCGCGTCCCGATGACCCCCGAGGTCATCCTCCGCGCCCTCGGCAAGCTCTAGATCTACACGCCGAGAAACCGCCGCCGCGCCTCCGCGTCACCCGCCAGGTCGCGCGACCGGGCCTCGTGCTTGATCGTCCCCTTCTCGATCACGTACACCCGCGAGGTGGCCTCGAGCGCGAGCCGCGTGTTCTGCTCCACCAGCAGCACCGCGACCCCCTGGCGCTGGATCTCGGTGATGGTCCGCCCGATGGTCTCCACGAAGGCGGGCATGAGCCCCTCGGTCGGCTCGTCGATGAGCAGGAGCTTCGGGCTGGTGCCGAGGCTCCGCGCCATCGTGAGCATCTGCTGCTCGCCGCCGCTCAGGTTCTTGCCCTTGTTGGAGAGCCGGTCGGCGAGCGGGGGGAAGAGCTCGAGCACCCGCGCGACGTACTCGTCCATGCGGCGGCCGCGGTCGGTGGTGAGGCGGGCCATCTTGAGGTTCTCGTAGACGCTCAGGTTCGGGAAGATCCGCCGCTCCTCCGGCACGTAGCCGATGCCCGCCTGCACGATGCGGTGCGGGGGCAGGCCGGTGATATCGTCGCCGTTCCACGTGATGCGACCGCGCCGCGCGCGCACCACCGCCATGATCGTCTTGAGGGTGGTGGTCTTGCCCGCCCCGTTGCGTCCGAGCAGCGCGACCGCCTCGCCCGGCCCGACGGTGAGCGACACCCCCTGGAGTACGTGGCTCAG
>Ga0310810_10005704_pt1 | contig 13962 bp, 9 predicted proteins | sample NCmetagenome_FD_207641 | JGI IMG/M metagenome (GOLD analysis project Ga0310810, IMG submission 207641) | Soil microbial communities from experimental microcosm in Duke University, North Carolina, United States - NC | ecosystem: Engineered > Artificial ecosystem > Soil microcosm > Unclassified ... | reverse complement strand
CGAGACGCGCCGCACGGTCACGCGATGCAGCGCTAATCCGGTCGGCGATTCCGCCTCCGACCATCATTGCAATGGGTGGAAGCATCGGAAGAATGTAGCGAGGCTGTTTGCCGATCGAGACGGTGAACAAAAGGAGTGGCGCCACGGTCCAGATGACGAGTCTCCATTCGGCGTCGGTCAACAGACGACGACGCTGGATTAGGTCACGCACGATCCGCCACGGCAGCACGAGCGCGTATATCGTCCACGGCATCAGACCACCGATGAGAATCGGGACGTAGTACCAGATCGCGCGGACGTCGTTGTAGCGCGTTGTGGCAAATCGTTCGAGGTTGTCGGCAACGAAGAAGCTTTGCAGGTACGGGGTGCCGTGCACCGCCCACATGACGACGTACCACGGCAGGCCGGAGATAGCGAACAGAAGGATTGCGATCGCAGCATCGGCGCGACGAAACACGACCCGCGTTCGTTGCCGCCACCAGATCGGAATCAGCACAATTGCCGGAATGACCACCCCAAGCGGACCCTTCGTCAGAAAGCCGAGTCCTGCGGTCAATCCGGCTATCGCCGCCCACGACGTTGACAGAGGTTCGGCAGGATCCGTGGCGCGTAACGCGGCCCAGATCGTCGCGGTGATGAATAAGGCGAGGGGCAAGTCGGGGAGCGCCGCGCGCGCCATCGCGAAGTAGCCGTAGCAGGTCGCGGCAATTGCGCCGGCGAGCCAGGCGCCCGCGGCGTCGTTGAGCAGACGTCTCGCCGCACTCCACGTCAGCAGCACCAGGCCGACGCCAGAGAGCGCCGATCCGAAGCGCGCCATGAATTCGGAGGTGTCGGTGCCCGCAAAGGCGGCCGCGGTAAACCAGTAATACAGAATCGGCTTCTGCCAGCGATCTTCGTAGTTGAAGTGCGGGGTGAGCCAGTCGTTCCCCTCGACCATTTCGCGCGCGGCTTCGGCGTAGAACGCCTCGTCAGAGTCGGTGATCGCCTGCCGGCCGAGGCCGAGAAAAAATGTGATGAGAGAAAGAAAAAGAAGGGTGAGGACCGAGCGCCGCACGCGGTGGCATTGTACGTCGACCGATTGTGCCGCGAGGACGGGTGCGATAATCGGATCCCATGAAGACTGTCGCGGTCATCGGCGCATCAAGCGATCGCCGGAAGTTCGGCAACCGGGCCTTCCGCGCGTTTCGGGACGAAGGCTACAAGGTGATTCCGATTAATCCACATGAAGCGGCGGTCGAGGGCGTCTCCACGTATCCGTCCGTGATGGAGGTGCCCGAGCCGATCGACATGGCGACGGTCTATGTCCCGCCGGAAATCGGGATCACGCTGCTCGAGGGCTTCGAACGCAAGCAGATCGCGGAGATCTGGATCAATCCTGGCGCGGAAAGCGACGCCCTGATTGCCGAAGCCCGGCGCCGCAAACTCAATGTGATCGAGGCCTGCAGCATCGTCGGCATCGGACGCAATCCCTATTCATTCTAGGAACTGTTATGGCAACGATTATTCACGTACGAAAGAACGGGCCGTACCGCCTCGAGAGCGACGCGGAGATCACGGTCGTCGACTGGGAAGGGAAGCCGTACACATTCGATCGGCTGCCGATCGCGCTATGCCGGTGTGGTGGGTCGACGAAGAAGCCGTTCTGCGACGGAACGCATTCGAAGATCGGATTTCAGGCAGCGGAAGCAGCGATTGGGCCGGACGCGAAGGATAAACCGGCGCCTTAAGTCCCAACTCCCAACCGCCAACTTCCAAGTCCGTTGGACGTTGGGAATTGGAAGTTGGGAGTTGGCGCGAGTGCGCTAGCGCACTCGCAAACGCAGCGTCAGCGGCTGCGCCAGCGTCGCGGTGACGTCAGTACCCTCGTTGACCGACACTTCCTTGCCCTTGGTCGCGAGCACGACGCCGGTGCCTGCCGCGCCACCAGCGATGGCGCCCTTGGCGGCGCCCTTCTTGCCGCCGAGGATGCCGCCGAGGATTGCACCGCCGACGGCGCCGGCGCCTACCTTGGTTGCGTCTTCACCCTTGGTGGCTTCCGCTTCGAACGTGAGCGGATTCGTCTTCAGGTCCTCACGGTCGCCTCTAATATTGGCCTCGTTGAACGCGAAGGACAGATGCGCGCGTCCCGATACCCGACCTGAACGCTCGACGTCGGTCACGTTGCCGCGAAGAACGGTCCCCGCCGGAATCGCGGTCTCGCCATCCACACTGATTGCGTTGCGCAGCTTTGCGCTGACCGGTGCTTCAACTTCCGCGGACGCCGAGGAGATCGTAGACGTCATTTCGAGCGGCAATGCGGTGCCCGCGGCGATCGTGACCTCGCGGTATTCAGGTACGCGCGGCGCAGGATTCTCGGCGACGCGGTTGTTGTCGCGCGCCGGAAGGCTCACATTCGGCGCAGCGCTATTGCTGTAATTTGCGTTGGCCTGCGGCGCCGACTCCGTGCGTCGTGTCGACGTTGCCGCCGGTTCCCGACGTCCCGACGTCGGTCGCGCCGCCGCTGTTGGTCGCGCTGAATTGTCCGTGAAAGTGGACGGTTGCTGCGCCGGCGGCGGCGCCACGGGCGCGACGGTCTGATCGGTCCCTACCGGTGCGCCGGCCGGTGCGGCCTGGTCGGTCTGGCCGGTATTCTGGGCGTTCTCGTTGTTGCGGCCGTTGCATCCCGCGGCAATCATCGAGGTCAGTAGCGCCGCAGTAATCCAGTGACTTCTCATCGTTGCACCCCTTATGGCACCAGGTAGTTCAAGGATTGGACCAACGCCTTTGGGAAGCCGATGACAATTAACACTTGTTATCGTCTCGGAACAACTATCAATTTGACTGATGTGATCCATACGGGGCACACTGGCTGACAGGAGTCAGCCTTAATGCAGCGGACGGGTGCGCAAATTATCTGGGAATGCCTTGTACACGAAGGGGTTCGTACGGTCTTCGGCTACCCGGGCGGAGCGATTCTGCCGGCGTACGACGCGATGTTGGATTACCCGCTCCGGCACGTCCTGGTCCGGCACGAGCAGGGCGCCGCTCACATGGCGGACGGCTTCGCGCGCGCGAGCGGCGAGGTCGGCGTCGCGATTGCGACTTCCGGTCCTGGAGCCACCAATCTCGTTACCGGCATCGCAACCGCGCAAATGGACTCGTCGCCGCTCGTTTGCATTACAGGGCAAGTGCCCTCGAAGCTGATTGGGTACGACGCGTTTCAGGAGACCGACATCAGCGGCATTACGCTGCCGATTACCAAGCACAGTTATCTCGTCACGCGTGTGGACGAGATCATGCCGACCATCAAGGAAGCGTTCTACCTGGCGAAGTCGGGCCGTCCGGGACCTGTGTTGGTCGATATCACCAAGGACGCACAGCAGGCCTCAACCGACTGGACGTGGAACGACGCTCCCGTCAAGCTGCGCGGCTATCAGGCGCATCGCATTCCCGCGAAGTCCGACATGACCAAGGCGATCGAATTGATCAAGGCGGCTCGCAAGCCGCTGATTCTCGCCGGCCAGGGTGTCATTCAGAGCAATGCGATGAAGGAGCTCCGCGCCTTCGCAGAAATGATCGACGCGCCGGTCGCCCTGACCTTGCTCGGGCTCGGCGGCTTTGCCGCAAGCCATCCGCTGAACATCGGCATGATGGGGATGCATGGCGAAGCATGGGTGAACCACGCCATTCAGGAGGCGGATCTGCTGCTCGCGCTCGGAATGCGGTTCGACGATCGCGTGACGGGCAATCTCAAGACCTATGCGCCGCACGCGAAGAAGATCCACATCGACATCGACCCGTCGGAGATCAATAAGAACGTCCGTGCGGATGCGGCGATCGTGGCGGATCTGCGGGAAACGCTGCGCGAGCTGCTCGATATGCTCGAGCCATCAAGTCATGGCCCGTGGTTGAAATACATCGCCTCGATGAAGGGCGATACCGCGGTCCGCGATATTCAGCGGCTCCCCGACAACGGCCACCTGTATGCGGCGCACGTCATCAACGACATCTGGCGGCTCACCAGCGGCAACGCCATCATCGCCACCGACGTGGGCCAGCATCAGATGTGGGAAGCGCAGTACTACCACCATAACGACCCGCGCACGCTCATCACATCGGGCGGTCTCGGCACGATGGGCTTCGGTCTGCCGGCGGCGATCGGCGCCAAGTTCGCGAAGCCTGACGCGGAGGTATGGGCGATCGTCGGCGATGGTGGTTTTCAGATGACGCAGGCCGAACTGAGCACGGCGGCCCAGGAAGGCGTCAAGGTAAACGTCGCCATCATCAACAACGGTTACCTTGGCATGGTGCGGCAGTGGCAGGAGTTCTTCTACGAACGTCGCTACGCCGCTACGCCATTGCGCGACCCTGATTTCGTGAAGATTGCGGAGGCGCACGGCCTGGTGGGACTTCGCGCCGAGAAGCGCGTCGAGGTCGATGCCATCGTCGATCGCGCACGACAGGCCGAAGGCACAGTCGTCATCGACTTCCGCGTCGAGCAGGAGGACAGTGTGTATCCGATGGTGCCCGCGGGTGCCGATCTCGATGCGATGATCCGTAGACCCGAACCATCAGTGCTCGTCGAAACTGCGGATGATCCTATTTAGTGGAGGGCGGGTCCTTTTGGATTCGCCAGATTCGTCAGAATTCAATGCAACATACTCTGGTCGTACTCGTCGAAGACAAGCCTGGTGTGCTGAACCGCGTAGCGTCGCTGTTCCGCCGCCGGGTATTCAACATCGAATCGCTCAGCGTCGGTCACACGGCGGAGCCTGGCATTTCGCGTATGACGATCGTCATCGACAGCGACCAGGTGAGCGCGGAGCGCGTCATTGCGTACCTCTATAAGCTGGTCAACGTGCTGCAGGTCGAAGATCTCGGCAGCGTGCCGGCGGTGATGCGCGATCTGGCGCTTGTCAAAGTGGCTGTCGCCGGACACGATCGCGCCACGCTGCTGCGCGTCGTCGATGAAACGCGGGCCCACATCGTCGACTCCGGCGAACAGACGATGACGCTGGAGATCACGGGTGAGCCGCCGCACGTCGACGCGGTCATTGCGCGACTCGAGCCGCTCGGGATCATCGAGATGGTTCGCAGCGGCCAGGTGGCCATGCGCCGCGGTGACACAGCGCTGTCGGCGGCGGGCTAACCGGTAGGGCGGGCCTTTACGGCTCGCCATCCAGTATTCTTAGAGGCTCGTTCACCCCACAAAGAAAGTAGAGGCGGCCCTTGAGGTCCGCCTGACTGCAGGAGCTTTCATGGCCACGATGTATTACGACAAGGATGCGGATCTCGATCTGATTCGGAGCAAGAAGGTCGCGATCATTGGCTACGGATCGCAGGGTCACGCCCACGCGTTGAACCTGAAAGACAGCGGCGTTGAGGTCGTCGTCGGCCTGCCGTCGACGAGCCAGTCGATCCAGAAGGCGAAGAACGCCGGCCTTCGCGTCATGACCGTTCCCGAGGCCGCCTCCTGGGGCGACGTCGTCATGATCCTGATTCCGGATCAGAAGCAGAAGGAGGTCTACAACGCGGACATCAAGCAGCACCTGACGAAGGGGAAGATGCTGATGTTCGGCCACGGCCTCAGCATCCGCTTCGGCTTCGTCGTGCCGCCGAAAGATATCGACGTGACGATGATTGCCCCGAAGGCGCCGGGTCATCGCGTCCGCGAAATCTTTCCGGAGGGTGGCGGGGTTCCCGGGCTGCTTGCCGTGCATCAGGACTTCACGGGCAATGCGAAGGCGCTGGCGCTTTCCTATGGGCGTGGCATCGGATGCGCGCGCGCGGGAATCATCGAGACCACGTTTGCCGAAGAGACCGAAACCGATCTCTTCGGTGAGCAGTCAGTGCTGTGCGGCGGCGTCAGTGCGTTGATGAAAGCGGGTTTCGAGACACTGGTGAACGCGGGCTATCAGCCCGAAATCGCCTACTTCGAGTGCATGCACGAGCTGAAGCTGATTGTCGATCTCTTCTATCGCGGCGGGCTGGCCTACATGCGGTATTCGGTGAGCGACACGGCGGAGTGGGGTGACTACACGGCAGGGCCCAAGATCGTCACCGAGGAAACCAAGAAGACGATGCAGCAGATTCTGAAGGACATTCAATCCGGCAAGTTCGCCAACGAATGGATGGCCGAGTACGAAGCCGGTCTGCCCAATTTCAAGCGCCTCCGCGCACAGGAAGCCAAGCATCCCGTTGAAGTCGTCGGTGCGCGGCTGCGCGCGATGATGCCGTTCCTCGATCCGGTGAATATTCCGGCGCCGGTCACTGTCTAGACAGCAGGTTTCAGGTCTCAGGGGTCGTCTAGGTATTAGGTATGAGTTATCAGGTATCCGGTTGGTGCGGCTAGATGGCAACCAATAGATACAGTTCGCGGATTACGCAGCCTCGGAGTCAGGGGGCGTCCCAGGCGATGCTGTACGGCACCGGCTTGACGCCCACCGATCTACAGAAGCCGCAGGTCGGCATCTGCAGCATGTGGTGGGAAGGCAACACCTGCAACATGCATCTCGACAAACTCGCCTCCCACGTCAAAGAAGGCGTGCAGGGCGCCGGTCTCGTTGGGCTGCGGTTCAACACCATCGGCGTGAGCGACGGGATTTCCATGGGCACCGATGGAATGAGTTACTCGCTGCCCTCACGTGACCTGATCGCGGACTCGATCGAGACCGTCGTCGGCGCGCAGTGGTACGACGCGGTGATCACCATCCCCGGTTGCGACAAGAACATGCCGGGCTCGGTGATGGCGATGCTGCGGCTCAATCGTCCTTCGCTGATGGTGTATGGCGGCACAATCAGGCCCGGCTTCGCGCAGGGGAAGGCCCGCGATGTGATTTCGGCGTTTCAGTCCTATGGCGAGTATCTCGCCGGCGCGATCACCGACGATCAGCGCCTCGACATCGTCATGCACGCATGCCCGGGCGCCGGCGCCTGCGGCGGCATGTATACGGCGAACACGATGGCGACTGCGATTGAGGCGCTCGGCTTGTCGCTGCCGTACAGTTCGTCCACTCCCGCCGAAGATCCCGGCAAGAAAGACGAGTGCCGACGCGCGGGCATTGCTGTTCTCGAGTTGCTGCAAAAGGACCTGAAGCCGCGCGACATCGTTACGAAGAAATCGTTCGAGAACGCCCTCGTCATAGTGATGGCTGTCGGCGGATCGACCAACGCGGTGCTGCATCTGATTGCGATGGCGAAAGCGGCGGAGATCGCATTGTCGCTCGACGATTTTCAGCGCGCGAGCGAGCGCGTGCCGCTGCTGGCGGATCTCAAGCCGAGCGGCACCTACGTGCAAGAAGATCTGCACGAGGCTGGAGGCACGCCGGCGCTGATGCGGTATCTACTCGAAAAGGGCTTCCTTCACGGCGATTGCATGACGGTGACGGGAAAGACGGTCGCCGAAAACGTGAAGGACGTGCCGCCGCTCAAAGCAGGCCAGAAAGTGATCTATCCGACTGAACGCCCGGTGTTCCATCGCGGACACCTCCGGATTCTCCGCGGTAACCTTGCGCCTGATGGTGCTGTCGCGAAGATCACCGGCAAGGAAGGTGAACGGTTCTCGGGTCCCGCCAAAGTGTTCGATTCGGAAGAAGACATGCTCGCAGGTCTCGAGCAGGGGCAGATCGCCAAGGGCTCAGTCGTGGTGATCCGCTACGAAGGACCGAAAGGCGGTCCAGGCATGCCGGAGATGCTCACGCCGACGTCGGCCATCATGGGAGCGGGCCTTGGGAAAGACGTGGCGCTGCTGACCGATGGCCGCTTCTCGGGCGGATCGCACGGCTTCATCATCGGTCACATCACGCCGGAAGCGGCGGAAGGTGGACCGATCGCACTCGTACGGGACGGCGATCCCATCACGATCGATGCCGTCACATGTGAAATTCGTGTCGATGTCGCTGACAGCGAACTCGCGAAGCGGCGATCGGCGTGGACAGCACCTGCGCCCAGGGCGACTAGAGGCGTCCTCGCCAAGTATGTGCGCCTGGTGAAATCCGCGTCTGAAGGCTGCGTCACCGACGAAGCATAGCGCCGTTCGCGCTATCGGTGGAACGATCCGGCGATGGCAAAGCCGCCGGGGACGATCGATGGAGTGAGGGAAAGGCCTTGGCGGCCATGACCAAAACTGGCCGCGCGTCCGGACACGAGGCCGATCGCCGTACCGAACGCCACGTCCGACGCCCAGTGCTTGTTGTCGACCATCCTTGACACGCTGACGTAGGCGCCGATCGCATATGCGGGCGCACCCCATCTCCACCCGAAATGCTCGCGCACGACTTCTGCCGTCGCAAATGTCGCCGAGGTATGCCCAGATGGAAATGAGCGAGCACCACCATCAGGGCGCCTGCGATCCGTCGCGTACTTGATTCCCTGGGTCAACACTCCGTTCACAATCTGCGCGTCCACCAGATCGGCACCCGCCGCGGCGATGCGCGGCTGTCGCCACACTCGTCCGACGACATAGGTGCCGAGGGCGAAGGCACTCTGTTCCACGCCGTCGCCGATGCTCGCGCCGGCCCGGAAAACATCGCGCCGCCCGCCAGACGGCTGGTAGATGTCGGCGGCGATGTCATCGTCTTTCTGATGCACGGCGAGACTGGCTGCTCCACCCACACCGACGATCAACGCGTTGGTCGGCGTGAACAGATGCGCGAAATCGGAGGGAAGCGTCGTGAAAAGGGACGCGATCGACTGGGCATGTGCGGATGGCGCCGTGGCCAGCAGCACGACGATCGCGAGGCACGGCCTCATGGCGCGGGCAGCCGCAACGTCACGCCAAAGTCGACGTGCCGGGTAAAGAACGACCCTGCGATCTCGGCGCCTGCCGCGCGCAGGTGTGTCTCGCTCACGCGTGTGATCCTCGCATCGGCAACGCCGTATACGAACTGCCACAGGTGGTACTCGACCCCCGCACCGAGCTGCCAGGCAAACCCGCCGCGTTGATACTGCTCCTGATGAACGTTGCGGAAGGTGGACTCGACATGCGGCGTCGAGATGCCGAGGCCGCCGCGAATGACTGGCGTACAGCGACCGTCGCACAGTGGGGAAAATCGATACGCGACATTGCCGAGCAGAAAGTTGAGCCCATGCGACTGCTGGAACGCGCTCAGCTCCGAGGTCCTCGGATCGATCTGCGCAATGGCCTTGGCGTGCGTCCACTCGATCTCCGGACTGAAAGTCTGACCACCGCGTCGCGGCACGAAGCTGACGCGCACGCCGTAGTACCACGGCGACCTGAACGCCTCGCCTTTGTACGGCACGTCGTCCAGCGAGAACGGTGTCCCCGTCGTGGGGCTAACCGTCAGAGTGTTCGACGAGGTGCCGGACGCACCCATGTAGCCGCCGAAGAGCCAGTCCGCCGATGCCGCGTATGGTGTTGCAAGCAGCGCAGCGACCACAAGCACGCGGACCCCGACGGTCTGCGCCGCGCTATGGTTATCAAAACAACGGAGTGTGCTGTGATGGGCGGGGCGGACCTTGCGAGGTCCGCCGAAACCGTCAGCGAAGCTCATTTGTGGGGAGCGGAACTGTTTCGGACGAGGCCGGCGGTGGCGCAAGCCCCATCATCTGGCGGAGCTGATCACCTTCCATCACCTCGATCTCCAGCAGCCGCCGCGTGACCGCTTCCAGCATGTCGCGTTTGCCCGTGAGGATCTCACGCGCCTGGTCATGCGCGTCTTTCATGATGCGCTTGACCTCGCCGTCGATCAGGCGGGCTGTATCTTCCGCGTACGCCCCGCGTTCAGGCCCCAGCGGAATGTCGAGAAACTTGCTCCGCTTGTGACCGTCGTAGTTGATGGCGCCGACGGCGTCGCTCATCCCCCATTCGGTAACCATCGCGCGCGCGATGTCGGTCGCACGCTGCAGATCGTTCTGCGCGCCGGTTGAAATTTCCCCGAGCGCGATTTCTTCGGCCGTCCGGCCACCGAGCAGCACCGCCAGCTGATTGAGCAAATCCTTCCGCTGCATCAGGTACCGATCCTCGAGCGGAAGCTGCATCGTGTAGCCGAGCGCGCCGAAGCCACGCTGCACGATCGAAATCTTGTGGACCGGATCCATTCCCGGAATGGCGGTCGCCACAATGGCGTGTCCGGATTCGTGATATGCGACGATCTCGCGCTCCTTCTCGCTCATCACGCGCTTCTTCTCGAGGCCGGCGATGAGTCTGTCGATCGCTTCGTCGAAATCCTGGGGTTCGACGGCGGTTTTGTCCTTGCGAGCCGCCAGCAGCGCGGCCTCGTTCACCAGGTTGGCGAGGTCGGCGCCGGCGAAGCCCGCGGTCCGCGCGGCGACCACTTTGAGATTCACCGTCGGCGACAGCTTTACATTCTTGGTGTGGATGTGCAGGACCTCTTCACGTCCCTTCACATCTGGTTTGTCGACGAGAACCTGCCGATCGAAGCGTCCTGGCCGGAGCAGGGCAGGGTCGAGCACCTCGGGACGGTTCGTGGCGCCCATGATGATGATCGCCTTGCGGGAATCGAAGCCGTCCATTTCGGCCAGCAGCTGATTCAGCGTCTGCTCGCGTTCCTCGTGCGATCCCATGGGGCTCTGCACACGCGCGCGGCCGAGCGCGTCGAGCTCGTCGATGAAGATGATGCACGGCGCTTTCGCCTCCGCCTGCGAAAACAGATCGCGTACACGCGCAGCGCCGACGCCGACGAACATCTCCACGAACTCGGAGCCACTCAGGCTGAAAAAAGGAACCTTCGCTTCGCCCGCCACGGCGCGCGCCAAAAGGGTCTTGCCCGTTCCGGGTGGACCGACGAGCAGTACGCCCTTCGGGATTCGTCCGCCGAGGACGGTGTACTTCTTCGGATTCTTCAGGAACTCGACGATCTCTTTGAGCTCCTGTTCGGCTTCATCCACGCCGGCGACGTCAGCAAAGCTCACCTTCACGTCATCTTCGGAGAAGACGCGGTGCTTGCTGCGGGCGAACGACATCACGCCGCCTTCAGCGCCGCTCATTCGCCGGAAGAAAAAGCTCCAGACGCCGAACAGCAGCACGAGCGGAACGATCCAGCCCAGAACTTCCGGTAGCCAGCGGCTGACCATCTCGCCCGTGTACTTCACGCCGGCCGCGTCGAGATCCTCGATCAGCTTTGGATCCTCGATCCGCGTCGTGTTGAACGCTCGGCCGCCGTTAGTGTCGCGTTTGAACGTACCGCGGATCGTCTGGTCGCCGACGAATACTTCCGCAACCTGACCGGCGCGGACGGCCTGTTTGAACTCGCTGTACGAGATCTGGCGCCCCGCCGGTGCCATGAACCACGCCTGGGCGAGCGCAAGCAGAAAGAGGAGGCCGAGGACGTACCACACCGCCCCGCCCGGCCGGCCGGGCGAGAGTGAGCGCCGATCGCCGGGACGGCGGTCCCGTGGGTTCATCCCTGGAGGAATTCGTGGGTTTGCCATTTCAATCTGCCGGGTCCGAAGGACCCGGCCTACACCGTCGTTTTACTACCAGCTTTCTCGAACGTCAGTTCATTGTCGCCGACGTCGACTATGACGCGATCACCTTCGTGGAAGTCCCCCTCGAGCACGCGCATCGCGAGGGGGTCGAGCACGCGGCGCTGAATCGTCCGCTTCAGCGGCCGCGCTCCATACATCGGATCGTAACCCTCGCTGACGATGAAGCTCTTGGCCGGATCGGTCAGATCGACGTGGATTTTCCGATCCTCGAGCCGTTTCAGCAGGCCATGCACCTGGATGTCGATGATTTGCTTCATGTGCTCGAGACCGAGTGAATGGAAGAAAATGATCTCATCCACACGGTTGAGGAATTCGGGCCGGAAGTGCTGGCGAAGCGCATCCATGACCTGGCGCCGCACACCCTCGGTCAGTTCGCCGTTGTTTTCGGCGATGAACTGGCTGCCCAGGTTCGACGTCATGATCACCACGACGTTCTTGAAATCCACGGTCCGCCCTTTGCCGTCGGTCAACCGGCCGTCGTCGAGCAGCTGCAGCAGTACGTTGAGCACTTCTGGGTGCGCTTTTTCGATTTCGTCGAACAGGACGACAGAGTACGGCCGGCGCCGCACCGCCTCGGTGAGCTGTCCGGCCTCCTCGTAGCCGACGTATCCAGGAGGTGCGCCGATCATCCGCGACACCGTATGCTTCTCCTGGTACTCGGACATGTCGATCCGAATCATCGCGTGCTCGTCATCGAAGAGGAATTCGGCGAGCGCACGCGCCAGCTCGGTCTTGCCGACACCGGTCGGTCCCAGGAAGATGAAGCTGCCGAGCGGCCGGTTTGGATCCTGTAAGCCCGCACGCGCACGGCGCATCGCGTTGGACACGGCCTTGATCGCCTCGTCCTGACCGACGACGCGGTGATGCAGCCGTTCCTCCATGTGAATCAGCTTCTGGATCTCTCCTTCCATCAGCCGGCTCACCGGGATGTTCGTCCACTTGGCGACGACATCGGCGATATCTTCTTCATCCACTTCTTCCTTCAGCATGCGCTGACCCGTCGGCGCCGATGCGCCGCCGGCGTCCGCCTGCTGAAGGCGCTTCTCGAGCTCGGGAATGCGCCCGTACTGCAGTTCAGATGCTTTCGCGTAGTCGCCGGCACGCTGCGCGACGGCAAGCTCGTTGCGCGCATCTTCGAGCTGCTGTTTCAGATCGCTGGTCCCCTTGATCGCGCTCTTTTCGTGCTCCCACTGCGCCTGAAGGCGTGACTGTTCTTCCTTGAGGTTGGCCAGCTCTTTTTCGAGCCGTTCGAGCCGTTCGACAGATGGTCGATCCTTTTCCTTGCGCAGCGCCTCGCGCTCGATTTCGAGCTGCATGATGCGGCGGCGGACCTCGTCGAGCTCCGCCGGCATCGAATCGATTTCCATCCGCAGCTTCGACGCGGCTTCGTCGATGAGGTCGATCGCCTTGTCGGGAAGGAATCGATCGGTGATGTAGCGGTGCGACAGGACCGCCGCCGCCACCAGCGCCGCGTCCTTGAACTTCACGTTGTGATGAATCTCGTAGCGCTCGCGCAGACCCCGAAGGATGGAGATCGTGTCCTCGACGGTCGGCTCGCTCACCATCACCGGCTGGAAGCGTCGCTCGAGCGCAGCGTCCTTTTCGATGTGCTTCCGGTATTCGTCGATGGTCGTTGCGCCAATGGTATGCAGTTCACCACGCGCCAGCATCGGTTTGAGCATCTGCGAGGCGTCCATCGCGCCCTCGGCCGCGCCGGCGCCCACGACCGTATGCAGTTCGTCGATGAACAGGATGATCAGCCCTTCCGATTCGGCGATCTCCTTGAGGACCGCTTTCAGCCGCTCCTCGAACTCACCGCGGTACTTGGCGCCTGCGACCAGCGCGCCCATGTCGAGCGCGAAAATTCGCTTGTTCTTCAACCCCTCGGGCACGTCGCCGCGAATGATGCGCTGCGCGAGCCCTTCGACGATGGCCGTCTTGCCGACGCCGGGCTCACCGATGAGAACCGGGTTGTTTTTCGTGCGACGCGAGAGCACCTGAATGACGCGCCGGACTTCTTCGTCGCGACCGATGACCGGATCGAGCTTTCCTTTGCGGGCAAGATCCGTCAGATCGCGGCCATAGCGGGCAAGCGCCTCGTAGGTCGATTCCGGATTCTGCGAGGTCACGCGCTGATTGCCGCGAACCTGTGTGAGCGCCTGATACAGCGTGTCTTTGGTAACACCGAACCGCTTCAGTAACTGCGCGGAAGGCGAACGTCCGGCCTCGCTTGCGAGGGCGAGCAGGAGGTGCTCGGTGCTCACGTATTCGTCCTGCAGCCGCGCCGCTTCGGCCTGCGCGGACTGCACGATCAGGTTCATGCGGGGCGACAGCCGGACGTCGGCGCCGTACGCTTTCGGGAGCGAGTCGAGGAGCGTGCGCGCCTCGGCTGCCACCTTGCGCGGGTCGAGCGTCATCTTGCGGAGCAGGGACGGGACGATACCGTTCTCCTGCTCGACGAGAGCGACGAGCAGATGCTCGGGTGTGATTTCGGCGTGGGTTCCTTCAGACGCC
>Ga0310810_10005703_pt1 | contig 13962 bp, 13 predicted proteins | sample NCmetagenome_FD_207641 | JGI IMG/M metagenome (GOLD analysis project Ga0310810, IMG submission 207641) | Soil microbial communities from experimental microcosm in Duke University, North Carolina, United States - NC | ecosystem: Engineered > Artificial ecosystem > Soil microcosm > Unclassified ... | reverse complement strand
TCGGAAGCAGAAGCGAATTGCTGACGATCAACGCGGCAAAGTGGCGGGACGACGTTCGCATGCCATCAGCGTACCGTGAGCCAGGCGACTAGTGTTCGAACCTTTACGCGGCGGAAAACTCAGTGGCCGTGGAAAATTGCGGCTTCCATATCTTTCGCAGCGAAACCGGATATCAGTAACAGCTACGGTTAGGGAGTCCGCCCGCGGCACGGCCATTGCGGCTCGCGAAGTGGGCATGAGGCTCCTTGTGCGCTTCGCGATCGTGACGCTGTTGCTTCCAGCGGCGTTGGCTGCGACCGCTCCGGACCCGTTTGCCTGGCTGCAGCCCGTCGTGACCGTTGACCGCGCTGCACGAAGCCGTCTCGATCGAGGCGACGTCATCGTGCGCGTGCTGCCGGCCAATGACGGCGAGATCGGCATCTTTGCCGCTGCACGTCTCGACGCTGAGGCGGAGACGCTGGCCGATTGGGTGAACGCGATTGCGCGGTTGAAAAAAAGCCCGTATGTCCTGATGGTTCGCCGTTTCTCGAATCCGCCCGCGCTCGACGATTTGAAAGGACTGAGGCTCGATGACGGGGATCTCGACGCCATTCGGGACTGCCGCCCAGGCGCCTGCGAGCTGAAACTCGCCGGCGACGACATCGCCGCCTTACGTCAAGCTGCCTTCACCGGCGGACCCGGCTGGAAAGAAGCCGTACAGCAGGAGTTCAAGCGGGTGGTATTGGGCCGATTAACTGTTTACGAAGCCGGCGGCTTCGTCGGCATTGCGCCATATGCAGACCGCCGCAAGCCCACCGATCCCCGAAACGCATTCGACGCGTTGCTCGCGCACTCACCTTATTTGCCCTCCGGCGCACTCTCTGGCGATTCGCCGGCGTCCTTTTTCTACTGGTCCAAGGAGCAGTACGGTGCAGGCAAGGCGGTCATCGCGACGACACAGGTCAACATCGTCCGGCCGCAGATCCCGTCGGCGGTGCGCCTCGCGGTGATCAGCCGCGAGATCTTCGCGACGCACTACCGCAACGCGTTCGGTGGTCGAAGGGAAATTAAAGAGCGAGAGCGCCAGCGTTTTCAACGAGGTGCGGAGACGGTTGGAGAGCGGACCGCCGCCCGAGTAATGCAATAGAGCGTAACCGCGGGACCTGGAATGCGGTTCCCACGGCCCGGTTGTTGCTCAAGTCCCTTCCAGTCACCAGATACGGGCGGTTGAGCGCGGAAAGATTCGCACCCGCACGAAATTTTTCAGAGTCGAGGAATGTATGGGTACCCCAACTTTGCTGATCGTTGACGACGAAGACCTCGTGCGGTGGTCGCTGCGCGAGACCCTCGTGCGCGACGGTTACACGGTGCTCGAAGCAAGAACCGTTGCCGAAGCACTCGATCGCATCAACCCCTCAATCGACCTCATCCTGCTCGACTACAAGCTGCCCGACGGAGACGGGCTGACGCTGCTTCGCCGCATTAAAGAGCTCTCGCCGGAAACGCTCGTCATTCTCATGACCGCGTTCTCCACGGTCGAGAACGCGGTCGAGGCGATGAAGCTGGGCGCGTGGCACTACATCGACAAGCCATTCAACCTGCCGGAGGTCTCGATGGCCGTCGAGAAGGCGCTCGAGACGAGCCGGCTGCGTCGCGAGGTCCGGACGCTGCGGACGAGCGTGGGCAGGGAGTACGGTTTCGACGCCATTGTGGGGACGTCTCCAGCCATGCTCGAAATCAAGGCGATGCTGGCGCGTGTCGCATCGAGTCCGGCGTCCACGGTGCTGCTCACGGGCGAAACCGGGACAGGCAAGGACCTCGCTGCCAAGGCCATTCACTACAACAGCGATCGCGCGGCAAAACCGTTTGTGAACATCACCTGCTCCGCACTTCCCGAGCAGTTGCTCGAAAGCGAACTGTTCGGCCATGAGCGAGGTGCGTTCACGGATGCGCGGCAGCAGAAGCGCGGCCTCTTTGAGACAGCCGACGGCGGCACCGTGTTTCTCGACGAGATCGGCGAGATTACCGCTGGCCTTCAGTCGAAGCTGCTGCGGTTTCTCGAAGAGAAAACCTTCAAACGGGTCGGTGGGCTTGCGGATGTGCACGTAGACGTCCGCGTCATTGCGGCCACCAATCGCGACCTGGAGCAGGAGGTAAAGACGGGGAAATTCCGCGAGGATCTTTTTTATCGCCTGCACGTGATGCCGCTCGTCCTTCCGCCGCTGCGCGAGCGTGACGGCGACATCCGACTGCTGATCGACTACTACATCGATAGGTTCAACCGGGAATTCCGCAAGAAGGTGCGGGGTCTGAATGCCGCGTCGCTTGCGCTCGTCGAACGTTACCGGTGGCCGGGCAATATTCGCGAGCTCCGCAATGCGATCGAACGCGCCATGCTGCTCGTCGACCACGAATGGTTGACACCGCAGGATTTCCCATCGTTGACCCGACAGTCATCGTCCGGATGGATGTTTCGGCTGCCACCAGAGGGCGTCAACCTGGAAGACGTCGAGCGTCAGCTCGTCGTGCAGGCGCTCGAGCGCTGCTCCTGGAACCAGACGCACGCCGGCCATCTGCTCCGAATCAATCGCGATCAGATTCGATATCGCATCGAGAAATTTGGGTTGCGCTCGCGCCACGACCCGAACGACCGCACACCGTCGACGCGGGAACCACTGCCCGTATGACGATTATGCCGTAGGTGCCGGGGGCCTTGTCGGCGCCTCGACACTCACCACGGTGCCGCCGACGGCAGGGAATGCAAGCGTCAGCGTGCCGCCGTGAAGTTCGGCGGCGCGCTTGGCAATCGGCAGGCCCAGACCGCCGCCGCGCGCTTTCGTTGTGAAGAACGGTTCGAGCACCTGATCCCGGAGGTCAGGTGGAATCCCTGGCCCGTTGTCATGCACGTCGATCGTCCAGTTGCCGTTGTGTGTCGCCGTCACGATCTGAACGTCTCCCTTTCCATTCATTGCCTGCCCTGCGTTGAGGAGAAGGTTCAACACCGTCGCACGGATCAGATCCGGATCGATGATGACCTCGCCGGCGTCGCCCTCGATGTGAACGCGCAGCGCGGAACCGAACGGATCGCGCCGGAGCATCGTGACCGCTTCCTCGATCAGCTGACGGAGGTTGACGGGTGACAGCCGCGGCGGCCTCGGCCTCGCGTACGTCATCAGATCCTGAATGAGATCGTCGAGTGCGTCGATGCGCGCGATGATTTCGCGCATCACCGTCGTTTCCGGATCGCCGGCCGGCCGCCTCGACATCAACACCTGGACGGCGCCTTTGATCCCCGCCAGCGGATTCTTCACTTCGTGCGCGACGACGGCTGCGATCTGACCGAGACGCGCCAGGGCCGCCTGTTGCGCCAGCCGTTCCTCGGCGGCTTTTCTGGCGGTGATGTCTGCGCGAATCGCGATGTATTGATAGGGCTTGCCGTGATCGTCGAGGAATGGAACGATCGTCGTATCCACCCAGTAGAAATGACCGTCCTTCGCCCGATTTCGAAGCTCGCCGTGCCAGACGCGTCCGTTGGCGATCGTGACCCACAGATTGCGGATGAAGTCCTTCGGATGCAGGCCGGAGTTGATGATGCGGTGGTCCTGCCCGATCAATTCCTCACGGCTGTAGCCGGAGATCTCGCAGAATTTATCGTTGACGTACGTGATCTTGCCGGTGACGTCGGTCGTCGCCACGATAGCAGCGTGATCGAGCGCCCGTTTCAGATCGGCGAGCTGTGTTGCGGTCTCAACAGAAGTCATCGGTATACTTACAGCATTCCCTCATTGACGAATTTGCGAATTTTACCGCTCTACAAATTGGACGAATGGCCTCCGCCAGAATTCTGATCGTTGACGACGAAGCGCTCGTACGCTGGTCGCTCCGCGAGCGGCTGACCGCCGAAGACTACGACGTCTTCGAGGCCGGCCTCGCGTCCGAAGCCCTCGAGCGGCTGTCCAACACGGAAATCGATCTCGTCCTCCTCGATTTCAAACTGCCCGACGGCGACGGCCTCAGCATCCTTAGACGGGTGAAAGAGCTCTCGTTGGAAACGCAGGTGATCATGATCACCGCATTTTCGACCGTCGAGAACGCCGTGGAGGCGATGAAGCTCGGGGCGTACCACTACGTTAACAAGCCTTTCAATCTCGACGAAGTGGTCCTGCTGGTCGAGAAGGCGCTCGAAACCAATCAGCTTCGCCGGGAAGTTCGCGCGCTGCGATCCACCCAGAGCCGCGAATACGCATTCGATGCGATTATCGGCGCCTCGCCGGCCATGCAGGCCATCAAAGCGTTGTTGGCGCGGGTGGCGAAGAGCCCGGCGTCCACGGTGCTGCTCACGGGTGATACGGGCACTGGCAAGGACCTGGCGGCCAAGACAATCCACTACAACAGCGATCGCGCTCGTCGGCCGTTCGTCAATATCACGATGTCGGCGCTTCCCGAACAGCTGCTCGAAAGCGAGCTGTTCGGCCACGAGCGCGGTGCCTTCACCGACGCGCGGCAGCAGAAACGGGGGCTGCTCGAAACCGCGGATGGCGGCACCGTCTTTCTCGACGAGGTCGGAGAGATGACGCCAGGACTGCAGGCGAAGCTGCTTCGATTCCTCGAGGAAAAGACGTTCAAGCGGGTGGGTGGCCTGTCGGATATCCGCGTCGATGTTCGCGTCATCGCGGCCACGAACCGCAACCTCGAACAGGAGGTGTCGCATGGCAAGTTCCGTGAGGACCTGTTCTATCGCCTTCAGGTGATGCCGATTGCGTTACCGCCGCTGCGCGAGCGGCGGGGGGACATCCCGCTCCTGGCGTCCTATTACATCGACGTCTTCAATCGAGAGTTCAAGCGCCACGTCCGCGGCCTGTCGGCTGAAGCCACGACGCTGCTGGAACAGTATCAATGGCCAGGGAACATCCGCGAGCTTCGCAATGCGATCGAGCGCGCGATGTTGCTCGTCGAGCATGAATGGCTGCAGCCGGGCGACTTCACCACGCTCACCCGATCGATTACGCCGGCTGAATTCAAGCTGCCGGCCGAGGGCATCAGCCTCGATGAAGTCGAGCGGCAATTGCTCGTGCAGGCGCTGGAGCGGGCCGGCGGAAACCAGACGCAAGCCGGCCAGCTGCTTGGCATCAACCGCGACCAGGTGCGATACCGCATCGAGAAGTTCGGCCTCGCCGCCGGCAAGCCCTAAGCCGCCGCCGCCGCACGCGCGGCCTTCTCCGGCTCGCGAACCGTCATTACCGGACACGTCGCGGTTCTCACCACTCGCTCGGCGACGCTTCCCATCAGCAGGTGCGACATGCCGCCGCGGCCGTGCGTCCCCATCACGATCAAGTCGATGTCGTGCCCCGCCGCGTATTCGACGATCGACATGGCCGGCGTGCCGATGATCGCCTCGGCGGTGGCGTGGAATTCGGTGACATCCGACGGCCGGAGCCGCTCATTCAGGCGGCGGCTCGTGTCGGTCAGGATCTCGTCGCGTAATCCCTCGATCTCCGGCACGAAGACTTCGGCGGAGTAGAACGCGCGATACGGATCCTCCGCCACGTGCAGCAGATGCAGCGATGCGCCGTAACGAGCGGCAACGTTCCGCGCGTACTCCAGTGCGGCGTCGGAGGGCGGACTGAAATCGACAGGAACGAGAATGCGCTTGAACATGATCTCCTCCGCGTCCAATGCAGCAGACGGCGTACCACAAACAGCGGCGATAATCGCCGCGTTCGACGAGGGACGGCGCACCTGACAGTGGGAATTTTTCAGCGCAGCGGGAATTCTTTCGCATGGCGCTGTGCAGCCGACCGTTGTGTAATAGGCGTCGTCAACATTTCCTCGAATTCGGGCCCGGCGGAGCGCGGTATGGTTCTTGAAATCGGTCCCGCCGGAGATCAGTTCATGATGCGCGTAACGTTCGTTGTCGTGGTCGCGGTTGGTCTGTTCGCCGGCCCTGCATTCGCCCAGAATGCCGCGCATGGCAAACAGGTGTTTACGGACTCGAAATGCGGCGTTTGTCACTCGGTCGGCGGCGAAGGCAATAAGAAGGGGCCGCTCGATGATGTCGGCGCGAAGCTCACCGCGGCGGACATCCGCGCGTGGATTGTGTCCGCCCCGGATATGGCAGCAAAGGCGAAGGCGGACCGCAAGCCACCGATGAAGGCCTACACCGACCTGCCGAAGGAAGATCTGGACGATCTGGTCGCCTACCTGCAGACGCTGAAGAAAAAGTAACGACGCCCGCTCGTGCGACTCTCGGTCCACCTGCCCGCCGCCGTCCGCAATCCGATTTCGCTAATCGGGATTGTCATCGCGACGGCGACGGCGGGGGTCTTTCTCGTACTGCTGGCGCTCGACCTGCTCGGTTATCTGGCGAATCCCTACATCGGGATGATTCTGTTCGTCGTGATTCCGGTGGCCTTCGTTGCCGGACTGGTGCTGATTCCAATCGGTGTGCGTCGAGCCCGGCGGCAGGCGCCAGCCGTGGTGCACGACTGGCCCGTACTGGATCTGCGCGACCCGCAGCAGCGGTCGGTCGTCGTCGCCGTTCTTACATTGACCTTCGTCAACGTTCTCATCGTCTCCATTGCGGCCTACGGAGGCGTCCATTACATGGAGACGACGGGGTTCTGCGGGACGATCTGCCATACCACCATGGAGCCCCAATATGTGGCGCACCAGCGGTGGCCGCACGCGCAGATCGAATGCGTGCAATGCCACGTGGGACCCGGTGCCGGCGCACTCGTGCAGTCAAAGCTGGCCGGCGCGCGGCAGGTGTTCGAGGTCATCGCCAACCGCGTACCGCGGCCGGTTCCGCCACCCGCAGAACTGATAAGTCCCGCGCGCGAAACATGCGAACGGTGTCACTGGCCAGAACGCTTTGTCGGGGATCGCACGCGGACGATTCGGGAGTTCGCCAACGACGAAAAGAACACCGAAACGGATACGGTGCTGCAGCTGCATGTCGGCGGAGGAAGCCGGGCTCGCGGCATCGGCACGGGTATCCACTGGCACATGAATCTCCAGAATGAGATCGAATTCGTGACCGACGCCAACAAGCCGGAATCGATTCCGTACGTGCGGCTGCGCGACGCCGTCGGCAACGTCCGCGAGTACTTTGTCGAGGGCGTCACCGACCGGCAGATTGCCGCCGGCCGTTATCAGCGTATGGATTGCATGGATTGCCACAACCGGCCCGCACATACGTTCGCGCCGAACGCCGTGCGCGCGGTTGATGACGCGATCGCCCAGGGGCTGATCCCACGCGAGCTTCCGTTTGCGAGAAGAGAAGCCGTTACCGCCGTACGAGCGGCGTACCCCGATCGCGAAAGTGCGATGAGTGGCATCGAGTCGCGCCTGCGGACGTTTTATTCGTCGCGCAGCGTGGACATGCGGTTGGTCAATCGCGCAGTTGTGGGCGCGCAGGACGTCTGGGCGTCAAATGTATTTCCCGCGATGAAGGTGACGTGGGGCACATATCCCTCGAATATCGGCCACGTCGACAGCCCGGGCTGCTTCCGCTGCCACGACGACACGCACAAGACCAAGGACGGCCAACACGTCATCTCGCAGGATTGCGAGCTGTGCCATACGATCCAGTAGGCTTCCGGCTTCACGCGCCCGGCTTCCGGCCGGGAGCCACTAGCCCTAGCCGGTAGCCTCAGAACAGATACAGCAACCGCGCGAACACCGTGTGCCCACGGTACGGCCGGTTCCCATATCCCGTGGAAATCTCTCCCAGATAATCGATGCGCGGTGTCCCTGGCTGTCCGGGGATGTCGATCGTGTCGAAGTCCCGCACGTTGAAACGCTCGTACCAATAGTCCACGCCGATACCGATGCGCGGGACGAAGAAGTACTGCACGTCGGTACCGAGTCGATGCCAGCTGTTGGTGACGTTCGGCAGCGGAATGAACTGCCCGACCGCCGCGAGCGACAGAATGCGCGGCCCGCTGTGGACGAAGGCATTGTCCGAGTCGCTGAAGTCGTAGGTCACCCGTGCCGTGGTCTTCCTCGCCAGCTTCGGTAGATCCGCATACAGATCGAAGTTGTTGACGTTCTCGGTGTTCTTCAACATCCAGTCGCGGCTCGGATCCGTGAACTGGGGGTCGGGCGGCGGGTTGGCGTTGCGTGACTTCTGATCCGACACGAAGTGGTCGCGTCCGTAATTGGCGCCGAAGCTCAAAAAGTCCGACGGGTAGAAGTTGATCCCCAGGTTGTACGACTGGTTGTCGTTGTCGAGCAGCCCGAACTCGTGCCCGGGGCCGCCGTAACTGTCGGATCCGGCGGCGAGTGAAAAGGTGAGATCCATCGTCTCTTTGGGAGTGACGATGAACATCAGTGAGCCGCGGTGCCGGGTGCGGTCCGCCTCGTCGTAGAAGCGAAGCCCCGGCTGTGAACCGCCATCCTCGAGCGCGTCTTCCGAAAAGCCCGAGCCTTTGCGGTCGGTGAACTCGTACAACGCACGGATGGTGACCCATTGGTTGCCGACGGTATCGATCGAGGTCCGGATCGTGTTGTCCGTCATGTTGCTGAACGAGCGCCCTGTCCGGTCGAACGAGTCGAAGCCGTAGCCGACCCGCAGTGTCGTGTACGGCAGCACGTTGAAGTTGACGTTCAGATCCGCGAGGTTCTCGACGATGTCGAACTGCTCGGAAAAGCTGCCGGTCGCCTCCGGGACTGCGTCGAACCGGACGTATTGCGTGCCGTTGAACGGTGGCGTCTTGTTGTCGTGGTTGTTGTATCGATACCGGGCCGTGATGCCGTAAAAGCGGTTCGGTCGCGTCGTGAAGTTCACGACCGCGTTCAGGCCGTCAACCTTTGCCTCCGCGGTGGCCCGGGGAAGGGTAGCCAGGTTCGGAAACGCGGCAAAGACCTCTGGCGTCTGGATGACGGGGTTGATCGTAAACGGGATGAGCGGTTCGTTCTGGCTCATGCGCGTGAAGGCTACGGCCCCGTTCACCACTGTGCGCGGCTGAAGCTTGTACATCCCAACGGCGTTCACCGAATTCAGCATGTTGCTCGGCGGCACGGACATGCGGCCCCGTGCCGGCCCGTTGCCGTTCGAGTAGCCGTTGGGATCGAACGGATTGGTGTCGGTGGCCCGGAAGGCGTTATCCCAGATGAGACTCTTGAGGTGATCGTCGTAGAAGGAACCGTTCCATCCGACCCGGAACATCCCGCGGGACCTCGTCCACTCGAGTCCCGCGTTCACGTCGTTGGTGCGGCTGTCGATCGGCAGCGGCACTTCGTTCGCAACGTTGAATGCAAACGACGCACCCCAAGGTTGATGGCCGTCGCGCTCGGTCGCCGCGAAGCCGCCGTCAAGCGTGAGGTTCCGCGAGAATTCGTACGCACCCGTGAACGCACCCGTCTGGCGCAGCGAGTCGAGTCTGAACGGGTTGGCGATGCTCGGATAAATCGACCCCGTACTCAGCTGCGCGGGGGTTTGCGGGATACCGACAACGGTGCCGGCCTGCACCAGCTGACGCGCCGCGATGTCAAGGGTGAGCACTCCCGGTGTTTGCTCGATCCACGGTGTGCTTGTCAGGTAGCTGTAGTTCAGCGGGATCGATTCGAACGCTCCGTCAAACCATCCCTTGCCGCCCCTGTAATCGGCTTCAAATCGTTGATCGCGATACCCGATGTTCTGCGCCGCTGCGCCAAACAGGTACGTGTCGGTGGCTTTGTCAAAGGTCAGTCGCGACCACGATCCAGTGCGGAGGTCGCGATACCGTTCGTAGCGCGCGGCATCGCCGGATGTCGTGGTCCCGCGAAAGCCGAGATCGATCGACCCGAAGGTGACCTGTGCGGCAGGCTGGGTCGCTTCACCGGCCGGCGGCCTCGGTTCGGGCAACAGCTCGGGAGCCGGCTGCAACGACGCTCGTTGCTGCGCGTGGGCGCCAGGTGCAGTCAGCAGTGCGGCGAGGAGTCCGAATGCGATCGTGGTGCGCATGATTCCCCTCAGCGCAGGAAGAACTGCCCGGACGGTGCATTGCTGCCGTGAATCTGCTGATGGCAGACGGTGCAGGAACGCCCGATGATCTTGTTGGCGTTGGTGGAGTTGTTGAGGAGGAAACCTTCGTAGACCGTTGGTGGATGTCGTGAGGTCACGTGGCACCGCTGGCAGAGGAACGGCCGCTTGGCGACGAGGAGCCGTTCGTTGTTACTGCCGTGCGGGTCATGACACGTCACGCAGGCGTTGGCGACCGGCGCGTGTTCCCACAGGAACGGTCCGCGTTTCTCGGCGTGGCAACTGGTGCAGCTCTCGTCAATCGTGGTGCCCACCTTCAGCAGCCGCACATTCTGTGAGCCATGAGGGTTGTGGCACGAGCTGCAGGTGAGTGCACCCTCGCGAACGGGCATGTGGTTGAAACGGTGCTGCTTGTTGACGATGCTCTGATGGCAGGTCGCGCACATCTGCATCTCGGAGGCAGCCTTCAGCTGATGATCCCCTTTGGGCTGATGGACGCTATGGCAGGTCATGCACCCGACGTTGCGCTGGTCGTGCTGGCTGCCGGTCCAGAGCGCGTGCGTCCCGCGGTCGTGACACGCCACGCAGTACGTGCTCGCTTCCTGCGGTTTCAGCGCGTTGAAATTGACGATTTTTGACGGGTCGCCCCCCGCGTCGACATGAGCCTTTCCCGGGCCGTGGCAGCTTTCGCAACCCATGTTGGCCGCGGGCGTTCGCTCGTTCGACTTCAGGCCGTGCGCCGTACCTCCGTACTTCTGGTCATGACACGAGACGCAGGTGCTTTCGCCCACGTATTGATTCGCGGCCGCAGCGGCGGTCTGTCCGCTTCCCGCAGCTTGCACGCCGTGTCCGGATATTGGTCGCAATACCTGGGCGCTGGCGGACGATCCGGCTCCCACAATCACCAGCACTGCGCCTGTTAGTACAAGGGTCGAAGCAAATCGAATTCGCAACGTCGTACGGCTCCTGTGCGATGCCTGAATATAGCGAGGGTCGCGCGCGTCAGTGCAAGAATAATGCGCGGATGTTTAATGAGATTCAGCGAGGACGTGAACGCGGTCAACGCGTAATTTTTCGCGTCAGCAGAAAAATTCCGCGCAGGGAGCGCAGTCAGTTGTCAGACGATGCGGGTTCGGCCTCCGGCATGGATGGAACGATCACGGCGGCACCACTGAGCCGCCCCAATCGCAAATCGTGGAGAGCGGCATTCGCGTCGCGGAGCGCGTAGGGTTTGACAGTCGTCTGGATCGCGAGCTGACTCGCCACCGCGAGAAACTTGCGTGCATCCGCGCGTGTCAGGTTCGCTACGGATCGGACGATGCGCTCCTCCCATAACAGCTTGTAAGGAAACGACGGGATGTCACTCATATGAATGCCGGCGCAGACGACGACGCCGCCTGGCCGCGTACGTGAGAGTGCTTCCGGCACCAGCTCTCCGACCGGTGCAAAGATAATTGCGGCCTCGAGCAGGTTGGGGGGAGCCTCGGTCGACCACCCGGCCCAGCTCGCGCCGACCGTTCGCGCGAAATTTGCGGCAGTGGAATCTCCCGGTGTCACAAAGGCGTAGACCTCGCGTCCTTGCTGCACCGCTACCTGCGCGATGATGTGGGCCGCTGCACCGAATCCGTAGATGCCGATCCGCCTGGCATCACCAGCCATGCGATATGCGCGGTAGCCGATGAGCCCTGCGCACAGCAGCGGAGCCGCGTGCTCGTCGTCGTACCCGGCCGGTAGGTGAAAGCAGTAACGCGCATCCGCCACCGCCTCCTCCGCGTAACCGCCGTCGATCTGGTATCCGGTGTACCGCGCGTTGCGGCACAGGTTCTCGCGATCCGTGCGGCAGTACTCGCACTCGCCGCACGAATAGCCAAGCCATGGAACGCCGACGCGGTCGCCAGGCGCGAATCCAGTTACACCTGAACCCACGCGTTCGACGCGGCCGACGATTTCATGACCAGGAATGATCGGGATCGAAGGATTCGGCAGGTCGCCATCGACGACGTGAAGGTCTGTGCGGCAGACGCCGCACGCCAGGACCGTCACGGCGATTTGTCCAGGGCCCGGTGGCGAAAGCGTTTTCTCGATTGCCTCAACACGGCCGGATCGCGGCCGTGTGAGTGCCATGGCGCGCATGATTGGGCTCAAGGGTCACGGCTTAAGGCTTAAGCCAAAGATCCAATACGCTTAAGCTCGAAGCCCAAGCCCGATGCTACACCGCGACGGCGATTGGCACGCGAATCTGGCTGTGCTCAGTCGCCGGCTGGGCGACGGCTTCATCCGCCGTCGCCACCTGTCGCACGGTCAAAACGGGGCACGGCGCCGTTCGCACGACCTGTTCGGCGACGCTTCCCATCAACAGGTGCGCCATACCCGTGCGTCCATGCGTGCCCATCACAATCAGGCTCGTTCCCGTTGCACCGGCGTAATCGATGATTGCCGCGGCCGGCGTTCCGACGACAGCATCGACATACGCGTGGAACCGCAAGCGATCTACGGACGTCATGAGGTGCTCGAGCCGTTTACGTGCGTGTGCGGTAAGCGCGTCCTGAATCTCCTGGGTTGATGGCGCGAACCCATCCGAGACGAATTCCGACGAGGCGTTTGGATCGTCGACGACGTGGAGAATCCGGAGCGTGGATCCGAATTTTGCCGCGAGGATGCGCGCGTACTCGAGCGCTGCGTCAGAAGGCGGACTGAAGTCGGTGGGCACGAGGATGCGGTTGAACATATGACTCTCTCCCGAAACATCGGACAGCAGCGTCCGTGCCACGAGAAGTCGGCGTCAGAGGCGAATCAGAAGCCCCGCCGCGCGCGGTCATGCGAAATTTCTCACGCTTCAACACGTGATCTTTCCCTTGGCGTGCACACGCTCGCGCGCGAACGCTCGCAATCCTGGCAGCGAATCGCGAAGTCGTAGACGCGGCTCAGCGCTACAGCTGTTGATGAAGCGCGCCTTCAACTTCGGGCCAGGACAGACGAATGAGCGCGTTTCTTGCTCTGGATCCAGCATTTACCCGTTTTTGTCAGCATCGCCGAGTCCGATTCTGTGTGGGCGTATCCAACCGTCCTGATGCTGCACACCGTAGGCCTCGGCTGGCTGGTCGGCCTGAACACCGTCGTGAACCTTCGGCTGCTCGGTGTCGGCAAGCGCGTCCCCGTTGGAAGCTTCGAGAAATTGTTTCCGATGATGTGGTGGGGCTTCTGGTTGATTCTCGCGACCGGCATCATCCTCTTCTGCCTCGATGCCGACCACAAAGCGCATCAATGGATCTTCTACGCGAAGCTCGGTTCGGTCGTGCTCGCGATGGTTCTGCTGACGGCCGAGCGGACTTACATGCGCAGCAGCGAGTTTCCGGAGGCCGACCCGGCGCCGCTCAAGGCGCGGCGCTACGCGTGGGCGTCGCTGTCGCTCTGGTGGATTGCGACGTTGACGGGACGCCTCATGGCGTACGTCGGCTGAAGGAGAAGCACCGATGATGGCGTATTTCGGTTTGATGGTTCACTGGGTGGCCGACTCCCATCTCGCCATATACCTGCGCGACATTCCGTGGATGTGGCCGCTGTGCGAGACGATTCACTTCGTCGGTCTTGCGATGGTCGTGGGGATTGCCGGCTTCTTCGACCTGCGGCTGCTCGGGTTCTTCAGCCGCGTGCCGATCAGCGCCTGCAGGGAATTCATGCCCTGGGCGATGGTCGGTTTCGCGCTGTTCAGGGCGATTGGCGCGTTGTCCCTGGTGTCCTGGTTCTTCGTCGTGTACTTCGGGCGCATGCTGCCGTACCTCGGTGCCGCGTACTAAGGCTCAAGCCTCAGGGCTCAGGGCTTATGGAAGCTCAACGTTTTCTTGTAGCATTCCCACATGGCCGTAGTGGCAGAGGCCCCTTCTACGAGGCGCATCAAGGAGCTGGAAGTAATGGTCGCCGACGTCGTCGTCGAGACGCCGGACACGAGCACGCTTGTCTTTTTCACGGGGAACGACCGTCTCGAATACAAGGCGGGTCACTTCCTGACGATCGATCCC